>Ga0187893_10007051_pt1 | contig 18740 bp, 20 predicted proteins | sample MA1701074metaG_FD_139574 | JGI IMG/M metagenome (GOLD analysis project Ga0187893, IMG submission 139574) | White microbial mat communities from a basaltic lava cave in the Kipuka Kanohina Cave System on the Island of Hawaii, USA - MA170107-4 metaG ... | reverse complement strand
GCACCAGTTCCACCATGCGCTGGCGGAACTCCAGCGGATACGGCTTGTGTGTTCGTGGCATCGTGAACCCCTCTCTCCCGTTTGGGTTGTGAAGCGTCCACGAAAGCGGGTCAACTTCAGTGCGGAGGTGCGGAGGTGCGGAGGTGCGGAGGGGCGGAGGGGCGGAGGGGCGGAGGTGCGGAGGGGCTGGGCTGGACTGGATACGGTCGAAAAGAGCCAACCTAGGTACCTCCGCACTTCCGCACCTCCGCACCTCCGCACGCCGTTGACGTTCAGCTCCCAAATCCCAGCCGACTCGACAGCTCCTGCCCGGCCTTCTGCATCAACGGCGCGATCTCCTTCTCGATGCGCTCGTTGCTCATGCGGTGCGCTGGACCGGACACCGCCAGGCTGCCGACGACGTTGCGGGTGTAGTCGCGGATCGGGACCGCGATCGAGTGCACCTCGCTGATGTGCTCGCCGAGCTCGACCGAGTAGCCGACCTCGGCGATCCGCTTCAGCTGCTGCTGCAGGGCCTGCTGATCGGTGATCGTGTGGTCGGTGAAGCGCGGCAGCCCCTCGATGAGCGCCTCGCGCCGGTCGGCGTCGGAGATGAAGGCGAGCTGTACCTTGCCGGCCGCCGTACAGTGCAGCGGCAGCGCCTCGCCGACGCGCGACGTCATGCGCACCGGCCGCTTCGCCTCCACGGCGTCGAGCGGCACCACGCAGGCCTTGCGGAAGATTGCGACGAACGCCGTCTCATTGGCAGTCTGGGCGAGGGTCTCGATGATCGGATGTGCTTGGCGCAGCAGCCCCATCTGGGTGACGTAGGTCTGGCCGAGCTGCAGACAACGGATCCCCAGCCGGTAGTTCTCGGTCGCCCGGTTCTGCTCGATGTAGCCCCTGGATTCCAGCGTGGCGAGCAGCCGAAACACGTTATTCTTGTGCAGTTTCAACCGTTTGCTCAGCTCGGTGACACCCAGCTCATCATGTTCACCGGCGAACTGCTCGAGGACGTCGAGGGCGTGGGAGACGGATTGGATGATGTAGTTGGTCTTCTCTCGTCGCACACTAGCCTCCAAGGACCCCGGGAAAAGGCGTTTTAGTTAGACAAGCCGCGGCGCTGCTGTCAACTGTGCCCCCAAAACCGACTTGCATTGGCGGCGGACGCTCCGTTATCGATGGCGCCGACCAAAACACCATCAGGAGGGTGCGATGCAGACGACGTCGAGCATGGTGAAAGTGGCGACCGCCGACGGCAGCATGCCGGCTTTCTTGGCGCGTCCAACGGGCGGGGGCAAGTACCCCGGCGTCATCGTGGTCATGGAAGCGTTCGGGCTGAACCCCCACATCAAGGAGGTAGCCACCCGCATCGCCACCGAGGGGTACGTGGCGCTGGCCCCTGACCTGTACTACCGCGAGCCGAATGCCGTCGTCGGATACGACCAGCTGCCGGAAGCCATCCGCTTGATGACCAGTCTGCGCGACGACTCGATCGTCGCCGACATGGCCTCCGCCATCAGCCATCTGCAATCGCAGGACGGGGTGCGCGCCGACCGTATCGGCGTCACCGGATTCTGCATGGGTGGGCGGGTGAGCTTCCTCACCGCCTGCAAGAGCGCCGAGGTCAAGGCGGCGGCGCCGTTCTACGGCGGCGGGATCGGCGGCCTGCTCGACCAGGCGGCGAAGATCGGCTGCCCGTTGCTGCTCTTCTTCGGCGATCAGGATCCGTTCATTCCGAACGAGGAGGTCGCCAACATCAAGACGACCTTGACCAAGCTCAACAAACGCGCCGAGGTCGTCGTCTATCCGGGCGCGCCGCACGGTTTCTTCTGCAACGAGCGCGATTCCTATCGGCCCGACGCCGCGGCGGATGCATGGAAACGCCTGCAGGCGTTCTTCACCGCGCAGCTCGCTTCCTGAGGGAGATGGGGGGTCAGTTTGGAGGGCGGCGCGCCGTCGCCGCCGGGGCGGGGCGGTGGTTGAAACCCCGGGTCGCGCCGATGTTCACGCACCCCCACCGCCCACGGCGCCGACAGCGCGGCGCCCTCCACAGATGACGCGCGCGCGCTTCGTGCTGACCTGCGAGCACGCCTCGGCGGCGCTGCCGGACGAGTACGGCACCCTCGGCCTGTCGCCCGAGCATCTGCTCGACCACATCGCTTGGGACCTCGGCGCCGCCGCGGTGACCGAGGAGCTGAGCCGCTGCCTCGCGGCTCCGGCGGTGCTGAGCGCCGCGTCGCGGTTGCTGGTCGACTGCAATCGCGACCTGACCGACGCCGACCTCATCCCGCACGCCAGTTGCGGCGTCAGCGTGCCGGGCAACGCGGCCGTCTGCGATGAGGAGCGGGCCCGGCGGCTGGCGCGCTTCTACGACCCCTATCATGCGGCGATCGATGCCGCGCTTCAGCGCCACCCCGACGCTTTGCTGGTCAGCATCCATTCGTTCACCCCGGAGCTGAACGGCCGGCCGCGGCCCTTCGACGTCGGGGTGCTGTTCGACGATTTCGAAGATCTTGCCCAGGACTTCGCCCAGCGCCTGGCCACCTCCGGCTTTTCGGTGCGGATGAACGAGCCGTACTCAGGTCTCGACGGCCTCATCTTCAGCGCCCGGTCCCACGGCCGCCTTCACGGCGTTCGCTACCTCGAGCTGGAGATCAACAACCGCATGCTGCGCAGCGATGGCGCCGCCCGCGCCGTCGCCCGGCGCGTCGCTCCCGCCATCTCGGGCCTTGCGACCGGCGATGCGCGATAAGCGAACCGCGATATGCGCGTAGTTCTCATCGGTCAGGCCGCCTTCGCCGAGCAGGTGCTCGATGGCGTACGCGCCCACGGACATGACGTCGCGGCGGTCTACTGCCCGCCCGACGCTCCGGGCGCGAAGCCGGATCCGCTCAAGACGCGCGCCCTTGCGCTGTCGATACCCGTGCATCAGCACCGGACGCTGAAAGGCTCCGAGGTGGCGCGCGAGATCGCAGCCTACGGTGCGGATCTCGGCGTGTTGGCCTACGTCACTCAGATCGTGCCGCTGGCTGCCTTCGAAGCGCCGCGGCTGGGCAGCATCTGCTTCCATCCATCGCTGTTGCCTCGCTACCGCGGCGGCAGTGCGATCCCCTGGCAGATCATCAAGGGGGAGACGCGGACGGGCGTGACCGTCTTCTGGGTCGATCCCGGCATCGACACGGGTCCGATCCTACTGCAGAAGGAGGCAGCGATCGGGCCCGACGATACCGCTGCGTCGCTCTACTACAACACGCTCTTCAAGCTCGGCGTCGAGGTCGTCCTCGAGTCGGTCGATCTCATCGCCGCCGGCACCGCTCCGCGCCTCCCACAGGACGAGTCCCAGGCTACGTACGACCCGCTCTGCCGCGACGAGCACGCCCGCGTCGACTGGAGTCGCCCGGTCGCTGAGGTGCACAACTTGATCCGCGGCTGCGACCCGCAGCCGGGGGCGTATGTCGTGCGCGCCGGTGAGAAGGTGCGCCTGTACGACGCACGTCGCGCCGCTGCGAGCGGCATCCCGCCGGGGGTGATCGCCGCCATCGACGAGCGCGCCGTGATCGTCTCCGCCCGCGGCGGATCGATCGCGATCGGCCGGCTGCGTGCCGGCGACAAGAAGCTCGCCGCCCGAGACGCCGCCGCCGCCCTCGGCCTCGCCGTCGGCCACCCGTTGTAGGGCACCCCGCGCGCGGACGCGCGGCCCCCTCCTGACCTCCCCCGTTCGCCCAGACGCTCACGGGGGAGGAACCTGGCCGCGTAGAGGGTTCCTCCCCTGGGGTCATCCCTGGCCACGGGGGAGGTCAGGAGGGGGCCCGTCATCGGGTCAATACTCGAGCTCCACCAGCACCGCGCCGCCGTCCACCATCTGCCCGTCGGCGACGTGCACGGCGCGCACCGTCGCCGGCGCTTCGGCGATCATCCGGTGCTCCATCTTCATCGCCTCGAGGATCAGCAGGCCATCGCCGGTCTGGACCCGCTGGCCGACGCGCACGAGCACCTGCAGCACCTTGCCCGGCATCGGGGCGACGATCTGCGGCGCTGCCAGCACCGCCGATGCGCCGCCCGCCGCTGCCGCGGCCGCCTCGGGCGTGAGCACGTACGTCTCGCCGCCGATCGCGACGTGATAGGCCGCCCCACTGCGCGCGATCCGCACCGTGTGTGCGACGCCGTCGACCACCAGCCGGAGCGTCGACGAATCGGCCAGCACCGCCTCGACGGTGCGCGGGCGGCCGTCCAGCGTCACCGTGAAGCGGTCCGCCGCCGTGCGCTGCACCGCGACCCCCACCTGCCCGCCGCCGTGGCGATAGTGCTGCATCAGAGCCCCGAACCGCCGAGTCGCCACGCGCCGAGCGTCTGCCACGGCGACGACGCGGCCGGCGCGACACCGAGCTGGCCGGGTTGCGCAGCCGGCGCCAACGCGCCGTGGACGGCCGCCGCGATCGCGGCGACCTCGAGGTGCGTGCGCGGCGGCTGCCACCCGTCGAGGTGCTGCGCAATGAAATGGGTGTGCGTGCGGCCGTCGGCGAACTCCGGATGCTCGGCGACGGCGAGGAGGAAGGTCAGGTTGGTGGTGACGCCGAGCACCGTATAGTCACGCAGGGCGGCGATCAGGCGCTGCCGCGCCGCGGTGCGGTCAGCGCCCCACACCGAGAGCTTGGCGAGCAGCGGATCGTAGTGCACCGGAACGTCCAACCCGGCGTCGATTCCGGAATCCACCCGCACCCCGGGCCCCTGCGGCTCGCGCAGCGCGACGATGCGGCCCGGACTGGGAAGGAACTCCTGCGACGGATCCTCGGCATACACCCGGGCCTCGATGGCATGGCCGCGCGCGGCGACGTCGCCCTGCCGGAGCCAGAGCGGTTCGCCGGCGGCGATCCGGATCTGGGCTTGCACGAGGTCCACCCCGGTCACCCACTCGGTGATCGGATGTTCGACCTGCAAGCGGGTGTTCATCTCGAGGAAATAGGGCTCGCCCGTCTCGGTGACCAGAAACTCCACTGTGCCGGCGTTGGCGTAGGCGACGCTGCGCGCGGCCGCGAGCGCCGCCGCGGTCAGACGCTTGCGCAGGGCAGGGGAGATCCCCGGCGAGGGCGACTCCTCGACGATCTTCTGGTAGCGCCGTTGGATCGAGCATTCGCGCTCACCGAGGTGAATGATGGCGCCGGCCTGGTCGGCCAGCACCTGCACCTCGACATGGCGCGGGCGATCGAAATAGCGCTCGACATACAGCCGTCCGTCGCCGAACGCCGCGGCCGCCTCGCGCCCGGCCGCCGCCAGCGCCGTGTCGAGATCGGCGGCGCCGCGCACGATGCGCATGCCCTTGCCGCCGCCCCCGGCCGCCGCCTTGATCAGCACCGGATATCCGAGCTCGGCGGCGGCCGCGGCACCGGTGCCGCCGGCGTCGAGCTGTTCGATCGCCGGGATGATCGGCACCCCGGCCGCCGCCACGATGGCGCGTGCGCGCGTCTTGTCGCCCATCACGGCGATGGCCTCTGCCGATGGACCGATGAAGGCGAGGCCGGCGTCGGTGACCGCCTGCGCGAACGCTGCGTTCTCGGCGAGAAACCCGTAGCCGGGATGCACGGCGTCGGCGCCGAGCGTGCGCGCCGCCGCCAGGATGTTGTCGATGGCGAGATAACTCTCCCGGCTGGGCGCCGGCCCGACGCAGGCGGCGTCATCGGCTACCCGCACGTGCGGCGCAGAGCGATCGGCCTCGGAGTAGATCGCCAGCGGCGCGACGCCGAGCTCTCGGCACGCGCGGGCGATGCGCACGGCAATCTCGCCGCGGTTGGCGATCAGAATGCGTTTGAACATCGGAATGACCGCCAAGATGCCAAGGTCGCCAAGATCGGAACAGGAGATCGTCTCGTCATGCCTTGGCGGTCTTGGCGTCTTGGCGGTTAGCCTTTACATTCGGTACACCCCAACGCGGGTGGCCGGGATCGGCGCTTGCACCGCGGCGGCGAGTGCCAACCCCACCACGTTGCGCGTGTCGGGCGGGTCGATCACGCCGTCGTCCCACAGCCGCGCCGTCGCGTAGTAGGGGTTGCCTTCCTCCTCGTACTTGGCCCGGATCGGCGCGACGAACCGTTCCTGCTCCGCGGTGGACAAGCTCTCGCCCTTGCCGGCGAGCTGCTGCAGCTTGACGGTCAGCAGCGTGCTCGCCGCCTGTTCGCCGCCCATGACCGAGATGCGGGCGTTCGGCCAGGTGAACAAGAAGCGCGGGCTGTAGGCGCGGCCGCACATGCCGTAGTTGCCGGCGCCGTTCGAGGCGCCGACCAGGACCGTGAGCTTGGGCACCGCGGCGGTCGCCACCGCGTGCACCATCTTGGCGCCGTCCTTGGCGATGCCGCCGTGCTCGTAGCGCTTGCCGACGATGAAGCCGGTGATGTTCTGCAGGAAGAGCAGCGGGACGCGGCGCTGACAGCACAGCTCGATGAAGTGCGTGCCTTTCAGCGCCGACTCGGAGAACAGCACGCCGTTGTTGGCGACGATGCCGACCGGATACCCGTGGATGTGGGCGAAGCCGGTCACCAGGGTCTGGCCGTACAGCGGCTTGAACTCGTGCAGGCGGCTGCCGTCGACCATGCGGGCGATGACCTCGCGGATGTCGTACTGGACCCGCGCATCGGCCGGGACGATGCCGTAGATCTCGGCGGGATCGTAGGCCGGATCCTCCGGCGCCTGGGGCTCGATCGCCGGGCGCGCCGGCGCACCGAGGTGGGAGAAGATGCGCCGCGTGATCGCGATGGCATCGCGGTCGTCGGCGGCCAGATGGTCCGACACGCCCGAGATGCGCGTGTGCACGTCGCCGCCGCCGAGCTCCTCCGCGCTGACCTCTTCACCCGTCGCCGCCTTCACCAGCGGCGGTCCGCCGAGGAAGATCGTGCCGGTCCCGCGCACGATCACCGTCTCGTCGCACATCGCCGGGACGTAGGCGCCGCCGGCCGTGCACGAGCCCATCACCACCGCCACCTGCGCGACGCCGAGCGCCGAGAGGCGCGCCTGGTTGTAGAAGATGCGGCCGAAGTGGTCGCGGTCGGGAAAGATCTCGGCTTGCAGCGGCAGGAACGCGCCCCCCGAGTCGACCAGGTACACGCACGGCAAGCGGTTCTCGAGGGCGACTTCCTGCGCGCGCAGGTGCTTCTTCACCGTCATCGGGAAGTACGTCCCACCCTTCACGGTTGCGTCGTTGGCGACGATCACGGCCTGACGGCCGTCGATCGTACCGATGCCGGTGATGATGCTCGCCGCCGGCGCATCGCCTCCGTAGAGCCCGTAGGCGGCCAGCGGCGACAGTTCGAGGAACGCTGTGCCTGGGTCGAGCAGGGCCTCGACGCGCTCGCGCGGCAGGAGCTTGCCACGCTCGCGATGGCGCGCGCGGGCTTCCTCCGGGCCGCCGGCGCGCGCCGCCGCCAGGCGCTCGCGCAGCTCGTCGACCAACTCCTGCATGCGGGCGCGGTTGGCCGCGAACGCGGGGTCGGCCGGACGGACCTTCGTTTCGATGCGAGACATTGGCTTCTTCTTTGGAGGGCGGCGCGCCGTCGCCGCCGTGGAGGCGGGGCTCGTCGCACGCACGGCGGCGACGGCGCGCCGCCCTCCAGAAGCTCGGTCGTTACAAGATCGCGCCGCCCCGGCGCAAGGCGTCGCGCAGCGCGCTCACGTCGACGTCCTTGGGGCGCATCGCGGCCTGCACGGCGAGCGCGGCGGCTGTTCCCGCGGCCTGGCCGGTGACCATGCAGGCGGGAATCTCCTTGGTCGCGTGGTGCGTGCGGTGGTCGACGGAGATGCAGCGGCCGGCGGCGAGCAGGTTGTCGAGCTCGCGCACCAGCAACGAGCGGTAGGGGATCCAGTAGCGCGCGCCGTAGCGGGTCCAGTGCCCGGTGATGCCGATCGCATCGTCGAGCGGCCGGTCCATGTCCTCGCGCCGCAGGACATACTCGCCCACCAGCCGCCGGCTTTCGGTGATGCCGAGCTGAGTGGCGATGTCGCAGAGGTGGGCGCGTCTGAACTGCGGCACCTCGGCGCGCAGGCGGTCGACCTCCTGCATGACCATCTTGCGGCATTCGAGCTCGGCGAGGGTGAGGTCGGCGGGATCGGTGGCGTCGATCTTGCGGATGATGCGGTCGGTAGCGCCCCACGGCATCAGCATCTGCCCCTCGCCGACGGTGCGGAAGAACCATCCGCCGGAGCTCAGCGCGGTCTCCGGATCCTCGACGCCGCCCATGCGGAACCACAGCCAGGGCAGCACCTTTTCCAGCTCATAGGGCGCGCCGGCGGCGGCGAACATGTCGCCGTCGCCGGTGGCGTCGATGACCACGTCGGCCAGGATCGCGACCCGTCCGGACTTCCCCTGCAGGGTCACGCCGGCGACGCGCGAGCCTTCGACCAGCGGCTCGCACGCCCAGACGTGCAGCAGCAGGCGCGCGCCGCTGCCTTCGACCATCTCGTTGAGCGCGAAGCGGAACTCCTCCGGATCGTAGGCGACCGAGTAGCGCACCCGGTGCGGCCCCGAGCCCCATACCAGTCCCCAGCGCCGATCGCGCTCCACCAGCGCGGGGTCAGGCGAGCCCCAGTCGGCGCGCGGCGGATGGAAGGCGCCGCCGCGGGCGGTGATGCGGTCGACGACCTCCTGGCAGAGGCCGCCGATCACTTGCTGGCCGTCGCCGTCGTCGAGCGTGAGCAAGAGGATGATCAGACCGCCCGTGGCGAGGCCGCCCAGCGACCCATAGCGTTCGACCAGCATCGTGTCGGCACCCTGGCGCGCCGCCGCGACCGCGGCCGCCGCGCCGGCGGCGCCGCCGCCCACCACCAACACCTGCGTGCGCGCCAGCACCGGCGTGCGCCGCGCCGGCTCATCGACGAATCCGGTCACCGCCGCCCCCGCGTGCCGCGACGGCGCGCGGCAGGCGTCTTCGATCGCCGCGCGGCCGTGCGGGCGGTCACGCCGCGCGCGGCGCGGCGTGGCGCGCGGCGGAAGTGCGGCATCACCTCGCGGGCGAACAATTCGGCGCTGCGCACCGCCTTCTCGTGCGACATGTCACCGATGCGCCCGCCGCCGACGAAGACCCCGATGCCGAGCTCCTTCTCGATCTCCACCAGGCGGTCGCGCACGGTGCGCGGGCTGCCGACCAGGATGTAGCCGTCGCGCTCGAGCTCTTCGAAGCTGAGCTCGCCCGGTGGGCGCACGCCGGCGAGCAGAAAGCGGCGCAGAGTATCCTCGCTCAGGTAGCCGGGTGGAGCGAGGAAGTGCGGCGGGATCTTGAGGCCGCGGCGGAAGAGCCAGAGCAGATGCGGCTTGGCCTCGCGCCGCGCCTGCGCGTCGCTCGGAGCGACATAGGTCGGCACCGCGAAGCCGAGCTGTGCCGGCGCCGCGCGGTAGCCCAGGCGCTCGGCCGCCTCGCGGTATTCGGTGAGCAGGCGGCGCGTGTTGGCGTAGGGGGTGAACACGCTGACGAAGGGATAGCGATGGCGGGCGGCGAAGTGGATGGTCTCCGGGCTGCCCTGCGAGGGCAGCCACACCGGCGGGTGCGGACGCTGCAGCGGTCGCGGCCAGATGTTGGCGTAGCGCACCCGGTAGTGCTTGCCCTCGAAGGTGAACGGCCCCGGCTCGCGCCAGGCGCGCAGGATGAGATCGTGCGCTTCGTAGAACCGCTCGCGCGAGTAGGTCGGGTTGACGCCGAGCGAGAGGTGCTCGCAGCCGATGCCGCGCACGAAGCCGGAGATGATGCGTCCGCCCGACATGACGTCGAGCATGGCGATCTCCTCCGCCACGCGCAGCGGATGCTCGCGCAGGCCGATGGCGTTGCCGAGCACGGCGAGCTTGGCGCGGTGGGTGCGGCGCACCAGGGCGGCGGCCATCAGGTTGGGGGAGGGCATCGTGCCGTACGCGTTCTGGTGATGCTCGTTCACGCACAGCCCGTCGAAACCGATGCGCTCGGCATGCTCGAGCTCGTCGAGGTACTCGTTGTAGAGCCGGTGACCCCGTTTGGGATCGTAGATCCGGTTCGGCAGCGTCACCCAGGCGGAGTCGTACGCCCGATCGAAGTCGCGCGGCAGAAACGGCCACGGCATCAGGTGGAAATAGAAGAACTGCATCGTCCTGTTCCGGGTAGCGGCGGCCCTTGTGGCCGCCCCCCACCGCCGTTCATCGCTTCTATGGATTCAAGAAATCGACCGCCAGCTTCACCAGCGCGTCGCCGCACTCCAGCGGGATCAGATGCCCGCATGCAGGCAGCATCGCAACCTGCGCGCCCGGCACGAGCGCTGCGAACGCCTCCGCATGCGGCGGCGGCAGAAAGGTATCGTTCTCCCCCCACACGATCAGCGTCGGCGTCCGCAGCCGCGGCAGGCGTTGCTGCAGCTTGCGGTCGTAGAAATACGGGTTCCACGCCAGCCGGGCGAGGCTGGTGAGCTCGCGGTAGGTGCGCACGATCACCTCGGCGCCGTACTCCGTGGGCAGGATCTGCGCCGCCCGCGCCGGTTCGTGGAAGAGATGCAGCAGCACGTCCTCGAATGGGTTGGCGAAGAGGTCGTAGCGCGGCACGCCGTCGACCTGGATGCCCGCCGGGGCGGCGAGCACCAGGCGCTCGACCCGCTCCGGATGCGCCACCGCCAGTGCCGCGGCAATCCACCCGCCGATCGACGTGCCGAGCACGGGGAGTCGGTCGATCTCCAGGACATCCAGCAGGTCGAGGTAGTGAAACACCAGATCGTCGATGCCGTCGAGCCAGTCCGGCCGCTCGCTCTCGCCGAAGCCGAGGTGATCCGGCGCGAACACCTGGAAACGCTCCGCCAACGCGTCGTGATAGGGCGCCCACATGTTGGCGCCGAACTCATGGTGCAGCACCAGCAGCGGCCGTCCACGACCTCCCTTGAGCAGATGCGTGCGCACGCCCCGCACGTCGAGAAAGTCGCTGCGATGCGCCATCCGCCGACCTGCTTACACCAGGACGCCCTATCTACGAAGGCTGGTCGAGAAAGTTGCTGATGGCGCGGGCCAGCGCCTCGGGCTGGTCGAGCATCACGTGGTGGTGGGCGCTGGCGATCTCGACGGTGACGGCGCGCGGGTTGGCGGTGCGAAACTCCTCGAGGCCAGCCGCGGTGACGACCGGGCTGTGCTGGCCGCGGATGGCGAGGAGCGGACAGGCGACGGCGGCGACGGCGGGCGAGAGGTCCTGTGCCGGCGTGCCCGAAATGGCGCGGCGGTCGAATTTGAGCGTCCAGGTGCCGTCCGCCGCGGCGATCAAGCCGTGCCGGACGACGTGGGCGATCACGTGGGGGAGGGCCTCGTGCGCGGCGGGCAGGAGTCGAAAGCGCTGCAGCGCCTCCTCGACGCTGGCGTAGCGCGGGTGCGGCAACTTGCGCAGCGCGTCGAGATAGCGGGCCGAACGGGGAGTAATGCGGGCGCGACTGTCGACGATCACGAGCGCCGCCAACCGCGCGCCTGCCGCGCGGGCGAATGTCATGGCGACGAATCCGCCGAACGAGTGCCCGACCAACGCGACCTGGCGCAGGCCGAGCGCGTCGATCAGCGCCTCGACGTCGGCGGCGTGCGCTGGCAAGCCGTAGTTGGCCGCGGACGACCAGCTGCTGTCGCCGTGTCCGCGCAGGTCGAGGGCCACGCAGCGGTGGCGCGTCACCAGGTGCGGCACGACGAAATCCCACCAGTGCGCATGGGCCGATCCGCCGTGCAGCAACAGGACGGGCGGCTGCGCGGCGTCGCCCCACTCGAGGTAGTGTAGGCGGAAGCCGTTCGCCTCGATGTAGCCGTCGCGGCCGGCGATCGGGGTGTGTCGATCCGCATCGAGGCGCTGGTTCACCGCGGGCGGGCTCCCGGCCCGCGATCGTGCTTCCCGTGCTCCCATTCTTCCGGCGTCAACGTGCGCAGGGCCAGCGCGTGGATGTGCGTACGCATCGCCTCACCGAGCAGCGCATAGACGGTGCGCTGGCGGGCCAACTGATTCTGACCGCGGAACGCGGCCGAGACGATCACGGCGCGGAAGTGTCCGCCGCCGCCGGCGGCCCCGGCATGACCGGCGTGCCGCGCGCTCTCGTCTTCGATGGCGAGATGCACGGGATCGAGGCCGCGGCGCAAGGTGTCCTCGAGCCAACGCGCCCGTGCGGGATCGGCAGCGAGCCGAGTGGCCATGCTCAGCGCGCCTCGGGTGTGGGGGGCACGGCGGCAAACTGGTAGGCGCCCCGCACGCCGCTCTCATCGCGCACCCGGTAACCGACGACCTCGATCGCCGCGCCGTCCAGCGTCGACAGCGGCACGCCGGTGTCGACGACGATGAACGCTTGCATCGTCTGCCCGCTGACGAAGATGGAGTCGGCCAAGAGACCGTCGACCACCGCCTCCCTGAGCTGCGCCCGCGCATCGTCGCTCAGACCGCCGGGCAAATCCGAGTCGCTGCGCTGCAGGTACGAAAAGTCGGCGTTCGCGAGCGTCGCGCGCGTGACGATCTCGACCGCGCGGGGCCGGTCGAACACCCGGGCGGCTTGGCCGTCGGGCAGGCGCAGTGTCACGTAGTCGGGGACGACGCGGAACGCGGAATCTTCGGCGCTGCTGATGCGCACGCTGATGACCAGCAGCCGGGACGCCGAGTCGGCCAGTACCGGGCTGATGGCGAGCCGGTAGACCGGCGCGGCGGTCACCGTGAGCACCGCGTAGGGGTCGACCACGACCGGTGGCGGCGGAGTGGCGGGCGTCGCAGGCGGGGACAGCAGACTGCACCCCGGCGTGGCGAGCAGGAGCGCAGAGATGAGCGCGAGTAGCGCGCGACGTGAGGTCGCGAGGCCCAGTTCCATTGCGCGTGAGAATACCGATGAGGAGACGCAGTGCAACTCCCTTGATTTCGTGCGCGCTGGCGCCGACGTGGAGGGCGCCGCGCTGTCGGCGCCGGGGGTGGCGGGGTTGGGTGAAATCGTCCCGAACCGTGTTTCATGCCACCGCCCCGCCCCCGGCGGCGACGGCGCGCCGCCCTCCACTGAAACGCCCTCCACTGGCGCGGTGTTCCTGGTACTGTTGCGCGTGCTCAGTTTGCAGACCTCGGCGCAGCGCGACGTCGCTCCGGCGGCGAGCAGCGCGCTCGACCTTCACCTCCTCGGGCTGGCGCCGGCCCATCCGGACCGGGCCGTGCTGCGCGTGTATGAGCTGGCGGGCGAGGTGCTCTCGCTCGGACGCTACCATGTCGCGCCGGCTGGCGATCAGGACGGCCGCGTGCGTCTGCACCGGCGCCTTGGCGGTGGCCGCGTGCTGCCGCTCGGCGCTGGCTTCGTCCTGGTGTCATTGACGCTTCCGCATCGCTCGGCGCTGGTCGCCGCGGACCCCGGTGCCCTCCGGCCAGAGCAGGTGCTCAACCGCTGCGTGCGCGGCCTGCTCGGCGCCGTGCGCCGGCTCGGCGTGGACGCCTTCTATCCCGGGCGCGACCGCATCACGGTCGATGGGCGCATGCTCGGCGTGGTCTCGATCGAGACCGACGTGGCCGGGGCAACGGTGTTCGAAGCGGCGCTGGCGGCCGATGCCGACTGGCTCGAGGTGGCGGACCGGGTGGCAACGGTCGATCCCGGCGGAGTGATCGCCGCCGAGGTGCTGGCCCCGTCACAGGTCACCACACTGGCTCGGCACGGAGCCGTACCCACGCTCGACGATTTCGCGGACGGCCTGGCGACATCCTACGCGCAGCAGTTCGGCCTCACGGCCGCTACCGGCACCGAGCTCACCACGCCGTCGGAGATCGAGGCGCGGGCCTCCACGTGGTTGGCGTCGCGCCGCCTGCGCCCCGGCCTCTCCCGGCACGCGATCGAATGGGGCCAGCTGGGTGTCTTCGAAGTCTACCTGGAGGCGCCCGCCGGCACGATCGAGGCGGTGCTGCTGGCCGGCGACTTCATCGCCAACTCGGCGTCGGTCGAACTGCTCGAGCACCGCCTGCGCGGCTGTCCACTCGTGCGGGACGCCGTGGCGCGCGCGGTCGACGACGTGTACGCCGACCCGGACAGCTACCTTCTCGGAATCGCGCCGGCCCAGGTGGTCGACACGATCCTTCGCGCCGCGTAGGTCCGGGGCATGCCGCACCCGCTTCTCGACGGACCGCCGGCCGCGCGTCTGGCCGCGATGGCAGCGCTGGTGGATTGCGCCACCGCGCCGCAGAACGACGAGATCGACGCGCTCGGAGAGTGTCTCGGCGATGCGCGCAAGCCGGTGCAGCGCAGGGCCGCCGAGGCGTTCGCGGCGCTTGCGGCGCGCGGGGTCGAGGTCGGCGCCCGGCTGCACGCGGCACTCGCGGCACCGGAACTGCGCCGGCGCTGGGGTGCTGCGTACGCGCTGTCGTTGGTGGGTGCGGTACCGCTCGCCGCCTTGGCGACGCTCCTCGAGGTGCTCGGCAGCGACGACGGTGATCTCCGCTGGGCCGCCGCCGACCTGCTCAAGCGCCTCGCCGCCACCGAGCGCCCCGTCGTCGTGACGGCGCTGCTCGGCCGCGCCGGCCATCCGGGCGAGGGGCGCAAGATGGCGCTCTACGCGCTGCGCGACCTCAACGTGGCGGAGGCGTTCGACGCGGCGCTCGGTGCGCTGGCGGACGACGCGATCGAGACGCGGCTCGCCGCGCTTGCGTTGATCGCCAAGGTTCATCCCGAGCCGGGTGCGGCCGCGCGTCGCATCGCGCAGCTGGTTGATGATCCAGACCCGCGTATGCAACGGGCCGCCGCCGGGACTCTCGGCGGCTTGGGAGTCGGCCGCGAGGACGTGATGCGTACGCTCCGGCGCGCTGCAGAGAGCTCGGACGGGTCGCTGCGGCGGGCCGCAGCGCGGTCGCTCCGACAGCTGGAGGGCGCCATGCCGTCGGCACCGGGGCGGGGCGGGTAGATTGGAGGGCGCCGCGCTGTCGGCGCCGGCGGCGGGGGAACAACGAACCGGAAATGCGCGCCGTCGATCTCACCGACCCCGCCGTCCCCCCCCGGCGCCGACGGCGCGGCGCCCTCCAGGGGTCGTGCTCGAGCGCCACAAGTTCCAGCGCCGCGGGGTCATGCGCACCATGGGGTGCGTGTCGGGCGCCAGCGGCATGGTGCGGTACGGCGGGTAACGCTGGCGCAGGGCGGCCAGGGCGGCCGCGTATTCATCGGCATCCTCGACCACCGCCGCGTCGAGGTGAACCAGCAGATACGCCAGACGGCTCCAGTCGGCGTCGTAGTCGTCCACCACCAGGGCGACGCGCGGGTTCGCGCCGATGTTGGCCAGGCGCTTGAGCGCGCGCGGGCCGCGCCGCTTGGGCTTGTCGTCGGCGACGAAGTAGAGGCGATCGCCGACGCGCGCGTAGCACAGCGGCACGACGTGCGGCGTCCCGGCGGCGTCGGCGGTGGCGAGATGGCCGACGGCGTGGCGATCGAGAAACGCGCGCGCCTCCGCGCTGAGCTCCATCGCCTCAGCTCGGCTCGTCCGGCGGCAGCTCGCCGCGAAACACCGCCTGTGCCTCGGCCCGCAGCGGCACCGGATCGCGGTCGTAGCGCGACGAGAAGTGAAACGTCTCCAGGCGCGTGACGCCCGCGGCGCGCGCCAGGCTGCCGGCCTGGCGGGCGGTGAGGTGATACCGCTTGCTCGCCTGGTCGCGGTCGGCGTCGAGGAAGAGCGACTCGCAGAAGAACACGTCGGCGCCGCGTGCCAGCTCGCTGATCCGCGCCAGGTTGGCGCGGCTGAAGAGCGTGTCGACGACGTAGGCGATCTTCTGCCCGCGGGTCTCCACCAGCAGCCGTTCTCGCAGCGTGCCGAGCGTGAAGGTGGCGGTACGGACGGCTGCTCCATCGCGCCATTCGGCGCAGATCGGTGTGTCGTCCGGCTGCTCCGCCCGCACCGCGTCCTTGAGCCGGTTGAGCCAGCGGCCCGGCGGAATGCCGAGGTCGGCAAGCCGTTCGGGGCGGACGTTGAGGCGGGTCTTCTCCGTCAGCGCGAAGCCGAGGCAGGGGATGCGGTGGTCGAGGTGGGCGGCGGTGACGGTGTGGTCGGGCGTGTCGACCAGCACACCGACGAACGGCCGGGTGCCGCGCGGTTCCGGTGTGAAGGCGGTACGCGCCGGCAGGAAGACGCTCTCGATCCGTTCGGGGCTGACCTCGTGCACGGTGAGCGTGAAGGGGTAGCTGTCGATCAGGTTCCAGGTGTAGCCCGCCAGCTTGCCGCGCACGTTGGCGATGATGCCGGGTGGACCGAAGACCTCGATGTGGAGCTCGCGAGCCAGGACGATGCGCAGCAAGTGGTCGAACCCGATGAAGTGGTCCATGTGCGTGTGCGAGACGAACACGTGCGAGAGCTTGACCAATGCCGCGGCCGGCAGACGGTCGACCCGCCCGAGATCGAACTGCATGGCGCGCCCCTGATGGCGCAGCCCCACGTAGAGACCGGGGTCGCCGAACGGCGGGTTGACCAGTCGCGGAATGAACGCTGTGCGCATCGACGACCGAGGGTAGCCCGGATGCGACGGCCGGACCAGCGCGCTCCGCTTTGGAGTGCGGTGGCTTGCCACCGCTTTGGGGTGGGTGAGGGCGGTCGGTGACCGGCCCGGAGTCTGACCGTCCGCCCCGCTCCCACCCCAAAGCGGCAGCAAGCTGCCGCACTCCAAAGGGTTGGACCCTCACGGCGGCATCCGGTAGCTTCGACAGTTATGCAGCGCGAGCGGCTGGACGAGATCCAGCGCGCCCTGGCCGACGAAGGGCTCGATGCGTGGCTGTTCTGCGACTTTCGCGGCAGCGACCCGATCGCGCGCCGCATCCTCGGTCTGGGCGACGAGCTGGCCACCCGCCGGTGGTTCTACGCGATCGCCGCTCGCGGCAAGGCGCGGGGCCTGGTGTCGGCCGTCGAGCCGGCAGCGCTCGGTGAATTGCCCGGCCAGATGCACGTCTACCGCACGTGGCAAGAGCTGCACGCCGGCCTGCGAGCGCTGCTCGCCGGCGTCCGCCGGATCGCGATGCAGTACTCCCCCAACAACGACGTGCCGTACGTGGCGCGGGTCGACGCCGGGACCATCGAGCTGGTGCGCGGCTGCGGCGTCGAGGTGGTGTCCTCCGCCGATCTCGTGCAGGCTTTCGAAGCGGTCTGGACGGCCGAGCAGTATGCCAGCCATACCCGGGCCGCGGCCGGGGTCCGCGCCACGGTCGACGCCGCCTTCGCCGAGATCGCGCGGCGTGCCCGGGAGCAGCGCGCCTGCGGCGAGGGCGACATGCAGCGCTACATCCTCGATCAGTTCGCGGCGCGCGGCCTGGTGACGCACCACCCGCCGATCGTCGCCGTCGGGCCGCACAGCGCCGATCCGCACTATCAACCGCCGCCGCGCGGCGGCGCGCCGATCGGCGCGGGGGACTTCGTCCTGATCGACCTGTGGGCCAAGGAGCCGGACGGCGTCTACGCCGACATCACCTGGACCGGGTACGTCGGCGATGCCGTGCCCGCGCGGCACGCGCAGATCTTCGACGTGGTGCGCCGGGCGCGCGATGCCGGGGTCGATGCGGCGCGGCGGGCCGTCCGCGCGCACACGCCGCTGCGCGGCTGCGAGGTCGATGCGGTGGTGCGGCGGGTCATCGCCGAGGCCGGGTTCGCCGACCGCTTCGTGCACCGCACCGGACACTCGATCGGCACCGAGGTGCACGGCAACGGCGCCAACATCGACGGCTTCGAGACTCCCGATACGCGCCGCTTGCTGCGCGGCACCTGCTTTTCCATCGAGCCCGGGATCTACCTGCCGGGCGAGTTCGGCGTGCGCAGTGAGCTGAACGTGTTCGTTGACGACTCGGATATCGTTGTGACAGGAGAGCCGGTGCAGTCCGCCGTGGTCGCCCTTCTCGGCGCCGCGCCGAGAACGGACAGTTGATCGATGCCCACTGACGCCACCCGCGTTTCGGCGGACCTGATTGCGCACGGTCTCGCGCTCGCCGCCGCCGTCTTGGCGCTCGCCACCGTCCTGCTATTCATTAACGGCTGCGGCGACGACGACCTGGTCTTCCCCGGTCAGATCCCCAACACCTTCACGCCGGCGCCGGCGACCGTGACCGCGACCCCCGAGGACGAGGACGACGAGATCCTGTAGGGGCCGCCCTTGGGCGGCCGCTGGCATCCTCGATGCCGATACCGATTCCGACCTCCGACCCCGAGTCAGTCGCACGGGGTCGGCATCGGCATCGGCATCGACTATGACCGCGGGTGCCCGCCCGCGGTCCCGTCTACCGCGGCGCGCTCAGCTCTTCCATGAGGTGGCGGCCGGCCTCGGCCATCATCTCGGAGAGGATCTGTCGCATGTTCTTGCCGGGATCCTCGAGCTTGGTTACCAGGCTCGTCATCACGGCGAAGTACCGCTCCTTGGAGGCCATCTCGAGGTCCGGTACGCGCGCCTCCATGGCGCGCACGAAGCGCTGATGTGCGATGGCGATATCGCCGTCGAGGGCGCGGCTGACCAGGTCGGCAGAGCTCATTCGCTGATTCCTCCTCGGCGCCGGCGGGCATCGCGCGGCCGCGCCCCTGTCCTCCATATTTGCAGCCGTCGCGCGGTTCAAGTAAGTCCGCGCCGGGAGCGGGACGGTGATGCGGCGCTGGGCTGCCGCAGCAGTGGCAGCGGTGGTGATCGGTGGGTTGCTGGGTGGCCCGACGCATGGCGTCGAGCTGACGGCCGGCGGCCGGCGGCTCGACCTGACCGGGTGGTTCGAGCTGCGCGAGACCGTGCGCGCTGACGACTCGACCCCGAGCGAGCTGGTGCTGGAGCAGCTCTGGCTGCGCGGCCGCT
>Ga0187893_10007050_pt1 | contig 18741 bp, 14 predicted proteins | sample MA1701074metaG_FD_139574 | JGI IMG/M metagenome (GOLD analysis project Ga0187893, IMG submission 139574) | White microbial mat communities from a basaltic lava cave in the Kipuka Kanohina Cave System on the Island of Hawaii, USA - MA170107-4 metaG ... | reverse complement strand
GTTGTTCAGGTGAAGAAAGCGGGGCTTCCGGCCGCGGGGCGTTTGGCCCAATGCCCCTTCGGTAATCCACTGTTCGGTTATCAGCTGCTCTGTGATTGCCGAAATCGTGCTGCGCTGCAACCCGGAGAAGCGGGCCAATTCGGCCCGCGAAATGGGCTGGCGAGATCGGATCAGATTAAGAATGATGCGCCGATTAATATCGCGTGCAGTCTCGCTGGTGGCAATCTGAAAATCGGAAAGGTTGATTTTCCGCATACTTTGTTTCGCTTGTAGACTAAACCCGATCCATACTACCTTAATTCGTGAGCCTCCTGGTATTTCACCACCCAAAAAAGTTGACAAAAAGCGGCTTGGCAGGTATTGTTGCAGCCCCGAACTAAATGGTTTTGGGCTCACGAATTTGGAGCAAACCTGGATTGCTAGCCTCACAGTTGCAGCGTGAAGTTGTGCCACAGACCAGCGCTGCATAGGAACTGTCCCTTCTAGGATTTCTAAAAATGGTTAATGCTTTGATCGCCGTTACAGTGTTCTCCGCCATGACTTTTCAGTTCAGCATCCTTAGCTGGCTAACAGGTCTCGCTGGTGGGACCGCAACCTCCAGGATAAATCCTGCCCAAAAGGTACTTTTAGTCCAAAACCCCGTAGTCGGAGCCGCCGATCAGCCCGCGGCGCGGCACAACGATCCAACCTGGGTGGCCAAGCACTCGGAATTGGTCGAGAAAGCAAAGAAAGGCAACATCGACCTCTACTTCGAAGGGGACTCGATCACCCGCAGGTGGGAGGCTAACCAGAAGGCCAACTGGGACCGGAACTTTGGTGGGTGGAAGGCTGCGGACTTCGGCGCCGGTGGCGATCGCACTCAGAATGTGCTCTACCGCCTGCTAAACGGAGAGTTGGACGGTGTGAATCCGAAGGTTGTCGTCTTGATGATAGGTACGAACAACGTCGGCTTCGAACCCGTGCAAGGCAGTGATGAGATGCTGGTAGCCGATGTCACCCGGGGCATCAAAGCATGTTTGGATGTAATCCGTAAAAAGGCGCCCAATGCCAAAATTCTGTTGATGGGCATTACTCCTCGTAACACGAATGGCAGCACCGCCCTAATGCCCACCATCGACAAGATAAACAGCCAAATCTCTAAGTTTGAGGACAACAAGACGATTAAGTTTTTGAACATCAACGACAAGCTCGCTGACCAGCACGGAAAGCTGTTCGAAGGGGTGACAGACGATGGTCTGCACCTCACAGAGAAGGCTATCAGGTGTGGGCCGATGCCATGAAGCCAATTCTTATCAAGTGGTTGGGGCCGCCAGCAGATTCCTAAGGTGAGGCATCTACTCCAAATTCTCGGGATGACCCTTGCGCTGTTGGCTTTCTGGGTTTCGGGAATGGCCGACGGCTGGATAGGATCCGTATCCCCAAACAATCCAGCCCCACCAAAAGAAATTGCTGTAACGATCGATGACCTGCCTTTAAACGGTCCCCGAGTTGACCTCAAGAGGTTACAGGTAATGACCGGTAAACTTGTCTCCGGAATAAAACAGCATCAAATACCAGTAGTAGGGTTTGTTAACGAAGGGCAACTGTTTGTTCCGGGTGAAACGGTTAAGAAGGACTGACATGAATCGGGGTCGTAAACAAAAAGTCATTGTTTTCGCATTCTGGTTCCTGATCTTCACTCACATTACGGGGGTGACTATCAGAGCTGAGGACGGCTACCGCCTCTGGCTTCGTTATGAGCCACTCCCTCAGGAAACGATCAACACCTATCGCTCTCACGTCACCTCAATCGTGGTCCAGGGTAGGTCATCAAGCCTCGACGCTATCCGCACTGAACTGGTGAGCGGTCTTAGCGGCTTGCTTGCGAGTTCGGTGCCGCTGACAGAAAAGATTGAGGGCAATGGCGCAGTCATCGTAGGAACACCGGCCAGTTCATCACTGATTGCGGGTCTGGGATGGACAAGACAGCTTACCAATCTTGGACCAGATGGGTTTCGCATTGCTTCGATCAGACTCGGTCGACGTACAGTTACGGTTATCGCTTCCGAGGGCGAAACGGGAGCGCTTTACGGAGCCTTTCATTTCCTTCGCCTTTTGCAGACTCGACAGCCCATTAGCAAACTCAACTTAATTCAGAAGCCACGGCTGAAACTTCGTTTACTGAATCATTGGGATAACCTCGATGGAAGCATTGAACGTGGTTACGCCGGTCGCTCTCTGTGGGATTGGGACAGCTTGCCTGAAAAGGTCGACCCCCGCCTGCGCGACTACGCCCGTGCCAATGCTTCGATTGGAATCAATGGCTCCGTACTAAACAACGTCAACGCCAATGCCAAAAGTCTCAGCCCTGAATATCTGCGCAAGGCTGCGGCTATCGCCGGAGTCTTTCGTCCCTACGGAGTGCGTGTTTATCTGTCCGCAAGGTTCTCGGCTCCGATCGAATTAGGGGGGTTAAGAACTGCAGATCCGCTGGATGCCGAGGTGATTGCCTGGTGGGAGAAAAAGGCTGGAGAAATTTACCAGCTCATCCCCGACTTTGGCGGCTTTCTGGTAAAGGCTAGCAGCGAAGGCCAGCCCGGACCCCACGCCTATAACCGCAGCCATCTCGAGGGGGCAAACATGCTGGCTGCAGCCGTCGCTCCACATCGCGGTGTGGTGATGTGGCGGGCATTTGTTTACGACCCCAAACCGGGTTATGACCGAGCTGCTGCTGCGTACGACGAGCTACAAAAATTTGACGGCAAGTTTGCGCCCAATGTTCTGGTCCAGGTTAAAAACGGAGCTATAGACTTTCAGCCCCGAGAACCGTTCCACCCGCTGTTTGGCGCCATGCCCCAAACGCCGCTGATGTTGGAAGCCCAGATTACACAAGAGTATCTGGGTTTCTCGAACCATTTGGTATTCCTGGCCCCGATGTGGCGCGACGTCCTCGAATCCGACACCTACGCCAGAGGACCCGGTTCAAGCGTGACTAAGGTTTTGGACGGAACTCTTAATGGACAGCGCCTGACGGGTATGGCCGGGGTGGCAAACACCGGTACGGATCGAAACTGGACTGGCCACCACTTTGCCCAGGCGAACTGGTATGCCTTCGGACGCCTGGCCTGGAACCCGGATATGTCGGCGCAGCAAATCGCTCACGACTGGATCAAGATGACGCTTACTCATGATTACAAAGCCGTGAGTTCAATCGCCAAAATCATGCTTGAGTCGCATGATGCTCTGGTTGATTACATGACTCCACTCGGTTTGCATCACATCATGTGGGGTGGTCATCATTACGGCCCGGCACCGTGGTGGAACAAAGAAGGTCGCCCGGACTGGAACCCGGTTTATTACCACCGAGCAAATGAGCGGGGAATCGGCTTTGACCGCACAAAAACGGGAAGTAACGCTATCAGTCAATACCATCCGCCAGTGCGCAAACAGTTCAGTAACCCGGCGACCACTCCCGAGAAATTTTTGCTCTGGTTTCACCACGTACCCTGGGATTACCGGATGCGCTCGGGCCGGCAGCTTTGGAACGAGTTGGCGTTTCGCTACCAACGAGGTGTTGACTGGGTTCGAGCCGCCAGCAAGACCTGGCATTCTTTAGCCGCTGACATTGATGCGGAACGACACGCTGCGGTGGCGCAGAAGCTGGCTATTCAGGAACGCGACGCGGTGGTCTGGCGGGATGCAGTGCTTCTTTACTTCCAGACTTTCTCTAAGCGTCCGCTCCCAGCTGGCGTTGAAAAGCCGGAAAAAACTTTAGAGGAGTACAAGGCAACAAGCTTAAATTGGTGAAGCTTACATGAAAATATTCACCTTTCATCGTTGAGGAGATAGTGATGACGACAAGCACGATACCTGAGCAGGGAAGTTTAGCCGCCCGTCAGATCGGTAGAGAGGAACTGCGAGGCGTGGTAAGCGAGGTGGTAAGACAGACGTCTGTGATTGATATCCACACCCACCTCTACGCACCTCAGTTTGGTGAGCTAAACCTGTTCGGAATCGACTCGCTGCTTACCTATCATTATCTGATCGCCGAGTTATTTCGTTCCAGCGCCATTACTTATGAACGATTTTGGACGATGAGCAGGTCCGAGCAGGCCGATCTCATTTGGCAAACTCTGTTTGTAGAGAACTCTCCGATCTCAGAAGCCACGCGCGGAGTCATCACAGTGCTTAATGCCTTCGGCCTTGACACGGCAGCCCCCGATCTTGAAGAAGCACGGGCCTTCTTTGCCGAACGAAATGTCCTGGAACACCTCGACCAGGTTCTAACTCTTTCAGGCGTCAGCGATGTTGTGATGACAAACGATCCGTTCGATCCCCAGGAAGTTGAGGTTTGGGAAAGTAGTATCGGCTTGGACCAGCGTTTTCACGCCGCGCTGCGAATGGACCGTCTGCTTAATGACTGGGAGAATGCTGCCCCAAAACTTCAAACACTCGGGTATCAGGTTGACCGGAACCTCGACGGCCAAACTGCAAGCGAAGTGCGACGGTTCGTAGATCGCTGGATCGACCGCATGCAGCCTCTCTATATGGCGGTTTCGCTACCGGACGATTTTAAGTATCCGGACAATAACGCTCGCGATCGATTAATTCGCGAAGTCGTGTTACCGGTGGCACGCGACCACAAACTGGCGTTTGCAGTCATGATAGGCGTGCGACGGCACGTGAATCCGGCATTGCGAATGGCCGGCGATGGCCTTGGCCGAGCAGACGTAGGCGCCCTCGTCCGTCTTTGCGCGGAGAATCCCGATGTCCGTTTTCTGGCCACCTTTCTATCCAGAGAGAATCAACACGAGCTTTGCGTTGCCGCGCGGAAATTCAGCAATCTGATGCCTTTCGGGTGTTGGTGGTTTCTAAACGCCTCATCGATCATCTCGGAGATCACAAGTGAACGCATCGAGCTCCTGGGCCCGAGTTTCATCCCTCAACATTCCGACGCGCGTGTGCTGGAACAATTGATCTATAAGTGGGAGCACTCTCGCGGTCTGATTGCCGAAGCGTTGGGCACCGCCTACGAACAATTACTAAGCAGCGGTCGCGCCATAACGAATGCTGAGATCGCGCGCGACGTAAAGCGCATGTTTTCTGGAAACTTTTGCACCTGGGCTGGCTTGCCCCGTGAGAGTGAGTGACGCAGCTGACAGGACGATCCACGAAATCATACGAAACGATACTAAAAGCGCAACGAACCCGGGTGGTTTCCTGGAAGGAGAAAAGATGGCCGAAAACCTGACCGATTTGTCCGGGCGTGTGGCCGTGATTATTGGCGGCACCTCCGGCCTGGGGCGTGCAGTTGCTGTCGGAATGGCTCGGGCGGGCGCGAAGGTAGTTCCAGCCGGCCGGCGTGAAGAGCTGGTGCGGGAAGTTTGTGCGGAGGTACAAGAACTTGGGAGCGAGGCCTTTGCTCATTCGGTGAATGTTGTGGATCGCACTTCCATCAATGTCCTGCGGGATGCCGTACGTGAGAGATTTGGTGCCGTAGACATTCTGGTGAACGCTGCGGGCCGAACTGCGCGACGGCCTACTGTTGAAGTTAGCGAGGAAGAGTGGAATCTGATCATGGATACAAACCTCACCGGAATGCTGCGCGCAAGTCAGTCTTTTTACCATTTGTTAAAAGCCAGCAAGCGCGGGCGCATAATTAATATTGCCTCCCTTTCGTCTTTTGTGGCATTCCACGAGGTGACGGCCTACGGAGCGTCCAAGGCCGGAGTTGTGGCTTTAACCCGCAGCCTCGGCTGTGAATGGGCGCGGGACCATATAAACGTCAATGCAATTGCCCCCGGTGTGTTTCGCACCTCGCTGAACGCCAAACTTTTAGACGAAACCGAACGCGGGCGCGAACTATTGATGCGCACGCCTATGCAGCGCTTCGGTCAGCCGGAAGAGATTGTCGGCGCAGCGGTATTCCTGGCGTCGGATGCAGCCGCTTTTATCACCGCGCAAACCATCGTGATTGATGGAGGCATGCTCGCTTCAGCCGTTAATTGTTAACGATCACCGGTTGTTGACTGTCAGAAACATACCAAGACATCAGTGATGGTCAGGGAACAACACTCCACAGATGCACTCCGAGCCGTCGAGGAAGAGTTCGAGGTGAAGTCTTTGAGCAATGTTGGAGGACCCCAGAGCGCAGGAGCTACTGCCACAGGAGCCACAGCGGCAGTGGTCCAGGAAGGCGCAGTAACGCGAGTTGGAAACTATCGCTGGCTGATCTGTGCCCTACTCTTTCTGGCGACCACCATCAACTACGTTGACCGGCAGGTGCTGGGGATACTTGCCACACCCTTGCAAAGAGAGCTGGGATGGTCCGAGTCGGATTACGGCTGGATCGCGACAGCTTTTACTGGGGCTTATGCCATTGGTCTGTTGGTGGTGGGCAATTTGATGGACCGGCTGGGTACTCGGACCGGGTTCAGCCTGGCCGTGTCTTTTTGGAGCCTGGCAGCGATGGGCCACGCATTGGCCCGTTCAGTCCTCGGGTTCAGCGTTGCCCGCTTTGCCCTGGGGATTAGTGAAGCCGGGAATTTCCCAGCCGCAATTAAGACGGTTTCCGAATGGTTTCCGAAGAAAGAGCGAGCGCTGGCGACGGGTATTTTCAACTCAGGCTCAAACGTTGGCGCCATTATTGCGCCGCTTACGGTGCCCTGGATTGCCTATCACTACGGCTGGCGTTGGGCTTTCATAATTACTGGCGCGGTGGGATTTATCTGGTTAGCCTTCTGGCTGGCTCTCTACCGAAAGCCCGAAGAACACCCTCGCCTCTCGCGGGCAGAGCTGGCATACATCCAGAGTGACCCACCTGAGCCGGCAGTCAAGGTACCGTGGGCAAGACTATTACCACACCGCCAAACCTGGGCCTTTGCAGCCGGTAAGTTCTTTACGGACCCAATCTGGTGGTTCTTTCTTTTCTGGTTGCCAAAATTTCTGAATGAGACTTATGGCATTACGCTGAGTGGCCTGGGTCCACCCTTGGTAGTTATCTACCTGGCCGCGGATGTAGGGAGTATCGGAGGTGGCTGGCTTTCTTCGACACTTATCAAACGTGGCTGGTCGGTCAATGCCGGGCGTAAGACTGCTATGCTGCTTTGTGCGCTTTGTGTGGTGCCTATCGTATTTGCGGTACAGGCTTCGAGTCTTTGGGTGGCGGTAGCCCTTATCAGCCTCGCTACGGCAGCTCACCAGGGTTGGTCGGCAAACCTGTTTACGCTTGTCTCCGATACATTTCCCCGTCGCGCAGTTGGATCTGTTGTCGGCATCGGCGGCTTCGCCGGTTCGCTCGCGGGAATGCTGATTGCTACGGTGACTGGATACTTGTTGCAATGGACGGGCAGCTATGTGCCGATCTTTTTCGTGGCGGCATCGGCGTACTTGTTTGCGTTGATGGTCATCCATCTGCTCTTACCCAGACTCGAACCCGCCAAGCTCACTGAGACGTAAGGCGCATCCTGTCGCCATACTTGGAGTGCAGAATAAAATGTTAAACGGGCAGAAATTCGCAATCCCCAATTCGAAATCCGCAATCATCCTACTCGTCTTCCTGTCTTTGCGGTTCATCTGGCCGGCCGCCAGTGAGGGCCAAACGGCAGAACTACCGCCATTCAAAGACCCTTCACTTTCCGTCGAGAAACGCGTTGCCGATCTAGTGTCACGAATGACGCTCGAAGAAAAGATTTCCCAAATGATGAACGCTGCGGCAGCCATCGAGCGGTTGGGGATCCCCGAATATGAATGGTGGAACGAAGGCTTGCACGGGGTGGCTCGAGCCGGAATTGCTACCGTTTTTCCGCAGGCAATCGGGCTGGCAGCGACCTGGGATCCTGAGCTGATCCACCGTGTGGCCGACGTAGTTTCCACAGAGGCGCGAGCCAAGCATCATGAGTTCGCTCGCAGAGGTGAACGCGGTCGTTATAAAGGACTGACGTATTGGAGCCCCAACATCAATATCTTCCGTGACCCGCGGTGGGGCCGCGGCCAGGAGACTTACGGCGAAGATCCTTACCTGACTTCGCGACTGGCGGTTGCTTTCATAAAAGGGTTGCAGGGCAATGACCCGCGGTACCTGAAAGTTGTGGCAACGGCGAAACACTACGCGGTACATAGCGGACCTGAGCCTGAGCGCCATAGCTTTGACGCCCGCTCCTCCGAGAGAGATTTATGGGAAACATACCTTCCGGCCTTCCGAGCGGCCGTTATGGAGGGTAAAGCTGAGGGAGTAATGTGTGCTTACAACCGGACGAACGGCGAACCTGCCTGCGCCAATCAGCGATTGTTTGAGATTCTGCGTCGCGAATGGCGCTTTGGTGGGCATGTGGTTTCCGACTGCGCCGCCATCGAAGACATCTGGAAGCACCACCGCTTTGTTAAGACTGAAGCCGAAGCCTCAGCCATCGCCGTAAAGACCGGTACTGACCTCACCTGCGGAAGGGAATACAAAACGCTTGTGCAGGCAGTTCGGGACGGATTGATTAGCGAAGCGGAGCTTGATGTTGCCGTTAAGCGGCTGATGGTGACGCGCTTCCGGCTGGGAATGTTTGATCCGCCCGAGCTGGTCAAGTATGCGCAGATCCCCTTCTCAGCAAACGATACACCCGCGCACCGTGCTCTCTCGCTCGAGGCGGCTCATAAGTCCATTGTCCTGCTGAAGAACGCTGATAGCACACTGCCATTGAAGAAGGATATAGGAACCATTGCCGTCATCGGACCAAACGCTGATGCTCCGGACGTTCTGTTGGGAAACTACAATGGCCAGCCTTCAAAATCTGTAACTCCGCTAGAAGGGATTAGAAAGAAAGTTTCGCCGGCCACGAAAGTTCTCTATTCGTCGGCTGTGTATGCGACTGGTTCGCCGGTCGAGATCGTGACCTCAAACGGACTGAAGCTTGAGGGTGAGAACTCAACGCCCGGATTGACGGGAAAGTATTTCAACAACTCTGAATGGACAGGCGAGCCCGCGGTCACTCGAATTGATCCTTCAGTAAATTTCAGCTGGGGAGCGCTTAGCCCTGCTACACAGATAAATACTGACAACTTTTCGGTTCGTTGGACAGGCAAACTGGTTCCGCCCGAGTCAGGCAAATACCTTTTGGGTTTCTCGGGAAACGGAGGAGTGCGGTTGGTGCTTGATGGCCGGGTGCATTTCGAAGATTTGGCGAACCGGCGGACGCGTACGCTTTTCAAAGAGATCAATCTGGAAAAGGGTATAAGTTACGATCTACGTCTTGATTACCAGGAGAAGGCAAACAATTACGCCGCAGTGAGGCTGGTATGGGCCCCACCAGAGGGGGAACGACGGTTACGTGAAGAGGCTTTGAGTCATGCTCGTCAGGCTGATGTTGTCGTGATGGTGATGGGCATTTCCCCGTCTGTCGAAGGAGAAGAGATGGAGGTCAAGGCCGAGGGCTTCCGCGGTGGTGATCGCACCGAAATCGCTTTGCCAAAACCGCAGGAAGAGCTGATAAAGGAAGTTCACGCGCTCGGTAAGCCGGTAGTGTTGGTGCTGCTGGGTGGCAGCGCCCTGGCCGTCAACTGGGCTGACGAAAATCTACTGGCCATTGTTATGGCCTGGTATCCCGGCCAGGAGGGTGGCACAGCTTTGGCGGATGTACTCTTCGGCGACTACAACCCGAATGCTCGTTTGCCAGTCACCTTCTACAAGTCTGTAGCGGACTTGCCACCTTTTGAAGATTACTCGATGCAGGGTCGCACCTATAGATACTTCAAGGGCGAGCCACTCTACCCTTTCGGTCACGGTTTAAGTTTCACAAGGTTCCATTACAGCAAATTAAAGTTTAGCGGAGCTAGAGTGAAGGCCGGGCAGCCGATCCGAGTCAGCGCCGAAGTGCAAAATGTGGGCGACCGTCCCGGCGACGAGGTAGTTCAGCTTTACCTGACCGATGTCCAGGCAGCGGTTCCGGTTCCCATCCGTTCTCTCGCCGGGATCACCAGGGTTTCCCTCAAGGCGGGTCAGAAACAGACCGTCGCCTTCACGCTTAATCCTGATCAGATGACGGTCATTGACGACCGGGGCCGCCGGGTTATAGAACCAGGCGAGTTTCTAATCAGCCTCGGGGGTAAACAACCCGGTTTCAAGGGTAGTGCCGACGCCGTCACAACTAGCGTCGTCACGGATCGCTTCACAGTCACAGGAAAAGTCACCTCGATTCCGTAGATCCACTGGATGGCGCTCAAAAAGGAACTGAGGGAAGCCAGGAAAGGAAAAAAACGAATGATTACTCGCAGAGACTGGGGTTTTGTCTTGCTTACTATCATTGGAACCCTCACCATTGTTGTCGCTTACCCACAAAAAAGCGTGATGAAATCAGCCCTCTTCGATTGGGAAGCAGTACCCGCCAAGGGGACGGATGTGGGAGCGCTGCGCCAGTTTTTCCGGACGCCAACGACGACCCTGGATGAGTTGGAGTTGCATGTAACGACCCTGAAGCCGGGACTCTCATCGCATCCTCCACATCAACACCCGAATGAAGAGTTGGTGATTGTGAAGGAGGGGACCGTCGAGGCCCTCGTGAATGGCGAGTGGAAGCGCGCCGGAGCTGGTTCAGTGATCTTTAATGCCTCGAACGAGGTTCACGCAATCAGAAACGTCGGTACCGGTCCTGCCACTTACCACGTCATCAACTGGCATTCGCCAGGAATGTTAAAGAAGTAATCGCAATTATCAAACTGCGTGATGGAGGAAGAAAAATGAAAGGAGCACCCGGTAGGCGAAAGTTTATCAAGGATTCCGTTACGACTGCCGCGAGTATGGTTATGCTGTCAGCCTTACCCAAAGAAGCGCCGGGCAAGGTCATTCCAGAGGAAGCTGCAAAGAAGCAACAGAAGAACTCGAAGTCACCGCGCCTTCGCTTCTCGGTAATCGGCCTCAATCACGGTCATATTTATGGCCAGGTGGCAGCCGTCCTCAGGGGCGGCGGGCAACTCGTTTCTTATTACGCTAAGGAACCGGAGCTGGCAGCTGCTTTCAGCAAGCAGCATCCACAGGCCAAAGCTGCGGGCAGTGCCAGAGAGATTCTTGAAGACAACTCCATTCAGTTGGTTTTAAGTGCTGCCATACCTGAGGAGCGCGCACCTTTGGGAATCGAAGTGATGCGTCATGGCAAAGATTACATGGTGGATAAGCCGGGCATCATTACGCTTGAACAGCTTGCTGAAGTACGGCGCGTCCAAAAAGAGACACAACGCATTTACTCGATCATGTACAGCGAGCGGTTCGACAACGCGGCCACGGTCAAGGCCGGTGAACTTGTTAAGGCCGGAGCGATTGGGCAGGTCATTCAGACGGTTGGGCTGGGACCGCATCGAATGAACGTCAAATCGCGGCCTCCCTGGTTTTTTCACCGCAAACACTACGGCGGGATCATCTGTGATATTGGCTCGCATCAGGCCGATCAGTTTCTATTCTTTACCGGCTCGATGCAGGCCGACGTAGTGGCCGCTCAGGTTGGAAACATACACCACCAGCAATACCCGGACTTTGAGGATTTTGGGGACGTAATTCTCCGCGGTAATGGAGGCTCAGGCTACATTCGTGTCGACTGGTTCACACCGGATGGACTGGCCACCTGGGGTGATGGACGGCTAACGATACTTGGCACCGATGGATTTATCGAATTGAGGAAGTACCTGGACATTGGCGGCAAGCCTGGAGGCAACCATCTCTTCCTGGTGGACCAGAAAGAGACTCGCTACTTCGATTGCAGTCAACAACCGTTGCCTTATGGCGAGCAGTTAGTGGATGACGTTCTCAACCGGACCGAAACAGCCATGACGCAGGATCATTGCTTTCTAGCGACAGAGTTAGCGCTTCAAGCGCAAAAGCAGGCGCAAAAAATCAACCTCAAGAAATAGGTGAAGCATATGAAAGAAAAGCGCAGAACTAAGTTTTCGCGGCGAGATTTTGTAAAAACCGCTGTAGCCGGAGCAGTCGGATACTCGGTGGCAGCAAAAGGCTTCCCATCAATTGTGCCGGCCTCAGTCATTTACGGGCGCGGTCCCAGCGAGCGCATCAATGTCGGGGCAATCGGAACGGGGCGTATCTCTCGTGGTCACGACCTACCGGGTGTCTGGAAAAACGCCGGCGCCCAGGTAGTGGCTGTCTGTGACGTTGATAGTAAGAGATTAGAAGAAGCCCGGAGTTTGGTGAACGGTTACTACAGTAAAAAGACTGGGAAGAGCTTTGACGGCGTTCGAGCCTACTCTGATTATCGTGAATTACTTCAGAATAAAGACATCGATGCTGTCCTGATTAGTACCCCTGATCACTGGCACAGTTTGATTGGCATTCATGCCGCTGAGGCTGGTAAGGATGCTTACCTGCAAAAGCCTGCCTCTCTGACAATTGCCGAAGGCCGGGCTTTAAGCAATACGGTTCACCGGATGGGCCGAGTATTTCAGATTGGCAGCCAGCAGCGCTCCTCTCCTCAGTTTCGTTATGCTGCTGAACTGGTTAGAAACGGCCGCATTGGACAGTTGAAAACGGTTTACGTGGGACTTCCGGGGGATCCTTCCGGAGACCCGGAGCCGGAGATGCCTGTGCCGAAGAATCTAAACTACGATGCCTGGCTGGGGTCTACACCTTACGCTTACTACACAGAAAAGCGCGTCCATCCGCAAAATGATTACGGCCGGCCAGGTTGGTTGCGCTGTGAACAGTTTGGGTCGGGAATGATTACCGGTTGGGGCTCGCACCACATCGATTGCGCTCACTGGGCCATGGACACAGAGTACTCGGGGCCGATTGAAGTTTCGGGCTGGGCCGAGTTTCCACAGAGTGGATTATGGGATGTGCACGGAAAATTTCAGACGGAGGCCCTTTACGCCAACGGGGTGAAGATGGTTGTGAGCAACGAGTTGCCCAACGGTATTAAGTTTGAGGGCGCAAGTGGATGGATCTTCGTTTCGCGCGGTAATGAAACAGTTACTTCCAGCGATCCTGGGGCTAAACTGAAAGATGCCCAGGCCCTTGCCGCCAGCGATCCCAAAATCATCACTTCGGTGATTGGTCCAGACGAAATTCATTTGCAGGAGAGCAAAGATCATCACGGCAACTGGCTCGAGTGTGTCAAGACCCGTCGCGCGCCGATTGCGCCTGTCGAAGTGGGCCACCGCTCCTGCTCGACCTGCCTGATTCATTTCGTGGTCATGAAACTTAAGCGGAAAGTTCACTGGGATTCGGTAAAAGAACAATTCATTAATGATGACGAAGCTAACGGCATGCTTTCACGAGCGCAGCGTTGGCCCTACGTCATTCGTGCTCATAAGGTTTAATTTTGAGCTGGAAAGTTTGGGGGAAACATGGCGGGAAAACTGAAGGGTAAGGTGGCAATTGTTACCGGAGCGAGTGCAGGAATCGGCGCCGCCTGCGCACGAGCCCTCGCCGCTGAAGGGGCAGAAGTTGTGCTCACTGCACGACGGCAGGAGCGGCTCGAGAAACTGGTTTCCGAAATTCGGGTTGGGGGAACCAAGGCCTGGTTCGTCGCCGGAGATGCCCGTGAGGAGCAGACGGCTGAGCAAACTGTCGCCACGGCCCTGGAATCGGCCGGGAGAATAGACATCCTGATCAATAATGCCGGCGTTGGCAACTACAAAGACCTGGTTGAGACCTCGGCCGCTGAATACGATGAACTGATGGATAGTAATGTGCGCTCGACGTTTCTTTTTACCCGGCACACAGTGCCGGCAATGCTCGAACAGGGGGCTGGCACGATCCTGATGATCTCTTCAATGGCTGGGGTGTACGGTTTTGCCGGAGAAGCAGTTTACTGCGCGACAAAGTTCGCGCAGGTAGGCTTTGCCCAGGCGCTCGATAAAGAGTTGCGCGAACGTGGTATCAAGGTAGGTGTGATCTGTCCGGGCGGCGTGAAAACCGAGTTTGCGCTGGGGCTTGGTCGGACCGAGGAGGGAGTGGCTAAATCGGGCATGCTGAACCCCGAAGACGTGGCCGAGGCGGTCATGCTTGCCTGTACGCAACCTCCGGGTTCGCGAATCATTGAAATCAGAATGCGAACCATGGCGGAACCTCTCGTTTAAGCTGCCTGGCGACCACTGCTATGAAAGTCCTGTTTATTGGCGGCACCGGGCTGATCAGTTCGGCCGTTAGCCGCGAGGCAATCGACAGAGGCTTAGATCTATATCTTCTCAATCGAGGATTGCGAGCCGAGCCGCCACCCGGTAGCCACTGCCTCACCGCCGACATATCCCAGACCGCCGAAGTTCGGGCGATTTTGGAGGGCTTTAAATTTGACGCCGTGGTCAATTGGATTGCCTACACGCCGAATGATATCGAGCGCGACCTGTCGTTATTTAGGGGCCGTGTCAAGCAATACATCTTCATTAGTTCAGCCTCGACCTATCAAAAACCCCCTACCAGCTATCTAGTCACCGAGGCGACACCGCTTGGCAATCCTTTCTGGGAATACGCTCAAAATAAAATCGCCTGCGAAGAACGATTGTGGCGCGCTTACCGCGACGAAGGTTTTCCCGGCACAATTGTTCGCCCCTCACATACCTATCAATTTAACTTTCCGGTCGCCATCGGGGGAGGCCAAAGTTATACGTTGGCAGATCGCATGTTGAAGGGGTTACCCGTTATTGTTCACGGTGACGGCACTTCGCTTTGGGTTTTGACGCATGCAGAAGATTTCGCGCGTGGCTTTTTAGGATTGTTAGGAAACACGGAAACAGTGGGTCAGGCGTTTCAAATCACCTCAGACGAAGTGCTGTCGTGGCGCCAGATTTACGAAACCATTGCGGACGCTCTCGGTGTGGAAGCCAGGATGGTCCACTTCCCTTCCCACATTATCGCCCAGGTAGCACCCAGGCTGGCAGGCACCTTACTGGGAGACAAGATGTGGAGTGTCGTATTTGACAACAGCAAGATTAAAAAATACGTCCCCGGTTTTCAGGCGGTCATCTCATTCCGCGAAGGGATTCAGCGAACGCTCGACTGGTTCCAGGCAGACAGCTCTCGCCGGCGTGCGGATGAAGCTCTGAACCAGGAGATGGATCAGATTATTGAATCAAGTCATAAATTGACATCAAGTAACTAGGATAAAATCAAATGCGACTCAAAGAAATTCTTCTTCTTGCCATAGTTTCAGGCGCGGTTGCATTCTTTAGTGAAAAAGCTGTTGGTCAGTCGCTCAGGGAGTATGCCGACCAAAAGAAAATCCTGATTGGGGCGGCTGTCGAGCCCTCTCTGTTCAAGGAACCAGCATATGTGGCCACCCTGGCGCGCGAGTTCAACATGATCGAAGCAGAGAATGCGTTGAAGTGGGCAGCAATTCGCCCCGATCGCGGTACGTTTAATTTCAAACCCGGCGATGAAGTAGTGGCCTTTGCAAAACAGCACAAGATGAAAGTGCGCGGCCACACACTCCTTTGGTCCGAATACAATCCTGCCTGGCTCACCAAGGGCAAATTCACTCCCTCGCAGCTGTCAGATCTCCTGCACGAGCACATTACTAACGTGATGAAGCACTATGCCGGAGAGGTCTTCGCCTGGGATGTAGTCAACGAAGTTTTTGAAGCGGATGGTGACGTAGAACCTTCCATCTGGTATGACCAGCCAGGCATCGGTCTGAATGGGCAAGGCACGGTTTACGTGGAAAAGGCTTTTCGTTGGGCCCGAGAGGCGGATCCTCGGGCACTGCTTTTTTATAACGACTACGATACCGAGGGGCTAAACCCAAAGTCGGATGCTGTTTATGCGATGGTGAAGGATTTCAAGCGACGAGGCGTCCCGATTGATGGCGTCGGCATTCAGGCCCATATCTTCAATCTGAGCACAAAGGATATCGCAGACCTCGAAGCCAACATTGCTCGTCTTACAGCTCTCGGTTTGCAGGTGCACATCACGGAATTGGATGTGGGGTTGCCGCTCGATGCCAAAGGGCAGGTAGCCAACGCAGTTGACCTGCAAAGGCAGGCGGAGATCTATCGCTTCATTGCTGCCGCCTGTCTCAAACAGGCAGGTTGCACTGCTCTCCAAACCTGGGGTTTTACAGACAAGTACAGTTGGGTGCCGGGTTTCACCAAGGGGGCCAAGGGCGCTGCGCTGCTTTTTGATAAGGCGTATGTAGCCAAGCCTGCCTACCGGGCCCTGCTCAGCGTCCTCAAGGGGCGAAAACGTTCAGCGACTTCGGGAACTGCACCACGCTCGAACTAGACTCTCGTGAAAGTTTCGTGTGTTTTCGTGGATCGTTCACTACTTAGCAAACAACGATCCACGAAAATCACACGAAATTACACGAACAAGCCTCGGTGCCTTTGTTTATTTAGAGAGTCTGAACCGCGACTAGCTGCGGAGGCTGGGTGAAAACTTCTTTTTAGGTTCTAGCGCTCTTTCTCCCCTGCCAGTTCGGCAAAGCGTCGCTGGGTCTTGGGCGACCAACCCGCTATGATTTCCAGTACCACACCGCGGTCGTCGATGAGAAACGACATCGGTACCTGGAGTTCATCGGTTGCATAGAGATTTTCCACCGCGCTAACGCCACCCAGAAAAATCGGGTAGCTCACACGGTTCTCGCGGAGAAAACCACGCACGTTTGCAGAGGTTTCGGTATCGACATTTAGACCGACCAGGTCGATGCCTTTTGCGGCCAGGCGCGGGCGAAGTTTCTCCAGCTCAGGCATCTCGGCCCGGCAAGGTAGACACCAGGTGGCCCAAACATTCACTAGCAGTTTGCGTTCGTGCTTGAGCAACGAACTTAATTTTACAGGGGTGCCTCGAGTCGTTTTGAACGCTAGCTGAGGTGCCGCCTTACCAATCGCAATCTTCAACCCGCGCGCAAAACTCTGCTCGGGTGTGAGAGGGTCGGGCAAGCTGGCTCGCCCCAGAGTCAGAACCTTGGCGCGGCCAGTACCTTCTGTAAGCAGTACGGAAGTTCCCGCATTGAAATCACCCTCGAATCGTTCGGATTTGCCGGAAGGCCAGGTAACCTCGACTGACTGGGCGCTAGCATCCTTGCCGAGGCCGAATAAGAGACGCGGATCGTGCTGCGAGATAAAGCCAGAGCCGCCACTCTTAATCTTCGTAAGCGTCCCTTGCGATGTCTTTACCCTGACGACGGCACCAAAGGCATCGCGCAGACCTTTATCCGGCCCTTCAAGGGCAATGCGCAGATAGTTATTGTCCTGGCCCACGTTGTTACGAAACAGCAGGTGTGATTGCCCCTGAATGGTGGTCATAAAGACGTCCAGGTCACCGTCGTTGTCAAAATCAGCAAAAACCCCTGCACGGCCGTCAGTGATTGAATCTATTCCGGAAACACCTGAAATATCGATAAACTTTCGAGTGCCCAGATTGAGATAGAGTGGATCACGTTCATAGCCACTAAAGGAAAAGCCCTCTTCAAACACGAGCCGATCCTGATCGTTTCTCAACGCGCCTTTCGCATCTTTACCTGTATTCGATTGCGTCACGACCTGACGCCAGAACTGGCTTCAAGTGTCTTTCATGGACTTGCCCGAGATGAAGCCGTTCGGGGTGAACAGGTCTTCCCAACCATCATTATCAAAATCGATGAAGCCGCCACCCCAGGCCCAGCCACCCGAAAAACCTCCTACCTCGGCAGTGACATCGCGAAACTTCCCATCGCCAAGATTCTCGAAAAGATTATTCCCGGCCGCCAGCTTCTTGAGCACATTGTCTTTGGGGCCCTGGTTGGGAAAGAGACGACCCAGGATACGATTCCCGGCGGTCGAGCTCATGTTCGAAGCGTGCAGATCGAGCCGCCCGTCATTATTGAAGTCGCCAAACGAAACGCCCATTCCGTTACCTGGGTCGAGAACACCGCGCTCTTTGGCCTCGTCTATGAATCTGTCGCCATGGTTGATGAACATGGCCTTCTCGCCGAAGTCGTTGGCCACGTACAGGTCAAGTCGTCCGTCGCCATTTACATCTGCGAACTCGGCAGCGTAGGACCACCGGCGATCGGCAACACCCCACTTAACGGCTTGTTCTTTGAAGGTTCCATCTGCCTGAGAGATAAAGAGGAGGTTAGGCGTACCGTTTGTGGCGCGAAACCAGCTATCGGGAGTGATCTGGCCATAGCGATTGTAAGAAGTAACGTATATGTCCAGGCGACCATCGCTATTAACGTCACCGGCAATGGCAGAGAAGCCGATCGCTGGAACAGCCACGCCTGCTTCCAGAGAGATGTCATCAAAATGAAGCTTGCCGTCCTGTGCCAGGCGATTCTCGAAAAGAATCTGTTCGCCGACCGAGGAGATAAAGATATCTGAGTCGCCGTCGTTATCAAAATCCAAAGCTATCGGTGCCACACCCGTTGCCAGTTGTTTTACACCCAGTTCGTCGCTGGCATCACGAAAACGCCCGCCGCCGTCACTGAGATAAAGAAAATTTCTATTTGGTGCCGTGACGAAGAGATCAACCCAGCCGTCGCGGTTGAAGTCTGCTGCTGCTGCTCCATGCCAAACAAACCCACTGTTGCCGGCGGTCCCGAACGCAGGAAGACTGGCGGACAAACCAGCGGATACGGCAACTTCAGAAAAAATGTCCTTAGTTGCTACCAGGGAATCCAGACTGAGAATCTTCCAATCTTCGAACTGCCAGCGCCCGTTTGCGGCTGCGCGCACTATTGCCAGGGCGGTGCCTCGTGCCCACTCGCGGGTACCTGCGCGATTGCGACCGATTACATAGAAGGCCAGGCGCGCTGTTCCCCTTGAGCCCGGAACGGCCGTCGGAACCTTCGCCCCAATAAC
>Ga0187893_10007049_pt1 | contig 18742 bp, 21 predicted proteins | sample MA1701074metaG_FD_139574 | JGI IMG/M metagenome (GOLD analysis project Ga0187893, IMG submission 139574) | White microbial mat communities from a basaltic lava cave in the Kipuka Kanohina Cave System on the Island of Hawaii, USA - MA170107-4 metaG ... | reverse complement strand
ACCACCCGGAATTCCTGGGCGAATACGCGGCGCGCCAACAATCCAGAAACCGTCTCTTCGCGCTCTCGGCGCTGGCGCTGCTCGGCATCCTGCTCCTGCTGCACGCCGACTTCCGCTCGCCGCGCCTGGTAATGCTGGTCTTCGCCAGCCTCCCCTTCGCGCTGGTCGGCGGAGTGGCGGCCACACTGCTGACCGGCGGCGTGCTATCGCTAGGCTCGCTCGTCGGTTTTGTCACCGTGCTGGGCATCGCCGCCCGCAACGGCATCATGCTGGTCAGCCATTACCGCCATCTTGAAACCGAAGAAGGTCAGCCGTTCGGTCAGGATTTGGTCCTGCGCGGATCGGAAGAACGCCTGGCGCCGATCCTGATGACCGCGCTGGCGACGGGGCTGGCGTTGCTGCCGATTGTCGTCGGAGGGAATAAACCGGGACATGAGATCGAGCACCCGCTGGCTGTGGTGATCTTGGGCGGGCTGGTGACTTCGACGATTCTCAACTTGTTTCTGATGCCGGCGCTCTATCTGCGGTTTGGCAAGAGTAGGCGTGATGCAGTTGGTGAAGGTGGGTGAAAAGTGCCTGAAACGCTGCCAGAGTTGATGCCACCTGACATTCGCGGTGAGCAGCCACGGCGAGCGCACGCGAGCGGTCCGCTCCACTGCGTCGTTAGACCGTTGTCCCAGATGGTGGCGCCCCGCGACGGTCGACGATGCCCAACAGATGACTGGCGAGCATTATCATCTCATCAGCCTCCGATAGGAAGAAGAAGATTCTTTCGCCGAAGACCAAAGGTTGGAACGCCGAGGGGCGATCGGACGCGGGCTATTGGCATTGCTTGAGCAGCTCAAAGTAGCGCTCGCGGCTGATGCCTGCGGCGCGAAGATTGTTCTTGATGATAAAGACCGGGATGCTCTGGTATTTTGGGATCACCACCGGGCGCAAAACGCCCGGCTTGGTGAAGACCATGTGATCGCCTTCAGTGCGGACGTGCGTGAAGCCGTCTTTCTCAAAGACGCATTTCAGCTTTTTCCAGGAGACTGGGGTGATCTTAGCCATTGGCGAGCGGCAGCGGCAGACTGGCCCGCTGAGTGGTGATGAATCTGGGGCTCTGAAGCGTTGACTTGCGTTTTACAAAACCAGCTTCTTCGAGAATCTGCCGCAGCGTCCCCATCTTGTCAGCTTCTTCCAGGAAGAGGCGAACGGCTTCAAGCAGATTGACTTTAGCCTTCGCCTGTGTGCCTCCGCAGGAGGAAACGTCAAGCTCTGGGGTGTAGGCCACGTACAACCGGCCTTCCTTGAAGATCTGAACGGTGAATTGAATGTCCATGGCTCAAAGTATACGAAAGCCCCGGAAGGCCGTCAAAATACCTCCGTCAATCATCTTTCACCAACGAATTAGCGCGCTCGATCACGGCGGAGGCCGACAACTTTCCGGCGAACCACAGAACGTCGAGTTCTTTGGCTGCGGCTTCCGAGAGCGCCAGCCGCTTCGATACGGCGAGGATCAGATTGTCCAGACGCGCCGCCGTGACTTTGGCGATCTTTCGGCTCAGATACTCCGGCGTCCAGAAGCCGACGATCTCCAGATAGACTTCGCGGCCGCTCCGGTCGCGCAAAGTGAAGTCCGGGATCATGACCTGGTTGTGTTCGACCGGAATCACCGCATCGTCACCGTGCTGGGCATTGCCGCCCGCAACGGCATCATGCTGGTCAGCCATTACCGCCATCTCGAAACTGAAGAAGGTCATCCGTTCGGGCAGGATTTGGTCCTGCGCGGCTCAGAAGAACGCCTGGCGCTGATCCTGATGACTGCGCTGGCGACGGGACTTGCGCTGCTGCCGATTGTTTCTGATGCCCGCGCTTTATCTGCAGTTTGGGAAGAGCAAGTAAATCAGGCCGGAGTGGGAGAGCCATTGCGGGAAATAGACTGGAAGATAAAGTTGATTGCGCCGAAGAGTTCGGCCAAGGCGCCAACGGTATATCCCTCAATGTTACTGATGAACGTATCGCCCACCAGTTTACCAAACTTCCACAGTTCGCCATCCGTCACAATCCCGTGTACCGGGTTGATGGTGTCATTGTTGATTTTCTGGGCGGCTACCAATTCCGCCAGGCATTGCCCCCAGCCTTGTTCGAAGTCGTTTTTCTTCGCCTCAACCACTACGACCAAGGGCAATTCCAGCACAGTCTTTCCGAGGGCGGACCGGGTGGCGATGATGTAGTCAGGAACGCCATTAAGCTTGTCGTTGTAGACAATCGCTTTCTGAATCCAAAACGAATATTGCTCGTGAAAGCTTTTATACACCTCTCTCAGAATCGGCGTGATAACCAACTCCGTCCGCGACCCCTCAGACGTAAAAACGTCTATGTTTTGCCGATTGAACTCGAACTCTTCCTGGAAATGCGCAGGCGGCTCAAGTCGCTCCGCCACAATAAAACTTTCCTCTTTATACCTGATGCCAAATTCTTTTTGCACCTGGGAGATATTTTTGTAGTCGCTGAAAGCCATAACACTAACCAGTCCTTTCGTCGATCAGGTCTTCGTCGTGAGGGGTTTAAAAATACTACGACTTTCCAAGCTGTTTGCGAAGGCCTGACGACACGTTACGCCGCCCGTCGCGTCAGGATCGTTGGCTTCAGCGATGCAATCGGAATCACTTCGACCGCCGAAGGGGTATAGGCCGACAGCGACAAAATGTCCTGAACCGGCGGCGTTCGTAAGATTTCAAGCGCGAGTTCGCGCAACTCAGGCGACAACTCGTTCAAGCCAACCAGCGGCAAACTGCGCAGCCCAAGCTCGGTCGGCTGGGCCAACACTGAATAATCGAAAATCGTGAGTCCGACGGCCCGTCTCTCGGCCTTGTTCACGCGCAACAGGATGTGCTCGTTCAACTCAATGCCGGTGGCTGCTTCGCCGGGCGCGAATGAAACATAGAGCGTATCACTCAGCTCGTCATACTTGATTGTCGGTTCACTCATCTTGCTACCCTATCTCTTTCTGGTAAGCGGTGACGATGTGTGTTCGGCAGCGGCGCCCCATCCTCATCTTCGGTAAACCGGAAAAGGACAATCACAACAATGTGCGTGTTGAACTCTGCCAGATTATCGAATGCTTTCACGTAACGGTACTTTTGAGAATTGAGCGCGTCCTGCTTGCGCCGACCGGAGCGAATCGTCTGGCGGAGTTCGTCTTCATAAGCAAGCATCTCCGGGTGGTTCGCCGGTTCGGTGATGTGCTCCCACCGTTCATCCGTCAAATAGATGTCATTGCCATAACGATCGCGCTCATCCCAACGGCGGCTTCGAACCATACTTGTCTTCCCGACAGTTCAACAATTCCACGAACGATGTGAGCTATAACACGGCCTCTCCGGATAGACGATGTGGAGAAAATGGTCGCCAGCAAACCTACTGCGCCACCTTGCCTTGGCTGGTACTGTCACTCACGGATCAGAAGAACGCCTGGCGCCGATCCTGATGGCCGCGCTGGCGACGCGGCTTGCGCTGCTGCCGATTGTTGCCGGAGGGAATAAACCGGGTCACGAGATCGAACACCCGCTGGCTGTGGTGATTTTGGGCGGGCTGGTGACTTCAACGATCCTGAATTTGTTTCTGATGCCCGCGCTTTATTTGCGGTTTGGGAAGAGCAATGGTGATGCAGGCGATGATCCTGCTTGCTGAGGTTCTACGCCGCCCGTCGCGTCATTATTGTCGGCTTCAGCGATTCAATTGGAATCACTTCGACTGTCGAAGGAATGTAGGCTGGCAGCAACAAAATGTCCTGAACCGGCAGCGTACGTAAGATTTCAAGTGCGGCGCCTAATGTGATACTTGGTCATGTTTCAGGTTCATCTCTTATCAAGCTACCCAAAGAGTCGAAAAGCCGTTGACCGTGCTTTAGGGTTTTTACTCTGGCTGGGTCTATGATTTCGATGATCTCGTGCGCTTGCCCATGCCTATAAGGCCCCTTCGACGATCCCTGTGTGGCTTTCTTCAATGCTTGGTTGATCTCGTCTTTAGATCGGGCTTCTAAATTTGTTGTGGGAAGCGGTTTTTGATTGAAACCTCGTTTAAAGAACCTCTGTAAGGCATCTTGATCGGTGAGTATCCACGTCTCGACGAAATGCACCATCAAGAATAAGTGTCTCTCTGTTGCCCAAGAAGGACGCTGCCATTTATCTCCCGATCGCCGCACGACGACATCCCATACGCGAGCGTCCTCCGGAACTTTTGTTTCGGCATCGACTAAGAGCACACACAAATCGTTTGGGTACTCTTTTTTGTGCTTTGTGAAGCGATGAAACGTATTTCCTCGATCCTTGCCTCGGATAACGTCAAGCGAGTGATAGCCATTAGCCCTTGCCAGTTCGTGCAATTCATTCAGAAACTTCTTCCAACCACGCCGAAAATCATTATTTGCGTCTCTTCCTTCAGCGCCCCCCTCAATGTAAACGCGAACATAGCGATTCACCACCGATTGCCTCCAAGTTCGCCTGATGTCCAGAGGTCCCCCAGCGTATGTTCCTCCCGCCAATCTTTATATTCCTGTTGGCTGAAGCGCCTGACTACAGAGCCCGCCAATCCTGCATCGAAGGCAAATAGCGCGTCAAAATCGTCTTGCAGCGCCGTGAGCAAGTGCCCAGAGTGAGTTGTAACAATCAACTGCGTCTTAGTAGAGGCAACGATAATCATCCCGGCCACCATGCGGATCATGTCTGGATGCATTCCAAGCTCGGGCTCTTCAAGGCAGATGAGAGACGGCGGATCTGGCTGAAGCAAGATGGCCGCCAATGCGAGAAACCGCAGCGTGCCATCAGACAGTCTCTTCGCTGGTAAGGGAAGACGATCAAACGGCTTCTCCACCAGTTCCAAGCCCACGCTTCCGAACATAATGCGGGTGACGTAATCCACATAAGTCTCCTTCAACTCTTTCAGGAGTGATCGAATCTTCTCATGCGCGGTCGACCCTGCGAGGCCGTTCAAAACTAAAGCAAGATCATCCATCGATTCCGAAAGCCTTGTGTCGGAGCGGCCAGTCGGCGTTGCCTCACGGAGGTTCGAATTACGACCGAACATCCATTCGGAGTAGATTCGGATGTTTGCGTAGAGGCTGGATAATCGCGTGATTTCTGGATACTGCCCGATGTCCCGGATCTGGCTTAGGATAGACTGAAAGGGGTCGTACTCGCTCTCCTCCAACTTCCTTTCCCGGCGGCGCTTGCTCGTGCCAGAGACGTTTATGGTGGCTCCGCTGCGATAAGAACCCACGAAGTACTGATTGGTATGTCCACTCTCCCCTTCGGCGCTAGACACCACTTCTTCAAGTCGCGCGAGCGTTTTGAAAGGCGGACCTAACCTGATTTGGTGACGAACATTGTCTGGCAATTCAGGCAGTTTGGCTGTGACTTCGAGAAGCGCGGTCTCGGTTCTATTGTTGGCGCCTTTATAAAGCCATTCCTCAAAGCCGGAATCCTTGAATGCCTCTTGGATGTCAAACGGGGCAGAGCGGATAACACGCACACAGTCGATCAGATTCGACTTTCCCGATCCATTCGGACCTACCAGGATGTTAAGTTGGCCGAACTCGAAACGAGTTTTCTCGCCGAATGAAAGTAAGCCTTCAATCATGAGTTCTTGAAAAGGCAAATGCCTCACGCTGCTGCTCGGGGGCGCTTCAGGAGACAGTAGGTCCTCCGCCGTCAGCCGACGAACCTTATCGCTGGTGCGCTTGGGGCTTATACGCTCTTGCTCTTTCAGTTCATTCATGCCGTTCGAGCCAATCTTCTTCCCAGCTTTCCGCCGTCTCAAGGCTATACAATGTCCGGAATTTTTCATCAGGCTCGGAATCCGGTTCGTTCGCATAGCCGAATTCATACGCAAAAATATCTATGAGGTCTTCGATGGTCACAGAATCGCCGAGCAGCCCAAAGTCGCGATAGAGAACAACTGCTAGGTCCGCGACCTGAACCGGATCGAAATAGAGAAGGTGCTCAAATGCGCGCTGGGCGTGATCAGGAGGAAGCGAGTACTTCCTTCCCTCAATGTTGACGACTTGGCGAAACGCTTGCCCAGGCCGGAGCGAGCTTGGCGCGTAAGAGCCGGCGACATTCTCATTCAACCAAAGGTTCTTAGTACTTGCCTTCTGTTCGGTGAACGGCTTGATGTAGGGCGCGCCGAGCGGATGGTTATCCACGAAGAAGAATTGCTTGAAGAATTGCAAGAAATCAGGTCGCAGATCTTCGAGCCGACCCAGTTGGGACGCACGCTGCTGTAGATAAAGATAGCCAGCAAAAAGCGTATGAGTCTTCCGCTTGCGAAGGCGAGACAGGGACTGAGCGACGATCCGCTTGCGAACGACGTACACCACTACGATATCTTCTCCATTTGAGATAAGTCTAAATCTACTCCAATGGCGGAGCGCCCCATGCGATTGGCGACCTCCAACGTTGTGCCGGTACCCATAAATGGGTCGAGGACGACCCCAGACATGAAAGGGGCTCCGCACCCACAATCCGTCCAGCCGCAGGACTTTCGCTTAGCAAAGGTGAACTCACGAAAGTAGCCTCCGAGCGCTGCTTTCGCTTCCAACGCGAGTTTCCGAACTCTTTCGGCGTTTCTGTCAGTACCGTTCTGCACGAGCCTTGCCTTGCCCGCGTCGGAGATACCCGTCGCTTGAATGGCAGCAAGATGTTCCGGAGTTAGATTCTTTTCCCGCGCGATCTCCAAGGCTCGCTTCGCCTGAGGACGGGACATATCTAATTCCGTCGTGCGCTCTACAATCCGCCGGCGCGGTTTGCCGCACTTGCTGCATACAAACTGCGGACAGGCCAGCGTAATGGCTCGTTCTACAATTTCACTTGGAAAAGGCGCGAGGTGCTTCCCCAAGCTCCGCTGAGGCGCGATCTCCCAAACGTCCCCTGGATTAGCCCCCTTCTGGCCATGACTATAGATCTCTGCATATCCAAACAAATCGTAGTAGTAGCTATTGACTGCAAAGTGCAGGATATACTCATGCCTGCTTGTCAATCGGTCTTGCGCAGGGTCGGGCATCCCACCTTTCTTGACCCAAATAATCCGATTGCGAAGAATCCATCCGGCACTGCGGGCACTCGCCTCAATGAGACTGGGAATGCCTTGTAGGCTCTTTTGCCAGTAGGTATCACCGATGTTCAGGAATATGGATCCGGATGGGCGGAGTACCCGGCGCCACTCTGCCATAGCGTCAATAATATTGGCGACGTACTCACCAGACGTCTTTTCTTGCCCGATCTGTCCCTCGAGTCTATAGTCACGCTTTCGCCAGTAAGGCGGTGAGGTAACAACCAAATCGACGTGATTGTCGGGTAGGTCAAGCAGACGGCGCGCATCGCCTTTATAAACCTTGCGGAACGGTTTCTGCACGCCTTGCATCACGTCGTCCCTTCGATGATCTGGGAATAGCGGGATGGACTTGGTCTCACCAAGGCCGACCGAGTTTGAACGACCAATTTTCATTCGCTCTTCAGCTTTCTGTACCATTCGATGTCAAACCAAAGGAATACGGCCTGCGGCATTCTTTGCGACCGCATTATGACAAACCTCCCAACTGCGTACAGTAGACGACCAAACTACGAACAATATACCGTGTCATTTTTATAATGGCGAGCGCATCGGAGCGTCAATAGAAAGACGGTGCAATTTCAACCCGCGCTGAAGAGGAACTGTTGCGCCGCCAGCGATCTCTCCTGCTCTCTCAGCAGGTTTTCTGGTTCGGCTTTGAAATAACCGTCGACGCGCCCGCGCAACTGTTCAATCACGACGACAAGAGGTTTCGGAAAGCCATACTGCCTGCCCGGTCAACTGCGGCGCTTTGTCAGACCTTCTTCCTGCCCAAGTTCGTAACCGCGCGCCGGCCAAGCATCGTACAAGTAAAGCCCGAATGGAATCCACCAAATCAGATCGTTCGTAACGCACAAGACCGCGGTCGCAACAGGCCACTGACCGCGCCAGACAAGATGCAGCCAGCCAATCGGGCCGAGCACCTTGCCCAAAAGCCCGACCGCCGCCAGGAGCCAGCCCCGTTCGGGAACCCGGGCGACTTCCAAATAGAGGATGCCGTACAGACCGATGACCATCCCCAGGCAGGCAAATATCTCCGGGTAATTCTGCAATGGCATACCGGCGAAGCGGAACAACCACTGAGGGTCGAGGGCCGAATAGACGCCCCAGCCCAGGTTGTAAAGGCCCGCGACAAGGAACACTACTCGATGAAACTTACGCCGGGCAATCATGACCGTTTCTCCTTGTCCCAAGGCCATCCTCCATGCGGCAGGCCGAGCGCCGCATAAAGATCGCGCACGCCGGAGAGGAAGACTCCGCAGGCCATTATCGCCAAACTCCATCGCAGTGGTTCGGGCGCTGCCGTCTCTGCTGGAGCAAACGCCGTCGGCAAGTGAAGCCAGCGCCATAGCGTGGGGAGCAGGTTCGCCAACATCGCTCCATAGATGATGCCCATCACCGCGTGAGTGATCCGTTCACCGCCGTAAACATCTCCCAACGGTTTCTCCGGACACGAATCTCGACGACGAAATCGGCCAGGGTCAATCCGATCTCTGCCAACAACACCGCCGCCGCAAGGACGACAGCCCAAAATCCTCGCCACTCCAACCACGGAAGCGCGCCGAAGAGCGCCGCGTAAAAGAAATCACGCGTCGCATGCAGCTTGAGTTCGGGGGCGGTTCCCGGAACGCGCGCAGGGAGCCGGGCGCGCCATTCGTGATAGTACAGCGTGTCGAACGCTCCGATAATTCCTTGAATGGCAAGGAGCCATAGCGCCGTCGTCATCGCTGCGCCTCAACTTGGGTCAGTACACCGTCGTAGGCGATCAGGCGTCCGAGCAAGGGGAAGGTTACGTCCACAGAGACTTGAATCTGATTCAGATCGCCAGCAGCTTTCTCCCAAGCAGTGATACGCGGACTGAGCCATTGGGGCAGTGGGAGACGCAAAGAAACCAGGCGCAAGGCAGCGCTTACCATCTGATAGCTGAGCGTTCCGCCAACGACCGCCAGCCGGAATCGCATCTCCACGATTCCAACACGCTCCAACAACAGCCCGTCAAAATGATAGGACTGCATGCTCACCAGAGGACGTCCTGCGAACATCCGGTTCCATTCCTCGCCCTCTTCCAGCGCAGTGACCTGAAGTTTAACGTCCACGTCTTCTCCTGCCGCTGGCAGACGCGCAAGCCGAGCCAGCGTCCGCGCCAAGCTGTTGCTCCCGTGGCGCACCTGGAATACGCCAACGGCGCGAACTATGGCGCCTGAATCATGAAATCGCCGCACTGCGACCTCCAGGTCACACCAAGAGGTCCCAAGTAGCTTCGGGTAGAGTCTCGAATTCATTTTTTGTTCAGTTCCACGGCGACGAACCTGCTGACCTGCTCGATCTGTCGCTTTGTCAAAAGCGTCTTCATCGGCGGCATCTTTATGCTGCCCCGGCTGACCACGCGCCGAATGAACGCCAGGTCGGACAGGCCGGTCAGCGGGGATGTGCTGCCAATTACTCCCTCGCCTTTCGAGCCGTGACATGCGGCGCAGGATTGCGCGTAGATCTCACGGCCCACGCGCAAATCTTTCGGGCTTGTGTTGACCGCCACGCTGCTTGCTCCATCGCCCGTGGTTGACTGGCGGGCGAGCGTTTGCCCGGCGACATCGCCTTTCGGCAAAGCCAGCACGACCAGTTCGGCGGGATGTTCGCGCGTCGCCACGGCGATGACGATATACTGGCGGCCATCGTGGAGGTAGGTCATCGGCGCGCCCGTGGCCTTCGACGGTAATTCGATCTCCGCGACCACTGCGCCCGTCCGTTTGTCATAAGCGCGGAACATCGGCCCGCCCGGATCGCCGCTTAGGTTGCCAGCCTCCGCGAGAAACAAAAGCGTCTTGGTGACTAGCGGACTGGGCCGCACGCCCGGCTGTCCCATGTTGTCGAAATCCAGCTTCAGCCCCTTGAGCGCCGGATGATTGCGGATCGCGGCTGGCGCTCCGCCAATCGCACGCGACCAGACATGCTCGCCCATGTTCATATCGGTGGCGGTGATGACGCTCCAGGGCGGCCTGTTGATCGGCAGGCCGCGCGGTCCCCTGATGGAGTCGGTGGGGGCCCGGATGAAGTTCCAATTGGTCAGGGCTGGATTGGCTTTGGTCAACGACGTAACCATCACTGAATTCCGGGTGGGCACAAACATCAAGCCGGTTTCAGGATCGAAAGCGCCGCCGTTCCAATTCGCGCCGCCGCCGTAGCCGGGATAGACCCACGTGCCCTGCGCGCCGCCTTCGACGACCGGCGTGGTGGGTGTATACATCGGGCCGCGGACGTATCGTTTCGCAATCTCCAGCGCTTCGGCTTTCAGTTCGGGAGTGAAATCAATCAGATCGTCTTCGAGATAGCCCTGACGGCTGTAAAACGCGGGCTTTGTCGGGAAGGGTTGGGTCGGCGAATGCCGCTCGCCGGGCACGGCGATCGGCGGAACCGGGCGCTCTTCGATGGGCCACACGGGTTTGCCGGTCACGCGGTCGAACACGAAGGACATGTTCTGCTTGGTCAGCACGGTGACCGCTTTGATGCGACGGCCATCCACCGTGATGTCGTGCAGGATGGGCGTCGCCGGCAGATCGTAATCCCACACGCCGTGATGGACGATCTGAAAATGCCAGACTCGTTTGCCCGTTTTGGCGTCGAGGCAGACGATGCTCTCGCCAAACAGGTTGTCGCCGAGCCGATGCCCGCCATAAAAATCATGCGATGGAGATTCGACTGGCAGATAAACGTAGCCCAGTTCCAGATCGGCGCTCATCATTGACCAGACGCCCGTGTTCCCGGTGTATTTCCATGAACCGTTTTCCCAGGTTTCATTGCCGAACTCGCCGGCCTGCGGAATCGTGTGAAAAGTCCAGAGCAGCTTGCCGGCGCCCACGTCATATCCCCGAATGTGACCCGGCGTCGCTTCCTTGTTCGGCGACGTGGCTTCGCCGACGGCCTGGGCGATGACTACGTCGCCGACGACCGTCGGTGGCGATGACGATCCCAGAACGGGAACCGGACGGCCTTCGACCAATCTCTCCTTCAAGTTCACCGTTCCGTTCCGGCCAAAGGCGGCGTCAGCCCGGCCGGTCTTCGCGTCTATCGAAAGCAATCGTCCGTCGAGCGTGTTGTGGAACAGCCGCTTCCGAACGCCGTCCGTCCAGTACGCGAGACTCCGGCTGCTGAGCGCCTGACTGCGGCCACCGAGGTCGGCGGGGCTTGGCGTGAAGATCCAAAGCGTCTTGCCAGTAGCCGGATCAATCGCCGCCACCTGATGAACGCCCGTTGGCGTATAGAGAACCCCGTCAATCATCAGCGGCGTCGCTTTCAGGTTTCCATCAGGACGGGAGCCGTGCGGCAGCGACTTCCAGCGCCAGACGACCTCCAGCGTTCCGACATTGTCCTTGTTGATCTGATCGAGCGGAGAATAGCGCGTGAAGCCTGCGTCGGCGCCCCACGTCGTCCACTCGCCCCGCGCGGCGCTCTGAGACGACGCGCCCTTCTGTTTGGATCGAGGAAAGCTCGGATACCCAGGCTCTGTCTGAATCCCGAAGCTGTTGATGGCGAGGCCGGTCATCGTGTAGCCCCCCACCGTGAAGACGATTTCGATGAGCTGTTTTGTGTCGTAGCGCTTCGCCAGCGCGGCCCATGTGCGATCGGTGATGAATGCCTCGCGGCGCAATTCGTCGGCTGTTTGCAACACGGCCCGGCTCTCCTCGTTCCATCCGGCGGCATCCGGGCCTGCGGCGATTCTGGCGATTTCACTTTCCGTCAAGCCAGCCGCGCGCGCGGACTCGACGTGATGCGCCCACTCGTATTCAGCGCCGACGAGAAACGCCGTGCGCATAATGAGCAGTTCTCGCGTCCTGGGCGGCAGACTCGTTTCGCTCTGCAGGTAGGTCCCAAAAGATGCGCGTGGGGCATGCAGACCAGGGTGTTGGATCGTGGTGGCGTGAAGATTCAACACGCTTCCGTCCGGATTGATCTGTGGAGTGATCAGATCGCGTTGTTGTGGCGTCCATTGTTCACGAGGAATTGGCGGGATGCGAGACATCGAGAGCCGCGCGCTGGTCGCTGGCCCGGCTAGCAGCGGCAAAGGCAAATCACGCGGCAGCCGATGCCGCAGCCCCTCATCCAACTGCACGCCGAGACTGTTGAGCGCCATCGAAACCAATTGGTACTGCGCGGCCGTGAAGACCGCTTCCATCATCTGCTGGTCGTTGTATTCGGTTCGCAGCGCGCGCCACGTCGCGTCGCTGACCATCGCGTCGTAGCGCAACTCGTCCACCAGACGCAGCAAGGCGCGCTCGAAATCGGTCCAGCCAGCAGCTTTCGGCCCCTCGGCGATGCGATGAATCTCCTGGTCGGTCATGCCCGCGCTCGCCGTCGCGATGCGGGCGTGTTGCGCCCACTCGTATTCCGACTGGCACAGCCATCCCATGCGTAGCATCAACATTTCCCGGTGGCGGGCAGGCAGGCTCGACCCGTTCAGCACGAACCGACCGAGGCCAGACCAGCGGATGTAAAGCTCCGGATGAGAGGCGAGCGTCTTGTAGATATTGAAGTCGGGTCGCGAAGCCAGCATCTGGCGTTGCGCTTCGGTGCGCCCCTGCTCCGGCACGGGCGCGATGCGTGGCTTGGTCAATCTCGGCGAAAAGGCGCCGGGTTGCGCCAGCGGCGAGAGTCCTCCAGACAGGGCGGCTAGAGTTGCGATCACAAAGCCACACAATAGAGGCTTGACCGTGAGGCTAATCCTGCAATCGTTGAAAGTGGCCACAGGGTCCTCCTTGTAGCGTCGCCGGAAAGACGCCGCAATTTCAATCCGCGCTGAAGCGGGGAGTTTTCACTAGACCTGATCTATCCGGTTCTGATGAGTTTCGATAACCGCGCGCGGATTTCACTGACTGTCTGATCGTCGCGCCGGTATTCTTCTTCGATGAACTTGAGCAGTTTTTGATATGCGGCGATGGCCTGCTCGCGCTCGCCATTCTGTTCGTGATTGCGCGCGCGGTGGTAAAGCGAGTCGTATTCGACGCCATTCGGATTGGCGATGTAGAAGCAGATGTTCGCGGCGCGTAGGATCACAGCCTCGCGCGCTTTCGGATTTTGAGCGGGGCGATTTTGATGGCGTTTCAACTCCAATAACACGTCGTCAATCTGCGCTTGCCCGGCGTCGTTTGCCGGCGTCTTCAGGACGTTTTCGCGCAAGGCGGTCAATAGGCGATGCCATTCCATTGCTTCGTCGGCGTCGTAACTTGGCTCCGCAGTCCGTTCGATCTTGCCTGGCGTGTTAGCGATTTCGGTGATGACTTTGGCGAGCGTCGCCACGTGTTTTTCCAGCGCGGCGTAATTGATGCGGTTCGGCGTGTCGGATTTCGAGTGGTGAGTGTAATGAACCCCGTTGGTAACGACCAGCGTTGGCGTTTGTTTCAACGCAAACTGGTAATGCTCGCCGCCCGGCCAGCGCATCGCGTCGCCGCCGACCAACGCCAGATGAGCCTCATCGCGTTTATATTTGCTCACAGCTTCGCGTAATTGCGGAGAGAATTCCGCGCCCATCACATAAAGCGTTTCATACAACCGTTCGGACATCCCGCCGCCAAATCCCTCCAGCTTCACTGCCGCTACGGTCTTTTCCAAAGGGACAACCGGATGTTCGACGTAAAACTTCGCTCCGGCCTGCCGTTGCTCTTCGCCGTCGAAAGCGATGAAGAGCAGACTGCGCTGCGGCGGATTTTTCGCCATCGCCCGCGCGATTTCGATCATCGCCGCCACGCCCGCCGCGTTATCCACCGCGCCAGCGAACGCTCCGCCGAAACTGTCGTAATGTGCGCCGATGACGACGGATTCGTTTTTGCGCGCGGCGTCGCGGCCTTCGATTACGCAGACGACGTTCTGCCCGCCGCCCGCGATGGGTTGAAAGAAATCGGAGCGACCAGCGGCTGGTTTCAACCCGATTTCACGAAACTGCGCGGCGATGAACTCAGCCGCTTTGCGCCCGCCTTCGGTTTTGAATGCGCGACCGTTGAACTCCTGAGAGGCCAATTTGCGCGCGATCGTCTCCACGCGTTGTGGTTGAGAGCTTTGTCCAAAGGATGGCTGATCGAATGCGCCAAGACACATCACGTAAAAAACTGAGGCTGTCATTTTGAGAACGGCTTGATTGCGCATAGCGGTAAGGCGCTAATCGTAAAATGGAAGAGCCGGTTGCGACTCAGACGCCAGGCCTACTTGGGCCAAAACGTGTTCGGGGAGCGGCAATCGTTCGAGCGCCCGTGGCTCGACTTTGATCGCGCCGGAGCCATATGACTTGCCGACGCGCGCGAGATTTTTAACCGTTTCGGGATGCTGAAGCAACTGCCAGAGCCTGGCGACGAACTCCGGATCGCTGCGATGGGGGTAAATGCAAAGGAAACCCGTGAGCGGCGCCACGCCCGCCGAATTGCGAATGAATCGCGCATTGCGGCGGCCCAGGTAAGCGAACAGGAACGGTGGCGGCTTTCGCGCCTCCATCCTGTACCACGGTTGTCGCGTTGCGATCAGAGGCCGTTGGTCGATTCCGGCTGCCTGACCTTGCCGCAAATATTTGCGCACCTGTTTTGGAAAATCTTCGAGCGCCCGGCCATCCGGCGCAAAGAGCAGAGTCGGACGGCCACTGGCTTCGAGCTGTCGCAGCGTGCCTTCCGTAATTTCGTCCGCCGGAACATCGCGCGTGCGCCCGACGGCGGGCAGGAGCATCTCTTCGGGAATCTTCAACTCGTTTGCCCGCTGCCGGGTGAGAAAGAAAAACTCATTCGCTCCAGTGGCGATGCCGCGCATCACTTTGGCGAAATCGGCCAGGACAACGCCTGCATCTGTTTGTTCGGCAGGCGCGCGCGACAGCCCGGTCGCCAATCCTTCCGCCAAACTGCGGCGATGAACTTCCAGATCGTCCGATGAAATTTGATCGAAGCCTGTGATGATCCAGTTCTTCAGGCTTTCACTCTCCGGCTGCTTGCATTGCGCCCAGAAGAACTGGTCTTCCGGCTCGGCGTTACGAATCAGAAAGATGATCGGGTTGGTGTCAACGTTGGGAAACGGTGAAGCTTCGGGCTTGAAAGTTACAACGGCGTCGAGGCGATAATGGCTTGAAATCCAGCGCCACAGCGTCCGCGCAAAAACTCCTTCGCAGGTATCGGCAGGCATAATGAAAGCCAGCCGACCACCGTCTGAAAGCGATTGCAACGCGCGCAGCAGAAAATAAACGTGCAATCCTGCGCGCCCATCCAAACCTTCTCCGATCAACTCCTGGCTCAGAGCGCGGAGCGATTCCTTGGTTCGCGGCGAAAGGCGGTGGTGCCGGATGTAAGGCGGATTGGCGACGATGGCTGGGAACCGCTTGTCCGGCGGCTGTAGAACAAAATCGCGGATTTCAACCAGCGCCAGATCGCGCTCTGACAACCCGGCGCTCATCGCCTGTTGCAAGACTTCACGATCTACCTCTGCGCCGAGTAGGTGGATTTGCCGATCTTGCCGTTGAGCAAATTGTTTCGCGGCGAGGAAAAAAGCGCCGGCGCCGACCGCCGGATCGAAGATACTTTCGCTTTGGTCAGCCAAGCAGTAGGCGACCATTGCCTCGGCCACCCAGGGCGGTGTCCAGAATTGTCCCTTCTCTCGCAGTGTTTCGCGTTGCGGCCCGGCTGAAGGTAGTTTTTGTCGTTGAGCCTGTTGCCCTCTCATAAGCTATCTCTTTGGCAACCGTTCCTGGTAAAGCTTCAGGTCATCAGGCGTGATTTGCTCTGGCGGCACAAGTCGGTAATGTTTTTCCATCGCGCGGGTCACCCCATTTTCTCCTTCCTCGAACTCGAACCGAAGCTTGGCGAGAAGGGCTTGCTCGTCGTCAAAAGAATACTTGGTCACAATGCCTGGCGTCGCGTCCGGCACTTTGGTTTCAGACAACCCAGGTGTAGGAGCAATCTTCCATTCATCGACTGCGACAAAACGGTAGCGCCCTCTCCCAGCGGGCCGGATGATCCAGTATTTGCCGGATGGGGCTTTGGCTTGTACCGATTTTGGGAGCGCCGCGCGGTAGCGGAAGCTATAAACAATGTCACCGAGATTCTTCGGAACCTGGATCTTCAGCTTCTTCGCTGCAGCTTGGAATTCCTCTCTGCCGAAATCAAACTCCCAAACACTCCGCTTGTGATGAGCGAAGAAGATGCTTTCGATAATTTGCGCATAGAGGTTAGGCTTTTTCATTGTGGCGACTGAGCAAAAAGCGACATCTCATTAGTATCCGGGCCAGCGCAGCACCACTACTTCCTCGCGTAACTGCTCTCTGGTTGCTGTCGCAAGCCGGGTGCGAAACAGATCAATGCTGATCAATTCATAGCCGAGTGACTGCGCCAGTTCCACGAGCAACTGGCCGGTGCGGATCATCACCCGCAGGTATGACGCTTGATCTCCGACGACATAGGCCAATTGCGCTCCGGGACGCAGCGTCGCGCGCAGTTCAGCCAAATGCCGCGCCATCCCGCCGAAGTAGAGTTTCGTGACTCTGGCGTAAAGCCTCTCGAACCCACTGGTCTTGCCGAGTTCGATCCGGCGCGCTTCGATGGCCTCGGCGATGCGCTGAATTTCCTGGTGGGCGACTATCCACTGATCATCATCATCTGCCTTGTAAACATTGCGCGTGTTCGAGCGCACCAATCCATTCTTCAGCGCGCGCAAATCAGCTTTATCACGAATGAAGCCGAGCAACACTGATTCCAATCGCGTGGTGCGCGTGTAGTCTTTTTCGTTAGGGTAGGGCGGCGAAGTAATCACTGCGTCAATCGAGCCAGGCTTAACAACTTCGATCAAGCGTCGCGCATCAGCGTGATGTGCGCTGGCAGGCGTCTTTCGCAATCGCCTGAGCGTGCGGATGTCTTCCGCGATAGTTCGGACACCGGCCAACCAGGGAGCCAGGACAGGAGCGTCCGGTTTCGCCTGACCGACGCCAACCTCCGGCCCAAAATGCAGGTTGCTGATTGAACCAACTAAAGCTTTAGCCAAGGCAAGCAACTCGTGGCGCTGATACCGTTCGTCAGCCTGCGTTTTCAAACAATCAAGCAGAACCAGCGTTTTATGCAAAGGCAGCGGACTAATGGAATCAGTGAGGAGCAGTCGCTGGCTTTCATCAGACAGCGTTCGCAACTTATCTACGACTTTACATCTGTTACTGAAAAGCGGAAGCGAGAGGTCTTCAACCCCGGATGATTCAAGCTCGGTTTGCGCGGCGTCCGCCACTCGATTAGCGTGCTCGATCAATCCGTCGGGATGGACATCCCAACTTACCTTCACTTGAGAGGCGAAGTGCGCCATCGGATTGGCTTCGACGCCGACGCTTGGGGTGCCGAGTTTCTTGCACTCCACCAGCGTTGTGCCTGTGCCGCAGAATGGATCCAGGACTTGTTGATGGGAACCAATCGCAAATCGCTCAATGTAATCACGGACGAGGTGTGGAGGAAATGAAAGGACAAAGCGATACCAATCGTGAGCCGCGCGATCATCGGCGGAGAGCTTGTTGCTTTCTGCATTGCTGCGGCTTGGTTTCCGTTCGGTAGCCAGCATATCCGATGCTTTTGCCCTCACGCGCCGAGATACTCCAGCTTCAACTCCCCATCCTTCTCACCCACCACGACCTTCCCGCCGCCCTGCAAACTGCCGAACAGAATCTCGTTCGCCAGCGGTTCTTTGACCTTCGACTGGATAAGGCGCGCCATCGGCCTTGCGCCAAAAAGTTTGTCGAAGCCTTTGTTCGCCAGCCAGGCGCGTCCGGCTTCGGTCAATTCGAGCGTGACGTTCTTGTCGGCCAATTGGTCGCGCAGTTCGTTGATGAACTTGTCCACCACGCGTCCGATGGTTTCAAAACTCAAAGACTCAAACGCGATCCACGCGTCCAGGCGATTTCTAAATTCGGGGCTGAACGCGCGTTCGATTGCGCCTTGGGCTTTGCTGCCGGTGCCGCCGATGCCGCCTTCTTCAATCTGTTTGAAGCCGAGCTTCTTGCCGCTCAATTCGCGCGCGCCGGCATTGGTGGTCATGATCACAATCACGTTGCGGAAATCAGCCTTCTTGCCATTGTTGTCCGTCAGCGTCGCGTGATCCATCACCTGCAACAGAATGTTGAATAGATCGGGATGCGCCTTTTCGATCTCGTCCAGCACCAGCACGGCGTATGGCGTTTTGCGGACGGCGTCGGTCAGCAGCCCGCCCTGATCAAAACCGACGTAGCCCGGAGGCGCGCCGATCAAGCGTGACACGGTGTGTTTTTCCATGTACTCGCTCATGTCGAAGCGGATGAATTCGACGCCGAGCGTGCGCGCCAGTTGTTTCGCCAGTTCGGTCTTGCCCACGCCGGTCGGGCCTGAAAACAGGAACGAGCCAATGGGTTTGTCGGCGGCGCCCAGGCCGGAACGCGACAGCTTGATCGCGTTGACCAGTTGTTTGATCGCGTGGTCCTGGCCGTAGATCACCGCCTGCAAATCGGCGTCGAGGTTGTGCAGCTTCTCCTTGTCCGACACTGACACAGTCTTCGGCGGAATCTTCGCCATTTTGGCGACCACCAGTTCGACTTCGTATTCGGTGATGATTTCCGGGCGCTCTTCGACGGGTTTGAGTTTCGTCGCCGCGCCGACTTCGTCAATCACGTCAATCGCTTTGT
>Ga0187893_10007047_pt1 | contig 18745 bp, 18 predicted proteins | sample MA1701074metaG_FD_139574 | JGI IMG/M metagenome (GOLD analysis project Ga0187893, IMG submission 139574) | White microbial mat communities from a basaltic lava cave in the Kipuka Kanohina Cave System on the Island of Hawaii, USA - MA170107-4 metaG ... | reverse complement strand
GTCTGGCCAAATCACGGTCGCGTCGGGCCACCCCCAGCGCCGCACATGCCGGTGTCATAAGCTCGTCGATCATGCGATCGAGCGCCTGCGGCGTGGCCGTCATCAGCTTGCCTGTCACGAGCGGGGCAAACAGCAGCGCTTGCAACACACCGTTTCCAACGGTCTGGCGCGTATCGTTCGTGTACGCGTCGAGAGCGTCGAGAAAGCGCCAGAACAACGCGGACATGCTCGAGAGATCGGTGTCATCGGGTCGGGCGATGCCGTGATCCGTCGCATCGGTGTAGAGCGCGACATAGTGTGGCATCAGCCATTCGAGCAGCTTGCTTTGGAGCAGCAGCTCGAAGCTGCGCGTGGCCGCGCCGCCTCGCAACAACTTGTAGATTTCCTCGAGCACGCGCGCTCGACTGCACTTGACGATATCCTGGACGGTTTCCAGCAGGGCATCCCACGTCTCTGCTTCGATGTCGAACCCCAACCGTGCTGCAAACTTGATGGCACGAATCATGCGCACCGGATCTTCACGAAATCGTACGAGAGGAGCACCGATGGTTCGGATCACGTTTCGATCGAGATCGACCAGGCCATCCACGAAGTCCACGATCTTGCCGCTATCCGCGTCGAGGAACAGCCCGTTGACGGTAAAATCCCGTCGCCTCGCGTCGTCCTCCTCGCTCCCCCATTCGTTGTCCGCAGTGATCAGCAACTCTTCGCTGGTGCCGAGCGCAGGGGCGGTACGAAACGTGCTGGTTTCGATGATCTTCGGGCCAAAGTACACGTGTGCGAGTCGGAATCGTTTGCCGATGATGCGACTGTTCCGGAACAGCCGGCGAATCTGTTCGGGCGTGGCACTGGTCGCGACGTCGAAGTCCTTGGGCTTCCGACCAAGATAGAGGTCGCGCACACAACCTCCGACGAGGTAGGCTTCGTGCCCAGCCGCGAGCAGCTTGCGCACAACCTTGATGGCGTCCGGATCCACCTCGCGCAGGGAGATCTGCCCCTGGGTGGCCTGCAAATTGTCCGACATTAGCGTGCGAGGTTCCTGTAACACACTCCCCGTCAGCGTCTGGGAAAACATGTGATTTAGGCCGGATAGGCAGCGTTTGTACGTCCCGAAGGGGTCCGAATGCGTGAGAACCGCACACCCTTGGCAAAGCTGTCTGGAGCACTATACCTCTGTTCAGTATCATGTCCGTACCTCGCGTCCTCGCCACCCACCGCGCCTGTTCGGGATTGTGTGTGGTGTTCGGAGAACGCGCAGTCGCGGCACGCGATCGTTTCGAGGGCGAAGGTCCAGATGCTGCCAATGCACGATTGGCTGTGGCCGCCCATATCGCGGAGCTCGAGGCTGCGGGTGAGCGCGTCACCACCTTGTCGATCCACATTCAGAGCCGGACGGATCTCCCATGGGCCGATACGACGCTCCGCTTTGCGTGGGAGCACGGACGTCGTGCCCTGGTTCGTACGAGTGCCTTGCTTCCCACGGCGTTGCTCGAGACCTTGAGGTCCACGCGAGCGGTTCTACTTTTGTCGCTGGCCCACGAGCGCGTCTACCTTCAGCGGGCACTGCTCGGACAATCCGCCGCTCCTGCAGCTTCACTGCTGCTTCAAGCCCAGCATAGCGCTGCTTTAGGCATCGCCACGGGGGCTGTCGTGGGACCGTTGTTTCCAGGTGTGCACGACGACGAGCCTGCGCTCGACAGGTTACTTTCCCATGTCGCGGCGGCACAAATCGAGCAAGTCCGTGCCGTCGTCGGACAACTCGGAGCGGGTCGGGCGAGAGCGCTCGACGACGCGCTCGGGGTTGGCCCGCAGAGGGCATCGCAAGCACTCACGCGGCTACGACGGGCATTCAAAATCGAAGCCGATACCCCGATGGCTGGCTACCGCAAGCTCGATGCCCGCAGTCAGGCAGTCTTGCTCGATGGCTTTCGACGCCGCGCTCGCACCCATGGGCTCATGAGCGAGGGCTGTGGTTGCACCGCGTTTTGTCAGCTCGCCGACACGCCCCGACACTATCTCCCGGTGCTCGAGGCCGACCTGTTCGGCGCTCGCACGGGCTCTTGAAAACAGCGCGTCAGGTCGCCCCGTCCTCCTCGCCGGATCGGTCGAGGATTTCCACCGTGTCACCGCATGCCATGCCCCCGAAAGCAATCGAGAGCAAAACGAGAAGAAGCAGGGCAAACAGGTCACGGTACATCGGGGAAGGCTCCGGCGGTGAGAAGATACTCGAGAACTGTGGGAGGAAACAAGTGGCTCGCATCGGCCACCATTCGGCCTAGAGCACCCCGGGTGGGGGCGTCGGCTGCAAGCAGAAGTGGCCAATGGTCGGCCCACGTGCGCTGCGCCGCCGCAGCATGGCCGAGATCGAGCGCAAGTTCCAGCCCGGAGGCCACGATTTCCCAACGTTCGGGGCGAAGCTTTCTTGCACGTCGGTAGTACTGCAAAGCACGCTGGGGATCCCCCATCTGGTGGAAGATCCTGCCGGCCACCGCGTGGAGCTCCGATGAGTATGGGTACGCTTCCAGCCCTGCCCTCAGGTGGTCCAGAGCCAGGCGCTCGGGCGCCGAGGTGAACGCCAGGGGAAGATCCATCGCCACCTGTGCGAGCGCCGCACGAATGCGATCCGTCCTGTCGTAGCTGAGCGCATACGCCCTGGAGAAACGTTCGTATGCGTTCACCCAGTCGCGCTGGGAGACCGCGAGACGGGCAAAGCACAGCTGGGGGAGCTCGTATTCGGGGTCGAGTTGCTCCGCGCGCTCGCAACGAGCCCGCACCAACGACAGTGCTTCAGGGTCCGGCAGCTCGGCTCGTCCTGCGCCCTGCGCAGCGGACAGCAGCATGAGGCCTCGCAACGCCTGAGCACGCGCAGAGTCGGGCGCGAATTGGCTCGCGACCTCCCACAGCGTAGCGTCGTTGCGATACGTACGGACGGTGGCCTGCAGGGCGGATCCCTGCACGATCACGAATGCCAGCAATGGCACGAACATGGACACACGTTTCGCGGTAGCTCGCTGCAGGAGCTCGCCGATGCGAAGCAGTGCGGCCGCCAGGCCGATGCATACCGGTGCGCTCGCGATGTACATGAATCGGTCTGCCCGCATGTTGGGCACGCCTATCCAGTTGCTGGTTGGAACACACGCCAGCATCCAGCCGAGCACGGCCAGTGTGACGACTGGGAGCATGCGCGTACACGCCAACGCGGTTGCAAATAGGACCACGAGCGCAGCGATCGCCAACATGATCACCGGGTCGCTGGTGCTCGCACCTGCATCGACATATTCGGGTCCAAGTCCGAACGGGACCGCGATCTGCTGCAAATAGGCCACGTGGATACGCGCAGAGGCGGCCAAAACCGGCCCCAATCCAACCCGACTTGCATAGACACGCAGGTTCTCGGCGCCACCATAGGGGGTCAAGTCTCCGTAGAGGTGGAACGTGTGCCAGGCGAGCAGCACAGGGCCCACGGCCATGGCCACGAACATCACGCACCGATCGCGCCATCGAGGTCCCCGCTGCCATGGTGAGACCGTCCACGCGAGCAGGCCAACCAGTGGAAGGGCCGCTGCCGATGCCTTGGCACCACACGCCAGGATTGAAAGCATCGCGGCTCCAAGCCCCCGCGCGCTTCGAATGTGCAGTGACGTCGCAGCGCCGATGCGACCGGCCAACGCGAGCGCAGCAAAGCCGAACACCGCGGCCAGCAGATCTTCGCGAAACGACACCACGGCAACCGCCTCGGCATGGATTGCCAACACCCCGAAACAGGCCATCCACGCAACGCGGAGTTTCCATGGCGCACCGAGGCTCGCCAACCAACGTTCGAACGCTACACATGCGCAAACATGTAGCGAAACCGACGTGGCATGATGCGCGAATGCATCGAGACCGAAGCCCTGGTACGTGAGCACATCGAACACCACCAGCGTCGGTCGAAACGCATCCGGCACGTTTTGTCGCACGGCGTCCGACGAAAACAACACCATGAGCTGCTCGGGAACACGCAAGAATCCGTTCGCCAGTAGTGTCCAGCCGTCGTCGTACACGAATTTGAACGCGAGCGTCGGGACATAGACGACTGCGGACAACAGCAGCGCCACGAGAGCCAGCGCCTCCGGAAGCCGCGCGGTCGTATCCCGATGCAGCACCTGCGCATGGTAACCGGCAACGCGGTCACGGTACGCTTGGGACCGGCCGGGAACAACGTAACTACTCTACGGCGCAAGCGATTCGCTCGAATGGTCTCGTCCCGTCGCCATTGGGCGGCATATTCGGACTAGAATGACCTAATCGCGATGACCGAAAAGTCATCTCGGTGACCGAGCTCGAGGCAGGGTTTGTCGTCGGCTCTTCGGCGAGTCCAGCGCGGCGTTCGACTCTTCGTTACCGATGGTCTATTCGGCCAGCGGAAACGCCACAACCTGCGCCGCATTCATCGGTGCCAAGTCGTCGTGGTCAGGCCACCGATTCCATCAAGTGCGCGGTCGCAGGACGATCCGCTGAAGAGTGCGTGGCTACTTCGCTTCGTTCTCGCGAGCGTGACGGAGCAACTCGAGCGCTCGGTCCTCTGGTGCGCTTCCAGCCGCAGAGGGGTTCGGTTTGGCCTGAGCTTGCAGCGCGGCGATGGCCGCTTCGGTTTCCTCAGGCGTGGGCTCCTTGCCTCCAACCGGTAGGAGGCAAGTGGCATGCATGTCACGGTTGCCCCGCGGGTCCATGGCCGTGAAGCCAGACAAGATGCAAAACGCGTCCTCCTCCGAGCAGTCCGCGCGGGATTGGCAGTCCGCTTGGTCCGTGAGCACGCATGCCCCGAGGACGCACAACTCTGCTTCCAGGCATTCGGCATGCGCGGCGCAAGGAACACACACGTCGTCGACGCACGCGCGCGCCATCGAGCAAGCACCCTCAGCACATGGCCATACGTCCCCTTCCTCCTGAAGCATACCTTGCCACTCCTCCGGGTCGCGATAGAAGCGGCCGGACATGGGCACGGAATGCGCGTGGGTTGGCGTTTCGGCGGACGAGCACCGTTCCGAGGCCGAGCATGCCGATGACCCACCGGCGGACAGGTTGGGAGGCCATCGTCATGGTCCTGCGGGCGGCTCGGGCAAGGGGATCCGCCCGTCGGCGTTCTCGAGGGGAACGGCGTCGCGCATCCACAGGTCCAATACGGTCATGGGATCCGCTGCCTCGTAGAACAAGAACGAAGAGTCTTCGAGTAGGAGGTTACATGATCCCTCCGGTACCGATCCGGCCAAATACTGGTCTCGCAACGAGCGGATCTCGGACGCGAAGATACGATCCGTCACAAGCCTGCTCGGCGATGATGGGTCATCGACATCATCTCGAGCGACTGCGGCAGGATCCAGATCGAACGGCCATTCGAGCGCGCATGGTTCCTCCGTGAGCGGACGCGCTCCGCTAACCCGACGGAGGTCGATCCGGACGGGATCCGCGAGATCCAGCTCGGTACCTTCATCCCACAAGCGCTGGATCCGACGGTTTACCACCGGCGTGAGGTCTTTCAATTCTTGTGGAGCATTCACCTCCGAAGAGCAGGCGAGGTCGCACCGAATGGTCGACGTTCCGTCCGAGTACTCGATGAGGTATCCACCCGGGTTCGGAAACATGTAGTGCCCCGCGAGCTCCAACCAACGGTCGTACAGGAGTTCCCGCGAGAGCTCCTCTTCCATCGTGGACGTCAAGATGCCAGCATGCGTGACTTGCCAGTCGTTGAGCGTAAAGCCCTCGGGATTCTGGGGTTGGCCCGCCGCCGTCCAGTAGTGGCAATCGCCTCGCACGTAGAGATAGGGCTGTCCGAGCTCGTGCGCGATGAAAGTGTTTCCTCCTTCATAGCCGCCCCTGCGGACCGCCAGTTTCAGGTCCTGGGAGCCGTCGCAGATCCGCCGCCAATCCGCCGGGCCGGTTTCAACAGAGCTTTCGCTCCCACTGATGACATCTGTCTCGCTGCCCCCGCCGTCTGCGTGAGCTTCGGCTCCCATCGACCGAGTACACCCCGTCGCCAGCAAGTGCCAAGTTCTTACACACCGAGCTACTCGTAAAGACGCACGTCCGGTGCGCGCGGGCAGCTCAGAAGATTCCCATGCAGTTGTTCCAGTAGGCGTTTTGGACGTCATCGGCTCCTGAGTAGTTGTTGAGCATGTTGTTGCGGAAATCCCAGCCGTTCCCATCGTCCAGCTCCGTGCTGCTATTCGTAGCCGAGCTCAGCGTCGAATTCACGGAGGTGAACTGGTCATGCAGTTGGCCGGCGCTGTAGCAGGCAGGATAACTCGGGCATGGCCATGCCGCCAGCGAATCGAAGATGTTGAACATCGACAGATTGATGTCATCTTGGCCATCGTTCAACGAGTCGATGATGTCCCAGAAAAATCGCATCGCACTGACCGGCTGGCGACCTTCCTGAGGCACGCCATTGGTACCGCCGCAGCCGGCGCCGGTCCAGCTGCTGGTTTCGAGACCCCATGTTGTTATTGTGCTGCCTCCACTACCAGGATAGCAGTGACGTTTACCTACGTTAGTGTCGTTCCCATTCGGGAAGCACGTCCGTGGATTTTGCGCAGCTTCGGTGTAGAACGAGACGGAAGCAATGAAGGTCGCCATGCCTTCGGTCAGTGCCGCAGGTCGGTATTCGAGCGAACCATCGGACCAATTGCAACTTGCATCGTTGAAGCAATACCCCGTTGAGCGCTTCAACCCTTGGTTCGGCCCAGACAGAAAATCGGCGATGTGGCCAAGCTCGTGGTTGACGCGAGCTTGAGGCGCATAGGGGGTCGCAGTACCGTCGTCGAGGACGACGGTTGGCGTCTGCTCGTGCGCCCACGCAGGCGTGCCCGTGGCCGTCGTCATGTTCCTGAACCACCCACGCGCGCAGCTAGTGTCGCAGTCGGAGAGGTTTCCGTTCGTATCGAACGCCATGATGTCGACGTTCTGGAAATACGTAACCATGCGGTTGCTGTTCTTCAGCGCGTTTTGCCATTCCATCCACGCCGCCCAATAGACATTCGCGGGGGCATTTGGCGCGCCAGACGTGCCCCAGATCCACCCCCCGAGGTTTTGCGGTGACCCGGAGGTCGTACCATGCGTGGCGGTGAAAGTTCCTGTCGTGCTCGTGTATTGAGTGTGAGGCAAGTTGCTTGCGGTATGCACGTAGAACCGATTGTCCACGTGCTGATACCTCGGCCGTCCACGCAAGAAGCCAAGTGGTGAGTGATCGTAACGTTCACGACCGGGTCGTCACGGCCTGACCGAGGCAACTGCCGCCTCGCCTCGAGTCCTTCCGGCACGGTGATGCGTTGTAGTCTCGTCAATCACGACGCACCGAAGCACTGTCTTGCCGTCGGGCTCGCGCGCTGTCTGGACAGCGGCGGCGTTTCGGAGCGAGCGGGCCGCAGCGGGTCCAGTCGACAGCGTACACGATGAGGCTGGTGGCAAAGCCGATCGCTCCGATGCCCGCGGCTGCCTTGGCCAGCGTGTTGTAGAGAGCGCCGCGATCTTCCAGATCGTCGAACTCCATGTGCGTGAGGCCACCGGAGTAGCCTTGGTCGATCTCACGTGAAGTCGTCACGCCAAGCGACACGAAGGTCGTCACGCCCACCACACCGACGATACCCAGCGCGATACCAGTCCAGAACAACGCTGGGGTCACCTTGTCCGAACGAGCACGACGATCGTCTGCTGGCGGGATCCGGTTGCGCGCTTCGAATCCGCTTTGCGGCCCCGTAGCGGGCGACGAGATGTGGTCGGTGCGAGCGAGCTGGGGCTGGGCGCAACCCGACAGGTCGGTGGCAGCCAGCAAACACGTCAACACGGCATGAATCAAACGCAGGTGTTTCATGTCGCACCTCCGGTACCCGGAAAACCGCCCTCCCCGGGTCCGGCCGTCGTACCGGGTTCGCCGGTCGTGTCCGACGTGCCTGTCGTCGTTGCGGGCCCGTCGTCGTCCTTGGTATCCGTGCCGCCCGTATCCGTGCCCGTCGTCGGATCGGTCGCCTGCCCCGGAAGGTCAGGAATGCAGATACCGAACTCACAAACCAGGCCCGAAGGACAATCCGTGTCGTTTGCGCACGAGACCCACAAAGCCCCTGAAGGCACTGCTCACTTTGGGGACACACCGATTCGTTCCCACACGGTTGCGCGCACCAACCCAACGACATGCCGACACTCTCGAGCTCCAATTGCACGCATTCATGCGGCCTGGGGCAATCATCGTCGTCTTTGCACCCATGCGAGCATTCGCCGTTGATGCATGCGACGTACCCCTCCGATGCCGTGCATGCTTGTTCGAACGTGAACTGTGTGCACGGAATTTGGCAAAGACCGTCGATGCACTGCTCGTTGTCACGGCAGTCGCCACCATTGGTGCATTGAAAACGAAACGTCGCGGGTCTAGGAGACGCACGAAAGCACGCCAACGTGCACACGAACGTCAACCATACCACGGCGACGAGCGACGGCGAAACGCGAGCGTGAGGCAGAACCGGCATGGGGCGCTAACGTATAGCAGCCGCCGACGCCGACTGGGTCACGAGCGCATCTGGCTCGCTTCGTGCGGGGGCCACGGGTCTGATCGACCCGACCAACGCCGCCCGTGTTTCGCCATATTTGTCATACCAGGCAAGAGGCGCTTCGATGCTGAGAACCAGGGCTTCGCCGGGAAGGCTCGGATCGGCAGCAAAGTAGGTCTCTCGCAGAACAGTGCGATCTTCGCGATGATAGTGGTATCGGACAAAGGCGATCGGCTCGGGCGTGTCGCGGAGCCAGCCCCGGGCATCCACCCCGACCGAGGTGAGCAGCCCTGCGGTCGCGAGAGGGTCGAGACCGCGACGGCGGTAGGCCGCCTCCCAGCTGGTGGCATCGGGACCTTCGACACGATCGATGTCGACGAATACGAATCCGTTTCCACCGCGAAATTGCAGTGTGCCCGTTGGGCCGTACCTCGGCTCCCATGCCTGAGGCATGGTCAATTCCCAGTGGCTCGCGACACGGTGGCGGACCGGAGCTCGGAATTTGCGTGCGAGCGAAGGTGCAATTGCCAACGCCAGCACACAGGAAGCGACGCCGGTGAACATGCGAATGCTCTCGACTCTCGTCCAAGCCCGTGACGCTACCAAGGTCCCCACGCGCGAACGCGTCCTCAGTTGCAGCCAGGGCCCCCAGGCCAGGCCGGCTGCCATCCCGCCGAGATGGCTCGCGTGGTCGACATAGGCATTGTTCCAGGTGGCCAGCAGAACGATCACCAAAAACGGAAGCACCCAAAGCCCGAAATGCGTGCGGATCTTTCGGGGCAGGGAGCGATGGTGACGAAGCCCGAGCACGACCGCGGCCGCCAACATGCCGAACACCAAGCCCGAGGCTCCCGCCGACACCTCAGGTGTCCACAAAAGGCTCGCTACACCGGCCACGGCGGCGCACGTGAGCAACAACGCAACGTGGCTGACACGCGTCACGACCAGCTCGATGGCCCCGGATACGGGAAAAAACAAACCCAGATTGAATGCGAGATGCACCCAGCCCGTATGCACGAGATGCATGGTGAGCAACCGCCAGCTTTCGCCGGTTTCCGCCACGAGCCCGCCACTTTTCGCGCCCAGCTCGAGCAGACGAAACTGCTCCGCCGGCTGTGTACCCGACCCGGTGAGTTCCCGCATTCCCCACGCGTGGAGCGTCACCGCGGCCACGCATACGGCCGCGCTCGTCCACGGAAAGGCACGGGAGAACTCGCGGGACAACCCCACCGTCATCGTTGTACGGTAGTTTTCTACGCGATCGACGGCCCGGATCGGAGCCTCGCGAGCTCAGGTCACCCCAATCGAACGAATGGCGTCGCGCTGTACCCGCAAAGCGTGCCAGCGGATCAGCGCTGCTTGGCCATGTGTTCCATGAATGCACGAGCGCGCTGCTGCATCTCGTCCGCGGTAAGATCCTCTTTGTGCGTTCCGATCTCCCATAGATGACCGTCTGGATCGGTGATCTGCCCATAACGATCGCCCCAAAACTGGTCGCCGACCGGCATGCTGACCTTCGCGCCCGCGGCCACAGCCGTGTTGAAGGTCGTGTCGACGTCAGGCACGTAAAGCATGATGGAGGTCGTTGTGCCGCCGAGGCTCTTGGGCGCCTTCCCGGTCGACATGGGCATTTCGTCGGCTAAAAACACGACACCATCGCCAATCTTGATGGCGGCATGCATCGTGCTTCGAGGGGTCGGCCCGGGTGCATGCGCGACGACCTCCGCCGCGAAGGCTTTCTTGTAGAATTCGATCGAGTCGAGCGCGTTCTTGACGACCAGATGCGCGGTCACCGACCGCAGTCCTTCTGGAAGATAGTTGTTCGCTTTGGCCATGATGTTTCCTCCTGTCGGTGCTGGGGCTGCAGACTCTACGCCAGGTTTGCCTCCCAAACGGGTTCATCCGCGGGCGCGGATCCTGCGCTGCTTGCGGTGGGGCCAGACCGGGTGCTAGTGAGCCGCTCACACTTTTTCAACCCACATGCCCCGGGAGGAGGCCCTGGCGTCGCTCGACACGTGGTCGAGCGTGAGGGCCAACGGTGAACGAGGCAGACGAAGCAACGCCAAAAGGAGATTCCATGGAAACGATGGTCGAGTCGGCGCAGGCCGACGTGATGGACGAGGCACAACGGATCGTGACCGTTCGCCAATTGATGGAGGCTGGTGTGCATTTCGGGCATCGCACGGAGCGATGGAATCCGAAAATGAAGCGCCACATCTTCGGCGCCCGCAACGGTATTCACATCATCGATCTGCAACAAACTGCCACGCTGTTTCGTCGCGCCTATCAATTCGTGCGCGGCGTGGCGGCCGAGGGCAATCCCGTGCTGTTCGTCGGAACCAAAAAGCAAGCGACCGACGTGCTCGTAGCCGAGGCGCGCCGCGCCGGGCAATACTACGTCGCGAGTCGTTGGCTCGGCGGCACGCTCACGAATTGGAAGACGATTCGACAGTCCGTCGACAAACTGCGCGGTATCGAACGCATGGCGGCCGATGGCACCTACGAAAAGCTCACCAAAAAGGAAGTGCTCAGGCTCGAGCGTATGCGCGCGAAGCTCGAACGCAATTTGGGTGGCATCAAAGACATGCCGAAGCTTCCCGGTGCTGTGTTCGTCGTCGATCCCGATCACGAGCACATCGCGATCCAGGAGTCCAATCGTCTGAACATTCCTGTCGTGGCCGTAGCCGATACCAACGCTGATCCCGATCTCGTCGACTACGTGATTCCGGGCAACGATGACGCGATCCGTGCGATCAAGTTGTTTTGCTCGAAAATCGCCGATGCATGCATGGAAGGCACGCGCCTCGGCAAAGCACGCGCGGTGGCCAGAGAAGCCGAGGACGAAGCGCCTGCACCGATCCGCGTGACCACCGGGGGCGACGGTCCCAAAGTCGAAATCGTGTCGCGACGCACGCAGTTGCCGGTACCCGAAGCAGTGGCGACGCCCGAGGAAGAGTTTCAGCACGGAGCCGAAGACAAGGAAGCCTGATGGTCGAAATCACTCCAACCATGGTCAAAGAGCTCCGCGAGCGCACCTCGGCGGGCATGATGGACTGCAAAAAGGCGCTGCTCGAGTGCGATGGCGACATGGACAAGGCGGCCGAGTACTTGCGCAAAAAAGGCCTCGTCGCAGCGGCCAAAAAAGCCGGACGCGCCGCGACCGAGGGCGCCGTCACGTCCTACATCCATTCGAATCGACGCATCGGTGTGCTGCTCGAGATCAATTGCGAAACCGACTTCGTCGCAGGCACCGACAAATTCAAGGCATTTTGCAGTGACGTCGCGATGCAAATCGCCGCCATGAACCCCGATTGCGTGCGTCGTGAGGATCTCGACGCCAATCTGGTCGAGCGCGAGCGCGGCTTCTTGCGCGACAAGGCCCTCGCAGAGGGCAAGCCAGCAGCCATCGTGGACCGCATCGTCGACGGTCAGATCGCGAAGTTCTATTCCGAGCGCGTCTTGCTGGAGCAGAAGTTCATCAAGGACGACAAGATGACCCTCCAACAACTGCTGCAAGAGCTCGTGGCGAGCGTCGGCGAGAACGTGCAGGTCCGTCGCTTCGTGCGCTACGAACTTGGCGAGGGCTTGCAGAAGAAACACGAGGATTTCGCGGCAGAAGTCGCCGCGCAGATCCAAGGTGGCTCGCGCTGACTCGAAACGAGCGGTTCATGGCTTCCGCACCGCCTCGCTACAAACGCATCCTGCTCAAGCTGTCTGGCGAGGCGCTGCAAGGCACGCAAGGCTACGGCATCGAGGCCCGCGTGCTGGATACGCTCGCCGACGAAATACGAGAGCTCGTCGATCTCGGTGTCGAGGTAGCCATGGTCATCGGCGGAGGCAACATCTTCCGGGGTCTGCAGGCGGCCGCGCGGGGGATGGATCGTGCCTCGGCAGACTACATGGGGATGTTGGCCACGATGCTGAACTCGTTGGCGCTGCAAGATGCACTGGAGCGCAAAGGCGTCTATACACGCGTGCTTTCCGCCATCGCCATGCAGGAGCTGGCAGAGCCATACATCCGCCGTCGCGCGATTCGTCACCTGGAAAAAGCCCGCGTCGTGATTTTCGGCGCCGGTACTGGCAATCCGTATTTCACGACCGACACGGCCGCAGCGCTTCGAGCCATGGAGATGCATGCCGAGGTGCTGCTCAAGGCCACGCGTGTCGACGGTGTTTACGACAAAGATCCAGAAAAGCACCCCGATGCACAGCGCTTCGAATGTTTGAGCTATTTCGACGTACTGGCTCGCGGGCTCGACGTGATGGATGGCACGGCGATCTCCTTGTGCAAGGAAAACCGTCTACCGATCATCGTATTCAACATGCTGGTGAAGGGGAACATCCGCCGCGTGGTTTTCGGTGAACCGCTCGGCACGCTGGTGAGCCCCGACGGCGAGGCGAGGTAAGACGTGCAACGATGAACGTCACCCGATGAAAGGACAAGGCCATGCTCGACGATGCGCTATCGCTCGCAAAAGACGCCATGGAAAAGGCGCTCGATCGGCTTCACCGCGAGCTGGCACGTGTGCGTACCGGTCGCGCCAACCCCTCGATGCTGGAGCAGATCCGCGTGGATGCCTACGGCACCGACATGCCGCTCAACCAAGTATCGACCATCAGTGTGGGTGACGCGAGGCTACTCGTGATCAAACCATGGGATCGCAACATGATTGGTCCCATCGAAAAGGCCATCAACGCCGCCAGCCTCGGTTTGAACGCCAACAACGACGGCGTGATCATTCGCGTGCCGATTCCCCTCCTCACCGAGGAGCGTCGCAAACAGCTCGTCAAACAGGTCAAGGAGTCGGGCGAGGACGCGAAGATCGCCATCCGTGGCGCTCGCCGCGATGCCAACGAGCTGCTCAAAGACGCCGAAAAGGATCACGACATCTCGGAAGATCAGCTGAAAAAGGGTCTCGAACAGGTGCAGACGCTGACCGACGGTTACATCAAAAAAGTCGACGACTCGCTCGCCAAGAAAGAGTCCGAGATCATGGAGGGTTGAGCCGTGCTAGCGCACGGCCCGAGCATCGATTTGGCTCAGGTCATCCAGCAACTCGGAGACCGAGACGACATCGACGTCATGGCCGAGGGAGTAGCGTTCGCGCACGGGAGCAACGACCCACGTGCGAGCCGGTCGGACATCTTCGATTGCGTTCCAGAATCCTCGCGTGACTTCGGGTGTCGACGAGGCCTTGCATTCGATGCAGTAGCGCGTTCGGCCGCGCTGCAGCACCAGATCGCACTCTGCCCCTGCGGCAGTGCGGAAGAAAAACAGTTCCCAACGTGGGAGCATGCCAGCAACCTGTTCGATGACGTACCCTTCCCACGAGCTACCTCGCACCGGATGGCCGAGAAGATCGTCTTCACGCTCGATGGCCAAGAGTGCGTGGGCGAGCCCGCTGTCGCGGATGTAGACTTTGGGTGTACGTACCAACCTTTTCCCGAGGTTCGCGACGAACGGCTGCAAGATCCTCAACACGTACGCACCCGCCATGACGTCCAAATACCTTCGGACGGTCGTATGGGCCACACCAAGCGAGCCGGCCACCTTGGAGCCATTCCACAGCTCACCGTGAAGGTGAGCGCACATGTGCCAGAAACGACGTAGCATAGTCGTGGCGACACCATGTGCCAAACGGGCCATGTCACGCTCCAAGAACGTCGTGACGAACGACTCGCGCCACACGAAGCTGGAATCGTCGCTCACGGCTCGATAGCTGCGGGGAAAACCACCGCGCATCCAGTGTCGTACGATAGTCGAGGTATGATCGTTCGCGAGGCCAATGACTTCGGGCAACAAAAATGGTGTCTGCTCGACGACGATCACGCGACCGGCGAGAGTCTCGGAAGATTGCCGCAAGAGCTCGGGGGACGCGGATCCGAGCAGCAAGAACTGACCATTGCGGCGGACACGATCGATGGCACCTCGAAGCACACGAAACAGCTCTGGCGCTTGCTGGATCTCGTCGAGGCACACGAGCTTGCGATCGTGAGCCGCAAGAAACGCCTCGGGATCCTGCAGCCGGGCCAAATCGGACGGTCGCTCGAGATCGAGGTAAACACTCGGTTTCACACTGCTCAGGATCTCGAGAGCCAAGGTCGATTTGCCGCACTGCCGAGGACCCACCAGCACAACCCCTGGAAAGTCACGTAGAAGACGCTTCACGATAGGGGCGGTGAGTCGCGGGATCGCGGGCTCCATCCTTGCATTTTGAGCGTCGAGAGTTCAAAATGCAATATTGGTGCGAGCGCGTGGCCCTCAATCGGGCCTCAATCAGGAGGTCTTCAATCTGTGGGGGGTTCTGGGCCCGTTGTGGGGTCGTCATCGGGAGGCAACGCCGCCCCACCGACAGGGATCTCCACGTCTCCGAGGTAGGCCTTGCTGGTGCCCAAATCGATGAGAGTGCTGTCGGCCCCGGCACCCCCCGTTTGCGGAGTGCCCTGCAGACCGTACACCTGCGGAGCAACTTGATCGCCGGTGAACCACACGTGGAGCGGACCATTGCCACGTTCGTGCTCGTAGTCCACGCCACCAGCGGCATTGGTATCTGACACCTCCCAGCCAATCGCGAACGATCGACTGGAGGGCGCCCATATTCCACTCCCGTCTTCCTGCCACTCCAGGGCGCGAGCGACATGCGACTTGCTGAACGTGTCCCCTTCCATCGTCCGCTCGACCGCCATCATGAGTTGTTCGGGGCCGAAGCTGATGTCCGACACCGGACTGGAGTAAAATCCTAGCGGAGGCGAGGAGATCTCCAACGTTTTTGTGGCTGGGTCGAGAACACCGTTTGGCTGCAACGCGACAGACCATATTTGGTTGGGTGGGCCGGGCCGAGTTCTGTCTTGCTGCCACACGCTGTAATACAGGCGACCGCGATGGGACTGCACCGCCCAGACTCGCTCACCGAGCGGTACGAACACACCGTCGGGCTCTCCTGGCTCCGTGCCGGGGCCAAAACGTACCGATGCAGTGGCATGATCGTAGCTGCTGAGGATTCGACCCGAGGGGTCGACCTGATAGATTCGGCCGTCATCGTGATTCGAGACGTAGAAACTATCGTGCGTGCAGTCGTAGTTGATGTTGCCCAGTGCAGGTCCTTTGTTGGGTAACGAAACGAACTTGGTGATCATCGCGGTCTTGTGATCGATGCGATAGACTGCACCGGGATCGGGAATCGGCGCTCCGAAGCGCACGAAGTAGATCGTCGTAGCAGCCGCGTAGATGTTGCCAGACGAATCCAAGGTCAAGCCGAACACGTCTCCTAGAAACCTGCGCGTCCAGGTCTCGTGATGGTAGATCTCGGCCCCATAGATGGTTCCAGGTGGCGGAAGTGGCCCGGTGATGTCGACGACTGCGAGCACGAAACCGTTGTCTTCCGGAGCACCGCACGTCGTGACGAGCACCATCTCGCCGAAACCCGCATAACGGGGATCATCGAACGCGGGCCGTGCCCCCGCATTCCCGTCACGAGCCCCTTCGGTACAACGGGGCATCCTGTCCTCTGGTATCGGCCCGTCCCCCTCGTCGGACCCGATGTCGAACTTCGGCTGTGTTGACGGCTCACCTGGCTGTGTTTCGCTCGCACCCGAGCCATCGCCACCAGTATCGCGGCTGCCTTCACTCGAATCTGGTCCGCCTCCATCGCGCGAGTCGGGGTTGCTTCCATCTCCAGTGGCTCCTGACGTGTCTGTGCTTCCTGCGCTTGCCAGACTGTTTACGCCATTCGAAGCGCCGTCCCTTGAGCGATCTCCGCATCCTGTTGCGAGGAATAGGGACAACCACGTCCCTGCGGACAAACGAGTGAACCTCGCACCCGTCAGGTGCGTCGCAGTCCACCGATGGGACACCGCACTGGCGCATAGGGGTCCCCCATCATGGCGTTTTTCGATTCGTGCAACCAGGGGAGCGATGGAAAGTCCTCCTGCTATCCCAGAGGCGCGAGCAGGCAGAACTCGGTCATCGTGCGCTCGTTTACGACGTGCCATCCGGTCCAATGCCACTTCGGACGGGGCATCGCCAAGTGCGGCCGAGGGCCGTCGTGAGCTCGACGTCGTAGCCGATGTCGGACGCAGCCCCGTGGGCCACCCCGGCGGCATGGCGCCGTCGAACCACCCGTGATCACGTCGAGGCGGTCGTGGCCCGCGGACGGCACCAGTCCGGTTGCCATGTTCGAGCCCCCCCTTCGTTCTTCGCCGCACGCAGGACTGCGATGCAGTGGCCATTGTTCGCGAGCACTGGGCGGCGTTCGTGGAGCGCGTGGAGATGCAAGCCGCGTCATGCAGGTGCTGCGCCGACAGGCCAGTCCCGAAACACCAGGCTGCATCCGGGCGTGCTGCTGATGGTGTTGCTGGTCCCACCACCTGCGCCTCGGCGAAATGGGCCGCCGCTGCGGGCGTCCGAAGATGATGGAAGCAGTTGGGTACCACCAGCCAGCATACTGCGCCCAAGGCTCGTAGCTGCTCTACCAACGAATCGGCGGGACGGGTCCAAAGTGGCCTGCGTCATCACGTCGTCATGACGATGTAGCCCATCAGTCCGCTGAGCACGAGGAACAATGCGCCCGCCACTACGAACTCATGCGCGCGATCGACAGAAACCCGTTCGAGACTGCGCATGCTCCACGTCGGCATGACGAAGGCAACAAGCGCCTTGATCACTTGCGCCCAGCCAACCAGCGTCAGTATGACCGGCAGGCCGGTCCACACGTTGTGGAACGCCACGACGACGGCGCCGAAAGTGAGACTAGCACTGCGGCATAGATCTCGACGGCACGCTCCATGAGTCACGACTTTAGTGAGTTCTACGATCGAACGCCAGCGACTTGCTGCCTCACGAACGCGTGTCTTCGTGATCGTCAGTGCGAAGACGTCTGCGGCACCACCTTGATCGTAGAGGGCCGTGGTGATCTCGTTCATCGTCGCGCCGGATCGGTAGAGGTCACGAGTGTACAGGCTAGCGCTAGCTCCGTGGAATATGATGTTTCCGCTTGGAACCTGGTGCGCGGAGAAGACCGACTACGCGATGGCGAATGCCGGCGAGATCCCTGGCGAGGAGCTCGGACTGTACGAAGACCTCGGTAGACACCAACATCGACCAATCACGTCGGAGCAACTTCTGGGCGTCGTATCGCACCGTTGCCTACTGCTGCCCACGTAACCGCGGCCGACCGTCTTTGCCGGGCGGCGCCTGGCTGTCAGCGTCATCGACTCCGCTTGCGAAGTTTTCGAACCACCAGAGTGAGCAAAGCCCGGGCTCGTTCATCGGACGCACGTCCACGTCGTGGAAGAACGCCTCGGCACCGATTGCGCCCGAGTACCCGCGCGGGGCAGGATCCCAGCGTGCGACGCCGGAGGGCACACAGTCGTTCGCGAACTCACTGCGACGGCCCCGTATTGCTTGACCGGTTGAGTGCGGGAACTCGTGCTCGAGCAGGAGAAGACCGCGCCACGGCCTCTGTCGTGTTCATACCTCGGACGAACGAGACCTTTCTGGCAGTGGCTGCTCGAACGTTGGCGGCATACAGGAGCCACCCGATAAACTCACCGTGCTGCAGAAGCGCGTGCTCCTTGTACTGGCAGGGCTCGAGCCCACCTGGACGCTCAGTGGTGGTGGTGCACTCGCCGGTTTCCACACGCGACACCGAGAAACACGCGATCTCGACCTGTTCTGGCAAGCACGGAGCACGCTCGATGATATCGTGGACAAGACGATCTACCGATTGCGAGCGGAAGGTTTTCGACGTAGCGATCCTTCATAGAGCGGAATCATTTGGTCGCATCGATGTATGGGACGCGACCGAATCGGTCATCGTCGATCTGGTAGCTGACCCGGTGCCGCTTGCTGAACTCCCGCAGCCGGAGACGATCGATGGGGTCACCATTTTTGTAGATACGCAGATTTGGTCGATCAGGTTCTTGCAGAAGCGAAGCCCGAATGAAGCGGCGCTGTGCAGTCACATTCCCCGAGAACAACCATGCCCTTCGTCCCAACAGCGAGGCCTACGAGCCTTGGCGGATGAGCTCGAGCATGCCCGACTGTGCTTCGCGCTGGCCAACAGCTACACCGGTGCGCCGCTCGGACCACTCGGACCTATCCGTCCGTCGAACACGTCCGCAATGGTCGCAGCCGTAAGCACTCGCTCGATCCAGCGGTCCAACTGCTCGAGTGTTGCTGCGTCGATGCAAGCATCATATTTGGCGGAGACAACTCCGAATTTGAG
>Ga0187893_10007045_pt1 | contig 18747 bp, 16 predicted proteins | sample MA1701074metaG_FD_139574 | JGI IMG/M metagenome (GOLD analysis project Ga0187893, IMG submission 139574) | White microbial mat communities from a basaltic lava cave in the Kipuka Kanohina Cave System on the Island of Hawaii, USA - MA170107-4 metaG ... | reverse complement strand
GGGGCCCCGTCAAGGCAAAAGGACACGGCGCGAAACCCAGCCCTCCGCAGACTGCGGGCTGGGCATTCGCGCCCTACCACCACGCGGTATCGCTCTGCATGGCTACAGTATCAAGATGCGCCCAAGTTAGGGCAAGCTCGCTTGACAGGCTGGGGCGCAACTTTCATCATCCCGCGCGATGAATTTCCGAGAGCTGGCGAACCCGCATCTGTTCAACGTCCCAATCTACGAGCCAGGCAAACCCATCGAAACCGTCGCGCGCGAACTCGGTCTCGACCCGCGCGCGCTTGACAAGCTCGCCTCCAACGAAAACCCGCTCGGACCTTCCCCGAAAGCGCTCGCGGCGATGCGGCGCGCCATCCGCGCGGCGCACATTTATCCCGACGGGCACGCGGTGGTTTTGCGCGCGGCGCTGGCGCGGCATCACGGCGTGGACATCCGCAACATCGTGTTGGGGAACGGCTCGGAGCAGATTTTGAAATTTCTGGGGCAGGCGTTCCTTTCGCGCGACTCGGAAGCCGTGATGGGCGACCGCGCGTTCGCCACGGTGCGCATCGCCATCCAGATGGCGGGCGCGAAAGTAGTGGAGGCGCCGTTCCGCAATCACACGCACGACCTGGACGCGATGCGTGACGCCATCACGCCGAAAACGCGGTTGGTGTTCGTCGTGAACCCGAACAACCCGACAGGGACGCGGGTGGACAACCGCGAGATCGAAAAATTCCTCGCGCGATTGCCTGAGCACGTCATTGCGGTGTTTGACGAGGCATATTATGAATTTTTGGAGAAGCCGCCCGAGTTGGTGAAATGGGTGAGGGAATGGGATAGGAAATCCGAAATCCGAAATCCGAAATCCGAAGGAAATCGGAAATCGGAAATCGGAAATCCAAAAGTTGTGCTGTTGCGGACGTTCTCAAAGATTGCGGGGCTGGCGGCACTGCGGATCGGGTATGGAATTGCGCCCGTGGAATGCGCGCAGGCGCTGGAGCGGGCGCGGCTGCCGTTCAACACGAACGCCATCGCGCAGGCGGCGGCGATTGCGGCGTTGGGCGACGCGGCGTTTTTTCGGCGGACGTTGCGGCTGACGGAAACGGGGCGCGACTGGATGGAACGGGAATTTCGCAAGATGGGACTGGAATATGTGCCGTCTTCAGCGAATTTTGTCGTCGTGCGCGTCGGAAAGGGGCGCGCGATGTTTGAAGCGTTGCAGCGGCGCGGGGTGATCGTGCGGCCGATGGACGGGTATCGGATGCCCGAATGGATTCGGGTGACGGTGGGGACGATGCCGCAGAATCGGCGGTTTGCGCGGGCGCTGGCGGCGGAGTTGAAGGCGGGACGCTGAAGGATCGGCGTGCAGCGGGGTTTTCGGGACACGGATGAACAAAACCTTTTGGGTGCGCACGGGTTGGGTATGGCTGCTGGCGGGGGGCTGGGCGGCGGTATTCGGATACCACTGTTACAAGACCTACACGTGGCACGAGTTGACCATGACGATTCCCGCCGTCGCGATTCTGGCGGCGGCATGGATGCTCGTGTTTCAAAAGGGCGAACTCTGGGTGCGGCTCGCGGTGACGGCGGCGGCTTTGGCGCTGGCGGCGACGGTCGGGTTGTTCGGGGCGGGGGCGTTGCGGGCGTCGCGCACGTTCAGACATTACGAAGTGGACAGCGTCTCGAAGATCGAACTCTTCGCGATTGAAATCGCGCCGCAGACGAAAGAAAAGATCAAGCACGTCAGCCAGTTTTCACTCGACGAAATCGCGGCGGAACACGGCGGCAGGATTCGCCGCATCGTCAGCACGTTCCAGACGGTGAAACCCTGTTGGAGCGAACCGTCCCCCGCCTGCGGCAATTATCTCATCGTGCTCACCGACAGGGCGACCAAGGCGCCCAGGCCCATTGTCATCAAGTGCGACCCGTTCCTTGCCCCGCCGACGGCGCGCGTCTTCGTGCCGTGGAAGGCGCCGTTCACGGGCGAGACGATGTTCAGCGAATACGAGAGCGCCGAACTCTACGAGGAACTCAAGCGCGCAGGGATGCGGTGAGCGGGCGCAATCGTTGGATGATGGGCTGGTTTGATCTGGTGGAACAGGCGTCTCGCCTGTTCTCAAAATCAAATGCACAGGCGTCCCGCCTGTGCCACCATGATTTTTCCTCACGCCCGCCCCGCCACCAATCGTCGAAACTGCTTGCGCGTCGGCGCGGGCGCGTGATAATTTCGCTTGTGAAAAAAGGGGCAAGCGGAGGGAGTGTATTCTGACGCTGGGGAGTTGCCGCGCGAACGATGTTGCGACGGCGGTTTGTGGTGTTTATGAGCGAAGAAGGCAGGGCAGAGACGGCGGCAGCCAGACCCGAAGAGAAATCGAAGGGCCGTTATCTGTTTGCGGTTTTCGTGGGCGTGCCGTTGTTGATCATCGCGGTGGTGGTGGCGGTGTTTTCGCTGTTCGCGTGGCTCGTCGGGGAGAAACGGTCGGTCGGCGATTACATGGCGGCGATCCATTCGGGGACGGCGGAGAAGAGCGAGCAGAGCGCCAGCGGGTTGTTCGATTACATCAAGAACTCGAAATACTGGCAGACGATGTTCGACATGACGCAGCAGGTGGCGTTCAACCGCGAGCAATTTTTGCAGGACAACCCAGGGTTTGCGGCGCAGGTGTTGGTGGCGTTCGAGGACAAGTCGAAGAACGTCAAGACGCGCCGTTACCTCGCGGCGATTCTGGGATTGGTCGGGGACCGATCGGCGTCGCCCGCGCTGGCGGGGGCGTTGCAGGAGGAGGACCCGATTTTGGTGCGCAATTGCCTGTGGGCGCTGGCGCGCGTGGGCGGCGAATCGGCGATTGCCGACCTTGCGCCGTTCACCGCGTCGGACAAGAACGGCGTGCGCCTGATGGCGAATTTTTCGATGGGGACGATCCGCGACCCCAAGGTGCTGCCGTTCCTCAAGCAGGCGCTGGCGGACAACGAGCACCCGATTCGGTGGAACGCCGCGCTTCAGTTGGTGGAGCACGGCGATCATTCAGGCGAAGAGGTCATCCTGGCGCTCGTGAAGAACGAGCCGCACCCCTCGGCGGGCGGGGCGCGTTATGTGGATGCGTTCGGGAGGATGAACATTGAGGACGACCCAAACGATCCAGGGCTGGTGACGGCGGAAAAGAAGACCGCCTGTCGCGCCGCCGCCGTCGAGAAGCTGGCAAAGCTCGGCTTGGAGCGGCATTCGGAGCTTTTGCGGCGGGTGAGTCTGGACGATCCCGATTTGATTGTGCGCAACGCCGCGTTGCGCGTGCTGAACCCCGCCGCGTCCAAGGAAGACACCGTCGGCCAGAAGCGCTGACCACCATTTATAGATATGCCCATCACGACCCTCCCCAAACCGACCCAAGGCGGCAAATCGCCCCGTGACGTGGCGCTGGAAAAGTTGAAAGCGCGCGGACTGGTCACGCCCGAAGGGCAGCCGATGCCGCGCCGCAAGTTCATTGTCGCCCTCGCGTTCGGCTGGTTCCTGTTCGCGGCGGCGGCGGGCGGATTGGGCAACGCCATCCTCGGCGGGTTCATGGTGCCGCGTCTCGATTTCGGCAAATCGCAGAAAGTGCGGCTGGGCGCGCCCAATCAATTCGAGTCGAATTCCGTGAACGAACGGTGGAAGGCGACCGACCAACTCTGGATTGTGCGCTCGAACGCGCTGGGGACGGACCAGGTTTTCGCATTGAGCACGGTCTGCACCCACCTCGGCTGCACGCCGAACTGGTCGGACAGCGACCGCAAATTCAAATGCCCGTGTCACGGCAGCGGTTTCCGCGTGACGGGGATCAACTTCGAGGGACCCGCGCCGCGTCCGTTGGAGCGGTTCAAGATCGAGTTGATCGAGGGGCAACTGGTCGTGGACAAGGGCGTGAAGTTTCTCTACGAAAAAGGCGAGTGGGACAACCCCCAGTCGTATCACCGCGTGTAACAACCCATTGAAAGAGCCACGATGGAACTTTGGGACAAACTAAAACGAGGCATCCTCGAATCGCAGGTCAAGAAAAGCATCTTCCGCGTCGGCATCCCGAACACCGACCGCAAGCGCGTGCTCATCACGCTGGGCAACGTCTTCCTGCACCTGCACCCGACCAAGACGCGCACCAGCGGCGTGAAATTGCGCTACACGTGGTGCGCGGGCGGGTTGTCGTTTTTCCTGTTCCTCGTCCTCACGCTCACGGGCGTGCTGCTGATGTTTTACTACCGCCCGACGGTCGAATACGCCTACACGGACATGAAGGACATCCGCGCCGCCGTGCCGTTCCGCATCATGCGCGAACTGCACCGATGGGGCGCGCACGCGATGGTCATCATGGTGATGCTGCACATGTTCCGCGTGTTCATGACGGGCAGCTACAAACCGCCCCGCGAATTCAACTGGATGATCGGCGTCATCCTGCTTGTGCTCACGTTCCTGCTGTCGTTCACGGGCTATCTGCTGCCGTGGGACCAGTTGGCGATCTGGGCGATCACGGTCGGCTCGAACATGGCGGGCGCGACGCCGTTGATGGGCGCGCGCGGCGGACCGTTCTCGGAATTTTTAAGCTGGGAAGGCATCCCGCTGGTGCATCCGATGAGCGACGCGCGGTTCATGCTGCTCGGCTCGCGCGACATCAGCGGCATCACGTTGAACCGTTTTTACGTGCTGCATTGCGTGGCGATCCCGCTGGTGGCGGGGATTTTGATGGCGGCGCATTTCTGGCGCATCCGAAAAGACGGAGGCATTTCGGGACCGCTCTAGCCGCAGGCTCAAGCAGCGCAGTGATTTGAACGACAAATGACAGAGGGACATTCCACACATTCGCCCGCGCTTGCGGCGCTCAAGGATTACCTGAACTGGACTTCGGGTCCTGAGATTTCGTTCTCGCTGATGGCGATCGTGCTGTTCCTGCTCATCCGCCCGAAGCGGCAGGAGGCGCGCGGGCCGAAAGGCATCCTGATCGGGGTCATTCTCGCCTTGCTCGCGGTCGTCGCGCTGGCGACGTTGCCGACGCAACTCGTGGCGATCTGTCTGCTCGTGGCGATTCCATTTTTTGGCGGCGAAAAAGTTCTGCTCGGCAGCATGGGACTCGTCACCGTCATTGCGCTGGGGCTTGGGTTGGCGCCCGCAGTCACAGGAACAGGCCCGCTGCTCAAATCGCAGGTGTTTTTCGGCGTCACGCTGCTCGGCACGATGGGCGTGGTGATGCTGCCGATTCACCGCGCATGGACGCTGGGCGGGTTGGTGGTGATGATGGCGGGGCTGACTGGGTTCCTGATGTTTGCGTCCACCGACGCGCATTTCGGCGGGCCTGAGATGTTGTTGAAGGCGGACAACGTGCCCATCGTGATCATGCTTTACCTGTTCGGGTTCTTCCTCTGGGTCTCGATGTATCAGGCGGTCCTCAACGACCGTCGCGCCAGGGAAAAACTGCCGCCTGTGGAAAAGGAAACGTCCGACCAGAAGACGTGGACGTGGCCCGACCTGCTGTATGCGGAATTCATCTCGCTGATTGTGTTCAGCATCCTGCTCATCGCGTGGGCGGTGTTCATTCCCGCGCCGCTGGAAGACCCCGCCAACCCGTCAAAGACGCCCAACCCCTCGAAAGCGCCGTGGTATTTCCTCGGGTTGCAGGAGATGCTCGTTTATTACGACCCGTGGTATGCGGGCGTCGTGCTGCCGACGATCATCATTATCGGGTTGTGCGCGATTCCCTACGTGGACAAAAACCCGAAGGGGATGGGCTACTACACGCTGCGGGATCGGTATTTTTCGATTTCGTATTTCTTCTTCGGTTTTTTTGCGCTGTGGATTTTCATGATCATCACGGGCACGTTCCTGCGCGGTCCTGGCTGGAATTTCTTCGGGTTCTTCGAGCACTGGAACCTGCACAAGGTTGTTTCCTCCAACAACGTCAACCTCTCGGAAATCGTCTGGGTCAAAATCCCCACCTCGATTTACGCGATGATGCCCGAAAGCTGGCACCCGAAATTCCAATGGCTCCTCTCAGGGATGCCCGAAGTGCGCTCCGTCACGCCGCAACTGTTGCCGCCCGACCTCGACCCATCGTCCTCGACCTCGGTGCAGGTGTTCCTCGGCGAAGCGTGGCAGGCGCTCAAGCGCGAATGGTCGGGGGTGGTGCTCATCGCCGCGTATTTCCTCGCGTTGCCGCCGCTGCTGGCAAAGAAGTGGATGAAGCCGATGTATGAGCAACTCGGGTTCGCCCGCTACAACATCGTTGTTTTCATGATCCTCAGCATGGGGACGCTGCCCCTGAAGATGATCCTGCGCTGGACGATCAACCTGAAGTATTTCATAGACACGCCGTGGATAAAGTTTTGACCGCGCGCGCAGCCGCAGGCTGAATCCTGCGCCGTCGCCTCACCGCCAATGCCCAAACCGCAAGAAACCAAGCACGAATACAACATCCCGAAGCTGAACAAGATTTTCGCGGTCAGCAGCGGGCTGTTGCTCGTGTCGTTCGTCCTCATCATCTGGATTGACTGGCACTGGGGCACGCTGCCGTTGCTCGGCACGCAAGCCGACCGCCAATGGAAGCGTTACCAGATTCAATCCAACGAACTGGAGCGCGTGAAGGCGCAGCAGGACAAGAGCGACGCCGAAGTGCGCGCCGAACTGCGCGGCTTGAGCAAAATCGCCGAGGCGTCCAAGACGGCGCAGGACGAACTGGCGAACCGCTCCGAGGAACTGAATCGCGCCGAGGAAAATCTCCGCAAGGCGAAGGTGGAATTCTCGTTCGTCTCGCGCAATTACGCCGATGCCAAAGCGATGCTCGACCAGCGCAAGTCCGAATACGAACTGGAACTGGAGCATCGCGGTCTGGACGCCGAGGCGCCGACCGTCAAGCAGGCATCCGACGTGTTGCGCGCGCAGCAGCAGCGCACCGACGAGCTTGCGCTGAAACTGCAACAGGCGGAGCAGGTCTTGAAGGATGCCGAGGGCAAGCGCAACGAACTGGTCAAGACGGTGAACGGTCTCAAGAGCCAGTTGGACCAGTTGCGCACTGACGCCAATTCACTCCAGCGCAAGATCATGTTGTTGGGCGATCCCGTCGTGCAGAAAGCGCTCGCCGCGCCCGTCGTCGAGTTCCTCGCCTCGCCGCTCCAGAACAAGCAGATCCAAATCGAGCGCATCAAGAAGGACGTGAAATTCGCGCTGGTGCCGACGGTGGACCGTTGCATGACCTGTCACGTGGGCGCCGACCGACCGCATTCGTTTTTCACGGTGGAATCGCTCGAAGGAGTGGGGGAGAAGGCTGCGGAATTCACAAGGGAAAATCTCAAGCCCCTGCTCGACCTCGCGGCGCGGCGCGCGGATTCCGTGAACGTCGCCGCGTCGGAAAGACCGCACGGGAACTCGCGCGCGAAGGATTTGCACGCGGCGCGCAAGGCGGTGAGTTTCACCGATGTCCGCGAGTTCGTCGCGAATGCCGCCGAGAAAAAGACGATCGAGGCGCTCGCCACTCGGCATTTCCCCGTGTTGACGCAGCGCGAGTTCGAGCAGTTGCGCTCGGTGCTTGCCAGCGAAGGCGTCGCGGTGCTCAACCATTACGAAAGTCTGCCGCAACCTTTGCAGTCACACCCGCGCCTCGATTTGTATGTCGGCGTGGATTCGCCGCACCCGATGGAGCAGTTTGGCTGTTCAGTCTGCCATCACGGTTCCGACCGCGACCTTGATTTCTCGCTCGTGGGGCATACGCCCAACCGCCAGGAACAGCGCGATTACCTCCGCGACGCCGCGCAGGAACGGTGGGTCGAAGCGGGCAGTTACGTCCACAACCCCGACGACGTGAAGGAAGTCAAACAGATGACCCAGCACGACGCGTGGGTCGCCAATTACAAATGGCGTCACGACAATTTCAACGAATGGCCGATGCGCCCGATGAAGTTCGTCGAGGCGTCCTGCCTCAAGTGTCACGTCGGTCAGACCGAGGTGGCGCACGCCGAAAAACTCAATCGCGGTCTGCGCCTCGTCGAGCAACTCGGCTGCTGGTCGTGCCACAAAATGAAGCAGGTCGAGACCTATTCCACGCACAAGGTCGCGGCGGGCGAAACGCTGGCGTCGCTGGCGCGGACTTATGACGTGAGCCGCGCCGACGTTCGCGCGCTCAACAATTTGACCAGCGACGAACTCAAAGTCGGGCGCGACCTGTTGCTGCCGATTCGCACGCTCAACAAAACGGGTCCCAATCTCACGAGGATCGCCAGCAAATCCGACCCCGATTGGGTGCGCAAATGGCTCGAAAACCCGCAGGCGTTCCGTCCCGACACGCTGATGCCCCGTTTCTGGGGACACGGCAACACGGGCGAGGATTCGGTGTATCGCGACCCCTATCTCAAGAAGCCCGACGGCGAGCCGCTCGTCATCAAGACCACCGACCGTAACAACGTCGAGATCGCCGCCATCACCCACTATCTGTTTGCGCTGAGCGACAAGCCCGCGACGGTGACCGCGCCTGAAGGCGACGTTTCGCGCGGACGCGGGCTGGTGGCGCAACTCGGCTGTTTCGCTTGTCACATGGTTGGCGACAAGGTCGCCGAAGTCTTCAAGCCCGAAACTCCAAAGGAAAACGAGGACGAGGATGAGACCGAGGCGCGCGAAGAACGCGACGAGACGCGCAAGAAAGAGATCACCAGCCGCAACAAGGCGCTGGCGCAGACGCTTGACGAAGTGCCCGACCAATTCCGCCGCTCTCGTTCGCACGGTCCGATGCTGGCGGGCACGGGCAGCAAGACCGACCGCGACTGGCTTTACGCGTGGCTGAAAAATCCCAAGTCGTATCACCCCAAGACGCGGATGCCCAACCTGCGCCTGTCCGACCAGGAAGCCGCCGACGTTGCGACGTATCTGGCGTCGTTGCACGACAAAGTCACGGACGAAAAAAAGCTCGGCGCGTCCGACTCGAAGGTTGTCCGTTCTGTCACCATTGAATATCTCGAAACTGCGTTCACGCACGCCGACGCCGAGACGCGCTTTGAAAAGAACCAATACGACGATTTGATTTACGACTATTTCGCGCCTTCCGCCGTGGTGGAATTCGTCAAGAACCCCGCGCACGCCAATCTGCGCGCGCAACAGCTTCAGTCCAGCGAGGAGTCCGCGCGCAAGGCGGTGGAACACGCCAAAAGCGGGAGTGACGCAGCGGCGCTGGCGAAGGCGAACGCGGCGCTCGATGCCGTGTTGCGCGACACGGCGGCGCACGAAACGTTCGTCGCGCACGCCTCGCAACTGCGCGAGAGAATGAACGGCATGGGCGCCGAGCAGAAACGCGACATCTATCTCGGCGGCAAACTCATCACGCGTTACGGCTGCTTCGCCTGCCATGACATCAAGGGATTTGAAAACGCCAAGCCCATCGGCACGGAACTCAGCGACTGGGGCAGCAAGGAAATCGCAAAGCTCGATTTCGGATTGCTCGGTCCCGACCGCGTTCCGCGCACCCGTTACGATTACATCCAGCACAAACTCAGGGCGCCGCGTTCCTTTGACGAAGGCAAATACTCCACGCGCGATCCTGGCAACGAAAAAGGCGAGCCGACCATCGCCACCAAGACGCCGCAGGAATGGCTGAAAATGCCGTTGTTCAATTTGAGCGACGCCGACCGCGAAGCCATTGCCACCGTCATCAACGGGATGACCAGCGAACCCGTGTCGCAGCAGGAAGTGCGGCACTTGACGAAGCAGGAGTTCGACATCGAACGCGGGCGCTGGATGGCGAAGGAACTCAATTGCGCGGGCTGCCATCTCGTCGAGGGCAAAGGCTGGGCGATCCGCACGGCGGGCGTGCCTGAGGACTCGTTCCACGGCAATTTCCGATGGCAGGACGTCGCCAAGCAGGGCGTCCTCGGCGAGGGGCTTGAGCCGCCCATGCTCAGCGGCAATCAGCCTGGGCAACTCAACCAGGGCGGGCGCACGCAACCCGAATGGTTGTTCGGATTCCTCAAGGCGCCGACCACGGGCTTGATTCGTCCGTGGCTCAAGTCGCGGATGCCGACGTTCGACCTGACCGACGCGGAAACGAACGTGCTCGTGCGTTATTTCGCCTACGACGCGAAAGACCAGTTCCCGTTCAAAACGCCGCCGCCCAAGCCGTCGGACGAAATGCTCGCGGCGGGCAAGCAATTTTTCGAGAATCTCCAATGCGCGCGCTGCCACCTCGTCGAGGGCAAGGCGTTCGGCAGACCGCTGTCGTCGCTCAGCCCCGCGCAATTGTCGCAACTCGCGCCTGACTTCAAGCTCGCCAACCAACGGTTGCAGCGCGACTGGCTCATCGAGCATTGGCTGCCCAACCCTGGCGCGGTGGTGCCTGGCACGCGCATGCCGCTGTTTGAATATGGTCCGAGCCTGAGGGATTCCGCGCCGCCGTTGCTGGGCGCCGACCGACAAAAACAACTCGAAGCCCTTGTGGATTACATCCGCTCGCTGGGAGAACCCGCGACCCAGCCGCCGCCGAACCAGTAGCGGTTGGCGTGAATGTTTGGAGACGCTGGGCAGTCCAATTGATAAGCGGAAAAATTCCTTTGCCTGACATGACAATTGGGCAAAGAAAACCTTGAAACGAAAAATCGCTTCACCTAAAACAAACAACCAATGAAGGAGTCAACCATGCGTAAGATCACACTGTTAGCGAGCGTCATCGCGTTGACGGCAAGCGCCGCCGTCAGCCGCGCTGCGGACGTCACGGGCAAAATCAACTTTGACGGCACCGCCAAAAAGGGGCGCGTCATCAAGATGGACGCCGATCCGTATTGCGCCGAGCACCACGGCGAGACCAAGCCGCGAAGCGAGGAGTTGCTCGTCAACGAAAACAAGACGCTCAAGAACGTCCTCGTCTTCATCCGCCAGGCGCCTGGCGGCAAGAAATACGACGCGCCGAGCGCGGCGGTTGTCCTAAACCAGGAAGGCTGCACCTATCACCCGCGCGTGTTTGGCGTGCAGGCTGGGCAGGCGATCACCATCCGCAACCGCGATAACACGCTGCACAACGTCCACGCGACGCCGAAAGCCAACGCGGAAATGAATTTCGCGCAGCCGAAGAAGGGCGACGAGAAACAGCACAAGTTTGACAAGGTTGAAATCATCGTGCCTTTCAAGTGTGATGTGCACCCGTGGATGGGCGCCTATGCGGGCGTCTTCGATCACCCGTTCTTTTCAGTGACGGGCGACGACGGCGCGTTTTCACTCAAGGGGCTTCCCGCTGGCAAATACACTGTCGAAGCGTGGCACGAAAAACTCGGCACGCAGACGATGGAAGTCACCGTGGGCGAAGCCGACAAGAAGGAAATCGAGTTCACGTTCAAGCCCGCTGCCGAATAATCGCGCGCGGCGCTGAGTTATCACGGCGGGAGCCTGCGACCGAGGAGGCGGAGGCTCCCCGCCGATTTTTTACAAACTAATGAGCACACACGCAGCACACGACGACCACGGTCATCATCACGAACCTTTCTGGCGCAAGTATATCTTCTCCGTTGACCACAAGGTCATCGGCTGCCAATACGGCATCACTGCGCTGATTTTTTTGTTTTTCGGGTTCTGCCTCGTGATGTTGATGCGCTGGCAACTGGCGTATCCAGGCGAGGCAATCCCGCTCATCGGCGGCTGGCTCAAGGGGTTCCGCACCTCCGAAGGCGTGATGTCGCCCGATTTTTACAACGAACTCGGCGCGATGCACGGGACGATCATGGTGTTCCTCGGCGTCGTGCCGCTGGCGACGGGCGCGTTCGGCAACTATTTCGTCCCGCTGCAAATCGGGGCGCCCGACATGGCGTTCCCGAAACTGAACATGGCAAGCTACTGGGTGTATTTCTGCGGCGGCGTGGTGATGCTGGCGAGTTTCTTCATCCCGTCGGGCGCCGCGCAATCGGGCTGGACGAGTTATTCGCCGCTGGCGAACCTGACGAACCCAGGCAGTCTGTGGACGGGACAGACGATGTGGTTGATGGGGATGCTGTTTCTGATTGCGTCGTCGCTGCTCGGCTCGGTGAACTTCATCGTGACGATTGTGCAGTTGCGCGCGAAGGGGCTGACGTGGATGCGGCTGCCGTTTTTCGTCTGGGCGCAATTGGTAACCGCGTTCCTGCTGTTGCTGGCGTTCCCGCCGTTGCAAGGCGCGGGCGTCATGCAATTCATGGATCGCGTGTTCGGCACGAGTTTCTTTCTGCCCGACGGGCTGGTGGTCGGTGGCAAGGCGCTCGAAGTCAGCGGCGGCGGCAACGTGCTGTTGTGGCAGCACCTGTTCTGGTTCCTCGCGCACCCCGAAGTGTATGTGTTGATTCTCCCTGCGCTGGGCATCGTGGCGGAGGTCATCGCCAACAACACCCGCAAGCCGTTGTGGGGTTACAAGTCGCTCGTCTATTCCGTCATTTTCCTCGGCTTCATGTCGTTCGTCGTCTGGGCGCACCACATGTTCCTGACGGGCATGGGCACGACCATCAACACGTTCTTCCAGACGACCACGATGATCATTTCCGTGCCGTCCATCATCATTTTGACGGCGCTCATCATTTCGCTTTATGGCGGCTCGATTCGGTTCAACACGCCGATGCTGTTCGCGCTGGCGTTCCTGCCGATGTTCGGCATCGGCGGGTTGACGGGTCTGCCGCTGGGATTGTCCACGAGCGACATTTACCTGCACGATACGTATTACGTCATCGGGCATTTCCACTACGTCGTCGCGCCAGGGACGTTGTTCGCGTTGTTTGCGGGGATTTACTACTGGATGCCAAAGGTCACTGGCAAAAAGATGAACGAGGGGCTTGGCAAACTCCATTTCTGGGGCTCGCTCATCGCCATCAACGGCGTGTTTATGCCGATGCTCATCCAGGGATTGGGCGGGGTGCATCGCCGCTGGTATGACGGCGGGTTGACTTACACGCACGCGCAGGATTTCCTGTTCTGGAACAAGGTGATGTCGCATTCGGCGTGGTTGCTCGGCGCGTTCCAACTCGTGTTCATTATCAACTTCTTCTGGACGATTTTCCGAAAACGGCAGGAAGCCACCTCGACTCACGACGCAGACAACCCGTGGCAGAGCACCACGTTGGAATGGGCGGCGCCGACACCGCCGCTGCCGCACGTCAACTTCGTGCAAGTGCCAGAAGTCTTCCGTCCGCCTTACGAATACAGTGTTCCTGACAACGACAAGGATTTTGTGCCGCAGCACGAGCCTGAGTTGGCTGAAAAGAAGTGATTGAAGGAGAAATTGATGTCCCACGGAATTCCCTACAACAACGAGCCGCGTCCCGACACGGGGCTCTACAATGCCAAGCTCGGCATCTGGCTGTTTCTCGCGAGCGAAGTGATGCTTTTCGGCGCGCTGTTCACCTCCTACGTCGCGCTGCGCGTCGGCGCGAACTCCTGGCCCACGGGCGAGGAGAAGGGACTGAACATGTGGCTGGCGATGACCAACACTTTCGTCCTCATCGCCTCCTCCGTCACGATGGTCATGTCGTGGGCGGCGCTCATCGAGAAGAACCTGTCCAAATACAGGCTGTACATGGGCATCACCATCCTGTGCGGGTTTATCTTCATGATCATCAAGGCGTTTGAATACGGCGCGAAATTCAGCCACGGCACCTTCCCGCGCGAAGACACCTTCATGGCGATTTATTTCACGCTGACAGGATTGCACGGGCTGCACGTCCTCGGCGGGATGGCGGTCAACGCCTATCTCTGGGGTCCTGGCGCGAAGATGTGGCACACCGACCCTGTGCGGTTCACCAACCGCATCGAATGCGCGGGGCTGTATTGGCACTTCGTTGACCTCGTCTGGATTTTCCTGTTCCCGACCCTATACTTGATGCCAGGCAAGCATCCCTGACATTTCCAAAACCCAACCCTGATTTTCACATGAGCGCAGAACACGGCGACACAAGCAAGCTGGTCAAGAAATACATGATGGTCTTTGCCGCCCTGATCGGCGGCACCATCCTCACCGTCGCGGTCGCGTGGGTTCACATCGAATCCTTCGCCATCGCCGTCCTCATCGGTCTGTTCATCGCGACCGTGAAAGGCGCGCTGGTGGCGTTGTATTTCATGCACCTCAGCGCCGAACGACGGCTCATTTACAACGTCCTCATCCTCGCCAGCATTTTCATCGTCGTCATGGTCGGGTTGATCATGTGGACGGAAGGCGACCAGCAGGTGGTCAAGGAGCGTAACGGCGCGTTTTCCGTCCTGCCTGAAAAGAAACCCGCCGCCCACGGCGCGGAACATTCGGAGAAGAAACACTGATGTCGCTCAAGGGATTCCATATTTTTTTCATCGCCGTCTGCGCGCTGCTTTGCTGGTGCATCGGCGCGTGGTGCCTGCACGAGCGTTACACCCTGGCGGGCGTCGCCTCCATCGCGGCGGGCTTCGGGCTGGTCGGCTACGGCGTGTATTTCCTGAAGAAGCTCAAAAAGGTCAGCCTGTTATGAAAGCACGGAACCTCCATCGCGCGGCGGTCGCAATCGTCGCGGCGTCGCTGACGGCGCTGCCGCAACAATCGTGGGCGTGCTCGGTTTGCTTCGGCGATCCCAAGTCCGCCCAGGCGCAGGGCGTGACTTGCGCGGTGCTGGGGATGATTGGCATCACCGCGGTCGTCCTCGGCGGGTTCGTCGCGCTCATCGTCGCCATCAATCTTCGCGCCCGCCGCCAACGGGCGCTGCTGACAGCCGTCACGGAAGGAACACAACACTAATGGAAAAACTGCTCGGATTGCCCATTGACGCCTCCACGCACGGTCATGAGATTGACCAGTTGATTAATTTCGTCCACATCCTGATGTTCGTGCTGTTCATCGGGTGGGGCGCGTTCTTCGTTTATCTCCTCGCCCGTTTCCGCAAGGGCAAACAGCAGAAGGCGGATTACACGGGCGTCAAAAGCCACGCCTCGTCCTACCTCGAAGGCGTCATCGTGGTCATCGAAATCCTTTTGCTCGCCGCGTTCTCCATCCCGTTCTGGGCGAAAAAAGTCAGCGCAGCCCAGGAACCGCCCGCCGAGGCGGTGCGCATCCGCGTCGTGGCGCAGCAGTTCGCGTGGAACATCCACTACCCTGGCAAAGACGGAAAATTGGGGACAACACGCCTTGACCTTTACGACGAAAAAACTAATCCGATCGGTCTCGACCGCACATCGCCCCATGGCGCCGATGACATCACTTCAATCAACCAGCTTCGCATCCCCGTCGGCAAACCCATCCTGCTCGAAATCACCAGCCGCGACGTGATTCACAGTTTCGCCGTGCCGCTATTGCGCGTGAAACAGGACGCCATCCCTGGGATGAGCATTCCGATGAAATTCACCGCGTCAAAAACCTCCGCCGACATCACGGCGCATTACCGCCGCCCTCTCAAGCTGCCGACGAAGCTAAACGCCTACCTTTACAAGGTCACCGAGGACGTGAAGGACAAGGACGGCAAGGTGTTGCTCAAGAAAAACGCGCGTGTGCCGAAGGATTACTCCGAACTCGTCGCCGCGGGCATCACGGAACTTTCGGTTGTTCCAGCCGACCCCATCGAAATCGTTTGCGGGCAACTCTGCGGCAACGGGCATTACAACATGAAGGGCTTTGTTCAAATTCTCACACCTGAAGCGTTCGAAGAGTGGCTCGAAGAGGAGCACGAGAGCCTCAAGGAAGAGTTCCCTGAACTTTTTCCCGACGCTAAAAAAGACGAATAACTCTTCTTTCCCGCCGTGCAAGATTACCGACCATGGCTGCACCGATTCGCCTGTCTGACGGCGGTGGCGACTTTTTCTCTGCTGATCGCGGGCGCGAGCGTCACCAGCAACCGCGCGGGGCTTGCCGTGCCCGACTGGCTGACAGCATACGGCGAATTTCTCCTCACGTTTCCGCGCACCAACTGGGTCGGCGGCATTTTCTACGAGCACGGACATCGCCTCATCGCCTACACCGTCGGCGCGTTGACCGCCATTCTCGCCATCTGGCTCGCGCCGCGCAAAGCCCGCCTGTGGTTCATCGCGTTCGGCGTCGTGATGCTGCTCGGCTCACTCGGCGCAAAATTCGCGCGTCCTGAGGATTCCCGTTACTTGCACGGTGTCATAGTTGGCGTGTTATCCATCGGCGCAGGACTTTTGTTTTTGCGCCAGCCCGCAACAGGATTGGGCTGGTGGGGATTTGCCGCGCTTCTCGCCGTGCTGACGCAGGCGACGCTCGGCGGGCTGACGGTCATCAAGCTGTTGCCGCCTGAAGTCTCCATCGCGCACGCGTGTCTCGCGAAAGCGTTTTTCTGTCTCACCCTCGCCATCGCGTTTTTCACCTCGCGCCGCTGGAATGAGGGAAAGTTGGTGGCACAGGCGTCCCCGCCTGTGACATCTGGGGAAATGAGCACAGGCGGGGACGCCTGTGCCACCGAAGGCGGCGCGTGGCTGCAACGGCTTGCGTGGACACTGGTCGCCGCCGTGTTCGTTCAACTGTTTTTCGGCGCAATGTTGCGCCACGCCGAGTTGGCGCAGCTTTCGCACATCATCGGCGGAATCGCGGTCGCGCTGCTGGTGGTCGCGCTGGCGGTTGTGGCGTTTAGGACAAAAGCATTTCGCGGCGCGTCGTCAACGCTCGTCGTGCTGGTTGCCACTCAAATCGCGCTCGGCATCGTCACACTGCTGGTGCGTGTTCCCAAGAGCGAACACGGGCAATTGGAACAACTGCAAATCTATCTGCCCACCATCCATCATGCCGTCGGCGCGCTCATCCTTGCCGTGAGCTTTTCCATCGCGCTGCTCGCTTTCCGCTCCCGCCGCTCTGCGCCTCACGCTCCACGCTCGACAGAAGCTTCTCCCAATCCCCCATTCTCTCAGTCCCCCATTCCATTCAGCGCCTGCTTTGAACTCACGAAACCCCGCATCGTGCTGATGGTGCTCATCACGGCGGCGCTCGGTTACGTGCTTGGCGGCGGGTTCCAGAATCTTCCGCTGCTCATCGCTGCGTTGGTCGGCATCGGGCTGACCACGGGCGGTTCAGCGGTCCTCAACAATTACCTTGAGCGCGAAGTGGACGCGAAGATGGAGCGCACGAAAAACCGCGCGTTGCCATCGGGTCTCATCGCGCCGTCGAGCGCGTTGTCGTTTGGCATCGCGCTGGTGCTGCTCGGCGTGCTCGCGCTGGCGTTGCTGGTGAATCTGCTGACGGCGTTTCTCGTGCTGCTCGCGGCGTTCCTTTACGCGCTGGTCTATACGCCGATGAAACGGCTGACGTGGTTGAACACGACGTTCGGCGCGATTCCAGGCGCGCTCCCGCCGATGTGCGGGTGGGCGGCGGCGACGGGGCGCGTGGACGCGGGCGCGTGGGTGTTGTTCGCGATTTTGTTCGCGTGGCAGCATCCGCATTTCTTCGCCATCGCGTGGATGTTCCGCGACGATTACCGCAATGCGGGCTTCAAGATGCTGCCCGTGGTGGACCCCAGCGGACGGCGGACGTTTCGGCAGAACGCGTTGTTTTCGCTGCTGCTCATCGGGTTGTCGGTGTTGCCGACGATGATCGGGATGACAGGGCAGATTTATTTTGTCGGCGCGCTGGTTTTGGGCGCGGGATTTTTTGCGGTCGGCGTCTGGATGACCGTCTCGAAAACCCGCGACGCCGCGCGGCATCTCTTGAAGGCTTCCGTCTTGTATCTGCCGTCGCTCTGCGCTTTGATGATGTTCGACAAGCTATGAAAACGAACGTTCTCGTTCTCCTGTGCGCCGCGATTCTGGTCGGTTGCGGCAAGCCTGACGACAAACCCCAGCAGCGCAGCGACACGGGCGCGCCGCCGCCGCCCGTCGAGGATGTGCCTGCGGTGACGGAGACGCGCACGAGCAGCATCGCGGGGAAAATTTTGTTCAAGGGCGAAGCGCCGTCGCCACGCCGCGTCAAGACCGACGCCGACAATTATTGTCACGAGCATTATCAGGACAAACCGCTGACGAGCGCGGAAGTGGTCGTCAACGACAACAGCACGTTGCGCAACGTGTTCGTGTATGTGAAGGACGGACTGGGCAACCGTCGGTTCGCCGCGCCGCAACAGGCGGCGGTGCTCGACCAGGTGCATTGCGTGTATGTCCCGCGCGTGCTCGGCGTGCAGGCGGGGCAGCCAATGGAAATCCGCAACGGCGACGACACGCTGCACAACGTCCATTGCGCCGCCGACGTGAACCTGCCGTTCAACGAGGCGCAGCCGCTCAAGGGGATGAAAAAATCGCACACGTTCGGCAAGAGCGAGGTGATGGTGCTGTTCAAGTGCGACGTCCACCCATGGATGGGCGCGTATGTCGGCGTCCTGACGCACCCGTATTTTTCCGTGACGGGCGAGGACGGCGTGTTTTCGCTCAAAAATCTTCCCGCTGGCGAATTCACCATCGAGGCGTGGCACGAAAAATACGGCACGCAGACGCAGAAGGTGAAAGTCGGCGAAGGCGAATCGCAGACCATCGAGTTCACGTTCGAGGCGAAGCAGCCGCTATTGTGACTGCGCTTCAGCGAAGCGCATGTTTTGGGTTGTTTTTATCTAGCTGCGCTTCGCAGAAGCGCAGCTACACCTTCGCAATTTAACGGGCGTATCTTGATACTGTAGTCATCCGAAAAATGTCTTTCTGATCCCGCAAAGCGGGAGAAGCATCTCCCCCTGAGACCCCAGAACTTCCCCAAATTGGAGGGACGCGCTCTGTCGCGTCCGATTCGCCAATGCGGTCACGACGGAGCGTGACCCTCCAACTCGCTCTGCGTCAATCTTCTGAATCAAAATGGGGAAGTTCTG
>Ga0187893_10007044_pt1 | contig 18747 bp, 18 predicted proteins | sample MA1701074metaG_FD_139574 | JGI IMG/M metagenome (GOLD analysis project Ga0187893, IMG submission 139574) | White microbial mat communities from a basaltic lava cave in the Kipuka Kanohina Cave System on the Island of Hawaii, USA - MA170107-4 metaG ... | reverse complement strand
CGGGGTAACCCGGTCGGCCATCCGCGGGTCCCGGGCCGGTGCGCTGAGAAACGCCACCACGATGGCCTGGTCGGGACCCAGCCGACCGATCAGTTGCTACCGCGCCAGCGCTCGACCCTACACGTGCCCACACGTGAGGGACACGACGTTTCGCGAGGACCTCTGCCAGAAAGGGGGTCCGCACCGGCGGCGCTCCCCAGGTGCTCGCGACGCTGAGGAACCTCGCGATCTTTCTCCTGCGCCTCGCCGGCTTCAGGAACATCCCCTCCGGCCTGCGCTGGGTCGGATGGGACTACACCCGCGGCCTGCGCCTGCTCGGGCTGTAACCACTCCCCTTTGACGCCTCCGGTTCCCGCACGGTTGCCCCCACGCGCCCCCAGGCGCCCCAACATCAGGCGGCTGCACCGCCGACGAACTCGAGGCACATCAAACCCCCAGCCGCGAGGACAACCCCGACCCTCGACCACCCCTCGTCGGCGTTCCGAGCCTGCCGCCGACCGCGCCGACATTGCCGACGTCCCTGGGAGGAGGTCAAAGAAGGTGTCGGCGGCGAACAGGTCGTGCCGGGCGTGGAACTCGCTGAAGCAACGGTGGAACTCCGCAGCCAGCGCCTCGGTGGTGCTCTGATCGAGGGGGACGGTCTGGGTGGGCATGGTGGCGATCCTCCGTCGGGTTCAGGTCTGCGGCGACGTCGCCGCAAGTTCGACCTTTACGGATCCGGGATGGCCTTGCCATCGCCCAGGCGCCCCAATTCGCCGGGAATCTTCCGATGGGCCATTCGCACCATCGGCCGTTCAGGGCTACAGCAGGTCGTGCTCGTAGACGTACGCGGTGGCCGCGGCCCGACCGCTCACCCCGATCTTGGCGAACACGTTCTCCAGGTGCCGGCCGACGGTGTGCTCGCTGATCGAAAGCTCGGCTGCGATCTGGCGGTTGGTCTTGCCCGCCGCAACGTGCCCAAGTACCTCGAGCTCCCGGGCTGTCAGCACGTCGGTGCTCGCCGCCGTGCCGGTCAGCGACCGGAGGTGGGCCAGCTCGGGCTCGGCGCCGAGGTCGCGGAACGTCGTGTCGGCGGCGTCGAACTCCAGGGCGGCCGAGGCCTGGTCGCCGACGGCAAGGCAGCTCCGGCCCAGCAGCACCGCGGCGCGAGCGGCCTCGTAGGGCATCCGTAGCCGTCGCCACACCCCACTCGCGGCCCGCAGGCGGACCGCCGCGTCCGCGGCCGACCCTGCGGCGAGGAGAGCCGCGCCCGCGGCTTCGTGGGCCATCGCGGCGAGGACCTCCGAACCCGAGCGGCCAGCGACCGCGATCAGCTCATCGACGGCAGCTTGGGCGTCGTCGCGTCGCCCGGCCTCCAGGTCGATCGTGACGGCGGCGGCGAGCAGCCGGGGTCGCTGGAACGGCTGGGCCGCCTCTCCCAGGGCGCGCCGGATGCCGGCCACGGCGCTCGGCGCGTCACCCCGGGCCAGCGCGAGCAGCGCCAACCCGGGCATCGGCTCGTACCGGCGCGACTGGCGCGCCGGTACGCCTCGGCGGCGGCGTTGAGCTCGCCCCGCAGCCGGTGCAGCTCGCCCTCCTGGTAACAGGCCAGTCCGAGCGCAGGGTGGGGCGGCTCGGCGAGCCGCGCACAGGCCGCGGCGGCGGTCGACGTCGCTCGCTGCCAGTCGCCGCCGGCCTGCTGGAGCTGCGACTGGTGGACCAGGCACTGTCCCCGGTAGGGGACGAGATCCGGTTGCGACGCGCACCACCTGTCGAGACGGCTCGTCCGCTCGGCGGCGCGGCCCAGGTCGAAGAGCTGCATGCACTCGAGGATGACTGCGCAGTACACGATGCCGGTGGTGATCGGGCCCACTTGGCCCGCGGTGACCCCCACCATCACCTCGGCCGTTTGGGCCAGCCCCCGGGTTCATCACCCATCGCCAACAGCGTCTGCCCGAGCCCCAGTGTCGAGAAGGCGGCGAGATCGGCGTCTCCGTGCCTTGTCGCGATCGCGCCCGCCGTCGTAGCCAGCTCCCGCGCCCCTTCGGCGTCGTCGGCGTCGAGGGCGCGGAGGATCGCCGGCACGAGGAGATACCCCGCCGCGGGGCAGTCCGGGTCATCGCCGATCACGCCCTTGCTCCGACTCAGCCAACCACTCGCGTAGGACATCTGGCCCCGCATCATCGAGCAGAAGGCCACCCAGAACCCGCAGCGCCCGGCCTCGGCGCGATCACCGACGTCCAGGAACCGCTGGTGGGCTGCCTCCCATGCCGCTACCGCCTCATCATCCAGACCCATCAAGTAGCGCGACACCGCCAGCCGCTCCAGGTCGCCGGGACTGCACTCGTCCTGCGACAGGAGGGACAGGAGCTGGTGAATCTCCGCCCACGCTTTCCGCTCGAACGCCCCGGCGGCGGCGGCTGCGGCGGCGGCGGCGCTGTTCACATCGGCCACCCCACCAGGCTCGCGCAAGCCGCTGCGGCCGTCGCCGGGCCGCCGGCCGACCGCCGAGGGCGGATCAGCGGTAGGTCCAGTCGGGCTGCTTGCGGGCCTGGCGGTCGTCGTAGACGACCTTGCCGTCGGCCAGGTCGACGATCTTGGGCACGATCAGGTCGTCGCGGTGGCGGGGGCAGTCGCCCTCGATGTGCCCGGCGAACTCCTCGGGGAAGGCCTGGAGCACGCTGCTGACGGCCAACTGCTCCTCCACCGGCAGGTAGCAGCGGTTGCCGTCGGTCACGGCCCTGAGCCGGGCCCCGATGACCCCGATGTCGTCGTCGCCGCCCCGGCACTCGTCGATGGCCCGCAGCCGCTCGGTGATCTCCTCGGAGTTGAGCTTGCACGCCGGGCACTGCCCGCACGACTCCACGTACAGGAAGCGGGAGATCATGTGGGCCACGGCCACCATGCACGCCGTATCGTCGTACACCGCGAACCCGGCGGCGCCGAGCGGCATGTCCTCGTAGGTCAGGGGCGACCCCAGCCGGTCGGACGGGATGACCGGGTTGGCCACGCCCGAGAACACGGCCTTCACCCGGTGGCCGGGCCGCACCCCGCCGCCGATGTCGTCGATGACCCGCGCCAGCGGCGTGCCCATCTCGACCTCGCCGTAGGCGGGCCGGGCCACGTCGCCCACGACGGTGGCGACGATCGTTCCCGGTGAGCGCTCGGTGCCCATGCTGCGGAACCAGTCGGCGCCCCGGGCGAGGATGTGGGGCACGTTCGACAGGGTCTCGCAGTTGTTGACCAGCGTGGGGTTGGACTCGTCCCGCTCGGTGTGACCGGGCTCGCCCGGCGACGACTCCCATCCCAGCTGGGGCGCGGTGGCGAACAGGCCGTGGAGGTATGGCGGCAGGAACCGCGGCATCGTCGGCCGGCCCTCGATCACCTCGAGCATGGCCTTCTCCTCGCCGAACAGGTACTCGTCCGGACCGGGCACGATCACGATGGGCACGTCGCCGGCCAGGCCGGCGTCGCTCATCTCCGCCACGGCCGCCTCCAGGGCGAGCCGCTCCCACTGGAACGACGCCTTGATGCCCACGTACGCCCGCCGGGCGTCGACCGCCCAGGCGGCGATGGCCACGCCCTCGACGAACTGGTAGGGGTTGGTGCGCAGCAAGGCCCGGTCCTTGAACGTGGCCGGCTCCCCCTCCGCGGCGTTGGCCACCACATAGCGGTGCGTCCCCGGCTGGCCGGCGACACCGGACCACTTGCGCCCGGTGGGGAACCCACCGCCGCCCCGTCCCCGCAGACCCGCCGTGGTGACCTCGGCGATGGTGGCTTCGCGGCCCAACTCGTGGGCGCGCCGCAGGCCCTCGCCGCCGCCCGCGGCCTTCCATGCGTCGACCGAAGTGACCGGTTCGGGCGGGAGGAGGAAGCCCATCAGCGGCGGCGCAGCGACGGGTCGGCCAGCGCGGGCGGCGTGTAGCCGGCGTCGGCCGGCTTGATGCGGACGCACGCGTCGCGGTCGGGGTTGCCCCACGGGCCGAACATCATCGCCCCGAGACAGAAGGGGCTGACGTTGACGCCCGTGTCGCCCAACGTGCGCGGCTGCATGCGCCACCGAACCTACCCTCTGGTCCGTGCTCGCCTTCGCCGGGCTGACCAAGCGCTACGGCGCGGTGGTCGCGCTCGACAATCTGGACCTCGACGTGCCCCCGGGGCAGTTGTTCGGCCTGCTCGGCCCCAACGGGGCGGGCAAGTCGACGGCCATGAAGTCGGTGTTCGGGCTGGTGCGCCCCGACGCCGGCGAAGTGCGCTGGCAGGGGGCGGCGATCACCGAGCGGGACCGGCTGCGGTTCGGCTACCTGCCCGAGGAGCGCGGGCTGTACCCGAAGATGCGCGTCCGGGACCAACTGGCCTACTTCGGGCGCCTCCACGGCCTGACCGGCGCGGAGGCCCAGGCCCGCACCGACCTGTGGCTGGAGCGGCTGGGCGTGGCCGAGCGGGCCCGCGACCGCGCCGAGGCCCTTTCGCTCGGCAACCAGCAGCGGGCCCAACTGGCCGCCGCCCTCATCCACGAGCCCGAGCTGCTGGTGCTGGACGAGCCCTTCTCGGGCCTCGACCCGGTGGCCATCGACGCGCTGAGCGAGGTCTTGCAGGAGCGGGCCGCGGCAGGGGTGACCGTCGTCTTCTCCAGCCACCAGCTCGATCTGGTCGAGGATCTTTGCGACTCGGTGGCCATCATCCACCGGGGGCGGCAGGTGCTGACCGGAGCCGTCAAGGAGCTGAAGCGTCGGAGCGGGCAGCGCCGGCTCAACGTGGTGATCGAGGGCGGCGCCGGCGACCACGCGTGGGCGGCGGGCGTCCCCGGGGTCTCGGTGCAGCCGACCAACGGCGCCGGGACCACCCTCTTCCTCGACCCCGGCGTCGACGCCCTGGCCGTCCTCCAGCGGGCGGCGGCGGCGGGCCGGGTCGTGGACTTCGGCCTCGCCCTCCCGCCGCTCTCCCAGCTGTTCCGGGACGCGGTGGCGTGAGCGCAGGCCGGCGGGGCCCCGTCCCCCTGGTCGTCCGCCGGGAGGTGAGCGAACGGCTGCGGGCGAAGTCGTTCCAGATCAGCACCGGCGTCTACCTGCTGATCGCCCTGGCCGCGGTCGTCATCCCCCACTTGGCCCAGAGCAAGCCGACGATGTACGGGGTCGGCCTCACCGGCCCCGAGACCGCCGGGTTGGAGCGGGCCCTGGGCGAGCTGGCGCCGGCCCTGGGTGTGGGCGTCCGCGTGCAGCGGTACGCCGACGCCCGCGCCGCGACCGAGGCGGTGCGGGCCAAGGAGGTGACCGTCGCACTGGTGGACGCCGAGCGGGTTGTCGCCCGCGGTGAGCTGGCCGACGAGTTGCGCCTGCTGCTCAACACGACCGTCTTCCAGGGTTCGGCTGGCGCGCCAACTCGGCGTGGAGGTGGGCGCCTTGCCCTCCCCCGACCCCCTCCCCGAACAGCGGCTGGAGCAGGCCCGGCTCGTCAACGAGGGAAACCGGCCGCTGGCGTTCGCGGGCGTGATCATCATCTACCTGCTGCTGCTGACCTACGGCTTCACGGTCTCCAACGGGGTGCTGGAGGAGAAGACCTCGCGGGTGTCCGAGGTGCTCCTGGGCGCCCTCCGGCCGTCGCAACTGCTGTCCGGCAAGGTCGCGGGGATCGGCGTCGTCGCCCTCGCCCAGCTCCTCATGGTCGGCCTGCCGACGGTGGCGGTGGCCCTCGCCCTGGGGTCGTTCGACTTTCCGTCGGGCACGCCGCTGACCCTCGCCTCGGTGGTCATGTGGGCGCTGCTCGGCTACGGCCTGTACAGCTGCATCTTCGCCGCCGCCGGGGCGGCCGCCTCCCGGCCGGAGGACATCGGAAACGCCACCGCCCCGGTCACGATCCTCATCGCAATCACCTACTTCGCCGCCGTCGCCTCCATCCAGGCGCCGGATGGCGGAGCAGCCCGCGTGACGTCCTTCATCCCGTTCATGGCGCCCATGACCATGCTGCCCCGCTCCGCGGTCGGCCATGTCCAGCCGTGGGAGGTTCCCGTCTCGGTCGCCATCGTGCTGGTGACCACGTACCTGACGACCCGCCTCGGCGCCCGCATCTACGTCGGCGGCATCCGCCGCCCGGGGCCCAAGCTCAAGTGGCGGGACGCCTGGAAGTCGGCTGCGGGCTAGTGCCGCGGCCCGGCCGCGGCCCAGCCAGCGGCCCGCTACCGCTCGCCGGCCGCTTCCTCGACGTACGCCAGCACATCGGCCACGACGGATTCGAGCGCGCCCACCATGGAGACGGTGAGGTACTCGCCGGGAGGCTCCTCCATCTCGCGCGCGACGCGGCGGACGAGGTCGCCGTCCCGGTTGGCGGCCACGTGGCCGGTGTCCCTTTCCACTCGTTCGATGGCCACGGCCACCGGCACGTCGCACACGATCACCGCCGAGAAGGCGCCGCTCTCGGCCGCCACCGACGCGACCGCCTCCACCTCGTTGCGCCGCGAGAACGTCAGCCCGTCGAAGATCACCACCCGTCCTCGCCCCAAGTGGTAGATGGCGGCGTCCAGCATCGCCGCCAGGCTGACGTCCCGCTCCGCGGCGCTGTAGTCACAGGGGGCGAAGAGGGCGTCGCGCACCTGGTCCTTGTCGATGACCCGGGCGCCCGGGACCCGGTTCGACAACGCCGCGGCCAGCGTGCTCTTTCCGGCGCCCGGCAGGCCGGCCAGCACCACCACACCTGGCCTCACGAGCCCCAGCGTAAGCCACGCCGGTCGCTAGCCTGGGCATATGGAAGGAATGTCGACGGTCGTCCTGCTGCACGCCTTCCCCTTCACCAGCGCCATGTGGGCGCCGCAGGTCGAGGTTCTCCGCGACCGGTGGCACGTGATGGCGCCGAACCTGCCCGACGTCCCTGACATCGACGGGATCGCTGACGCCGTGGCGGGGACGATCAAGGCGCTCGGCTCGGGGCCGGTCGTCCTCGGAGGTCTCTCCATGGGCGGGTACGTCACCCTCGCCGTGCTGCGCCGCCACCGCGAGCTGGTGCGCGCCGTCGTGCTGGCCGACACCCGGGCAGGGGCGGACACGCCCGAAGTGAAGGAGCGGCGTGCCAACCAGCAGATGCAGGCCGCCGCCGAGGGCCCGGCGCCGATCGTCGAGGGCGCCCTCGGCAGCCTGCCCAGCGCCCACACCCGCGAGCACAAGCCCGAGGTGATGGACCAGTTGCGAGCCATCGCCGGCAACGTGACCGGCGGGTGGATCATCGACGCCCTGGAGGCGATGAAGAACCGCCCGGACTCGACCGAGCTGCTCGCCGAGGTCGACCTGCCCGCCCTGGTCATCGTGGGCGAGGACGACGGGGTGTCGCCCGTCGAGGTGGCCGAGGACATGGTCCGCCGCCTGCCCAACGCCCGCCTCGCCGTCATTCCCAAGGCCGGTCACCTGTCCAACCTCGAAGATCCTGACGCGTTCAACGCCGAGCTCCGGTCCTTCCTCGAGAGCCTCGAATGAACGGTGACGAACACCTGGTCCGCGACCGGCTCGCCAAGCTCTTGACCGATTACGAGCCCGGCGCGACCGACCCGGCCGCGTTCTGGGGCGCCCAGTTCGACCTCGGCCTGGCGTGGGTGCGCTTCCCCGCCGGGCGCGGCGGCCTGGCCGTGAGCCCGTCCCTTCAGGGCATGGTGGACGAGGCCCTGCGCGAGGCCGGGGCGCCCACCAACTACTTCCGCAACCCCCTGGGCGTGGGCATGGGGGCGCCCACCATCGTGGCCTACGGCACGGCCGGGCAGCAGGACCGTTGGCTGCGCCCGGCGTTCACCTGCGAGGAGATCTGGTGCCAGCTCTTCAGCGAGCCGGACGCCGGGTCGGACCTGGCCTCGCTCTCGTGCCGGGCGGTGGCGGACGAGGCGACGGGCGACTGGATCGTCAACGGCCAGAAGGCGTGGACCACCCTCGCCCACCGGGCCCGGTGGGGCCTGCTCATGGCCCGCACCGACCCGGCCGCCGAGCGCCACCACGGCATCACCTACTTCGTCCTGGACATGACCGACCCGGGCGTGGAGGTGCGGCCCATCCGCCAACTCACCGGCGACGCCGAGTTCAACGAGGTGTTCATCACCGACGCCCGCGTCCCCGACGCCCACCGCCTCGGGCCGGTCAACGACGGGTGGCGCGTGGCGATCACCACGTTGATGGCCGAACGGGTGTCCATCGGCGGAGCGGTGCTGCCCCGGGGCGGCGGTCCCATCGGCGAGGCCGTGCGGATCTGGCGGGCCCGGCCCGAGGAGGACCGGGATCCGGCGCGCCGCGACCGGCTGATGCAGCTGTGGATCGACGCCGAGGCGACACGCCTGACGAACCTGCGGGCGCAGCAGCGCCAGCACGCCGGCATCCCCGGCCCCGAAGGCTCGACGGCCAAGCTCAGCTTCGCCGAACTCAACCAGGAGATATACGACTTCTGCCTGGAGCTGCTCGGGCCCGAGGGCATGCGCTACGACGACTACACCATGACCCAGCCCGAGGAAGCGGGCTGGAACGAGCGCGAGGTGCACAAGGCGTACCTGCGCTCGCGCGCCAACTCCATCGAGGGCGGCACATCGGAGATCCTGAGGAACGTGCTGGCCGAACGGGTGCTCGGCCTACCCCACGACCCTCCCGCCAACCGTTGAGTCGGGGCCCGAGCCGGGCCCCGACCTACCGGACCGTCTTGATCAGACCTGGCGGGCGGCCGTGCGGGCGTACGCGGCGATGGTGCCCGTGACGTTCTTGACCTTGTGCACCTTCTGGGCGTGCTGGGCGACCTTGGTCACCAGCTCGTCCTCGGTGGAGGCCCGCGTCTTCCACCCACAACCCTCCGCACCGGCGGCTTTGCAACTGAATTCGTACGCCACGAGACTTCCTCCTTGTGCTTGCCTACAACGTTTACGTAGCCGTAGGGACATATGGACTAGAGACTCGTTGACAGCATCGCGCATCCCGGCGCCGTCCTGGGGGGCGTAGCCTGGAGATTGGTGCGGTCGCGGGCTGCTCTCGTCGTCCTTCTCGCCCTCGGCGTGGCCGGGTGCGCGCCGGGCGGCGACGAGCGGACGGCCCCCACGACCGCCGCCCTCGCCGGCCCATCGACGTCCCGCCCCCTCGTCGACGACGCCCCGCCGCCTACGACGACCGCCGTGCCCCAGCCCCAGATGCAGACGTTCGCAGTGCCCGCCGGCGCCCGTCCCCACGACGTCGCCCCGGCCGCGGACGGGACGGTCTGGTACACCGCCCAGGGTTCGGGCGAACTGGGCAGGCTCGACCCCCGCACCGGGCAGACCAAGCACGTCAAGCTCGGGCCCGGCTCGGCGCCGCACGGGGTCATCGTGGGCCCGGACGGGGCGCCATGGATCACCGACGGCGGGCTGAACGCCATCGTGCGGGTCGATCCCCGCACCGACGAGGTCACCCGCTACCCGATGCCGTCGGGGACGCCGTCGATCAACTTCAACACCGCCGTCTTCGGCAAGGACGGGACGCTGTGGTTCACCGGCCAGGCCGGCTACTACGGGCGCGTGACGCCCGGCGCCGGCCGGGTGGACGTGTACCCGGCGCCTCGCGGGCGCGGTCCGTACGGGATAACGGCGACCCCCGACGGCAGCGTCTACTACGCCTCGCTGGCCGGCGACCACATCGCCCGCATCGACCCCGCCACCGCCCAGGCGACGCCCATCGACCCGCCGACGGCGGGCCAGGGCGCCCGGCGGGTGTGGTCCGATTCGGCGGGGCGGGTATGGGTCAGTGAATGGAACGCCGGCCAGGTCGGCATGTACGACCCCCGCAACCAGAGCTGGCGGGAATGGAGGCTTCCCGGTGGCCGGCCCCAGGCGTACGCGGTGTACGTCGACGACAAGGACAAGGTCTGGCTGACCGACTTCGGCGGTAACGCCATCGTCCGCTTCGACCCCCTCACCGAGCAGTTCACCTCCTTCCCGCTGGCCGAGGCGAACGCCAACGTGCGCCAGTTGCTCGGCCGGCCGGGCGAGCTCTGGGGGGCCGAGTCCGGCGCCGACCGCCTGGTCGTGATACGAACCGGGGACTGATAGGCGGACTGCGCCCCGCGCCGCACCAAGCGTCACACAACGGAGGAGAGCACTGATGGCGGCCGAACGTCCACCCACGCGCCGTGCCGCAACCGTAAGGCCGGCCGCGGCGGCGGCAGGCGGAGGCGGCCGGGGAGCGTGACCCCGCCGCCGTCGGTGCCCCCGCCGGCGGCAGGACGATCGCCGAGCGCGTGGCCGCCGCCCGGGCCGCTCTGGCCCACAACGCGCCCGCGCCCCCGGCCGCCGACGCCGAACCCACGGAGAACCATCAGATCCCGCAAGCGGCCCGGCATCCTCATGGAGGACGAGGTCCCGCCAGCCGCGCGGCCTGTTCAGGCGCGGGCGCTGACCACCACCGGCACGGCGCGGGCGCCGGAGCGGTGCACCGCGCCCGTCGCGCCGTGGGCAGCCGAGTCTCGGCCGACGGCTTCGGCTTGGTGCGGTGCAAAGGCGATCACGATCGGCTGGTCGTCGTCGCCCCGCACCACCAGGAACACCCGCCGGTCGTAGAACATGCCCGCGACGACCTGGGCCTGGTGCGCAGGTTGATTGTCGCCGAGGTCGAACGCGAGGTCCATCGGGTGACTCTACTGAGGGTGGACAAAGCTAGCGTTGGCGCGGTCCAGCGCCGAGCGAGCGGAGGCGCATTCCCGGACCGGAACATCGATCCTGCGCTGTGCGGCGCGCCGTACCAGGAGCGGCGAATGGCCGAGACCCGAGGCCCGCGCCGGCCTCCGGCCGGGACGAGCCCGCCGCGCCTTCGGGCGCGCCCGAGGGGCGGGAGGGGCGGTCCGAGCTGTCCGGGCGAGCCGTGCCCTTCCACCTCGATGAGCACCTGGAGCAGCGCCGTTGTGCACCGTCGACACGCGGGGCGCGCCCTCGGGGCGCCGGCCCCGATGCGCAGGCGCCGCCGCGCCCGCCCGATGTGGCCGCCTTCCAGCAGTTCCGGGCCGCCCGCGGCGCCCCTCTCCAGGCGTCGACGACTCCTTCTGGCACGCCGCCGGTGACGGGTTCCGGAAGGCCGCTCAGTGAGTCGGGTTCGTCCCCGGGCCGCAGTTCACGGTCGAGCTCCGGGACCCCAACGTCGGGCGTATCGATGGCACGCGAATCGTCCAGGAGGACTTGACATCGAACAGATGTTCGACTAGGCTCCGGGTAGCCACTTCCCCCTTGGTCATGCCCCTGCCGTGAGGGGAACCTGAGTGTTGGATCAACTGGAGTGCGCCATCGACGAACTGTGCGGCGTCGTGCCGGCGCGGTTGGCTGGCGGCGACACGATCGAGGAGCTGCACCGCCAGCTCGAGCGGCTCACGGCCGTGGTCACGCGGGCCGTGGCCGCGTTCGACGCGACCCGGTCCTTCGAGGCCGATGGCGCTCGGTCGGCGGCGGCCTGGATCGCGGGGCGCTGCCGGGGGCCTCTGAAGGAGGCTCGCCACCGGGTGCGGCTGGGGCGCGAGGTGCGCCACCTGCCCGCCACCGAAGCGGCGTGGCTCGAGGGAGGCATCGGCGAGGCGCACGTGAAGGCGCTGGCCAGCGCCCGGCGCCGTGCGGGCGGCGCTGCGTTCGACCCCGACGAGACGATGCTGGTCGGACACGCACGGACGCTGCAGCACCGGGACTTTGTGCGAGTTGTCGAATACTGGGTCCAGGTAGCCGACCCCGAGGGCGTCGAGAAGGACGCCGAGGCGCAAAGAAGCGCCCGCCGCGTGCACCTTTCGCCGTCCTACGACGGGATGTGGTTCCTCGACGGCCTGCTCGACCCGCTCAGCGGCGAGATCGTGTCGACCGCGCTCCGCCGGATCGAGGACGAACTCTTCATGGAGGAGTGGGCCGAGCACAAGGAGGCGATCCGCACGCCGGCGCAGCGCCGGGCCGACGCCCTTGTGGAGATGGCTCGCCGGGCCGGCGCCGTTCCGCCCGGCGGCCGCCTTCCGGCGCCCCTGCTCTCGGTCTTCGTGGGCTACGAGACGCTGGCCGGGCGCATCTGCCAGCTGGCCAGCGGCACGGTCGTCACGCCGGGCTCATTGCTCCCGTGGCTGACCGACGCCTACGTGGAGCGGGTCGTGTTCGACGGGCCTGACCGGGTGAAGAACGTCGGCGAGCGCCGGCGCCTCTTCACCGGGGCCACCCGGAGAGCCGTCGAGGTCCGGGACCGTGAGTGCTTCCACGACCTCTGCGACCAGCCCGCCGTCGACTGCCAGATCGACCACGTCCAGCCCTACGGCGCGGGCGGCCCGACCACCGACGACAACGGCCGGCCCGCGTGCCCCTTCCACAACCGCCGCCGCCACGAGCGCCCTCCGCCATAGGCCGGCGTCAGCGGATGGCGGACGTCCCGACAAGAACAGTTTGGCAAGTCATTACACGCGAGCGCCAGTGGCCCTGGGCGTAATAGCCGAACGTTTTCCCTCGAACGGGGACCGCTCGCGGATCGAGCCGTCGAGACCCCACCCGGACCAGTGCCTCAGAATCTACTGGTACGTTGACGAGGACGACCGAATCTTTGTCGTTGGCCACATCGGCCGGCACCTCTGAAGCCGCTCGTGCTGGGAGCGTCGGTGGCGTGGCTTGGTGACAACCGATGACGAGAGGAGTGCCAAGAGGACGGCGAATGACATCAGGAGCAGCCGCTGGTGGTGCCGCAGCTGGAGCAGACGAAGCAGGCGCCGGCCCGCTGCATGACCATGCCGCACTGGTAGCAGTAGGGCGCGTCGGAGGCGGCGGCCTGGGGCGCGGGCTTGGGCGGCGCCGGCGTGGGCGGCGCCGGCGTGGGCGGCATGGGCGCAGCGGCGAACACCGCCTTGGGCGCGGGGTCGGGCACGACGTCGGCGCCGGTGGAGCTGGGCGTCACCGACTCCTCGACGCCGGGCAGGGTCGGCTGCATGCGCTCGCCGATGGTGAGGATGCCCAGTTCGGCCCGCTCCTCCCGCGGCAAATACTCCACCGCCAGCCGGCGGAAGATGTAGTCCACCAGGGAGCTGGCGAAGCGGATGTCGGCGTCGTCGGTCATGCCTGCGGGCTCGAAGCGCATGTTGGTGTACATGTCGATGAACGCCTTGAGGGGCACGCCGTACTGGAGGCCGTGGCTGACCGAGATGGCGAAGGCGTCCATGATGCCGGCCAGGGTGGAGCCCTGCTTGGCGACCTTGAGGAAGATCTCGCCGGGCCGGCCGTCCTCGTACTCGCCCACCGTCACGTAGCCATGGCAGTCGGCCACCCGGAACGAGAAGGTCTTGGACGACCGCTTCCGGGGCAGCTTCTCGCGGATCGGCTGGCGGTCCACCACCGTGGTCACCAAGGTCTGGACCGGCGCGGCCAGAGCCTCCGCCTTCTTGGTGGTGGACAGCGGCTGGGCCACCTTGCAGTTGTCCCGGTAGATGGCGACGGCCTTGAGGCCGAGCCGCCACGCGTCGATGTGGAGCTGCTCGACCTCCTCGACGGTGATCTCCTCGGGGGCGTTGATCGTCTTGGAGATCGCGCCGGAGATGAAGGGCTGGACCGACCCCATCATCTTCACGTGCCCGAGGTAGTGGATGACGTTGTCGCCCATCGAGCAGGCGAACACCACCAGGTGCTCGGCCGACAGGTGGGGCGCGCCCACGATCGTCTTGTGCTCGTCGATGTAGGCGACGATCTCGTCGACCTGGTCGGGCCCGTAGCCGAGCCGCCGCAGCGCCCGGGGCGCCGTCTGGTTGACGATCGACATGGTGCCGCCGCCGACCAGCTTCTTGGTCTTGCACAGCCCCAGGTCGGGCTCGATGCCGGTGGTGTCGCAGTCCATCATCAGGCCGATCGTGCCCGTCGGCGCCAGCACCGACGCTTGCGAGTTGCGGACGCCAAACCACTCCGACAGCTCCACCGCCGCCTCCCACGACTCTTGGGCCGCCGACAGCAGGTCGATGGGCACCAGCGCCTCGTCGATCGCCATCGAGGCGTCCCGGTGCATGGCCAGCACCCGGTTCATGGGCTCGGCGTTCTGGGTGTAGCCGGCGAAGGGGCCCATGCGGGAGGCGATGCGGGCGGACGTGGCGTAGGCGTGGCCGGTCATCAACGCGGTGACCGACGCCGCCCACGCCCGGCCCGCGTCGGAGTCGTAGGGCAGGCCGAGGGCCATGAGCATGGCGCCGAGGTTGGCGTAGCCCAGGCCCAACTGGCGGAACCGGCGGGACGTCTCGGCGATGGGCTCCGTGGGGTAGTCGGCGTTGCCCACGAGGATCTCCTGGGCGGTGAACACCACCTCGACCGCCTGGCGGAACCCCTCGGTGTCGAACCGGCCGCCTTCGTCGAGGAACTTGAGCAGGTTGATGCTGGCCAGGTTGCAGGCCGAGTTGTCGAGGTGCATGTACTCGGAGCAGGGGTTCGACGCGTTGATGCGGCCGGTGACCGAAGCGGTGTGCCAGCGGTTGATGGTGGTGTCGAACTGCATGCCCGGGTCGGCGCACTCCCAGGCGGCCTGGGCGATCTGGCGGAACAGGTCCCGCGCCTTGAGCGTGCGCACCGCGTCGCCCGTCGTCACCGCCCGGAGCGCCCAGTCCCGGTCCTCCAGCACCGCCTGCATGAACTCGTCGGTGACCCGCACCGAGTTGTTGGCGTTCTGGTACTGGGTGGAGTGCGAGTCCTTGCCGTCGAGGTCCATGTCGAAGCCGGCGTCGCGCAGCACCCGGGCCTTGCGCTCCTCGACCGCCTTGCACCAGATGAAGTCCTCGATGTCGGGATGGTCGGCGTTGAGGATGACCATCTTGGCCGCCCGCCGGGTTTTGCCCCCGGACTTGATCGTGCCCGCCGAAGCGTCCGCCCCCCGCATGAACGACACCGGCCCCGAGGCGGCGCCGCCCCCCTTCAGCGACTCGTGCGAGGACCGGATGGTGGACAGGTTGACGCCCGCGCCCGAGCCGCCCTTGAAGATCGTCCCCTCCTCGACGTACCAGTTGAGGATCGACCTCATGGTGTCCTCGACGGCGAGGATGAAGCAGTTGTGGACGCGGACGTTGCCGCTTAGGTACTCGCCGCTCTCGGTCTGGATGTCGTACACGGGCAGCTCGCCCAGGACCTGCACCGACTCCACCTCGAGCAAGCGGGTGGCGGCGGCGCCGGTCGAGCCGGTCGCGCCGCCGCTCCCGTTCTGGACCTTGGCCAGCGCCCGGTCCAGCTCCGCCGCGCGGGCCGGGTCGATGAAGCCGATCTCGTCGGCGAAACGGTGGCCGTCGGGGGCCACGTTGACGTTCAACACCCAGAAATCGCTGCCGCCGGCCCGCCGCTCCGCCACCCGGCGGAGCTTGGAGAACACGCCGAAGCGCAGCAGCAGCGACTGCACGCCCCGCACCACCCGCTCCGACGCCATGGCCAGGCCCACGACGGCGCCGGTCGCCGAGATCCAGCCCTCGGCCTGGAACAGGCTGCGCAGGTACGCCGCGGCGATGGGCAGGGGCGCGGTGAAGAGGAAGTCGGGCGCCGCCGCGTCGGCGCCGGTGCGGTTGAGGCCCCAGCGCTGGACGAACGCAGCCAGGCCGGTGCCCTCGAGGCGCAGCCGCCGGCTGCCGCTCGGGGCCGGCGCGCCCACCGGCGCCGCCCGCAGCCCCGGGAGCGCCGCGCTCAGCGCCTCCCGGAACCAGCGCTCCTCGGCCTCGCCCGCCACCTGGACCGCGCCGCCCGCCACCCCCCGGCCGCCCACGTCGACCACGAAGCCGCCCGCCTGCACCCACCCGGCCAAACCAGCCTCGGCCACGTCGCTCCGGGCGATCTGACCGTCCCCCCAGGACTCGGTGGCGTGCCACTCGAGGTGGTCGCCCCGAGCCACCCGGCCCGCCGGCACGAAGCCGCGGCCGTCGACCCATACCTGGTGGTCGGCGGTGACGTCGAGGGTGTATCCGGCCGACGTGTGCAGACGCAGCACGTTCCTGCGCCCGTTGGCCTTCACGGCCACCACACTGGTGAGCCCGTGGGCGTCGAAGACCTTGGCCCCGACCGCCCGCTGGTCGACCAGGGCGCCGATGGGCACCAGCCCCTCGGGCGTCGAGACCAGAGCGTCCCACGGCTGGCACGCGGACGCCTGCTGCGGCTCGCCGGCCACACCGATGTTGAACCACACGGGCGAGTTGAAGGCGGCCCGCTGGTGGACCAGTAGGTGCTTGAGCTCGTTGCGGAAGGCCTCCGTCTCGTCGGCGTCGACGAAGTACCCGTCCTTGCGGCCCCACTCGGCGATGGTGTCGGCCACCCGGTCGACGACCTGGCGCAACGTCCGCTCCCGCTCCGGGGATCCCAGCGACCCCCGGAAGTATTTCTGGGCGACGATGTTGGTGGCGTTCTGCGACCACCCGACCGGGAACTCCACGTCCCGTTGCTCGAAGGCCACTGACCCGTCCCGGTAGTTCGTGATGCGGGCGTCGCGCCGCTCCCAGTCCACCTGGTCGTAGGGATGCTGCCCCTCGACGGTGAAGTGCCGACGAATCCCGATTCCTGCCTTCTCCGGGGCCAAAGCCATGTGGCGCCTCCTGGGGAGCTTATCCGAGGCTCAACCACAACATCTTGTGGTTGAGACTTCCGCGTACCGCGAAATGAGCCCTACAAGACTAACAGCAGCGTAATTCCAGGCGTGTCATCACCGGGTTGCAAACCTGCACGTCAGCCCCCGTTCGCGAAACTTCGCAACTCCACCCTCCCTCTCAGGGGCTGGGGATCGCTAGGGGTCGGAACCTGTGGACGGGGCTTCCGGGGGGTCGGCGAGCAGGCCCGCCTCCCGCTGGAAGTCGCCCGCCGCCTCGAAGCCCTTGTAGACGCTGGCGAACCGCAGGTAGGCCACCTCGTCGAGGGCGCGGAGACTAGCGAGCGCCCGCTGGCCGATACGCTCGGTGGTGATTTCGCCGCCTTCGGCGCGCAACGCGTCCTCGATGGCGTACGCCACCCCGTCGAGCTGAGCGGCCGAGACGGGCCGGTTCTTGGCCGCCGCCCGCAGCCCGGCCACGAGCTTGCCCCTCACGAACGGCTCGCGCGCCCCCGACCGCTTCACCACGACCATGGGGAGCTCCTCGAGCCGCTCGAAGGTGGTGAACCGCCGCCCGCACCCCAGGCACTCGCGCCGCCGGCGGATGGCCGTGCCGTCCTCGGCGGTGCGGGAGTCGACCACCTTGTCGTCGAGATCGGCGCACCAGGGGCAGCGCATGGCGGCCGCCACGGTAGGTCAGCGGGGAATGGGTATCCGCTCCCCGACGTGCAGCGTGGCGCCGCCGTGGGCGGCGACCAGCCGGTCGACCAGGGGCCGAGGGTCGGCCTTGGGGTTCAGCTTGCGGGCGATCGACCAGAACGTGTCGCCCGGCTGCACCACGTACACCGCGGGCGCGGCGACCGCGGGCGGGAGCGAACCTGGGCGCTCGGGGACGGGGAGGGCGCCGGCCCCGAGGATGCCCAGTGCGGCCCCCACCGCCAGCACCAGCCCAACGACCAAGCCGGCGGCAACGGCCCGGCGGCGGCGATAGGTGCGGCGGGAGGGCCGGGCCCGAACGGAGGGCGTGGCCCGCCCGGAGGAAGTGGCCCGAACGGTGTGGTTCGCGGCCTGCGGCGGGAGCGCCATCAGCTCGGTTGCTGCCACTGCCATGCCGACTCCCTTTCACGAACGCCTGTTCCCGTAGTCAACCACGAACGCCTGTTCGCCGTCAACCCTTTTTACGAACGGATGTTTGCCTCCGGGCGGACGGCCTGGTATGGTTCTGGTAGCGAACGCCTGTTCGTAGCCGAATCTGTTCGTAGCCGAAGGAGGGCTTGTGAGCGAGAACCTGACCGCACGGCAGCGGGGCATCCTCGACTTCATCGAGCAGCAGATGCGAAACCGGGGGTACCCGCCGTCGGTGCGCGAGATCGGCGAGGCGGTGGGCCTCACGTCCACGTCCACCGTCCACGCCCATCTGGGCACCTTGCAGAAGCTCGGGTACCTCCGGCGCGACCCCACCAAGCCGCGGGCCATCGAGGTGCGCTACGACCCCGCGTCGGGGGTGGCGGCCGAGCGGCGGCCCGCCCGGCACGTGCCGCTGGTGGGAGACGTGGCGGCGGGCACCGACGTGCTGGCCCAGGAGAACGTCGAGGAGCTGTACCCGCTGCCCGTCGAGTTCACCGGCGAAGGCACGGTCTTCATGCTGCGGGTGCGGGGCGACTCCATGGTCGACGTGGGCATCTTCGACGGCGACTACGTGGTCGTGCAGAAGGACGCCGAGCCCCGCAGGGGCGACATCGTCGTCGCCGCCATCCCGGGCGAGGAGGCCACGGTCAAGACCTACACCCGCAAGGGCGGCAAGGTCGTCCTCATGCCCGCCAACGCCGCCTACCAACCCATCGAGATCGACGGGGCCGAGTTCCGGCCCTACGGGCGGGTGGTCACCGTCCTCCGCCGCCTGTGAGGCGCGTCAGGGCTGGGCCCGGAGGCGGTCCCAGCCCACCATCCCGGTGACGGAGCCGACGCCGCCCACGAGGGCGACAGCGAGGACGATGACCAGGGAGTTCGGGGCCGACTGACCCGGCGAGGGCGAACGCGGTCCGGCGGCCAGCACGCGGCCACCGGATCCGGACGGCCGGCCCGCGCCGGGGTCGGCGCCGCCCGGGCTGGTCGGCGTGGGGGTCGCCGCAGTGGCAGGTGGGGACAGGGCCGTGGGGCCAGCGGCGGGCGGGGCCGTCGTCGTGGCCGGCGGGGCGGCGGGCGAAGCGGGCGAGGCGGCGGGCGAAGCCGGCGGGGCGGCGGGCGGTGCGGTGGT
>Ga0187893_10007043_pt1 | contig 18750 bp, 9 predicted proteins | sample MA1701074metaG_FD_139574 | JGI IMG/M metagenome (GOLD analysis project Ga0187893, IMG submission 139574) | White microbial mat communities from a basaltic lava cave in the Kipuka Kanohina Cave System on the Island of Hawaii, USA - MA170107-4 metaG ... | reverse complement strand
GCTTCCGCTGCCGATACCGTCTTGACCGACCCGACGCCAGGCGATCTCTCGCGAGCCGTCACGTCCACTCATCGCGCGGCAGGGTTTGCCGTCGTCCTGGACGCCGTCGCCACCCAGCAGTCGATCACGCACGCGCTGCCCGCGCTGCGCGACGGCGGCCGCTACGTCTTGGCGGGGCTCGATCCGGCGTCGAGCGTCGCGCTCAACTCCTATCCTGACCTGCACCGGCGGGACCTCGAGCTCGTGTCGCCGCTGCCCTCGATCGACGATTCGGAATTCGACCGACTCTTCCGCTTCGCTCTCGAACGGGCGGATCAGAATCGGATTGGCTCGAGCGAGCTCTTGGACCCGCGTCTCGGCTGGCGCGCCGTCCGCCATCAGTAACCGCGGCGCTTCGTCAGAACTCGTATCCCATCATCTCGATCTCGGGCGCGAACACCTCGGCGATCTTGCGGCGATCGGTGTCGGTGAGGATCTCCCGATAGCTCCGCTTGTCGCTCCGAAAGCGGGACTTCGCGCGCGGGAGTTCGAGCGTCTCGGCGATCCCGAGCTTCGTGCGAATGTCTTCGAGCTCGTCCGCCAGCCGTTCAAAGCGACACACCTTGTTGACTGCGAGCGTGCCATCGATCGTGTACAGCTCGAATCCCGCACGCTTGAGGTCGAGCGGCTCCTCGGAGTGCACGAACTCCGACACAGCCGGCCGCGGCTCGGAGGGATAGTGCCAATAGTAGAGCGAGATCACGCGATCCCACGGGTTTCGCTCGATACAGAACTTGAAATAGCTGTCCCAGACAGCCTCGCCAATCCGCGCACGCACCTGACGGGCCTGCAGGTGATTGCGAAATCGGTACTTCTTGCGGCCTTCGGCGACGAGCCGCGTGGCGTCCTTCCAGCGGTACTGCCAGAACGGGGCGACGTAGTGCTGCGGCCCCCGGCCGCCACACTCGTTCCGCGTCAGCTCGTCTTCCGGCGACACCGGCGTGATCACATCCTCGGGACCGCACACCCGCGAGAGGGCGATTTCGACGGAGGTGCCGGCCGTCTTGTTGGTCTTGAGAAAGATGAACTTGTGACGGTGGGAAATGATCATGATCGCTGGCCTGCTGGACGGTCGTGCACGAGCGCGCCCCGCGGTGCACCGCTGGTCAACCGATCGAACACCACCGCGAGCTGCCGCGTCAGCTCCTCCCCTCCGAACATCCGGAGAAACTCGGCGTTCGGCTGCGTCGTGAGCGCCCCGCGTTGCCACCGCTGGTACATATCGTCCAGCGCGCGCGCAAGCCCGGATTGCAGGTCACCCGTGACAAGATCGCCGCTCACGTTGACGCTGGCGGGCGAGTACCGCGCGAGCAGGTCCGAGACCTCTCCCGGCGGCGCGATCGCCAGAATTGGAACGCCGGTCGCCAGATAGTCGTACAACTTGGCGCGCACGACGCTCGTGATCTGCCTGCCGTCCTCAGTGAAACCGTTGTAGTACAGGAGCGCCGACGCACGACGATAGAGGCGCTGCAGCTCCTCCGGCGCCTCGATGAAGCCGTGCCGCACCACGCGCTCTCCCATCCCGTGACGCTCGATCGCGCGCGTGAGCACCGGTGAGTCGAACCCGGCGAACTCGATGCGGACGTCGCGAGAGGCACACACCGCGCTCACCGCGGCGAAGAGCAGGTCGAGGTACTCGGGATTGTAAAAGGCGCCGACGTAGAGCAGCGTGAAGCACGGCGCTGGCGTTGCGTGCACGCAGGGAGGGGCGGTCAAGCCATTGTAGATGTGGGCAATCCGCCGTGCGTATTCCGGGTACAGCTCGCGGTACATCTGTGCCGACGTCGCGGTATTCGCGATGAGGACGTCAGTGCCGGCAACCGTCCGTCGCTCGACGAACCGAATCAGCGGCCGCAGATACGCGACGTCGGGGTTGTGGTCGTTGAACGACCACGGATCGCGGAAGTCGAGCACGAGCGGGAGCCCGGTCAGCGTCTTCAGGAGGAGGCCCGTCATCGCGGCGCTGAAGGGACTGCATGTGACGTATATGACGGAGATCTCATGACGCCGGATGATTGCCAGGCTCTTGATCACGCAGTGGGGAATCCAGCCGATGTGGACGTCCGGGAAGAACAGGAGCCGGCGGACCGGGTCGTGCTGCAGATCGGCGCCGAACAGGCGCGCGACCTTGTCGGCAATCCACCCGACGATGACGGCTAGCCATCCCAAGTTGAGCGCCCACGAACGGTAGACGTTCGGCGCGTCTTGAAGCCGGTCGGCAGCCGTGTTCACGCGGACGCGATCCGGATTCTTGACGGTGTGAATGATCGGCTCGTAGCCGAACGACCGCAGGTGGCGCTCGAAGCGCAACGTGCGATTGCGGCCCACGGTCAGGATGGGCGGATACGCGTACGCGATCATCAATACGGATTTCACGTGCCTCTTCCAAAGATCAGCGCGTTCTGGAGGATTCTTCCCAGACCGTCAGGTCGAGTCCTGTGATCGCGGCGAGTCTCGCGTTGGGCTCGCGGAACCGCTCTCGGAGCATCTGTCGCGTGTCCTCCCGCATGGGGGGGTAGCCAGGAGTCTTGCGGACGTTCCATCGGCTGATCACGCCGTAAGGTCGTGTACCCACGCCGAACACGTGCCGGGCTCCCCACTGGACGAGGAGCGACCGTGGAATGAACCGCGCATTCGTGGACCGGGGAGGACGGACGCCGTTCACGATGCGCGGCACACCCAGAAACGTGAGGATGCGGCTCAACTCGCGTGCCGGGTCGGCAAGCATGCGCTCGAAAAGCAGGAAATGCATCTGTTCGCGTGGGAAGTACTCGAGATATCGCTCCACCTGCTCGACATACAGACTGCGCTTCGAGTATCCCAGCATGATGTCCCGCTGAATGCGTCTGGGTTCGCGCTCGAGCGCCTGCTCAAAGCTCAGCGGATCATTTCCTCGCGACGCCGCATGCCAGTAGCTCGAGTACGTCCTCGCCACTGGTTCGCGAAGAGTCCATATCAGCTTCACGTGAGGAAGACAGCGGCTGATCCGCCCGGGGACCTGAGGCCGATAACCATAACCGGCAGCCTTCTCACCGATAGCGGCCTTACCCTCGGCTTCGTGGAAGAAACGGCTGTACCATTCAAGGCCTCTCGCAAACACTTTGTCTCGACTGAAGAAGGCTGACGCTCGCGTGTTCGCGTTTATCCATACGTTGTCGAACTGGGATAGATAGTGCTTGAGCGTGGTGGTCCCGGATTTCTGAGCTCCTACAATCAGAAACGTCGGCAGCATGGATCCTCCGGCCGGCGGATTCAACGGTCTGACGGCGGCTCCCGGCTCCATCATGCCGCCGCCTGTACCCTGTCGGCGGACGTGTCCTCGGCCTCCGCGGCGGCGCCGGTCATCTGATACAGCGCGGTCGACATGCCGCACAGCCAGTAGATCGACTCGCCGAAGAAACGTACCGTGAAGAACGCCGCAGTGAGAGTGCCGATTAGACCAAGCTGCAGCCCGAGGCTCACGAAGTAGATCCAGTCCGGCTGCACGCGCTCTTTTCTCACTCGATGCAAGACGACGAACGTGTACCCGATCAACGCCAGGAACAGGATGAGCCCCTGAATCCCCCAGTCTGCGGCGACCTGAATGTACGTGTTGTGCGACGAGCGCCCTTCGTCGGTGTCGCCGTCCTGCAGCTCGGGGATGTACCTTGGGCTCAGCACGTGAAATCCTCGCCCGCCGGCGCCAAAAGGGTAGTCCCGGATCATGGGCGCTGCGCCCGCCCAGAGGCTCAGGCGGGTTTGGGCGGCACCGTCTTCAGCGGAGACAATCGTCTGCTGTCGCTCGATGTACTCAGGGTCGGCAAGGAAGTACAGACCGACCACGCCAATCACGGCGCCGACGACCATTCGTTTCCGCACGTCTCGACGAACGAGCACCAATGCCGAGACCACGCTCGCGAACAGCCCGAGCGTCGCACCTCTGCTGTTGGCGAGAATCACCAGATTCAAGATCAACGGCAGCGAGATCGCTGCAGCGGCGCGTATCCACAGCGGCTGCTTCAGGAACGTGAACAGCGCTGCCAACGGAATGATGGTGAGCAGGTGTGCGGCAAGCTTGTTCGCGCTCTGCGTGTCGCCCGATCCCAGCCCCTCGAGCCTGCTTCCAAAGCGGCGATTATCGAGCGCATCCCACCCCCACCAGGCGGCACCCACGATTTGAAACACGATGACGAGCGCAAGCATGCGCGGCGTGCGGACGATGCCGGCGAACAGGGCGTAACTCACGACCAGCTTCCAGTACTGCACCGACCAGCCCCAACTGAGGTCCGGGGCAACGGCCCACAGGCTGACGACGCTCGTATTGATCGCCTGCAGCAGGAGCAACACGAGCGCCACGTTCGTTGTTCGCTGCACTGGTGGCAGCGAGTCTCGCCGCATCAGGTACGCGGCGGTGGCGATGGCGCCAATCGTGAAGTTATAGCGGAGTTCGGGGAGCGGCGCCCCCCACCAGTACAACGCCGGCCGCTGGAAGTATTCGAGCATGTAGCCGAACAACCCGTAGATCGGGTTGACCCACGCCCCGAGGGCGGCCATACAAAAGAGCGATGCCCACACGAGGGTCGTGATGCTCACTGGTCTCCGGCGCTCCGGATTCTGGCCACGGTATCGAGGCTCGGGTGAAACGGCGCGTCGACGCAGCCGCGCTCGCGCGCGAGCATGCAGTAGAGCCGCTCGTACTTCTGCACGGTCTTCACGAGATCGAACTCGCGCTCCACGCGCGCTCGTCCCGCCCGTCCCAGGTCCGCCGCAAGCCCCCGGTCGTCACAAAGCCGCCGAAGCGCAGTGGCGAGCGGTTCGTCCGAGCCGGGCGGCACGAGCAAGCCGGTCACGCCATCCATCACCATCTCGTCGGCGCCGCCCACGTGAGTCGCCACCACCGGGAGCCCGGCGGCCATCGCCTCGAGGATCGTGTTGTTCAGTCCCTCGGACCGCGACGGCAGCACGAACACGTCCACTGCCCCGAGCACCGTTTCGACGTCACGGCGATGCCCGAGCAGACGAACGCGGTCCGCGATGCCGAGCGCGGCTGCCCGCTCCTCAGTGGCCTGCCGAAGCGGTCCCTCACCGGCAATGATCACGAAGAGATTGAGTCCGTGGCGCACGAGCCGTGCAGCCGCGTCGAGAAGGGTGGCATGGTCCTTCACCGCGACAAGCCGCCCCAGCGCGCCCACGACAGGCGCGTCCGTCGGCAGTCCAAGGGCGGCCCTGGCATCGGCGCGCGACGGCTGCCCCGTGAACCGCGACAGCTCGACGCCGTTGTGAATGGTCCGGACACGGTCCGGAGGAAATCCCACATCGTGCGCCATTCGCTCCGCCAGCCGCGTCGACACCGACAGGAGGCAGTCGACGCGCGACCAGCACCAGCGCTGGACCAGACGCTGCCGGCGCCGCAGTTGCAGCGTGCCGTGCTCCCCGTGAACGACCGCCGGCACGCCCGCCAGCCTCGCGGCGACGAGCCCCTCGACCAGCGTGCCCCACGCGTGCGTGTGAACGATGTGCGGGCGCTCGCGCCGAAAGAGCCGGTACAACTGCCACACGAGGCGTGGATCGTTGCCGTCGCGCCGGCGTAGCTCGAACAGCGGCACATGAGGGGCGAGAAGCGATCCGAGCTCACGCGCCGGCCGAGTGCTGCACACTGCGCTCCTCACCGTTCGAGGGTCGAGGCCGTTGACGAGCTTGAGGACGCCAAGCTCCATGCCTCCGGGATGGAACGCGAAGACGACGTGCATGACGCGCACAACATCGTCCGGGGGGACGGGCGGCGGCGTCATGGCCACACGGGCACCGGGGCCAGGCGAAGGTACAGTGAAAAGTGTCACCGGAATAGAAAGAATCGACGCGTGAACCTGGAGCCTGTCCGGAGCAAAGGTGCGGCCAGCCAGCCGATCGGGAGCCTCCGGATTGCGGCCGCATTGCTACTGCGGGCATCCGGAAGTGCTCGTGGCCCAAGACGAATGGTCGCCAGGAGGGCGACTTTTGTCCGTGAAACCCGGAGGTGCGGCTTCGTGGGCTGGTGCCGGGTTTGCACAAACGGTGGCCTCCAGCTCGAACACGGTTTCTCCATGCCGAGGAGCACCGCCGCGTGATAGACCTGCACCTGCACACAACTGCGTCGGATGGCACGTCCACACCCGAGTCGCTGGTCGAAGGGGCCTGGCAGGTGGGCATCCGGACGATGAGCGTGACCGACCACGACACGATGGCGGGATTGGCACCTGCGACCGCGGCCGCCCGCGCGTACGGCATGACCATCATCCCTGGCATCGAGATCACGGCCGTGGACGCAGGGCGCGACGTACACGTGCTCGCGTACTTCCTGGCCGAGGACGCACCGGGACTGCAGGCAATGCTCGCGCAGCAGCGACGCAACCGGAAGGAGCGCGCGGCCGAGATCGCGGAGCGGTTGTCGGCGCTCGGGGCACCCATCGACATCGCGCCGCTGCTCGAGAGCGCCAACCGGACCGGCGGCAAGGCGCTCGCGCGCCCGCAGATTGCGCGCGCGCTGGTGGCGGCCGGCCATGTGGCCAGCGTGGCGGAGGCCTTCGACGTCTATCTCTCGGAAACGAGGCCCGCCTACGTGCCTCACCGCGGCGCGGCGCCGGCCGACGTCGTCACGCTGGTCGCCGCCGCAGGCGGTCTCGCCTCGCTCGCACACCCTGGGCAGCTCGAGAAGGATGCGCTGATTCCGTCCCTCGTTGAAGCCGGCCTGGGCGCCATCGAAGCGTTTCACAGTTCACACGACGCGGAGACCCAAAGCCATTACCTCGCGCTCGCGGCGCGCTACGGCGTCGGCGTCACGGGCGGCTCGGATTACCACGGCGAGACGGCGCGGCGCGCGGAATTCTTCGGCGTCACGCACTTGCCGACCGAGCACTTCCAGGATCTGCTGAGCAGGGCCGCCCGCGCGCGGACGGTGGGGGTGTAGCTCCGGTCTGGCTCAAGCTAACGCCGGTCCGGCTAAAGCCGGACACTACTACTACTACTACTACTACTACTACTACTACTACTACTACTACTACGTACCCAAAGCTACGAGACCAGGATTCCCGCCTGCCGAAGCTGGTCGAGCAGCACCTCGGTGGCGTCTTCCGGCGACAGCTGGGTCGAGTCGATCCGCACCTCGGGCTGTTCTGGAGCCTCGTACGGCGAGTCAACGCCCGTGAAGTTCTTCAAATCCCCTCGACGCGCCTTCCTGTAGAGACCCTTCGGATCCCGCGCCTCGGCAACCGACAGCGGTACGTCGACGAAGACCTCGAAGAATTCACCTTGATCCACGAGTCCGCGCGCCATCCGGCGCTCGGCCCGGAACGGTGAAATCAGCGAGACGATGACGATCAGCCCCGCGTCCACCATCAGCCGGGCGACCTCGGCCACACGGCGGATGTTCTCGACGCGATCGGCTTCGGTGAAACCGAGATCTTTGTTGAGCCCATGCCGCACATTGTCGCCGTCGAGCAGATACGTGTGCCGGCCCAAACCGAGCAGGCGCTTCTCCAACAAGTTCGCGATGGTCGATTTCCCGGCTCCGGACAGCCCTGTAAGCCAGATCAGGCACGGCTTCTGTCCGTTGAGTTCCGCTCTCGCCTGTTTGCTGACGTCGAGCGCCTGCCAGTGGACGTTGTCCGATCGTCGCAGCGCAAAGTGCAACAGACCGGCGCCAACCGTGGTGTTGGTGATGCGATCGATCAGAATGAACCCGCCCAGATCGCGGTTCTCCGCGTAGGGCTCGAACACCACCGGTTGCGACAGCTCGATTGCGCAGACACCGATGTCGTTGAGCTCCAGCTTCTTCGCGGCCACGTGCTCCAAGGTGTTCACATTCACCCTGTACTTCACTGGCGCTACTGTCGCCGTCACCGTTTGCGCGCCGATCTTCATCAGGTAGGACCGGCCCTGCAGCATCGGACGGTCGTGCATCCAGACGATCGTCGCCTCGAACTGGTCGGCAACCGCGGGCGGGGCGCCGGCGGCTGCCAGTACATCTCCGCGGCTCACGTCGACCTCGTCGGCGAGCGTGACCGTCACCGACTGGCCGGCCACGGCGGTCTCGACGTCCCGATCCCCGTCGAGGATGCGCGCCACACGGGTCTGGCGGCCCGAGGGCAGCACGCGTACCGCGTCGGCGACGCTCACGGCGCCGCCGACGATGACGCCGGCGAACCCTCGGAAATCCGCACTCGGGCGGTTCACCCACTGCACCGGCAAGCGAAACGGCCTCGTGGCGAGGTCGTCGCCCACTGGAACGTGCTCGAGGTACCTCATCAGCGCGGGCCCCTCGTACCAGGGCATGTTCGGGCTTGCGTCCACCACGTTGTCGCCGTGGACGGCGGACATCGGAATGCACGTGATGTCCTCCAGCCCGATACGCGCTGCGAACTCGCGGTAGTCGCGTTCGATCTCCGAATACACCTGCCGGGAGTACCCCACCAGATCCATCTTGTTGACGGCGAGCACCACACGCCGAATACCGAGCAGTGACACCAGATAGCTGTGCCGCTTGGTCTGCGTCAGTACTCGCTTGCGGCTGTCGATCAGGATCACCGCGAGGTCTGCCGTGGACGCCCCGGTGACCATGTTGCGCGTGTACTGTTCGTGGCCGGGCGTGTCGGCCACGATGAACTTGCGCTTGTCGGTGGAGAAATACCGGTGCGCGACGTCGATGGTGATGCCCTGCTCTCGCTCCGCCGAGAGGCCGTCGACCAGCAGCGCGAAATCGAGCTCCTCTCCACGCGTGCCCACCTGCTTCGAGTCAGCGGCCAGAGCAGCGAGCTGATCTTCGAAGATCATCTTCGACTCGTACAGAAGTCGCCCGATCAGCGTTGACTTGCCATCGTCGACGCTCCCGCACGTGATGAAGCGGAGCAGGCTCTTGCGCTCGTGCGTGCGCAGGTAGGCTTCGATGTCCGACTCAATGAGGGCAGAGACGTGTGCCACTAGAAGTACCCCTCGACCTTCTTCTTCTCCATCGACGCGGACTGATCGTGATCGATCACGCGTCCCTGTCGCTCCGAGTGCGTGGTGAGCAGCATCTCGCGGATGATCGCGGGCAGCGTGTCGGCGCTGCTCTCAATCGCGCCGGTCAGCGGATAACAGCCCAGCGTCCGGAAGCGCACGCTCTTCATGACGGGCTTCTCGCCCGGCTCGAGCGGCATCCGGTCGTCGTCCACCATGATGAGCGTGCCGTCCCGGACGACCACGGGGCGTTCACGCGAAAAATAGAGCGGGACGATCGGGATGTTCTCGAGGTAGATGTACTGCCACACATCCAGCTCGGTCCAATTGGACAACGGGAACACCCGTATGCTCTCCCCGCGGCGCATCCGCGCGTTGTAGGATCGCCAGAGCTCGGGGCGCTGCGCCTTCGGGTCCCACCTGTGCTGCGACGAACGAATCGAGAACACTCGCTCCTTGGCCCGGGACTTTTCCTCGTCGCGCCGGGCTCCGCCAAAGGCGGCGTCGAAACGATAGTGGTCGAGCGCCTGCCGGAGCGCCTGCGTCTTCATCACGTCCGTGTGGAGCGCCGATCCGTGCTGGAAGGGATTGATCCCCATCTCGAGGCCTTCGCGATTCGTGTGCACACGAAGATCGAGGCCCAGGCGAGCCGCGGTCTCGTCGCGGAAGGTGATCATGTCGCGGAACTTCCAGGTGGTATCGACGTGCAGAAACGGGAATGGCGGTTTTGCCGGAAAGAATGCCTTCAGGGCCAGGTGCAGCATCACGGAGCTGTCCTTGCCAATCGAGTAGAGCATCACCGGCCGCTCGCACTCGGCGACCACCTCACGCATGATGTGAATGCTCTCGGCTTCGAGACGCTGAAGATGCGTGAGCTGAATGTCGGTCGCCATGCGGGCGGCCGACGAGTCACGGCGCGATTCGGCAATTAGGGTCATTCAGTCCTCTGGCGGGAATCAGGTCGCAGCGTCTCGAGCAAAGCCGCTACCAAGGTGGTCGCCTGAGACCACCATCTAAGTTGTTGAAATCAGACAACTAGGCAGCAAGAGTGGTATCGGAGCATCCGAGGCAATCGCGTCGGACCAGGGATTAAAGTCTGCCTGGCGACGGACAAGACCCGGTCCGGCTGAAGCCGGACACTACGTCCTACTGAAGCCGGACACTACGTCCTACCGGACACTGAAGCCGGACACTACGTCCTACGTCCAGCCTTACACCGACGCCGCTGGGCACAGCGCGGCCCACGGGCGCACCACCTCGCCGAGGTCCGGAATCCCCACCAGGTCGATGACGAGTTGCTCGCTGCGCAGCAACGACTTCAAGGTCGCCACGCCGCGCACCTGCTTTCCGACGATGACGACGTCAGCGCCGCGCACCACGTCATTGAAGTCATCGCCGACGAGCTGGGCGACGTGGGGCACGTGCTCCTGGATGTACGCCTGGTTCCGGCCGAACACCTGGCTGAGCGCCACATCGGGATCGTAGATACGCAGGGGCACTCCCTTGCCGATGAGACTTTCGGCGAGCCGCACGAACGGGCTCTCGCGAAGGTCGTCGCTGCCCGCCTTGAAGCTGAGACCGAGCAGTGCAACGGCGCGCCTTCCTCTCATCTCGAGTACCGCGTCGACGACGCGTTGGATGTGAGCGTCGTTGCTCGTGAGCACGCTTCCAAGAAGCGGCGTCGCGACATCGCGCTCCTTGGCCGCATGGAGGATCGCCCGCAGGTCCTTCGGGAGGCACGAACCACCAAATCCAAAACCGGGCCGCAGGTAGCGGGAAGAGATGTTCAGGTCGCGATCCTCGCAGAAGATCCGCATCACCGTCTGCCCGTCGATGCCGAACTGCTGGGACAGCGCGCCGATCTCGTTGCTGAACGCCACTTTCACGGCGTGGAAGTTGTTGCTCGCGTACTTGACCATCGACGCCTCGTCCGGGTGGACGCGGTGAAGGGGAGCCTTCACGTGCGCGTACAGCGAGACCAGCAAGTCCCCCGCTTTCGCGTCGGTCTCTCCGATGATCGTGAACGGCGGGGACTCGAAGTCGCGGATCGCGCTTCCTTCGCGAAGGAACTCCGGGTTGACGCAGAGGCCGACCTCTTCGCCGACGCGGCGTCCGCTCGTACGCTCGAGGAGCGGAACGAGACGCGAGCTCCAGAGGCCCGGCAACACGGTGCTTCGAATCGCCACGACGTGATACGAGGACGTTCGCGCCAAGGCGTGACCAATCTGCTCGATCACGCGCTCCAGGTGAGACGTCTCGAGGCTCCCATTCCGGCGACTCGGCGTTCCCACACACACCAGCGAGAGCTGACAACGGCGGACAGCATCCACGACGTCGTCGGTGACCTGCACTCGGCCACCCATCAACATGCGCATCAGGAGATCGTCGAGTCCCGGCTCGGTCACGGGGGACCGCCCGGTCCGTATCAGCGCCAGCTTGTGCGGATCGACGTCGACGCCGACCACGTCGTGCCCGGCGGCAGCCAGACACGCCGACGACACCGAACCGACATACCCAAGACCGAAAATCGCAACTCTCATGCAAACCTCGCGTGCATCGAACCGGTTTCATAACCGTGGTGGCCGGCTTCAGCCGGCCCCGAAGTCCGCCTGAAGGCGGACACTACGTGGGTCATGAAACCGGTTCTCGTCACCATGGCCGGTCGATATCCGAATCGCCCTGCGTCACGTACCACGCGTCACCAGAGAGCACGCAATCCAGGGCGGTGCCCGTGAGCGGCCCTGGGTCGACCAGGAGAAACCGCTCCGGTTGACGCAGCATGAACCCGCAGTCTCGGAGAGCCGTCGTGAGCCGAGCGCTGATGTGCAGACAGACGAGCGCGTCGGCGCCGAGCTGGATCGGGACGCCACAGGCCGCCCGAATCACCTGGCGGAGCTGTGCGGCATCGCCGAACGGCGCCACCAGATCCACGAGAACACCGCGCGAGTACCTGTACGCGTCATCAGGCTCACGCAGCATCCACACGGCAATGCCGCAGACCTTCTCGCCATCGAGCAGCTCGACGCGGATGAAGTGCTGGCCAGGCTGCTCGACGTACTTCCAGTTGAGATAGGAGGAATCACGTACGACGCCGCACGCGACGTCCCGAGACGACTCACGCCACAACTCGTCGTGCCTGGCGTCGAAACGCGACACTTCACGCGGGCGAGGCGTTCCGCGGCGATTGTGCAGAAGGTCACGGACGACGGTGCCCGCCCGGAGCCCGAGTCCAGCCGCCCAGGCAGCCGGGGCGGGAAGCTTGCCCTTCAGGACGTTCTCAGGACGAACAATCAGCTGCGCCACCTGCAGCGGCGCAACCTGCTTCCATCCGAGGCGCAGGCAAATCTGACGCATCTCGCTCGTCTGTCCGAGCGATAGCGCAAACGGCAGCGTCTGCCTCGCGTCCACCATCAGACGCGAGCCGACGGCCCTGGTGCGGTGCGACTCGAGCACCATGGTGTCGACGCACCAGGCGGTGTCGTGCTCGTCGTCGCGAATCTTGAGCTTCACGGGGATCGCGCCCATGTGGCCGACGATCGTCCCATTGTCACGATGGAGCCAGAGGATCGGGCTCCGGTCGAGACGCCGCGCCGAGTCGACGAACATCCAGCGCCAGCGCGCGGGAATCATCTCAGGGGAGCGATGCGGCCATGCCTGGGCCTGGAAACGAAACACCTCGTCTTCGAGCTCCGCTCCATATCCGACCGTGCCGTGAACCGGAAAATGAGAACGGGGGCGGGAGTCATTTTCCGGCGCCGAATCTTGAGGAAGATGACTCCCGACCCCATGTTCCAGTTCGGTCAGGGAGGCGCGAGCGAGGAGCGCAGGGCCCAGCGACTCCACCGTCGGATGGTCGAAGACGAGACCGCTGCACGAGAGGCCGAACCGCTTGTTCAAGCGGCCCACCAGGTCGGCCATCATCAGCGAATCCATGCCGATGTCGTAGAAATTTGCGTCGGGTGCAATCTCGGAGGGGTTGTCGAACCCGAGCGTCTCCGCCACCTCGGCGCGCAGCAGCCTGACCAGCTCTCGCGGCCGCTCGGATGATGGAATGGCCTGAAGTTGGGCCATCCAGCCGCCGGTGACCGAGGTGGTGGCTCGTGGGCTCGAGACCTCCGCCAGGATCGGGCGCACGCGGCGAGCCTCGTACGCGCGCTGAAATACGTCCCAATCGACATCGACAACGGTTCCCTGGACGTCACCCGCGTCGAGCAGCGTGTCGAGTGCCCGCAGGGCGGCATCGGGATCGAGTCCGTAGTTGCCGACGCGCTCGAAGGCGCGGAGATGCTCGTCCGACGCCATCCCGCCGCCCGTCCACGGTCCCCAATTGACGACGAGCGCAGGCAACCCGAGACGCGTGCGTTCCAACGCAAGCGCGTCGAGAAACGCGTTCGCGGCACCGTAATGCGCGCGGCCGCTCGAGCCGAGGAGCGACGCGACGGACGAGAACGCGATGAAGAAGTCGAGCGGCAGGTCCCGTGTGTGTTCGTGCAGCAGCCAGCCACCTGCCACCTTCGGCGCAAGCACTGCGTGGAGATCGGAAGCGGACATCTCGTGCACCGGTGTCTGCTCATCGATGCCAGCCGCGTGCACGACGCCGCGCAACGGGACACCGCCGTGAACAACCGACACGAGGCCAGCGACGTCTTCGGCGCGTGACAGGTCGGCCGCGACGACGGTGACGGCTGCGCCCCGCTGTTCCAGCTCACGGGCAATTCCTTGCGCGCGCGCGTCGGCTGACCCGCGCCGACTTGCCAGGACGATGTGCCGTGCGCCGCGGCGGACGAGCCAACGCGCCACGTGCGTGCCGAGCGCCCCCACACCACCGGTGACGAGATAGGCGGCGTCGGCGTGCAGCGTCACGGGTGAGCGGTCGCTGGAGCGTCGCGCCACCAGACGCGCTCCGTAGCGTTGGAGGCGGCGGATCGCAACCTGATCCTCGGCGCCACCGCTGATGATGTCGTGTACAGCCAGCGAGAGTTCTTCGCTGGAATCGCCATTCGGGAGGTCGATGAGGCCGCCCCAGACATCCGGATGCTCGAGCGCAACGGTCCGGCCGAATCCCCAGAGCGGCGCCTGGCCGACGGCGACTCCTTCGCCTGCGGCGCCGTCGACCACCACGGCACCACGCGTCACACACCACAGCGTGCCGTCTCTGTGATCGCATGCCGCGAGAGTGCGCGTCAGGTGCAGAAGCGTGTCGACCGGCCTGCTGTCTGGCGCGGTTGCACCCAGACCGCACAGGTACACGACTCGCATGGCGGTCCCAGGTACCTTCGAGACCGTCGACCAGATCCGCTCGTAATCGGCAGGGGCGGCCGCATCGATCTCGTACGCGTCCGCAACCTGTCCGAAACGCGTGCCGAGCGTCACAACGGTCGCTGTGGCACCGTTGTCACGCAGCAGCCGTGCGAGCTGCCTTCCCCGCTCCGGGTCATCGGCCAACACGACCCATGCGAACATTCGAGCGCGATCCAACGCGGGGTCGACCGCTGGCAGTGGCCGCCACTCGAGGGTGTAGAGCTGTGGGACGCTCGAGACGCGCTGCGCAGGAGCGGACTGCCCCACCTGTGCTACTGCTGATTCCGACGGGCCCTCGATCCCCTTGAGCCAGTATTCCTTTTCACGGAAGGGATACGCGCGCACCGCGACGCGCCGGCGCCGGTACGGCGCATCGAACCCTTTCCAGTCGACGGCAGCGCCTTTGGCGTACAGCACGGACAGACTTCCGAGCAGCGTCGGCCACGCGTCGGCGTCGGCCCTCAACGACGGCAGCCAGTCGACATCCGCGGCCTCATTGGCCACACACTGGCGGCCCATCCCGAGCAGAATCGGCTGCGGGCCGATCTCGAGATAGGCGCCCACGCCGTGCGATTCGAGCACGCGCATGCCGTCCGCAAAACGGACCGGGTCCATGACCTGCCGCAGCCAGTAGCCCGGCCGCGTGACCTCCTCGCTCACGAGCGCGCCGTCAACACAGCTCACGAGCGGCACGCGCGGCGGCGAGAACCGGGTCGTCATCACCACACGCTCGTACTCCGCGAGCATCGGCTTCATCAGCGGTGAATGGAACGCATGCGAGACGGTCAGCGCTTTGGTCTTGATGCCGTCGGCGGCCAGACGGGCGGTGATTTCCGCCACGGCGGTTCCCGCGCCCGAAATGACGATCTGGCGCGGCGCGTTCACCGCCGCGATCGCCACGTCGCTCCGTCCGGAGATGGCCTCCATCACGAGGCTTTCGTCTGCCATCACGGAGGTCATCGTGCCGCCGGGCGGAAGCGCTTGCATCAGCCGACCGCGCGCCGCGATGAGCGTCAGGCCCTCCTCGAGCGAGACGCCGCCTGCCACACAGAGGGCGCCAATCTCACCCACGCTGTGCCCCAGCACGAGGTCCGGATGGATGCCCCACGACCGCCACAACTGAGCCAACGCGTACTCGAACGCAAACAGGGCAGGCTGTGTAAAGCCGGTCTGGTTCAGGAGCTCGGCGTCGGGGCTGCCGGCCGGCGCGAACAGGAGCTCCAGCAGCGGACGATTGAGCAGGGAGTCGAAGAGCGACGCACACCGATCGAGCGCAGCCTTGAACACCGGCTGCGTGTCGTACAACTGCTTTCCCATTCCGGCATGCTGCGACCCCTGACCGGTGAAGAGGAAGGCCACCTTACGCCGTGGTGCCGACGGTGAGGTGATACCACGCACGACGCCGCGACTCTCATCCCCGCGACTCACCCCATCGAGGCGGGCCAGCAGCTCGTCGCGGCTGCGCACGGCGATCGCCACCCGGTGATCGAAGTGCTCACGTCCGACGTTCGTGCTGTAGGCGATGTCCGCCGGCTCCATCTCCGGATGCCCCTCGACCCAGGCGCGCAGATCACCGGCGCGGCGCTGCAACGCGTCGCTCGAGCGCGCCGAGAGCGCCACGACATGGCCCGAGCGGTCGATCCACGGCTCCGTTGCCGCCGCAGGAGACGGTGCCTCCTCGACGATGACGTGCGCGTTGGCGCCGCCAACCCCAAACGAGCTGATGGCGGCGCGCCTCGGCACATGTGCCGAGTGGCCGTTCCTCGTGATCGTCTGCGCCGCCCACGGCTCGCAGGCCCGCTGCACGTCGAACGGCGTGTCCGCGAAGGGAATCTGCGGATTCGGTGCCTCGGAGGTGATCGACGGCACGAGCGTGCGATGGTGGAGCTGGAGAAGAACCTTGACGAGCCCGATGGCGCCGGCTCCGGCCTCGAGGTGACCAACGTTCGGTTTGATCGATCCGATTCGGCAACGGTGGTTCAGGTGCAGCGCCGGGGCTGTCAGCGGCGCGCCGGTATACGCAAGCGTGAGCCCGCGTACCTCGATTGGATCGCCGAGCGCCGTACCGGTTCCGTGCGTCTCGATGTAGGTCACCGTTCGGGGATCGACACCTGCCGCGACGAGGCTGCGGCGGATCGCCTCGGCCTGCGCCTGGGGATTGGGAGCGGTGAATCCAACGGTGCCATTTCCGGTGCTCACCCCCGTCCCCTTGATCACGCCGTAGATGCGATCGCCGCGGCCGAGCGCCTCATCGAGCGGGCGCAACACCACGACCGCTGCGCCTTCACCGAGCACCGTTCCATTCGCATCGGCCCCAAACGGTTCACATGTGCCATCGGGCGACAGAATCCCGAGCCGCCCCAGCGAGCCGAACCTGTCGGCATCGAGAATCAGGTTGACGCCGCCCACAACGGCGACGCGGCAGTCGCCGGCACTGAGTGCGCGACACGCCAGGTGCAGCGCGGTGCCGGAGGAGGAACAGGCGGTGTCGACCGCAAGGCTGGGGCCGCGCAAGTCCAGCAGTTGCGACAGCCGATTCGCGAGGCTGAAGCCCTCCCAGCAGCGATACGGGCTCTGCCCATTTCCCCGATTCGCGCGGACGCCGTAGTCGCCGTACATCACGCCGACGAACACGCCTGTCTCGGGTTCGTGTTCGCCCCCGGCGCAGCCGGCATCCTCGATAGCGCCCCACGCGACTTCGAGGAAGAGCCGAAGCTGCGGATCCATGTACTCGGCTTCGCGAGGGGAGACGCCAAAGAATTCCGGGTCGAAGCGCGCCGGATTGTCGAGGAGCCCCGCCCAATGCTGGCGCGTATCGCCGAGCTGTCGAAGAAAGTACTGACGGTCCGGCGGCACCGGTCGCACCGCCGAGCGGCCTTCGCGCAGGAGCGTCCAGAGCTCGGCCGGAGAGCTCGCCCCGGCGCAGCGCACATCCATGCCGATCACCGCGATCGGCCGGGACCCGGGAACCGCGATCCGCGATCCGGGATCCGAGGGCCGGGATCCGGAATCCGGAACCTGGGGCTCGGTGTCCGTGGTGCCCCGGTGCTGGGCCCCGGACAACGTTTCGATGGCCGCACTGATCGCGGAGACCGAACGGTGCTCGAACAGCAGCGTCGCTGGCAGCGCGGGGAATCGTTGCCTGAGCGCCACAGTGATCTCGACGATGCGAAGCGAATCGCAGCCGAGGGCCTCCAGACGGTCGACCGCTCGGACGGTGTCGACCGGGAGCCGCAGGGCATCCGCAAACGCGCGACACACGAGGTCGCGGATCTCTCCAGAGCCGGACGGCGCCAGGTTCGTCCGCGCCCGCTGGTCGATTGCCGCGTGGAGATCGGCTGCCGTCGATAGATCAAACGCGACGTGCTCGATCTGCTGCTCGCGCCTCCGCGCGTAGCCCGCATCGACCGATCGCGGCGCGGCATCGGAGCCGTCGGCGTCGACCGGGACGGAGGGTGCGGCGTCCCGGCCCGGTTCGAACGTCACGCCAGCCACGAGCGTCGCGGGGAGCTCGCTTTCGAGCGCCCGCTCGCTCAGCGTCCTCGACGCCTCCGCCACAATCGACTCGAAGAACATCCGCGCCGGCGTATTCTTCTGCGTGAACTCGACGCGCAATCGGATCGATCTCGCGCTACCTGCGGTTGCCAGACGGCCGACCTCCGCGAGAATCCGGTGCTCGACGCCGCGGCCAAGGACACGGCAACTGAGCAGAAAGGTGTCGAGATTCCAGACATCGCTGCTCCGCTCGACGATCACCAGGCCGACCAGCCCGTAGTCGCCAAACCGGTCGCGGACACGCACGGTTCTGATCTCGTGCTGTCCGGCACGGACGAGCGCCTGCAGCTCCGACTCGTCCCGCCGGATGGTCGTGAAGTTGAACTGGTTGGTTCGCAGTGTGAGCTGCGCGGCGCGCCGCACGTCTCCCTCTGACAGGGGCTGGACGTCGACGACCAACTGCAAGCTGCCGATGAACTCGTCGAAGGTGAGCGCCTGCTCGCGCAGCTCCTGGCGCCGGAGCTCCTCGTGGTACATCCGCGTGCGGCGCTGATCCTCCGCAGTGCCGCCAATCGCGTCGAGTTCCCAGGCATGACGTAAGAGGGCGAGCGCGCGCTCGGGCTGCTCGGGCCACTGCAGCGTGAGCACGTCGGGACAGCTCGCGCGCATTTCGGCGCACTCCACCGGGTTGTCGTCGATGAAGATGAAGCTGTCGATCCCCAGATTGAGACGAGACGCAAGCGCCCGGAGGTTGTGCGACTTCGGCAGCCAGTTGATCGACGCCGCGACCACGTGCTCGCGCCGCAGGCGGAGGTCGCCGCGCGTGTCGAACACGCGCCAGACGTCTGGCTCCTCGTTCTTGCTGCAGAGGCAGACGAGCATGCCGTCTGCGGCCAATCGAATCAGCGTGTCGTGCAGAGCCTGGTGAGTCTCGTCGAACTCGATCCCTGCAGGCCCGACCTC
>Ga0187893_10007042_pt1 | contig 18756 bp, 18 predicted proteins | sample MA1701074metaG_FD_139574 | JGI IMG/M metagenome (GOLD analysis project Ga0187893, IMG submission 139574) | White microbial mat communities from a basaltic lava cave in the Kipuka Kanohina Cave System on the Island of Hawaii, USA - MA170107-4 metaG ... | reverse complement strand
TGCTCACGCATCCGGCAAGCTGCTGGCCACGCGGGTCAAGATCCGGTCCAACATCTGGAAGTATCCCGTCACGGGATCGGCCGCCGAGAATGTTCGCGCCGGCATCAGGATCACGAACCAGACGGGGCAAACGCAGACGCCATCGCCCAGCCCCCGACGACCAGGAGGTGGTGTATCTCTCCGACAGCGGTGGGCACGCCAATCTCTGGGTGGCCAGGACCGATGGTTCTGGCCTTCGCCAAATCACCTCCCAGCGCGATCTTACTGTTGCCGTTGGCATTCCGCTCTGGTCGCCGGCGGGGAATGGCATTGCTTTCCGCCTCACGCGGGGTGGTACGAGCCAGATAAACCTGATTCAGGCCGACGGCAGCGGCCTGCGTGAGATTGTCCCGCGTGGTATGTGGGCGAGCTGGTCTGGCGATGGCCGGTGGCTTTACTACGTTCCAGCGCGCGACACAACCTACTCCGTCGAGAAGATTCCCATCGACGGCGGCCCTCCGCTTGTCGTGCGCCGCGACAATGCGGGTGGCCCCGCCCCGTCCCCGGACGGGGCGACGCTCTACTTTGTCACTCCTCTCAAGCGAGGCGGCGCCGGGTGGGGTTGGGAAGTCCGGAAGGCGCGACCGGAGGACGGTCCGTCCCAGATCCTGGCGCGGATCGCCGGCAGCCGCGTTCCGGTCAACCCCTTGCTCGTCCAGCCGACCGTGTCGCCCGACGGCAAGTGGATCGCCCTGCCCCTCATCGACGGTGTGACCACCAATCTCTGGGCGCTGCCGACCGACGGAGGCCCCATGCAGAAGCTCACCGATTTCGGTGATTGGCCCATCATCATCGCGCGGCGTGTCGCGTGGTCAGCCGATAGCCGGCACATCTACGCCGCGGTGGCGGAGCTGGACGCCGACGTCGTCCTGCTCGATGGCCTGCTGCGTTGATGCCCGGGGCGGCGACGCCGGACATTCAATATTGGTCACTCGTGCTCGGCCGAGAGCACGGCAAGGAAGCTGCGCGCATCCACGATGGCGACGTCGCGGTACCGTCTCAGGAGGAGCATGAAGGCTCGGTCACGCCAGGCGTCGATGAGCCGCCGCTGCAAGCCCCGAGCACTGAGAAGGCTGCTGACGAGCTGGTTCGTGTCCGGCAGCGCCCTAAGTATGCCGCCGGCGGATCCGATCGATAACCTCGAACCTGGCGTCGCGCTCGGCGATCAGCCGCTGGAACTCCTGCGCGCTGATGATCCCGACCATCGGCACCCCGGACTTTTCCACCAGGACACGGACCTGGCCACCCTGAACCTCCTTCATGATCTGGCCGAACTGCGTCCGGGCTTCCAGGGCAGGGATCGTCTTGACCTTCATGTTTCGGCCTCCGATCATGAGAGGGTTCACATTCGCTCCACGTGCAATCCCTTCCACAGATGCGGAAGCGGATCACGATCGAGCGCCAGCCTTGTCAGGATGTCGCCCACGGTGGGGGCCACGGCAAACCCGTGGCCGGAGAAGCCAGCGGCGACGAGCAGGCCCTCGACGCCTGCGATTCGGCCGAGGATCGGTAAGCCGTCGGGGGTGAACGCCTCGAGGCCGACCCAGCCCTGGGCGACGCTGCGGTGTTCCAGCGGGGTGTACACGCTCCGGGCGAGGGCGAGGCTCCCCTTCACACTCTCGTCGAGGACACGACCGCGATTCACCGACTCATCGGAGATCGCACCCGGCCAGCCACCACCGATCAGATAGGCGCCACCCGGAAGCTGCTTGAGGCTGAGCTGGCCACCCATGCGGCCTACCACCGGCATGGGAGTCGGCGGCCCGGGATCGGTGAGCACCATCTGAAGACCGCGCGCCGTCAGCATAGCGGGCAGACCTAGACGAGCCAGGAGCGTGGCCGTCCACGCCCCGGCGGCCACGACCGCCACATCACACGATACGCGGGTGCCATCACGAAGGGTGACTCCAGCCACGCGACCAGCCTCGGCGATGATCGATGCGACGGCGATCCCCTCGTGGACGACGGCGCCGAGGCGACGGGCGGCAACGGCGAAGGCCCGCACGGTGGCCAGCGCGTCGGCCTGACCGTCGATCCGACAGTGAATACCCCCCACCACCGCTGCTGACAGACCTGGGGCGATACTTCGTGCCTCGTCCCCGTCGACTAGCACAACCGGCACCCCATCGGGCCGCTGAGCGGCTACCTCGGCCTCCGCTAGGGCCTGCTCAGCCGCATTCTCCGCGACGCGCAGCCCTCCGACGCGGCGATAACCTGTCGACCCTTCGAGCTCACGGTCGAGATCTGGCCATCGGGCCAGGCTCGCCAGCGCCAGCGCCCGCTCGGCCGGGTCACGGCCCATGGCCCGCACGCCGGCCGCGCTCGCGCCCGAAGCCCCTGCCCCCACCTGGGCGCGCTCAAAGACGGTCACACGTACCGCTGGATCGGCACGGCGAAGCTGCCACGCCGCGCTGAGTCCGACCAATCCACCACCGATCACGACGACCGACGTCACGTCAGGATGCCGCAACAGGCGCGAGGAAAATCAGCAGCTGTCGCATCCTGAGCCTTGCTACGATCGACGATCTGGAGCCACGGATGGCCACCATCGAGCTGATCGACGTTTCCAAGACGCTCAGGGACTCGGCCAAGGGATCGACGTTCTCCATCGAGAATCTGAATCTGACCATCCCTGATGGCCAGACCATGGTTGTACTGGGTCCCAGCGGGTGCGGCAAGACCACGCTCCTCAAGATCATCGCCGGGCTCATCCCGCCCGACTCGGGTGAAGTGCGCTACGACGGCGTGAACGTCAACGACCTGACCCCCGGCCAGCGGCGCCTCGGGATGGTCTTTCAGAACTATGCGCTCTATCCGCACTTCACGTCCAAGACAAACGTCCTGTCGTATTTCCTGTTCAGGAAGAAGACGCCCGAGCTCAACGCGCTCGCCGCCGCCAAGTACCAGAGAACCAGCGAGCTCATGGGCGTCGAGCTGCAGTATCTCCTCGACCGCAAACCCACGACCCTGTCCGGTGGCGAGAAGCAGCGAGTGGCCCTCGGGCGCTGTATCACGAGAGACGCCACGCTCTTCCTGGTCGATGAACCCTTCGCCAATCTGGATCAAGCGCTGCGCGAAAAGTATCGCGTGAACCTCAAGATACTGTTGCAGCAGTTCAACATCACGACGGTCTACGTGACCCATGACCACCATGAAGCCCAGATTCTCGCCGATCTGGTGGCGCTGATGGATCGGGGCACGATCGAGCAGATCGGCACCTACGAATCGATCTACACCTATCCCAAGAATCTCTTCGTGGCCGGCTTCCTGAGCCTGCACGCCGGCATTCCGCCGATCAGCCTTCTCGACGCCCGCTCCCTGCCTGACGGTGAGCGCTTCGGCAATGTCTGGGTGGGCGCGCGTCCCGATGACGTGGAGATCGCCAGCGTGCCGAGCGATGAGGGGGTGCGGGGGATCATCGCCGACCGCGTGAGCTTCCCGCTGAAGAACACGACGCTCTCGGTCATTCGCGTCGGGGGGCACGAGATCCACGCCCAGACATCGTCGGGCGGCGACCACCTCCGCCGGGGCGATGAGGTCTGGCTCACCTTCAAGCGTTACTACGTGTTTGACAAAGCGTCGGGCCTGAGGCTACGCGTGGACGCCGCGCGCCGAGCTTGAAGGCGAGCAGCCCGCCCGCCGCGTCGTCGGCGTGACGGCACCACGCCGACGACGCCGAATCCGGGCGCTATCCCGGCAGCTTCCAGCCGAGCCACGCGCACACGGCGCGCCCCATGATCAGTTCCTTGTCCTTGGCGGACAGCCACGGCAGTTCCTCCGTGAACAAGGTCACGCACTGCCGCCACGGGCAGGGCATGCGCGTGATGTCGGTCCCCCAGAACATCCGCTCGGGGCCGAAGGCATCGTAGAGCGCTCGAATGTGCCCGTGAATGTCGCGATACGGATAAGCCTCGCTCGAGTAGCTGGGAGCGCCCGTGGCCTTGAGCGCCACGTTGCGATGCTTGGCGGCCGCCACCAGCTGGGGCAGGTTCGACCACGCCGCATCGGGTCGGCCGAAGTGATCGATGATCAGTTTGAGTCCCGGATGGCGTTCCGCGATCGTGCCGATCACCTGCAAGAGACCGGGGCCGAGGAGGGCCACCGGGAGTCCCGCCCGCTCGGCGGCGGGCCACAGCCAGTCGAGGGTCCCATCGGTCAGCCACGTCTGCTGATGCGGTTGCAACAGCGCGAAGCGCAGCCCGAGCATCCCGGGCCGGCTCTTGATGCTTTCCACCATGGTTCGGCTCTCCGGTCGGTCGAGCGGGAAGTTGCCGAGGATGGCGAGCCGGTTGGGGTGCTGGCGCGCCGCCTCCACTGCGAGCGCATTGGAGTCGGGATCCCAGCCCGGCGGATGGATGAGGGCCGCGTTGACTCCCCCTTCATCCATTTCCTTCAGCACGTCGTCCGCCGTGTAGTCGGCCACCTGACGATGGTTGGGGTTGGTGGGCTTGTGGTTCTTCCAGATGTGGATCTGAGCGTCGACGATCAGCATGAGGGTTCCCTCCCTTTCTAACTGCAGAGCCGGTAAGTCGCGTAGGCGATGGCCCGGGCGGCCGTGACCAGATCCGCGAGCTTCACGCGCTCGTCGGGTGTCGGCCATTCCTTGTAGGTCCGGATGTCGCCCGCCCCGTACTGCAGGGACGGGATGCCGGCGGCGTTGATGATATTGCCATCGCCGACGTTGCCCAAACGTCCCCACCCTCCCACCACCGGCGCCTGGCCCGAGGCCAGGCGGTGACCCTCGGCCAGCGCCGTCACCATCGGGTGATCACGCGCGATCTCCATGGGCTCCTGGCACCAGCCTTCCTCGGTGCCCGGGGCGGGGACGGTGACCTCGTAATCAAGCGTGGGCGATTCCCTCTTGATCGACTCCAGGAGTCGGTAGAGGTCAGCGCGCACGCTGTCCAGGGTCTGCCCCGGAACCGTCCGAATCTGGAAGATCATCTCGCACTCGCGGCTCGACATGCCGGTGTAGTTCGGCTGGTAGTAGTGCTCCTTGTGGATCGTGTCGAAGGTGTGCGTCGGGAAGCCGGGCAGGTCCGGATGCGGCGTGAAGGTGAGCCAGCCGCCGAGTGGGATGGGGTCGAGGCTCGGCCCGATGCGTCGCATGATGCGGCTCTGCTGCTCGATGGGATTCTCGTAGGCAGCCTTGGCCTCGGGGCTATAGCGGAAGAACAGCTCGGGGCTCCGCGTCCGGATGCGCACCATGACGATGCCCACGCACACGTTGGCGATGGTCAGCGCGGAGTGCTCCATATTGATGGCCATGTCCGCCCGCACGCCGTGCTTGAGGAGAGCCCGGGTGCCGGCGCCGCCGAGCTTGTGGGCAACCACCGGGCACACCAGCACGTCACCCCGGAGCCGTACACCAGCCCTGACGATGGCCTCCACGCCGCAGATGGCGGCCACCACCCCGCCCTTGTCGTCGTGCGCCCCCATCCCCCAGATCCAGCCGTCCTCGAACTTGGCCCCGTACGGATCGACGGACCAGCCGCTCATCTCGACACCAGGGTCCATGTGCCCGTTGAGCATGAGGGTCGGCCCACCCCCACTGCCCCGCAAGCGCCCGATCGGCTGGCGTGTGCGCTGGCCTGGCTTGCCCGGGTGGGTGACCTCCATCATCTCGACCTCGAGACCCATCTCCGACATGTAGTTCGCCAGATGATCCGCTAGCGGACCTTCCTGGAACGTGGTGCTCGGAATGCGGATGGCCGCCTGCTCGAGGTCAAGAACCTGGCGGTCGCTGATCCCCGCGGCGATCGTGTCCCAGGCGCGGTCAGTCATGGTCCACCCTGGGCTCGGGTTAGGCGAGAGCCGCCACGCCGGCGTTGGCGACTTGCTCGTCCTGCTGCGACTGCACTCCCGACACGCCGATGGCGCCCACGCATTCGCCCTGATACATGATCGGCACGCCGCCCTGGATGGGCAGGTTCTCCGGGAACTTGAGGAAGACCGGGCGGTCCTTCACCATGTCCTCCCACGCCTTCGTGGCACGACGGGTGACCGCGGCCGTGCGCGCCTTGCTGGCGGCGACCTCGGCCGTCATGGGCCCCGCCCCATCCAGCCGCTCGAGGTGTAGCAGGAAGCCGGCGTCGTCCACCACGGCGATGGTGACGTTCCACTTGTTCTTGGCGGCTTCGTCGCGGCAGGCGGCCATCATCTTGTTCACGTCGGCGGCGGTGAGCGCGGGCTTGGTGCGCATGGATCGTCCTCCCAGAGTCTTTTGAGATCCACCCGCGGCGCCGGCCTCCGGCGCCCGGGCGCGACCATGCTATCGCGAGTCGCCGTATCGCGCGACGCCCTTCGCCTGGGCAGCACGCGCATCGAGACGTTTGCGCAGTAGAACCACCGCGGGCGGTGTCCATCCCTGCGCCGGTCTGCTACATTCCCCTCATGGAGATCGACATCAAGCGCTGCTTCGTCTGACTCGACATCCGCCGCGAGGCCGGGAGCCTCCGCGACGATCTCGAGAAGAGCCTGGGTGTCAGGCCCAGGATCCGATGGGGCGGGTTCGGACAGCTCGATGTCCTGGTCGATGGCAGGCTCGTCTTCTCGAAGAAGGAGGCCGGCCGGAGTCCGACGGCGGCCGAGGTCGTCCGTCTCGTCCGATCACGGTAGGAGGAAGATCAGTCATGGACTTTCTCGCGACCACTGAGGCGGCCATCGCCGCCTGGCACGGTATCACCCCTCCCAACGACGCGGCCCGGCGCCTGGCCACCGATCTCGCCTCCACCGTCGCCGCCTTCGAAGCCGTGCGCGGCAGCCTGCGCTTCGAGGACGAGCCGTCGAGCTTCGAGGCGGCCCTTCAGGAGTGCAAGGAATGAGGGCCCTCGCCGATCTCGGCCTGGTCGAAGCCGCCGACGCGGTCGCGCGACGCGACGTCACCTCGACCGCACTGCTGGAGGCCTGTCTGGCCCGCCTCGACGCGGTGAACAAGATCGTGAACGCGACCATCTGGGTTGACCGCGATCGCGCGCGAGCGGCGGCCGCGGCAGCCGACGCCGCGCTGGCGGCGGGAAAACAAGTCGGCCGTCTGCACGGCATCCCGCTGGCTCACAAGGACATGTATTACCAGGCGGGCCGGCCCTGCACGTGCGGCTCGGCCATCCGGCGCGACTTCGTGCCGGACATCACCTGCACGGTGGTGCAACGCCTGTCGGACGCCGGTGCCTACTCGTTCGCCGGACTGAACATGGCGGAATTCGCCCAGAACCCCACCGGCCACAACCGCGCTTTCGGCGACTGCCACAATCCCTGGAACCCGCCTTACATCACCGGCGGCTCATCGTCCGGGTCTGGCGCGGCCGTCGCCTCGGGCGTCACCTACGCCTCGCTCGGCTCGGACACGGGCGGGTCCATTCGCCTGCCGGCCTCGGCGTGCGGCGTGACCGGCATCAAACCCACCCAGACTCGCGTCTCGCGTTACGGCGTCATGCCGCTGTCGTTTTCCGCTGATAACGTCGGTCCCCTCACCCGCAGCGCGCGCGACTGCGCCCGCGTCCTCTCGCTGATCGCGGGCACCGACCCGAACGATCCCACCTGCTCGAGGGAGCCTGTGCCCGACTACGAGGCCGCGTTGACGGGAGACCTGCGCGGTATGCACATCGGCGTGCCGACCAACGCCTTCACCAACATCGCCGAGGCGCCAGTGATAGAAGCCCTGGAAGCAGCCCTGAAGGTACTGGAAGGCCGCGGCGCCATTATCGTGCGGCTGGAACTGCCGTTGATGAAAGCCATCTCCGCGTATGTCGCGGTCATCTCGCGCGCGGAGGCGGCCGCCATCCACAGCCAGTGGATGCGCGAGCGAGCCGCTGACTACGCTGTGCATCTCTCCGCTCGACTCTACGGAGGCTATGCCATTCCCGCCGCATATTACGTTGAGGCGCTCGCGCGGCGCGGGCCCGTCCTCAAGGCCTTCGCCGCCGAGGTGTTCGGCAAGGTCGATCTGCTGGCGACACCGACCATTCCGACGTGCCTGCCCACGCTGGCCGAGACCGACATCGACCACGGCCCGCCCGGCACCGAGCAGAAGTTCATGGCGGTGTCCATCAACACGCGGCCGTTCAACTATCTTGGACTGCCCGCGGCCAGTGCCCCCTGCGGCTTCGATCCCAACGGTCTGCCCATCGGGCTGCAGATTGCCGGGCGTCCTTTCGCCGAGGCCCGCGTGCTCAGGGCCGTCGACGCCTACCAGCGCGACACGGACTGGCACCGGCAACGCCCGCCAGTCGTGCCGAGGTGAAGGGAAGACCTGAGTGAACCGAGGACGCGGTCGTCTTGAGACGACCGGAAGCAGGGCGCCGCGTCCGTCCCAGACACGGAACGGATGACATGAACAACGCCGACCTCATCGTGGCGACTTTACGTGCAGCGGGAGTGAGCCACGGCTTTGGCATCCCCAGCGGGAACGTGCTGCCCCTGCTCGAAGCCATGCGCGTCGGCGAGCTCCCTTACGTGCTCACGGCCCACGAAGGCTCGGCGGCGTTCGCAGCCGACGTCATGGGCCGACTCACGGGAGCGCCGGGGCTTTGCATCGCAACCCTGGGGCCGGGTGCCACCAACCTCACGACCGGCGTGGGGAATGCCTACCTCGACCGTTCGCCTCTCCTCGCCCTCACCTGCAATCTGCCCACGCCGCAGCTCGGCCGCCGTATCCAGATGGCCATCGATCATCACGCGCTCTTCCGTCCCATCACGAAGGCGACGCTCGCCCTGCGCGAGGGCCGGGTGGCCTCGGTACTCGCCGAGGCGATCGAGATAGCTCTGAGCGAGCCTCTCGGCCCGGTACACGTGGACCTCCCTGAGGACGTCGCGCTCGCCCCCGTCACCGAGGAGGTGCCTCCCACACCAAAGGGAAGAGCGGTGGACCCGCCCGCGAAGACCGCTCTGCGGCGCGCCGCAGAAATCCTGGGCGCGGCGCGCTGTCCCGTGGCGGTACTCGGATCGTCGGCCATGCGCCTCAGGAATCCCACCCTGCTGCAGGCCGTGATCGACCGTCACCAGCTTCCCTTCGCCTCGACCACCATGGCCAAAGGGATGATCCCGGAGGATCACCCGCTGTCGCTCGGTTGCATCGAGCGCGCGCAGCGGCAAGTGCAACGCGAGGTCCTGCGCAGCGCCGATCTGGTGGTGGGCCTCGGCTACGACGTGGTGGAGGTTGAGTACGAGGCGTGGATTGGCGGGGTGCCTTTGCTGTCGATCGACATCGATCCGGTCGATGCCGACGCGAGCGTGCACGTCGCGCATCAAGTTATTGGCGATCTCGACGCCTCGCTCGAGTGGCTGGCGAGGCTTCCGCCCGTGCGACCGGAGTGGCCGGCCGACATGGCTACCCAGCATCGCGACCGCTTCCAGCGCTCACTCCGTCCGCCGGTCTCCGGCTTCGCGCCCCACCATGCCATCGACGTGGTCCGCGAACAGCTTCCCCGCGACGGCATCCTAGCTTTCGACGTGGGAGCCCACACTCACCAGATCGCGTCCCAGTGGGCAGCGCATGAGCCCCGGACGTTCCTCATCACGAACGGCTGGTCGTCGATGGGCTTCGGTCTTCCCGCCGCCATCGCCGCCAAGCTGGCGAGACCCGATCGCGCCGTGGTCGCCCTGGTGGGAGATGGGTGCTTCCAGATGACCGTCGGGGAAGTGGCAGTGGCCCGCCGTCTCGGACTGCCCCTGCCCATCGTCGTGCTCGACGACGGCTGGCTCTCGCTGATCCAGGTCAAGCAGGTCCGGCGCCAGTTCGGCCTCCACGGAACCGACCTCGGGGAACACGAATACACCGATCCACCGGCTCACTACTTCGGCGTGCCCGCCGTCGCCGCCCGCTCTGCCGCCGAGCTCAGGCAAGCCCTGAAGGACGCCCTCGCCGCCAACCACCCCACGGTGATCGAGACCACGGTCGACCCCAGCCACTACCTCGATACTGTGTACGACTGACCGTCACTCCATCAGCACACCGCCGTCGACGTTGAAGCTCTCCCCATACACGAAGCTGGCCGCGTCGGAGAGCAGGAACAGGACAGCGCTGGCGATCTCCTCCGGGCGGCCGAAGCGACCGAGGGGAACCCGCCCGGCGACCATCGCGCGCTGCTCCGGAGTGAGCGGCGCGTGCATGGGCGTGTCGCAGGGGCCCGGGTTGACGCAGTTGATCCGCACTCCCGTGCCGACCAAAGCGCGCGCGAAGCCCTTGGTCATGGTGACGACCGCGCCCTTGGTGGCGGCGTAGGGAATGTTAGCGATGCGGCCGCCTCCTACCTTGTAACTATCCGAGCCGATCGTCACGATCCGCCCCTGCCCCCGCGGCAGCATGCGCTTGAGCGCGGCCTGGATCGTGAAGAACGTCCCCTTGGCGTTCACCGCGAACACCCGGTCCCACTCCTCCGAGGTCACCTCCAGCATGGGCAAGGTGGTGATGATGCCGGCACAGGTGACCAGCCCGTCGATCCGCCCGAACTCGCGCTCGGCCAGCGCGAAGACGGCGTCGATCTCGGGCAGCCTGGTCACGTCGGCGCGCAGGTGACGCACCCCGCCCTTGAGCTCGTCCGCCGTGGTCGCCAGTCGCTCCGCGGCAAAGTCCGACAGGACAAGCCGCGCGCCCTCCCGACTGGCCGCCTGCGCGATGGCCCGCCCCATGCCGGAGGCGGCGCCGGTGATGACGATGACCTGATCGTGAAGCTTCAAAAAGTCGCTCACGGTGATTCCTCTCCCGGTCGCCCTCACCGCCCGTCGTTGGCCTTCACCCGCTGCTCCAGGTCACCCAGGATATCCTCGATCTGACCGAGGGCGGAGCGCAGGTCGTCGGCGATCTCCTGGGCGAGAATGTTCGGATCGGGCAGGTTGGCGCTATCCTCCAGGCTCTCGTCCCGCAGCCAGAACAGATCGAGGCTCACCTTGTCGCGGGCGACGATCTCGTCGTAGCCGTACGCGCGCCAGCGGCCCTCTGGGTTCCTCTCCGACCACATGGCCTCACGCTTCTGCCGCTCGCCGGGCCTATAGCACGCGACGAACTCGTCGAGATCGGCGCGCGTCAGGCGCTTGGTCTTGAGGGTGAAGTGCTTGTTGGTGCGGAGGTCGTAGACCCACACCGTCCTCGTCCACGGCTCCTGGGCCCCGGGCTTGCGGTCGAAGAAGAGCACGTTCGCCTTCACCCCTTGCGCATAGAAGATGCCCGTGGGCAGCCGCAGCAGGGTATGGACGTCGCACTCATGCAGGAGCTTGCGGCGCACGGTCTCGCCCGCGCCCCCCTCGAAGAGCACGTTGTCGGGCACGACCACGGCGGCCCGACCGTGGATCTTGAGCAGGCTCTTGACGTGCTGGACGAAGTTGAGCTGCTTGTTCGAGGTCGTCGTCCAGAAGTCGGGTCGATTGTAGGTAAGCGTCTCCCGGTCGGTCTCGCCCTCCTCGTTCACCACGGTGATGGACGACTTCTTGCCGAAGGGCGGATTGGTGACCACCACGTCGAAGTGCTTGCCGGGCTCGTCGCGCAGGGCATCATCGGTGCGGATGGGCGGCTCGCGGTCGTCGTCGTCGGGCCCGACGCCGTGGAGAAACAGGTTCATGGCGCACAGGCGCGAGACGCCGGGCACCAGCTCCACCCCGCGCAGGGCGTCGAAGCGCAGGTGCCGCTTGGCCTCACGGTCGAGCTCGTAGTGGCCGGCGAGGTAGTCGTGAACGGCCAGCAGGAAGCCGCCCGTCCCGCAGGCGGGGTCGACGACCAGCTCGCCCGGCGCGGGCTGCACGCAGTCCGCGATGGCCTGGATGAGCGCGCGCGGCGTGAAGTACTGCCCGGCGCCGCCCTTCACGTCCTGAGCGTTTCGCTCCAGGAGGCCCTCGTAGGCGTCGCCCTTCACGTCGGCCGACATCGAGAGCCAGTGCTCCTTGCCGATCAGCTCCACGATGAGCTGCCGGAGTTTGGCGGGGTCCTGAATCTTGTTCTGCGCCTTCTCGAAGATGATCCCGAGCATGCCGCCGTGCCCGCCGAGCTTGGCCAAAGTGTCGCGGTAGTGCTGCTCCAGCTTCACCCCCTCCATCTGCGGGCTGGCCAGGTCGGCCCAGCGGTAGCCCTTGGGTACGGACTGCTCCTGCCCCGTGAGCGCCGCCCGCTCGTCGGCCATCTTGAGGAACAGGAGGAAGGTGAGCTGTTCGAGGTAGTCCTGGTAGGAGAGCCCGTCGTCCCGCAGCACGTTGCAGTACGACCAGAGCTTCTGGACGATGCGATTGGCGGCGTCGGTCACGGCAGCGACACCACCTCCACCTGGACTCCACGCGCGCGGGCTTCGTGTACGATCCGCTCCAGGTGCGCTACCGTTGCGTCCTCGAACCAGGACTCGCCGCACTGTTGGCAGACCTTGGCCTCGACATTGCGGACCACCACAACAGTGGAACCCAGATCCACCGAATGGGTCACGCGCCCCACGCGGCGCTTGCCCCCACACAGCGCGCAGAGTCCGGCGGGGAATGAACGCGTCATGATATCCTCCTCGTCCGCCAGTCGAATTCGTCCGGGCCGGGCTCCTACACGGTTATGATACGTGTTTCCGACGCCCTGGCATTGAGCAGCTCTCTCGGAGATGGCCGCGGTGGATTTTACTGATGATCAGCAGTACTGTACCGCGGAGAGGTAACGTGAAGATGGATACCCAGGAGATCGTCGAGGCCTTCCGGAAGCTGCCGGTCGACGAGCGGGCTCGGCTCGTCGAGGAGCTCTGGGATGAGGTCGCAAGCGAGCTCGAGCAGCGGCCGTTGGGCGAGGCCGAACGCCGCCTGCTCGACGAACGGATCCGACAGCACAACGAGAACCCCACCGATGTCGAGACATGGGAGAGGACCCGGGACGATATTCTCCGTGACCTGTGACCTACCGACTCGTTGTCCGCCGGCAAGCCAAGGCGGACATCCGGGAGGCCGCCCGATGTACCAGGTCGTACACCGAGAGGTCCGGCGCGCTATCCCGCGCAGGTTTCCCTATGGCGTCTTCTACCGAATCGACGGAGTCGACCTTCTCGTCTTCGCTGTTGTTGATCTCCATCGCGATCCGTCCACCTGGCAGGATCGCGACGTCGATCGTGGAGGTTAACAAGCCACTCGATCGGCCGGCAGGTCGCATTCGCTCGCTCGGCGCCGTTCTTATCGTCGCGCACGAGCCGCCGCCTGACCGCTTCGCAGGGACCGCTTGACCACAGTATGACCTCGGCCTACCGGTTCACCAATGTCTGCAATCTGATACGCCCCAGGAGCGCGGTCGCTGGCGCGGCAGTCGCATAGAGCCTGAGCGATCAGGCTTGAGGTGTCGGTCACAATGACCGCACCCACGACGAAGGAAGTCTCAACACCATCGGCGCTAAGGGAACTCGCTCTCAGCCAAACGGCCCGTTGCCGCAAGGGCCAGAGGATGCAGAACGGCGATCGCCCAGCCAACGTCAAGGTGCTCCCCCAGCCAGCCCGCGCACGCCGTCCGCGCGTGAAGGCGGAGCCCCTGCGCCACGTTCCCTTCCTGGAGAACGCGTGCCGGATCGGCAGGAACTGCGGCCGGCGGTGGGACAACCGGCAGGTGCCGACCGTCGGGTCGGATGAATCGAAGCGCGCCATCGGGCTGTCGATCGACCTGGTAACCATCCTCGTGCGCCGCGCGGTGGTGGCGGCGGCACAGCAGCGCGAGATTCGAGAGCGTGGTGGGGCCGCCTTGCGCCCGGTGGCGGAGGTGATGCCCCTGGGTGAAACGGCCGCCGCAGCCAGGGAAGCGGCAGTCGCGATCCCGATGGTGAAGCGCTCGCCGCAACGCGGGAGGAATCGTCCGGGTCCGCGCGCCGATCTCCGTCACGCGCCCATCCGCGTCGTGGCGCATCACCACCCGACTGGCGTCGCACGCCAGGCGGCGTGACGTTTCCGCGGAAACGTGCGCGCCCTCTTCGAGGACGGACTGCCCGTCCTGATCGGGATCCGTCAGCACTGGAGCATCGACGTGGACCACCACTTGGTAGCGCTCGCCCGGCGCGCCCGGATCGAGTTCGTGGTGGAGGGCGGTCTCCGCGAGCAGCACCAGCGCGTCGGCCTGCTGCTGGGTCGGGGTCGGTGGGTCCGCCGCCGGGTCGGCCAGGGGCGTGATTGTCGCCTCACCTCGTGTCCGCTGATACAGCGCCTCTCGCGCGGCGGCCAGCGCTTGCATGAGCAGCGCCCCCGCCTCCGGCTCCAGCCGGCCTCGGAGCACCACCATGCCGTCCTCGTCTTGGTACACGTGAACCGCACGGCTCGTGTGCCGCCGGGCCGCCTCTCGCGCCTCGGCCAGCCGGTCGACTCGCCGCCACCCGCGCACGATGCGTTCCACGTGGGCGGCCGTGCCCGCCCGCCCCACCGCCAGCAACCGCTCCTCCGTCTCCGGCGTGGCTACTCGGCTGATGGCGCGGATCTTGGCATACGACAGTTCGCCGCGAGCGAGAGCCTGGGCGAGCAGCGGGAGCGCTTCCAGCGCGCGTGCCACCCGGACCCGCTCGCGGGCGGCGCCGAGGTCGAGGCCCACGCGCCAGCTCAGCCAGGCCGCGCAAGAGGAGAAGCCGTTGTTCCAGCCTCCGCGCGCGTCGAAATCACGGATCAAGTCGAGCAGACGAGCGGTGGCCGCGTCGAGGTGCGCCGACAGCTCGGCGATCTCATCGCCCAGTCGATCCAGTTCTGCGACACGCTCATGATCGGCACGGTCAGTCAGAGAGGTGATTTCCATGGCGGTCTCCCATCGGCTGAAGCCACAGTACACCCGGGTTGTCGAGCCATCCGGGAGCCTCAAGGACGAGAGATTCCACGACGAACCATGATTTTCGATCCCATCACGCGTGATCGGGATAATGACGGGCCCGTGTGGGCCGCCAGGCCGGTATCTGCCGAGCGTTGTCGACTCTGGCGTCTGCAGTCGGCGGAGGCTGTCAAGCGGAAAATCGCCGGGAGCGCTGGTTCGCACAATTTCCGTGGAGCGTGGCCCCGGGGTTCCCTTGAAGCGTTTCTCATGAAAACCGATCGAGGGCCTCGATGATGTCGTCGTCACTCTCGATGTATGCCAGTTGGCCGAAGATCGCTCCAACGCCTGACCGGAGCCGTTGAGGTCGGTGAAGGGCACGCTCGTCCAGGGAGTATGGGATCGGCCCCGGTCCGGAGGCCCACAAGCTCAGGTCTCGTTCATTAGCACGCTCGATCCACTCAGCTTCGACTCGCAGGACCGAGCCGGAGGGGCGAAACTTCGCCACGCCACTCATCACGACGTCATGACCACAGAGCTCACGTAAGGCAGATAGAGCAACGCTCCCATCAGCAACGACACCGCGGACACGAGCCCCGGATCGTAGAATCAGCGTGAACATCCGGTCGCGATGTCGCAAGGTGTCGAGGTTCCCGGCCACGCGGACAGGCTGATCGGGCGCAGCCATTGTTCCTCGGGCAACGGCAGGTTGAATCCGCATTCCACGGGTCCTCATATGCGGCACCTCACTTCATGTCCCCAGTGGCGGCCACCCTACCCCTGCGTCGACGAGCCTTCCGAGACGCGCCGTCGGGAACCCTCGGCGCTCGAGCTGCCGTCTCCATTCGGATACGCTCCACCAGCACGCTGGCCGGCTCGTCGTCAGGATCCTGGTCGGCGAGCTTACCTTCGAAGGCCCACTTCAGGATGGCCTGGCGGAGACGAGCGCAGCGTCGCATGACAGCGTCGAGGGTCCGGTCTGTCGCTGTGGTAAGAGAAAGAGTTTCCTGAACGGAGCTGACGATCCGGCGTTGCTCGGCTAGGGGCGGGAGTGGGAACTCGACATCGGAAAATCGCTCTGCTCCGAGGTGAGCGATGTTTGTCGTGATCTTGGCGATTCTCAGGTATCGCTGAGAATGCAACTGCGCCCGGAACACTATCAAAGCGTAGTCGGCATCCAGCGCCGGGACCGCCCGAAAACGGACCAGGGTGTTCTGGAAGCACGCTCCCGGAACTTCCCCACGATACATTGCCGGCCGTCCAACCAGGTGCGGACTCTGTCCTTCGTTTAGAAGGATGTCCTTGGGTACCAGCCGATACGTTTCGTACTCCGCTGGACTAAAGTTCATCTCCATCACGTCAGACGTGTCGATGCGGTCCTCAAACACGTTAGCCACGCGTAGATACGGACGCATGTAGGGCCCGTTGTGGTGACGCGGTGCTCTTTGCCGTCCCAGCTGCACGTCTCCTACGGCATCAATCTTCGCCCAGCACCAGCCTTCGGGGAGGGTGGGGAGGTTGGTGGTGTCGGGGGGGGCGGGCTCCTGGTACTTGCCGCGGGCGCCGGACTCGTGCCAGCGGCGGCGGCGCTCGGCGAGGATGCGGTCCAGGAGCACCGAGGCGGGCTCGTAGTCGCGGCCCTCGGCGCGGGCTAGTTCGGCTTCGGTGGGCACCAGCCGTCCTTCGACGGCGGCCTTGAGCACCGAGGCCCGATACCGCTTCAGGTTCCGCTGCACCCGCTCCAGCGTCGCCACAGCGTCGTCGAGCCGGCTGAAGTAGCTCTCGGTCGCCTCGACGATGCGGCGCTGCTCGGCAAGCGGAGGTAACTCGACCTCCCAATCGGAGAGAGTTTCGGAACCAAGGTGGTGAATACCGACGCCGCGCGAAGCCGCAGCAAACCTGCCATTCCGTGCGTCTCTCACGAAATGGAGGTGCAGGAAAGGAACGAGCCCGGGGATGACCGTACGCACGCGGATCAACGTATTCTGAAAGCACGCACCCGGCACGTCGTCACGCCAGATCGCAGGCTTACCCACCTCCCCAGGGCTACCCGAGGCTTCTCCAAGGAGGATGTCCCCTCGACGGAGCGCGTAGACTTTGTACTCTGCCGGTGTGAAGTCCATCTCTTTCACGTCCGTCGTATCGATGCCTTGCCACGTTACGTTTGCGGCGCGCATATATGGCCGCATGTGGAGACCTCTCGCTCTAGCAGGAGAACGCTGGCGCCCCAGTCGGACCTCGGCAATGCTTGCAAGACGTGCCGTCGCCCAACCTGCCGGCCCTCCTCCCCCCTTCACGCTGCGAGCACCTCATTCAGCTCCCGGAGCAGCAGCTCCAGCTCCCTCCCAAACACCTGGCTCGCGCGGCCGCGGCCACCCTCTTGCGCGAACGGGACGTTGTCGAAATCCTCCAGGCCAATCTCCAGGGACGTGGCGACGTGGTCGCGGATCATCTCCAGCCAGCGGACCTGCTGCTCAGTGAACTCTCGCCCTCGGCTCGCCTGCTGCGCTATCCACTGCTCGAAGCGCGCCCGCACGCGGTCGGCGTGGGGTACCAGCTCGCTGTCCTGGTGCAGAGCGAAGCGAACGAGCGACACGATGTCGGTCAGCAGGCGCTTGCCCGAGGCGCCGCGGACCTTGTCCTTCTCCAGGAGCTCGTAGGCTCGCCACAGCACCTCCGGCGTCCAGGAGCGCGGCGGGGCCTTGATGGCCGCGGCGAGGGCCTTGATGTCGTCGTAGCGCAGCCGGTCACGATGCGGCACCGAGAAGAAGAACTGGAGGGCGTCGAGCTCGTCTCTATTGTCGGCGATGAAGCGCTGGAACGAGGCGACCAGCGCCTTGGCCTTCTCCTTGGCCTCGGCGCTCGCGCCCGCGTAGAGCAGCGCGTCCTTCGAGACTTCGTCGATGATCTGCTCCAGCTCGCGCTTGATGTCTTGCAGGAGTTGCCGCACCCCGGGCTTGGTCGCCAGGGGCTCGACCGCTTCCTTGGCGAGAGCCTGGGCCGCCTGCTGGAGCTGCACCTCGGTGGGCTCCTGCTGGCCGGTCAGCCCGTGCGGGCCGCGCGCGCGGGCCTGCTGGCTGTCGGGGTCGAGCGCGTCCACGATGGCGTGGGCGATCTGCACGAGGCCGATGCCGCCCGTGGCTTCGCGAATGCGCGCATGCTCCTCCTGGCCGCATTCCTTGGCCAGGCGGGAGAGCCGGCTGGCCAGCGACGACAGGACATCGGGGTCGCTGCCGCCCATGGCCACGTGCTCCAAAAGCGCCTTGAAGGGGGCGCTCTTGCTGCGCTCCAGCGGGTGGGTGTCGGCGAGTGGCGTCTCGGTGATCCCCACGCAATCGATGATGACGAAGTGGGTCTTGGCGCGAGCATCGGGAGTCACCGCCCTCAGCTCCGTCGGGTCGATGACGCGCACGCCGCGTCCCTTCATCTGCTCGAACAGCACGCGGCTCTTCACCGAGCGCATGAAGACGACGGCCTCGATGGGCCGGATGTCGGTGCCGGTGGCGATCATGTCCACCGTGACGGCGATGCGCGGCTCGTAGGAGTTGCGGAAGTCCTGGATGAGGTCGGCCGGCTTCTTCCCGGTGGTCTTGTAGGTGATCTTCTGGCAGAAGGCGTTGCCCCGTCCGAACTCCTCGCGGACGATCTCCACGATGTCTTCGGCGTGGCTGTCATCCTTGGCGAAGATAAGGGTCTTGGGCACCTCGGTGCGGCCGGGGAAGAGGTCGGTGAACAGGCGGTCGCGGAGGGTCTGGGCGATGAGCCGGATCTGATCCTTGGCGACGACGGCGCGGTCGAGTGCCTCGGCCCCGTAGCTGATGTCCTCGTCGGGCGCCTCCCAGCGCATTTTTCGGGACTGGCGGTGGCGGTAGCCGACCATGGTCCCGTCCTCGGCCTCGATGGTGGCGCCCTGGGCGGTGATGCGCGTGCGGATCTTGTACACCTCGAAGTCCACGTTCACGCCGTCGGCCACCGCCTGCTCGTGGCCGTACTCCATG
>Ga0187893_10007040_pt1 | contig 18758 bp, 14 predicted proteins | sample MA1701074metaG_FD_139574 | JGI IMG/M metagenome (GOLD analysis project Ga0187893, IMG submission 139574) | White microbial mat communities from a basaltic lava cave in the Kipuka Kanohina Cave System on the Island of Hawaii, USA - MA170107-4 metaG ... | reverse complement strand
GGATCCTTTGAGGACGAGGATCAGGCAGGCGACCGGAAGGGCGAATTTCTTGTGCCACTCCACCTGAAGGGGCAGGACCTGCCCCCCCTCCTTCTTCAGTCGTTCGATGTGCGCCCGCAGCTCTCCCAGGGCCATCTCGCCCCCCTTCTTGGGCCGCTCGAGTGTCTGCCCGAGACGCCCGCCGGTCGGGATCTGCAGGTCGTACGTCTCGAAGGTCAGATTTCGATGCCGGACGGCATTGTCTCGGGCGTTGATGTGGATATTGCCCTGCGACAGGTGAATGACCGACCGGGACTCTCGCCCGTTGCTTGCGTCAACCAGTTTGCCTTCTTTGGCGATGACGACGCGATTCTCGCCCGGGTTTCTCTGGTCGATGATCAATACACCGGCCAACGATTCGCCCCGCCCCGCCAGCCGATCGACATAGATGACCAGACCGGGATAGTCGCTGTTGAACACTCCCTCTTGAAGAGCCAAAATCGCCTTGGTCTGGTACAGCCGGTGAATCAGCATCGTCAGGGCCCGGGTGCTGCTCGGTTGGAGTGAGACCATGATCCACAGCGTCGCCAGGGTTGCGGCGACCCCGATGACGAGACTCGGCACCATGAGCCGGTAGAAACTGAATCCGTTTGTCTTGAGCGCGATCGCCTCGCCCTCGGACGACAGGCGGCCATACGTGGCCAGGACCGCAAAGAGGACCGACGTCGGGATCGTCACCATCAGCGAGAACGGCAGGACGTGGAGAAAGAGACGGAGAACCACACCGATGCCGAGCCCCTTGTCGATGATCAGGTCCATCAGGCGAAGCACCCGGCCCATCATCAGGACGAACGTGAAGGTGCCGAGGCCGAACGCGAAGCAGGCGACGATCTCTTTCAGCAGGTAGCGGTCGATCAGGCAGAACGGGCGCAGACCTCCGGCAAAGGACATCGTAGGTCCCAAGGGCGAACGCCCCCGGCTCGACGACACAGGGGCGCTCGCTTGCGGATCGGCCGGCTCGGGCCGGAACCGGTCGCGGATACCGAGAGGTCGAGCGGGTCTGTTCATGTCCAGTCTGCTCGATTCGTTACGCTCGTGCGTGAGAGTCGCTCCTTACGAGAGAGAAACGAATAGGATTCTAGTAAGAAGGGGGGATCAAGTAAAGATAAATTCGCTTGAACATAAGCCCGGATGGCTGCTATAAAGGCCCCTATGGTTGGTTTCGGACTGAGGCGGCGGCTGCGCGAGCGATTCCTGGTGGGGCTTGCGGTGGTCCTACCGCTACTGGTGACATTCCTGCTGCTGCGGTTTCTCTTCGAAGCGTTCGATGGCCTCCTCGATCCGCTCATCCGGGCCACCCTGGGCCGGAGTATCCCGGGCCTGGGGCTTCTGGCGACCGCCGCGATCATCCTCTTCATCGGAGTCCTCACCACGAACATCGTCGGCCGCAAGTTGGTGGCGATCACGGAGAGAATCCTGCTCCGGATCCCGCTGGTGAAGAACGTCTACTCGGCCTCCAAGCAGTTGTTCGATGCCTTCACCGTTCCCGGCAAGGAGGCGTTTCGTCAGGTCGTGATCCTGGAATATCCCCGCGCGGGTATCTACGCGCTTGGTTTCATCACAGCTACGCAGGCCGCGGGCTTCCAGGATCTGGTCGGCGAGCGGACCGTGAATGTCTTCATCCCGACCGCCCCCAACCCCACGTCCGGCTTCTTCCTCGTTGTTCCCGAGAAGTCTGTGATTCCTGTTCCTATCTCGGTCGAGGAGGCGCTGAAATTGATCGTCTCCGGTGGGTTGATCGTCCCACATGCATTGCAGGGTCGTCGCGATGTTTGAGTTCTCGGTCGCGGGGGGGAGAAAACGTGGAATGAGCGCGCGATGAGACAACGGCAGCACGGCTTCGGCCTGGAGCTGTTAGGACTCATCGTTGGTCTCGGAACCCTTGTGGGAGTCGTGGCCCATGCCAGGGCCGCGGAGGCGCAGGAAGAGATCTTCGTCACGAACGCAGGCGCCAATTCCGTCACCGTGTACGCGCGAACCGCCGGCGGGAACGCCATCCCCCTGCGAACCCTCCAGGGCGCGGCGACGGGGCTCGATGCCCCCATCGGCGTGGTCGTGGACCTGGTGCACGACGAACTCCTGGTGGCGAACGCCTTCGGCAACTCCGTCACGGTCTACGCCCGCACCGCCACCGGCAACACCGCCCCCTTCAGGAGTCTGACGGGGGCGACGACCGGGCTGAGTGGCCCCGCCGGCCTGACTGTGGACACGCTGAATAACGAGGTCGCAGTGGCGAACGCAGTGGGCAACTCCGTCACGGTCTACGCCCGCACCGCCAGCGGCGACACCCAGCCGTTGCGAACCCTGACGGGCGCCTCCACCGGGTTGAGTGGGCCGAGCGGGCTGATTGTGGACACCGTAAACAACGAGCTCGTGGTGGCGAACCGGTTCGGCGTCTCCGTCAGGGCCTATGCGCGCACCGCCAGCGGCAACACGCCGCAGCTCCGGATCCTGCAAGGGCCAACGACCGGGCTGAGTAGCCCGATTGGACTGGTCGCGGACCTGGCGAACAACGAGCTCCTCGTTGGTAACTCAGGCAACGCCTCCATCACCGTCTACCCCAGAACCGCCGGCGGCAATACGCCGCCGCTCCGGACCCTCCAGGGAGGAGCCACGGGGTTGAATAACCCCCTGTTCCTTGCCGTCGTAAACCCCAGGCCGACCGCGCTTGTCGCACTCAATGGATCAGCCATCTCCACCGGCCAGACGATCAACTATCAGGCGACGCTCACCCCGGGCTCGATCCCGACGCTGGCGGACATCTACCTCGGAGCGCTCCTGCCCGACGGGCTGACGTTCCTGTCGCTGGTGGAGCTATCGCCGGGGGCCATCTCCTTCACGGTCGGCCCCTTCCCTGTCCCCTACTTGGCGAATGCGGAGCCCGGGCCCCTCCGGGTCTCATTCTCGTATCGGTTCGTCGGCTTTGAGCCCGGAGGGATTTCCTTCAGCTACGCGGGCCTCGCGGCGGCAGGGAGCAATCCCGTCCTGCCGGCGAATCAGCTCAGCCTCGGGATCCAGCCGTTCCAGTTCACTCCGTAGCTGAGCGGATGGGCTGACGTCGGCCTGTCGCCAGACTGTTCTGTTTGGCACGGTGGTTGCTCGTGAAATGACCCGTGCGCCGCCCGCTCGTGTCCCTGGTCGTCGGCTTTCTCGCTGGAATCGCGGTGGCGCGATATTTGCCCCTGTCGCCCCTTGTCTGGCTCATCGGCGGCCTCCTCGCAGCTTTGGCGGCCCTCCTTTTCGCAGCCTACGACCGGCCCCTCGTGGCCACGATGTTCCTTCTGCCCCTGTTCCTTGCGCTCGGCGCGGCCCGCTTCGACGTAGAACTTCGCCTCCTCCCTCCCCATCATATCGACCATCTCCCCGACGAGCTACTCGCGCAACCGCTGACGGTCGAAGGGATTGTCGCGTCCCCAACCGACCCACCCGCGGGAGAGACGAGGGGTGTCGTGGACGAGCCGGATCGGGTGAGATTTCTGCTCGATCTCCGATCGATCTGGATCGAGGACCGGGAGGTTCACGTCACGGGACGGGTGCGCATCACGCTCCTTCGCCCGGCTGCTCTCCCCGCCTACGGAGAGCGGATTCGGGCTCTTTTCAGGTTGAGAAAGCCCCGCGGATACCGCAATCCGGGTGGCTTCGACTATCCGGGGTATCTGCGAACCTTTGGCGTTACGCTCGAAGGGTGGGCAGGGGAAGGGGCTGTGCTCGAGCGACTCGGAGCCGAGGAGGGGAGCGCGCTCCATGGCACGGCGTATGCGGCTCGGGATCGGATGAGTCGCGCGATCCATCGATTGCTTCCGCCGGATCAAGCCTCACTCCTCGCCGCCGTCACGCTCGGCGAACGATCGGGCATCCCGCGCCGGATCAGCGACGCATTCCTCGGCTCCGGCACCTATCACATCGTCGCGATCTCCGGCCTCAACGTCAGTCTGCTCGCCGGAGCACTCTTTTTGCTGCTCAAGGCGATCCGGGTTCCGGCACGCTTGGGCGCCCTCCTGTCGACGGGTCTGATCACGTTCTATGCGGTCATGGCGGGCGGGAGCGCATCGGTGGTGCGGGCCGCGGTGATGGCCGACGTCTACCTGCTGGCGCTGGTCCTCGACCGGGAGGCCGAGTCCTGGAGCAGTCTTGCGCTCTCCGCACTGCTTCTCCTCTTGTGGCAACCGCTCTTTCTCTTCGACGCAGGCTTTCAGCTCACCGTCGTCGCCACCTGGGCCATCTTGGCCGCCGTGAACCGGGTTCCGCTCAATCGGGTGCCGACGCCCTGGCGATGGGCGCTGACGCCGGTGGTGGTCTCGGTCGCGGCCTTTCTCGGGACGGCGCCGATCCTGGCCTTGAACTTTCACCGCATTTCGCCCGTCGGCATCTTGGCCAACCTGGCGATCGTCCCATTGAGCGGGTTTCTCACCGGAGCGGGGATGCTCTTTGCGGTGCTGGCCACACTCGCGCCCGTTTCGCTCAGCCTGTTCGCAGCGCTCATCACCTCCCTCGTCGATCTCACGGTGAGCGTGGCCGAATGGTTCGGGCGCCTGCCGTTCGCATCGATCCAGGTCTTCTCGCCCTCGGCGGCGATGGCCGGCTGCTACTATTTGGCCCTGGGAGCCTTCACGATCGCGGCAGGACGGCGCTGGCTGAGATGGGTGGGAGGCTCGGCGGCGCTCGCCCTGGTCGTCCTGGTCTCTCTTCGACTCTACGACCTCCGCTCGACCGAGCGCCTGAGCGTCACCATACTCGACGTCGGCCAGGGCGACGCGATCGTCGTTGAACTTCCCGGGAGGCGAACTATCCTGATCGACGGAGGGGGGCTGTACGACGAGCGGTTCGACGTCGGGGGGCAGGTCGTGGTCCCGTTCCTGCTGACCCGCTGGATCGCCGAGCTCGACCTTGTTGTCCTCTCCCATCCACACCCGGACCATCTGAACGGCCTGAAGGCGGTGCTGCGTCATTTTCCAGTCGGCCAGGTCTGGGACGGGGGACAGCGCAGCGATAGCCCCTCCTACCTTTGGTTCGCAGAAGAGCTGCGCGCGAGACGAATCCCGCACAAGATCCTCGAGGCCGGGTATCGCACCTCGGAGTTCGATCCGGTGGAGATCGCGGTCCTCCACCCTCAAGCATCTCTCCTGCACGGGTCCCCGCGGGGCGTCTCGTCCGATGTCAACAGCAACTCCCTTGTGCTCAGGATGCGCTACAACGATGTCGCGATGCTGTTTCCCGGTGATATCGAGGATGAGGCGGAGCGATTGCTCGTCAAGCAGGGGACCGATCTCTCTGCGACGGTGCTGAAGGTCCCTCACCACGGCGGCCGGACCAGCAGCACTCAGTCATTTCTCGAGCGGGTCCGTCCGGCCCTGGCGATGGTATCGGCCGGTCATCGAAACCCCTTCAGGCACCCGCATCCGGAGACACTGGAGCGCTATCGGGCTATGGGCACGATCCTCTACCGGACCGACCGGGATGGAGCGGTCACCATCACGACGGACGGCAGCAGGACCGATGTTGTGGTCATAAATGCCCCACGCGAGTCGTAGCGAAGGGCTCTGCTTGCCGGGGAAAGGGTTTGACAAAGGGTGGGGCGTGTGTTAAGAGACCCGCATGGCCGGTGTCCACGCGCCAAGGATCTACACGGTCAGCGATCTCACGGTCGAGATTCGGGCCCTTCTCGAAGATTCCCTCTCCGGGATCTGGGTGGAGGGGGAGCTTTCCAATTTTCACCACCACTCCTCCGGCCACATGTACTTCACCCTCAAAGACCAGGAGAGCCAGATCAAGGGCGTCATGTTCCGGATGCAGAACCGGCAGCTCAAGTTCCGGCCGGACGACGGCTTGCATGTCCTGGTGTATGGCGATCTCGGGGTCTACGAACGCCGGGGGGAGTACCAGATCGTCGTGGAGTACATGGAGCCGAAGGGTCTCGGGGCGTTGCAGCTCGCCTTCGAGCAGCTCAAGGAGCGCCTCGCCGCCGAGGGGCTGTTCGATGACGCTAGAAAGCGGCCGATCCCGATGTTACCCCGGCGGATCGGCGTCATCACGTCCCCGACCGGGGCGGCGATCCGCGATATCCTGCACGTTCTTCGCCGCCGCTTCGCGAACGTCGATGTGCTGATCCACCCGGTCGCGGTGCAGGGCGACCAGGCGGCGCCGGAGATCGCCGACGCACTCCGCGAGCTGAATCGGCGCGGCGGACTCGACGTCCTGATCCTCGCAAGGGGGGGCGGATCGATGGAAGATCTCTGGCCCTTCAACGAGGAGGTCGTGGCCAGGGCGATCGCCAACTCCAAGATCCCTGTGATCTCCGCCGTCGGGCACGAGGTCGATTACACGATCGCCGACTTCGTGGCCGATCTTCGGGCCCCCACGCCGTCGGCCGCCGCGGAGGTGGTCGTCTCGAGAAAGGATGAGCTTGCTCAGCGCCTGGATGACCTGCACGCCCGGATGAGCGGGGTCGTGCGCTCCAGGCTGCACGCCCTCCTCGTGCGCCTGGCAGGGCTGGATCGCCACCTCCGTCTCCTCAATCCGATCGAGCGAGTTCGGATGGGGCGCCGACGCCTGGACGAGTTCTGGACCCACCTGACCCGCTGGGCCGATCGCCGCCTGATCGTGTCGCACGGGGAGCTCAGGGCGCTCGCGGGCAAGCTCGACTCGCTGAGTCCGCTGGCCATCATGAGCCGCGGCTACAGCATCTGTCTCCGCCTCCCCGGTCGCGAGATCGTGAAGGAGAGCGCGATGCTCGTCGCCGGCGACCAGGTGGACATCCGGCTACACCGCGGCAGTGTGCAGTGCGACGTCCGCGAGGTCACCGCCGACAATGGATAATGTACAATGGAAGAGGTGAAATTCGAAGAGGCGCTCAAGCAGCTCGAGGCGATCGTATCCCGGCTCGAGGTCGGAGACCTCCCCCTCGAGCAGGCGCTGTCGATCTTCGAGGAGGGGGTGCGACTCGCCAAGCTCTGCGCGCAGCGACTGAATGAAGCGGAGTCGCGGGTAAACGTCCTGGTGCGACGCGGCGAGGCCGGCGTTAGCGAGCTCGAGGAGCGTCCCTTCGAAGAGGAGGCGGAGGAAGGGTGATCGGAGGGCGCGCATGACGCCGGAAGCCCTCGCGCGGTATCTGGAGGAGCGCCGGCTCGTGGTCGATGAAGCACTGGCGCGCTATGTTCCCGCGGCGGACGCCCACCCGAAGACGATCCATGAGGCGATGCGGTACAGCGTCTTCGCCGGCGGCAAGCGGCTTCGTCCGATCCTGATCCTGGCCGCGACGGAGACCGCGAACGGCCTGGCGGACCAGGCGTTGCCGGCTGCGGCCGCCATCGAGTTGATCCACACCTACTCCCTGATCCACGACGACCTGCCGGCGATGGACGACGACGAGTACCGCCGTGGCCGCCTCACCTGTCACAAGGTCTACGGCGAAGCGATGGCGATCCTTGCCGGCGACGCCCTCCTGACGCAGGCCTTCATCCTCCTGTCAACAGAGCCCGCGATGAACCAGATAGGAGCCGGGGCGCGCCTTCGTGTGATCCACGAGATCGCCCAGGCCGCGGGCAGCACGGGAATGGTCGGCGGCCAGGTGGTCGATATCCTCCAGGAGGATCGGCTGGTCGATCTGGCGACCCTCGAGTACCTGCACGAGCACAAGACCGGCGCTCTGTTTCGGGCCTGTCTACGGGTGGGCGGCATCATCGCGTCGGCCGGGCCGGGACAGATGGAGGCATTGACCTGCTACGGTGAGCGGATCGGTCTCGCCTTCCAGATCGTGGACGACATCCTCGACTTGGAGGGTGACCTGGCGGCCCTGGGGAAGCAGGCCGGAAGCGATACGCGAAAACATAAAGCGACTTTCCCGGCCCTGCTGGGACTTGAGGAGTCGCGGGGCCGCGCGCATCGCCTGGCGGAGGAGGCGAAAGAGGCGATGAACCTCTTCGGTGCGCGTGGAGAGGTCTTGCGGGCCCTCGCCGACTTCGTCGTCACACGGCGGCGGTGACGCCACCGCCTCGTGCGATCGGTGATGACGGTGACGGAATGTGCGGCGAGCTTCTGGCACCCTTAACCCCCGCGCGCTCGTTTGGCGGAGGAGGTGGGCCGAATGGGAAGCGCTGGCGGGTTCGTCTCGATGTCGCCGTGATGGAACAGGGCCTCGCGACGAGCCGGGAGCGGGCGAGGGCACTCATTCTCGCCGGCAAGGTCCTGGTCGATGGCCGGGTGATCGACAAGCCCGGGACGCTGGTCCGGGCGGCACAAGGGGTCGCGCTCAAGGCTTCCGACCATCCCTATGTGGGGCGTGGAGGAGTCAAGCTTCAGGGGGCGATCGAGGAGTTCGGTGTCGCCGTCGCTCGCCGCGTCTGCCTCGACGTCGGGGCTTCGACCGGGGGATTCACCGACTGCCTCCTTCAACACGGCGCGGCGCTGGTCTATGCCGTCGATGTCGGGCGCGGCCAACTGGACGCGAGACTTCGAGGCGACCCCAGGGTGGTGGTGAAGGAGCGGACCCACGTCCGAACACTCAGGCCGGCCGACTTCCCGGAGCGTCCGGACCTCGCCACGGTCGATCTGTCGTTCATCTCCCTTTCGATGGTCCTGCCGCTCCTTCCCCCCCTTCTGGCCGGTTCTGGGGAGGTCCTGGCGCTGGTGAAGCCGCAATTCGAGGTCGGGAAAGGGCAGGTTGGAAGGGGTGGCGTGGTTCGCGACCCCGCGCGCCACCGGGAGGCTGTCTCGCGCGTCGGCCGCTTGGCTGTCGAGCTGGGCTTCCGGATCCTGGGCGCGGCCCCCTCCCGCCTGCTTGGGCCGAAGGGAAACCGGGAGTTCTTTATTCACCTGAGCCGTCATGGCGTCTCACGTGATCCAGAACAGGCGGCTGACGCTGCGGTGGGTGAAAAAGACTGACATCCTGGCCTCCTGGGATAGCCTGCGCAGGGGATGTTCCGGTGGTCGTGGGAGGGCGGACGATGATCTGGATGCGCATTCGCGTCGGTCTCGTCATCCTGCTTGGTGTGCTGTGCGCGAATGCGACCGACGCCATGGCCGCGAACGGCCAGTTGGTCAAAGTTGTCATCGTCACCCGCCATGGCGTGCGCGCGCCGTTGACGTCGCCGGACGAGCTCGACTTGTGGAGCGCATACTCGTGGCCGGATCTGCGGCGCGATTGGGGCGTCGATCATCCCGGCGATCTCACGCCGCGCGGCGCAGCACTTGTGCGCCTGATGGGGCAGTACTACCGTGTGTTGTTCCTATCCGACAATCTGCTGCCGCCGCTCCAACAATGTCCGCGACCAGACGACGTATACATCCGGGCCGACGTCGATGCGCGCACACTCGATACCGGAAAGGCGTTGATCGACGGCCTTGCGCCGGGCTGCGGTATCCGCGTCACGTCCGCGACCACGAGATTCGATCCGATCTTTCATCCGGTCAAGGCCGGTGTCTGCGCGTTCGATCGCGCACGCACCGAGGCTGCGATTCTCGGGCGCATCGGCGGAAGCTTCAACGCGTTGCAACAGGCCGATCGGGCTGCGCTCGCCACGCTGCAATCCATTCTTCGCTGCTGCAAGCCGAGGCTGTGCCAGCGGTTTGTGCACAAAGACACGTGTGCGCTGAGCGACCTCGGCACCAAGCTCGGCTGGCGCGAGTCGAAGGCGGGTTCCGCCGGGGGCAATCCGACGGTCGGGCTCGAAGGGACGCTCGGCCTCGCGTCAACGGTCGCCGAAATCCTGCTGCTCGAATATGCGAACGGATTCGGCGAATCGCAGTGGGGCTTTGGACGCACGACCCGGGACACGATGCTCGACGTCGGACGTCTGCACACGCTCGATTTCGAACTGATGGCTCGGACGCCTTACGTCGCCGCCCGTCAGGGTTCAGAACTCCTCAGGCAGGTTTTGGGTGCACTGCTCTCCGCTGCCGCACCGGCGACGCACCAGGGAATCGCGCCCAGCAAGGCGAAGATCGTCCTCTTCGTCGGCCACGATACGAATATCGCGAATCTCGCTGCGTTGCTCGACGTGTCGTGGCAGCAGTGCGGCTATCACATGAATGAGACGCCGCCGGCGGGCGCCCTGGTGTTCGAGGTGCGGCGCGGTCGCGACAATGAGCTTCGCATCTATGCGTCCTACCTCGCGCAATCGCCCGAGCAGATGGCCATGCAGCAGCGGCTCGACCTCGCCCATCCGCCGCAGCGCAGCGCGCTGTTCGTGCCTGCATGCAGCAGCGCCCAGCCCGGCTATCCGTGCGCGCTCACCCGATTTTACGACGCCCTGTCGGCGCGGCTCGACCGGGAGTGTGTGCTGCACCCTGGCGAGTCGAATTAGTTGAGGAGCGAGACGTGAAGCGGGTCGGGATCATCGTCAAGCCACACAAGGCTGAAGCGCGGACTGTCCTCAAGGACCTGCTCGCCTGGCTTGACGGCAGGGGCGTGCAGGCGCTCCTCGATGAGGAAACCGCCGCCTTGGTCGGAGCGCCCGGGAGCCATCCGAAGGCCAAGCTCCCGGAGCTCGTGGACCTCCTGCTCGTGTTGGGGGGTGACGGGACGCTCCTGTCAGTGGCCCGGTTGGTGGGAGCGCGGGACGTGCCGATCCTGGGCGTCAACCTTGGAGCGCTTGGCTTTCTCACCGAGGTGACCCTTGACGAGCTCTATTCGACCCTGGAGGGGGTTCTCCGGGGGACCTATGAGGTGACCCGCCGCATCCTGCTGAGCGCCGCCGTCCGCCGGGCAGGGGAGCCGGTCGCCGACTACGTCGCGCTCAACGACGCGGTGATTCACAAGAGCGACCTGGCGCGGATCATCGAGTTGGAGACCTACATCGACGGCCAGTACGTCACGACCTTCCGGGCGGATGGTCTGATCATCTCCACGCCGACCGGCTCCACGGCGTACTGCCTGTCGGCTGGCGGCCCGATCGTCTATCCGACGCTCGGGGCGCTGGTGGTCGCGCCGATCTGCCCCCACGCCCTGACCGTTCGTCCGCTCGTCATCCCGGATACCGCGACCGTCAAGATGGTGCAAGCGTCGGAGGGCGAATCGGCTTACCTGACCCTTGACGGCCAGGTCGGGTTTACGCTCCATCATCGCGATGTCATCGAGGTGGGTCGCTCCGACCATACGATCGCGCTGATCAAGGTGCCGGGGAAGAGCTACTTCCAGGTTCTCCGCGCTAAATTCAAGTGGGGCGAGCGGTGACGTCGTGCTGCGCGAGCTGAGCATCGGCAATTTCGCCCTCATCGACGAGCTGCGGGTCCAGTTCGCCCCGGGGTTGAACGTGCTCACCGGCGAGACCGGCGCCGGCAAGTCGATCATCATCGACGCACTCGGCCTGGCGCTCGGCGCGAAGGGCGACGTGGAGCAGATTCGCACGGGGAGCGACGAGGCGACGGTGGAGGCCGCGTTCGACCCGGACAACGACGAGGCTTGCCGGGTGCTTGCGGAGGAGGGGATCGGCTGTCCGCCGGACGAGTTCCTCCTGGTGCGGCGACAGCTTCTGCGAGAAGGGAAGAGCAAGGCCTACGCGAATGGCCGCCTGTCGTCCGCGGCCACGCTGCGAAGCCTCGGAGAACTTCTCGTCGAGGTCCACGGCCAGCACCAGGGCGCGGGGCTCACTCAGCCCGCTCGGCAACGCCTCCTCCTCGACGCGTATGGCGGTCTCGAAGCGGAGGTCGCGTCGTTCCGCGCCCTCTATGGCAGGCGGCAGGCGCTCGGGGAGGAGCTCGATTCCTTGCGGTTGGGCGAGCGGGACAAGGCCCGCCAACTCGACCTGCTCCAACACCAGCGCGCGGAGATCGCGGCGGCCCGCCTGGTCGATGGCGAGGAGGACGCGTTGATCCAGGAGCGGACGATCCTGGCGCATGCCGAGAAGCTCCATGCCGCGGCGCACTTCGGGTACGAAGGGCTCTACGGCGAGGAGGGGTCGGCGGCAGGGCGCCTTGCCGTGATCGCATCGAGGCTTCGCGAGGCGCAGGCGATCGATCCGCGGCTCGCGGAGGCGGTCGATGCGTGCAAGGCAGCCATCGCCTCGGTCGAGGATGCGGCGGCCCAACTTCGAGACTACAGGGAGCATGTCGCCTTTGACCCGGAGCGGCTGGAGCAGGTGGAGGCGCGCCTGCATGAGATCGGGAGGTTGAAGCGGAAGTACGGCGGCTCGATTGCGGAGATCCTCAAGTTCGCAGCCTCGGCCGACGATGAGCTGCGTCGCCTGACGAGCTCGGAGGAGCGGGGCCAGGAGGTCGAACGGGAGCTTGCGGAAGTGGAGAAGGCGCTCGCTCGCAAGGCGACGGCCCTGACGACAGAGCGCACTGCCACCGCCGGCCGACTGGCCGACGCCGTTCGCCAGGAGTTCAAGGCCCTCAGAATGGACAAGGCAGCCTTTGCAATCGAGGTGAGGCGGAGGCTTGGGCCCGGCGGCGGTCTTCGACTCGAGGTAAGCGGGGCTGACGAGGTGGATTTCCTGATCGCGCCGAATCCTGGCGAGGAGCTGAGGCCGCTCGGCCGGATCGCGTCGGGCGGAGAGCTGTCCCGAGTGGCCCTCGCCCTGAAATCGATCCTTGCGGCATCGGATCGGGTTGCGACGCTGATCTTCGACGAGGTCGATTCAGGAATCGGCGGCGGGATGGCCGAGGTGGTGGGGCAGAAGCTCTGGCTGACCGCCAGGGAGCGCCAGGTCCTCTCCATTACGCACCTTGCCCAGATCGCAGCCCTGGCCGATCGGCACCTTTCGATCTCCAAGCGGGTCAGAGGGAATCGGACCGAAACCTCTGTTCGAGTGCTGGACGGGGACGAGCGGGTCCACGAGATAGCCAGGATGCTGGGGGCGAAAGGCCGGTCCGAGACCCCTCTCCAACACGCCCAAGAAATCCTCGAGTCTGCCCGACGATGGAAGGCCACGAAGCGTGCCGGATAACATTGCGACGTTGAAACCGATTCGACCCAAGAGTTGCCGCAAATGAGGTAAATCTTTCCTCAAACAGGGTGGCGAGCCCCGCAGCTTTGCCTGCTGTGACAAACGGGTTATCGAGAGGATCGTCGTAAGTATCGAAATCTAAGTGTCGAGGTGACAAATTGTTTGCCGCCGGGACTTGGCATTCCACTTGCTCATGTTCTGGTCAGGTAATAGTGTGTTCGCACAATGCGTCGCAGATTGTGGGATCAGACGTCTCAACCGGGGAGGAGGTGATTCGATTCGATGCTGAAGAAACTGTCCGCTCTCCTGATGGCGGCCCTCTTTAGCATCTCCGTCGCCGGCCTGAGCTTCGCTCAGGAGAAGCCAAAGGACAAACCGGCTGACAAGCCAGCAGAGAAGTCGGCTCCGGCCAACCCCTGCGCGGGCAAGGAGATGAAGGAGAAGAAGGCCAAGAAGAAGGCCAAGAAGAAGAAGGCCGAGAAGAAGGAAGAGAAAAAGGAGGAAAAGAAGGGCGCGGAGCCAGCCACGCCCGCGACACCTCCGAAGAAGTAGTCTCCGTCGCCTAACCTCGACAGGCAGCTCAAATGGCACCCCGCGAATCGCGGGGTGCCATTTATTTTCTTGACAGTGATCGCCTGCTGCGTTAGATATCGCCTGTCCCGCTCGAGTCGGGCGGGGCTGGGTCCACTCAACGTGGAGACAGGGAAAACGGTGACGTCCCGTGCCGGAACACTGGCCGGACCAAGCCGTTGCTGCCCCGCAACTGTAAGCGGCGTTGAAATCTGCGATACGCCACTGTCCCGGAGGCTGCCCAGAACGTGTCGAAGGGGCGGTCGAAGGAATGGGAAGGCGCAGAGAGTAAGGGAAGCCGCGAGCCAGGAGACCTGCCCAGCCCCGAGGTGCTGAAAGCCTTCCGAGGGGAAGGGCGGCCCAAACCCCTCTTCTCCTCGGAGGAGCGGGGTTTTTTGTTTCCGGGAGGAGATGGCAGTGCGGATCTGTTCATTGCTGCCGAGCGCCACAGAGATCGTCTATGCGCTCGGGCTGGGCGACCGGCTTTTCGCGGTGAGCCACGAGTGCGATTACCCGCCGGAGGCGGCGGCCAAGCCGGCCGTCATTCGCCCGGTCTTCGACGCCTCCACGTTGACGAGCCGGGAGATCGATGACGCCGTCATGGAGCACCTTCGCCAGGGGACCGGGGTCTACGCTATTGACCTCGACCGCCTGAGGCGCGCCGACCCCGATCTGATCCTGACGCAGGAGCTGTGTGACGTCTGCGCGGTGCCCTACCTCGAGGTGAAGCGCGCGATCGAGCAACTCCGAAGCCGGCCTCGGCTCCTCTCCCTCTCACCCGCTCTGCTCGGCGACGTCCTCCAGGATGTTCGCCGGGTGGGGGAAGCGGCCGGCAAGGAGCGGGAGGCCGAAACCGTCGTCGAGCAGCTTCAGAGCCGCATCGATCGGGTGGCCGCGATGACGGCGGGCGTGGCGCAGCGGCCAGCGACCTTCTGTCTCGAATGGACCGACCCGCTCTATGTCGCGGGCCACTGGGTGCCGGAGATGGTCGAGTTGGCCGGAGGGACCGACGGCCTCGGGATGAAAGGGAAACCTTCGACTCGGATCGAGTGGGACCGGGTCGTCGCGTATGCCCCGGAGGTGATCATCCTGATGCCGTGCGGCTTCGATCTCCCGAGGGCGGTTTCGGAATTGCCGATCCTCGCCCGGTTGCCAGGATGGTCGGATCTGCCCGCCGTGAGGCGGGGCCGGGTCTACGCCGTCGATGCGGGCGCCTATTTCAGCCGCTCGGGTCCCCGACTGGTGGATGGCCTCGAGCTGCTGGCCAGGCTGATTCATCGAGAGCTCTTCCCCGAACCAATCCCGCGCGAGTCGGCGCGCCAGGTGTCGTGAGATGCCTGCGAACGCGATCATGGTCCAGGGGACCGCCTCCAATGTGGGAAAGAGCCTGATCTGCACCGCGCTCTGTCGCCTCTTCTCTCGCGAGGGGTACCGTGTTGCGCCGTTCAAGGCGCAGAATATGGCCCTGAATTCGTTCTCCACGCCGGATGGCGGCGAGATCGGCCGCTCACAGGCGGTCCAGGCCGAGGCCGCAGGCCTGGCACCGAGCGTCGAAATGAACCCGATCCTCCTCAAGCCGGACGCGAGGGCCGGCAGTCAGGTCATCCTGCTGGGGCAGCCCGTCGGATTGATGTCGCCGGAGCGGTACGACCGATACAAGGATGACGCCTTCGCCATCGTCGAGCAGTCCTACCGCCGGCTCGCCGCCCAGCACGACCTGATCGTGATCGAGGGGGCCGGCAGCCCCGTCGAGGTGAATCTGAAGGATCGGGACCTTGCCAACATGCGGGTGGCTGCCATGGCGGACGCGCCTGTGCTCCTTGTCGGGGACATCGATCGGGGCGGTCTCTTTGCGTCGATCATCGGGACGCTGGCTCTCCTTGATCATGACGAGCGTCGGCGGGTGCGAGGATTCATCGTCAACAAGTTCCGCGGTGACATCGAGCACCTTCGCCCCGGCCTTCGCTTTCTCGAGGTCGAGACCGACCGTCCGGTCCTCGGCGTCATTCCGGCGCTCGATGACCTGCCGTTCCCTGCCGAAGACAGCCTCGCCAGGAGCGCGACGCGAATCGGCGACGCTCCTCGGGCGGATGTCCGGATCGGCGTCGTGGCGCTCCCGCATCTCTCGAACGACACCGATTTCGATCTGCTGGCTCGGGAGCCCGGCGTGTCGCTGGTCTATGTCGATCGGCCGGATGAAATCTCGGGGCTCGATCTGCTGATCCTGCCGGGGAGCAAGAACACCATCGAAGACCTCGACCACCTGCGGCGTCTCGGCTTCGACCTGGCCATTCGGCAGCATCGGCGTCTCGGCAAGGAGGTGATCGGGATCTGCGGCGGTTACCAGATGCTGGGCCACTCGATTCGGGATCCGTGGGGGGTCGAAGGGAAGGTCCGAGAAGCACCCGGGTTGGGCCTTCTCGATGTCTCGACGGTCCTGACGACGCACAAACGCGTCGCGCAGGTGCGGGCAGCCCCATGCGATCATCTCGGCTGGGAGCTGGACCGGCCGCTCGAGGGGTACGAGATCCATCTCGGCGTGACGGCCCTGGGGGACGAGGCGTTGCCGCTCCTCCGATTCCTGGGTGATGACGGATCCGGCGGCGAGCGGCTCGATGGCGCGATGTCTGCCGATCATCTGGTCTGGGGGACATACCTGCACGGGCTGTTCGACCACCCGGGCCTGCGTCGCCGCGTGCTCAATCACCTTCGCGAGCGCAAAAGGCTGGGTCCGGTCGCGGCTCCGATCGGTGAGAGCGGCCAGTCGTTCCGATCGACGCTCTACGACCGGCTCGAGGAGGTGGTCCGCGGATCGCTCGATCTGTCGGCGCTGTTCGCGATCGCCGGAGTGGAGAGGAGATGCGGGAAAGGGGGTGAGAGGAGCGCGCACGCGCGCGTGAGTTGAACGGGGTACCCCTGGATGTAAGGGAAGCTGGAGCGACGGTCGCGTCGAGCGGCCGATCGAAGCCAGCACGGTCCCGCCACTGTGAGTGGGGAGCCGCCCTGCAACACGCCACTGTCCCTTCGACGCGCTCGGGGCAAGCCTGAACCTGCCCTGAGCGAAGCGAAGGAATGGGAAGGCGCCGGGCCGGCGACGATCCACGAGTCAGGAGACCTATCCAGGGGTTGGTGAGCACGCACCACCTTCGCGGATAAGGGGGCGGACGATGAGCAGGGTCAGGAGACTCCTTCACGGCATGCTGGCGGGAACGATTCTGTGGGCCGGTGGACCCGGCCTCGCGTGGGGGCAGATGGTGGGGCTGGCCCCCGAGGAGCCTGTGGAACTGGGCCAGGTCGTGGTGACGGCGACCAAAACAGAGGTCCCGATCAAGAACGTTGCCGCATCGGTCACCGTGATTACCAAAGAGGAGATCGAGGCCCGTCAGGCTACGGAGATACCGAGCCTGCTTCGCGAGGTCCCGGGGCTGAATGTCACCCAGCAGGGGAGTCGGGGAAGCACCACCACGGTGTTTCCGAGAGGCGGCGAGTCCAACTTCAACCTGATTCTCATCGACGGGGTGAAGGTCAACGACGCCGGCGGCTTTTTCGACTTCGGCGATCTCAGCACCGACAATATCGAGCGGATCGAGATCATCCGCGGGCCGCACAGCGCGCTCTACGGCGCTGACGCGATGGGATCGGTGATTCAGATCTTCACCAAGAGGGGGAAGGGGGCACCGCGCATCGAGGGCTCGATAGCTGGTGGGAACCTGAACACGTTCGAGGAGAAGGTAAGCCTCAGCGGGGGCTCTGAGCGGGTCGGCTACTCCCTCGCGGTCGGCAGGACCGACACCGACGGGAGCCTTCCGATCAACAACGCGTTTCGTGAGACGACCGTCAGCGGCCGACTCGACTACCAGATCGAGAAGGCGCTCGACTTGAACTTCACCGTCCGGTACACCGGCAGCGAGATTCAGTTTCCCACCGGCGGCGCGGGCGATCGTTTTGATCCGCTTGACCCCCACCAGTTCAGCGATCGGCAGCGATGGTTGCTGAGCGGCAAGGCGAGCCACTCGCTCTCTCCCTGGTGGCGACAGACGTTCCAGCTCGGTTGGTACCAGCAAAACTTCGACACGGACGATCGGTTTGACCCATGTTGCGACTTCTCCACGTTGCGGAGCAGGAATGAGGAGCGGCGCTTCTCATTGGATTACTTCTGGAACTTGACCGCCCCGACAGTCCTCGACCTCAGCAATGTTCTGACGGCCGGCGTCGGCTATGAATGGGAGGGGTTCGATCAGCGCACCGACGGTACGGACACCCCTTTTCCGTTTTCGTCCTCAAACAAGGACAACCGGGACAATAAGGGGTTTTATCTCCAGAACCAGCTCGACTGGAAGAAGCGCCTCTTCTTGACCGCCGGTTTTCGGGTGGACGACAATAGCAAATTCGGTACCGAGGTCACGCCACGAATCTCGGTCGCGTACGTCGTTGCAACTACAGACACCAAGATCCGTGGGAGCTATGGCGAGGGGATCAAGGCACCCAGCTTCATCGAAAACTTCGGCACTGGGAGTCCGTTCGTCATCGGCAACCCGAATCTCCGGCCGGAGCGGTCGAGGAGCTTTGAGATCGGGTTCGATCAGACGGTGCTGAAGGGGCTGGCCGACCTCTCCGTCACCTATTTTCATCAACGGTTCAACGACCTGATCGCCTTCGTTGGCGGCGATCCGAGCTTCGAAAACGTCCAGAAGGCCAAGGCGGAGGGGGTGGAGCTGGCCACCAGAATCCGCCCGGGATATGGGCTGAGCATTGCCGCGACCTATACGTTTCTCAGCACGGAGGTGCTGGAGAACGACACCGGGGGGACCGAGCTGGTGGTCGGCGAACCGCTGGTGCGTCGGCCCGAGCATAGCGGGTCGCTGACGATCGATCAGATCTGGGACCCGCTGCATGCGACGCTGACCGTGACCTTCGTAGGTGACCGGCAGGACCTCGATTTCCGCACGTTCCCGGCCCCGCGGGTGACCAATCCCGGCTACGCGACGGTCGATCTCGCTGCGTCGTATCGGCTGCTCAAGGACCGGTATCGCGAGCGAGAGCTGACGTTGTTCGGGAAGATCCTGAACCTATTCGACGAGAAGTATGAACAGGTCTTCGGCTTCTCTTCCCCCGGGACCACCTTCCTGCTCGGCCTGAAGGGGAGCCTGTGAGGCATCGCACCTGGCTGCTCCTCGTCGCGTTCCTCGTCGCGGGGGAGGCGGCGGCCGATGCGGCCGCTCTCGACTTCGCCGATGATGCAGGGCGAACGTTCGTCGTCCAGCG
>Ga0187893_10007039_pt1 | contig 18760 bp, 15 predicted proteins | sample MA1701074metaG_FD_139574 | JGI IMG/M metagenome (GOLD analysis project Ga0187893, IMG submission 139574) | White microbial mat communities from a basaltic lava cave in the Kipuka Kanohina Cave System on the Island of Hawaii, USA - MA170107-4 metaG ... | reverse complement strand
CTGGCCTTTGGGACAAAGATTTTGCTTTCATCGACGCCCAGTGACTTTGCCATCAGTTCTATTCCTTCCTTGCGCGGGGTATACATTGTGTGAATCCAGACGACTCTGTCGTATTCGCCTATGTTTGAGACAGCTTCTTGTAGCGGAACTTCGAGGCGGGCCTTCTTTTCCGTCGTCGCAAGGTTCTTTCTGTACTTTTGGATTCCATCGGCAATCATTACGACAAACTTTCCACCGGCGCCGCCATAGTTGGCCATCTGTATGACAGCGTAAAGCGCAAGGGCACTGCTTTCTCCCATGTCGTGGCCCCTGTCCACAAAGAACTTTAAGAGACGTTTTGCCTGCCCGAAATCCACTTCGTGCTGTCCACCGTATCGCTGCGGTTCGTAAAACTTTAGTCCCATCGCCTTGCCTTTCGTCCTTATTCCGGCAACATCCTGATCGCCCAGCGGAAAGACCACGTGAAGCGACTTTTTCCCATGCTTTTCCATCAGGTACCTGCTCAGGCCGCCCGATGTGCCCCCGGTCCCAAAGGTGCAGACGATCCTAAATTCTGCCAGCGAATTGCCGTGCTCTTGCAATTGCTGGTCGATCTCCGGACCTGTCACGGTCCTATGGACATCAACATTCAGCTCGTTGTCGTACTGCTCCGGGCAAAAGCAGCCATAAATCCTTGCGAGAAGTTTTGCCAGATTGATAATGTCCTGTTTCGCCAGGACTGCTTCTATCTCCGCGCGTGATTTATCGAAAATGGCGGTGTCGAAGCCGAAATCTGAAAGCTGTGAGCGGACGTTCGCGGCGGTTGCCTTGGCGACCAAAAGATCAGGATTGCCCATCATTCCTGGAGCCGGGCAGATGTCCATGTCAAGGTTCATGATTCGTATTTTCTCGTTCTTTAACTCTTCAAAAACTCCTTCCTGGAGCTTCCTAGAGACAAGGGTAATGACTGTCAGGCCAAGCCTGCCTATTTGTCCCAGAGCTATGCCAAAATTACCCGAGGTCGCCTCGATTATCGTCTGCCCGCGGGTTATCTTTCCAGTTGCAATGGCATCATGGACTATGTGGACCGCCGGCCTTGCCTTTATCGAGCCTGCCAGAAGGTCGGAATCAAACTTGCCAAAAACCTTTAGATCATTGTCTGTTAGATCGAGGCCGTATTCGCTTTTCGCGCATTCCTTCAGATCCTTGGTCATGTCGATCAAGGGCGTTGGGTTGACAACCTTGACTTGTCCTGAATTTTCTTCCAGGTGGGGGACCTTGTCCCATATCTCTCGTTCGAAACGCTCGAGAAGAGCACTGTCAACGTTATTCCCTTTCAATCCCTGCATTCTTCTACAGGGCTATGATACGTCAAGAGGTATTATAAAATATATGATAGTCAAATGGTCGACCCAAGCCTACAGTCTGCTTACTCTACGGCTCACTCCACGATTCATTCGATCTTTAGTCTTCGCTTAACTTCCTCCATTGTCAGTTTTCGACCGCTTGACGATCATGTTTATCGAATTCTCGGCGACGTGTCTTGAGCTCCTTCAATTTGTCTCCCTTCTCCTGTCAAGCTGTATCGGCTTTCTTTACGTCACTTATAGTTGTCATGTTTCACCATCGAGCGATTTTCTCGCGGAGCCGCAACGATTCGTCAGCTGCGCGAGCCGCAATTGCCGGATTTTATTATTCGGTAATCTTTTTATCACCCGATAACGCGTTCGTTTTACGTTTGTCCAGTACCGGGAATAATTCTGGCGGCGATGAGCTCGCAATGATCGCCGGCTCTGTGGTAATGAGCGAAAGTCCGGCCCATCAATTAAAGTACTGGAGAAAAAAATTCGAAATAAAGCAAGCTGATCTGGCACGGAAGATGAGCATAACTCCATCAGTTTTGAGCGATTATGAAAAGGGCCGCAGGCCGTCGCCTGGGGTGAATTTCATCAGGCGGTACCTAGTTGCGCTCTACGAGCTTGCTGGCAGCCCCAGCCACGTTGAAATTACGCAGCTGCTGGCCGCGGCGCCAGTTGCTGATGCACATATAAATCAGACATAGCAAATTCCTTGCATGCCCCTGATTGTAGTCTCGATGTACCCAGGCAGGTCCGCGGAACAGAAAAACGAGTTTGCCAAGGCCGTGACGGATTCAGCCGTTCAGATACTAAAGACAAAGGCCGAGCACGTTATAGTCGTATTTGACGAGAAACCAAAGGAAAACTGGTTCCAGTCCGGTAGGCCGCTATAAAGGGCAAGCGGGCAAAACTATTATTATTTTGACTAGCTTCCCAGCTCCGCTTGACAAAGGTTGCAATGGTGCAGATGCACTCGTCCGAGTACAAGCAGGAAAACCTCCTAAAGTCGATCGAGTTTATCAGTGAAGCGGCATCCAGCGGGGCTGAACTCGTTTGCTTTCCAGAATTCCAGATGGCATATTCTCCCGCCAGCCAATCAGCAAAAGAGCTAGCCACCGTTGCCGAAACGGTCAAGGGCGAATTTGTGACGGCTCTTGGCAAGGCAGCCAAGAAGAACAGGATCGGGGTGATAGCCACGATGTACGAAAAGTCGGCCGGCCAGCGAGTATATGACACAGCGATCACACTGTCGCCAAAGGGCGCACTGACATCGGTTTACCGCAAGCTGCATCTCTACGACGCCCTTGGCTTCAAAGAATCTTCAAAGATGGCGCGGGGCAAGACGATCGAGGACCCCGTGATGACAACGGCCGGCCGCGTTGGGCTTTTGATCTGCTACGACCTTCGTTTTCCAGAGCTTTCGAGGATATTGACGGATAAGGGCGCCTACGTTATCGTCGCTCCATCCGCGTGGGTGCAGGGCGAAATGAAGGAAGAGCACTGGCAGACAATGATAAAGGCCAGGGCTATAGAAAACGGATCGTACCTAGTTGCGCCCGATCAGGTTGGCAATATTTACTGCGGCAGGAGTATGGTTGTCGATCCCTACGGGATCGTTCTCGCAGACATGGGTCGGCGCGAGGGTATAGAAATAGTCGAAATAGACAGGTCGCGGGTGCATCAGGTGAGGAAAAAACTCCCGCTCTTGAAAAATCGCCGGGCAGATATCTATGAGCTGCATTACTAGCAGGTCAGGGCAAGAAAGTGATCGTTGTGGGAAGTCTTCCACTCGATCTTGCAATGATGCTTCTCGAGCGGGCATGAGAACCTCTCGCTGCAGTATTCGCAGAGGTGTGAATGGTCACTTTCCATTATTAGATCTGCGGGATCATTTCTTAAGAAGATAATGCAGAGACTTTAGAGAGGATCCCTATAGATTATTGCCGTAACCATGTTAGTGACAGTCTGACGCGGTTATTCTCATCGCGGGAACTGTGAGGGAGATGTTAATCGATTTGTATTCATGAGAGTTGCACTATCGCTGCCTTTGATGGCACATCGCTGTCCAGAACATGCAGCATGTAGTACCCCGGCGGGGCCAGCCTGCGACTGATGGGAGCAGACACTGTGATCTTGCTAGATGTCCTACCGAGGATCCGCAACCAGAGCAGCCTCTGATCCGTGTTGTAGTGATGCGTTGTGCTGGACAATGCGACCAGAGATACGCCTGTGATATCCGATGCCTCATGGGTAGCGATCTCGAAATCTCCTCCGTAGGGCAGGCGGGGCGGGGCGCTGGAAATCGTTGGTCTATCTTCAGACACATAAGCGGGGCTGAATATTTCGGTGCGGAGCTCAAAGCTGTGTATGCTGTAGGATGTTCCGGCCACCCAGACGCGGCCGTCTGTTAAGAGTAATGCGCCCGAGTGGTAGATTCTTGGCATAGAATGCGGTGGCAGTACTGTCCATTTCTCTGTGACGGGGTCAAACATTTCAGGATTGTAGACTGCCAGCGTCTTGTCGTTGTTCTCCCTGGTGCCTCCGATGATTGTGACCTTTCCCGTCGGGAGAATGACCGGATTGCAATATCTTCTAGCGTAGGTCATCGACTGAGCGTATCTCGAGGCCATCTGCAGGCCGCTTTGTTCGAGGATCTCGGCAGATTTTTTGGCTATCGCAGGGTACTTTGGAGTGTTGGACCCGCCGCAAATGAGTACCTTACCTTTTTCATTCACATTGTTCTGAAGCGGAAGGAGCACCGATGTTCCAAAACTTCTCTTGACTCCCTTACCCGCGAGATGCCAGATACCTGTCGCTGGATCCCACAGGTAACGGTTAGGGTTCTGACCCACACAGGCGACCAAGCCGCTGGGAAGAAGGTGCATCCGGGGGTAAGGTGCGAGCGACGGATTGACGCCTTCGCCCGGCCCCCCGTAGCACAATGATCCCGCTCCCGGAAGATTTGCGCAGCCTTTGGCATCGCAGCCGACACAATACTTTCTATTGGATTCAGGATTGTACGTGATGCTCCAGCTCTTAGTGTTAGGATCATAGATCTCTGTCAACAGGTTGGAATAGCCAAATTCGTCGTACCCCTCGACGACCTGAACCTTGCCGCTGTCAAGCGAAACAGCGGTTGGATACCACCTGCCATGAGCCATGGGAGGTCGCTCACGGAATGATTCGGACTGGAAATCAAATTCATAAACCGCGTCGAGCCCCCACCAGCGGTGGTTAGGGGACTGGTGCGTATACTTTATAGTCCCTCCGACAAACAGTACGTTTCCATTCGAAAGAAGTGCGTGTCCCGAACACCAGATGTCCTTTTCCACGGTATACTTTTTTTGGCTGTCTGTTTCTGGATCCCATATCCCTGCCCGGAACGGGCCGTCGGCACTTGGCTTGTGAAAACCCGAGCCGGCAACATACAGAACCTTGCCTGAAGGGAGCGTTGCCATATGCACAGGATGGTTGAGAGCCTCGGGTCCGGCTGTCCACGATCCCCCTCCAAGGGCTGCAGCCTGGCTGCCTAGCAAGGAGCTGCGAAAGCCAGCAAGGCCCCCCAGCCCAACAATTCCAGAAGCAGCAACAAGCTTCAAGAATTCGCGCCGCGATACCCGGGGCACAGGATTGTTCCGCTGAAGAAAAATAATAAGCCGATGTATTTCCTACTAGGTAACGAATCACGAGTTGTTACGGCGCTCGTTGTATGCCACCTTTCTCCCCAGCAAGTATCACTGAGACGACAGCGGATCGCCTATTTTCTGCCAAAACCAGGAAATGGAATCCGGGTAATTTTCTGTACCGCTTTACGAATGTGTCCAACCCTGCTCGCTGCCCTACGAGGCAACTTGGGTTTAGACCTTGTCCGATTTCTACGTGATGATCTTGGTCTTTTGAGCCGCGCATCACAGTTGGCACATTGCAATACTTTGCGTTTCGTTCTGATGTTCGATACGTGGTCGCATCGAGGACATAGCACGCTGGCAAGTGTTGCCCTCCGGCCCTGCCATGAAGACTCCCATTCAATGCCCCTCAACACTCTAGCTGGCATGCATACAGGCAATCCCTTATCCTTTATTGCGTCTCGCGTGTTTGCAATCCTTACTTGCATTGAGCTCGGAGAGTCTTTCCATTTCGCAAGCAGCCGACTATGCCACCTTTCGCAGCCTTGATATCTAGGCTGACCTGACGCCGATTCCTCGTAGGAGTGACAGCAGTTTGTCGTAGGTCTCGAGTCGAAAATAATCCATCATGCCTTCAACTTCTTTATCGCTGTATTCTGGGTCCAGATATTTTCTACGATCTGGATGCATACCATAAGTTCCAAGAATTTGTCGCATTGTCATGTCTTGTCCTGAGCGAGTATTTGTGCCGTATAACCTTTGTGCGGGTCTGGTGGAGAGGCATTTTCTATAATCTTGTCTGACTTTTCGTGAGCTGCAGACTAGTGTAGTCGGCTCTATAGATGAACTCCAGACTGGAAAACCAGGTATGGTTACAAACTGACAGAACTATATGAATCATGATCGGGATTGAGAACATGCAGATGGCATAGGCGATTGGGCGGGAAAGAGTCCGGGTTAACCCCTTCCGTGATGCCAACCAAGGCTCTTCGTACCTCTGGACTTTGGAGCTAGTTCGACCGCACCGGGCGGACGGTGGTCGCCTACCCGCTTGCTCTTTTTCTGTTACTCATGACTTTTTCTTGGACGGGCATTTTGCGTTGATACAGATTCGCCATTGCCTGGCCCGCCGGGCAAATACCACGCCGACAATAGGCCAGCCGCATTTCTGGCATGTTTTTCCCGTGACTCTTATTCCGCCTCTCTGTGGCAGCGGCGCGGTTGCCTTGCACCCGCCTTCAGCATAATTCGAGCAGCCGACAAATCGCTTTTTTGATGCTCTGGATCTTATGATCCGCAGCTGGCCCTTGCCGCAGATCGGGCAGGAGCCGATTGTTGCAGCCTTGGTAAGATCTGATGCGGCCGCATCTCCGATGCTCGATCCAACTTCATTCTTTTTCTTCATCAAGGTCGACAGCGAATCGATCAGCGTGTCGACAGTGCTCTCTATGGCAGAAGCGCTGTCCAAAGTCCCCTGCTCTACTTTTTCGAGCTTTTCCTCCATCAGCCTTGTCAATTCTGTCGAAATTATCGCAGGTGCATGCTCCTCCATAGATTCGACTACTGCAAGTCCAAGATCGGTTACTTCAATCCCGCCACGCATGGCAGAGACGTAATTCCTCTTGAATAGCGTGTCGATAATGTCAGCGCGCGTAGCCTTTGTGCCAATCTGCTCCTGCTCCATCTTGGCAAGCAGGCTGGATTGATTGTAGCGGGCAGGCGGCTGCGTGAATTTTTCTTCCATGCTTGTGCCGAGATTTTCCACCGAGTCGCCGTCGTGGAGTTCTGGCAGCTCGTGCTGCTCAAGCTTGATGTACGGTCTGTAAAACAGCATCCAGCCCTCATAGAGCGGTGCGCTGGCCTCAGCTCTGAACTCGTGGCCTCCGACGTCGATTGAAACTTTGGTGCGCTGGCTTGTAGCAGGATCCCCAAAGGTAGCAAAGAACCTCTTGACAATGAGGTCATAGATCTTGAACTCTGGCCCCCCCAGCCTCCGACCCGGCACTACACCTGTCGGATAGATAGCCGGATGTGCCGGGTCACTCATGCGCCCCTCATTTGGGACAAGCCTTTCTTTAGAAAGCAGGATGGAGGCGAACCTCCCGTAGCTTCCGACATTTGCCAGTGCGGAGATTATCTTGGAATATCCTATCGATCTTGGCAGCTTTTGGCTTGAAGTGCGGGGGTAAGAGATCAGGGCCGAAAGGTACAGCTTTTCCGCTAACGCAAGGGCGTACCCGGGAGAAATCCGAAATAGCCTGTACGCTTCGCGCTGCAGGTCGCCGGTGTTGAACGGCGCTGGCGGCCTCAACACAACCTTGCTGCTCGACACGTTGGCTACGGTACCTCGCACGCCCGTGCACTTTTCAACGATCTCTTTGGCCAGTGCGAGTGTTGCGATCTTTGGCTTGAAATAGTGCGCCACAAAGTTTCGGACGCTCTTGCGAAGTTCCGCGGCAACAGTCCAGTAGGGATCCGGAACATGGAGCCTGATCTCCAACTCTCTCTCTACTGCGAATGCAAGGGTTGGCCCCTGCACCCTTCCGATTGATAAATTGCGATAGCCGCCGACCGCGCTTTTGAATGATTGTGCAAGAGCCCTTGAAAGGTTCACACCGTAGAGAAAGTCCAGCATGTGGCGCGACCGGCCGGCATCTGCAAGCCGGCTGTCCGGCTCCAGCAGATTCGCAAATGAAATTCTCATTTCTTCATCCGTCAACGTAGAGAATTTTGCCCGAAGTGACTTGGAATACTGGTGGCCGCACGCATACTCTAGAACGCTGTACCCGATCACTTCGCCTTCCTGATCATAATCGCATGCGTGAACAAAGGACGATGCCTTTCTTGCAAGATCTGAGATGACCTTGATCGCCCGGGCTGCACGCGCGTTTTTTTCGACCACTGTCCACTCAAGGTCGAGGACAGGAAACACGCTTCTGTTTGCAGTCGAATCGGTCAGTCCGTAGAGATGTCCAAGGGCCGAGCAGACAATGTAACGATGATCTTCCCGTTTCACCTCAAAGACCGACATTCCTGCATGTCTTGATTCGCGAGAAGTCCCTAGAGCCTCGGCTATCCTCCTGGCTGCGTCTGGCTTTTCGCAAACTACAAGAGTATACAAGCTGCATCAATGTGTCAACGTGCGGATATTAATGCGATCCCGTACAAGTCCAATCGCTGCATTTTCGTCAAAGGATTCGTTGGAAGTTGGAAAGAAGGCCACTTAGCAGGGGTTAGCCGCTTTACAATTGTAAACTATGGCCTTATCTAGGCAGCCAAGGTTGCAAATGACATGTTCAAAGACCCTGTATGCAAAATGATGGTGGATGAAAAGAAGGCAAAATTCGTTTCGGAAGCAGGAGGAAAAAAGGTTTACCTCTGCTCTGAGGTGTGCAAGAGCGAGTTTGATAGTAATCCGAAAAAGTACGGATACTAGTACAAGGCGTTCTGGAATGAATCCGGAAAAAACTCTTTATGCTCTCCGATTGGGCATCTGGTAGTGGCATTTCAAATTGGATAAGCAAGAAAAAAGAGGAACAAAGACAGGCAAAGGTAAAGAAAAATTCATAGCTATTGGTGTTGGAATAGCCGTTGTTATTGCGGTCGGTATAGGAATGGCATTGTCGATGAGCAGTGGAAACCTACCAAGCCCAAACTTTGAAACCTCTTCGTCAAGGACTGTTTCATGGATTCATGTGCATGGACTAGGAATTGATCCTTCTGACAGCAGCGTATTGTACATTGCTACGCACGGCGACTTTTACAAGAGCGTAGATGCTGGCACACCAGTCAAGGTAGACAAACAAAGAGCAGATTACATGGCATTTAACGCTCCTATGACTCCCGGAACTCCACTTCATTCCAGCGGTCACCCCTCTACTGGCGGCAATACTGGCCTGATAATGAGTACTGATGGAGGTCAGACGTGGGAGGTTGTTGCAACGGTCCTCGATCCTCCAGTGGATTTTCACGCGATGGCTGTTAGCAGGAGCGACCCTGACACCGTTGTAGGATTCGACAGTGGTGGACGAGGAATATTCAAGAGTACCGATGCGGGAAAGACGTGGGACAGATTTGACTATCCCGGGCAGCACGTGACAGCGCTTGCAATCTCTCCAAGCGATTCCAATACCGTGCTTGCAGGAACAAATGATGGCGTCTTCATATCGAATGACGGAGCGGCTAGTTGGACTCGGACTAACCAATATTCGGGAATGGCAGTCATGGCATTAGCATTTGATGCTGACGGAAATCTCTATGCTTCAACCGAGGAGTTTGGTCTGGCAAGATCATCTGACGTTGGTAAGACATTTGAAAGCATCATTCGTCCTCCGAATGGCCTTACCGCTACCTCAATTTCTGTTGATTCCAAGAACAACATAATATACGTCGCTGGATTCGCTGCGCCTCAGGGTTTTCAAGAGGTATACAGAAGCTCCTCATTGAATGGGGATGGTTGGCAACTGGTAGGAACAAATAAGACATAACAAAGAGCTGCGTTGTAATCAGTAAATGGGGATATCGGAATATAGCGGAATGATCTCCTGTGAGTAAGAGAGCTTTGTTCAAGGTAGTTGGAATGTATTGCACCAGTTGTAAGCCTATAGTTGAAAGCCAGCTTAGGGGCGAGCATGCGATAAAGAGAGTAGCTGTCGACGTCATGACCGACGGCGTAATAGTAGAATACGACCCTTCGCTTATTACTATCACCGAGATAAAGAAAAAGCTAGAGGCTTCGGGTTACAAGTTCTCTAGAGTATTTTCTCCTACGCGCTAGCCTCGGCAGAGAGATATGCTTCATTCACATTCATTTGCGAGTAAGGCTGATCTCTTCTTGTTCTTGCTGACGCGAATCTTGGTACGTATCTGCCGAGCAGCAGCGAGTTCCCGACCACAGTCACCGAGCTCAGAGCCATTGCTGCTCCTGCAAGTATAGGCAGCCAGCCGAAAACTTCCAGCCCGAGGAAAGGCACGAGCGCGCCTCCTGCCACAGGTATCAACCCAGTGTTGTACGCAAACGCCCAGAACAGGTTCTGCTTTATCTTAGATACAGTCTTCTTGCCCAGCTCAAGCGCAATAACTACGTCCCTTACATCGTTCTTTATCAGTATGATTCCGCCCGTCTCTTTTGCCACGTCGGTGCCGGAGCCTATTGCTATCCCAAGATCGGCACGGGCAAGCGCAGGAGCGTCGTTGATCCCATCGCCGACCATTGCCACCACTCTTCCTTCGTCCTTCAGCTTTGCAATGACCTGCTCCTTCTCCTGCGGCAGAACCTGTGCTATTACGCGCTTGATTCCCAGCTTTGACGCTATCGCATTCGCGGTCCTTTCGTTGTCGCCTGTCAGCATCGCTACTTCGATATGCAAGCGGTTGAGCGCGTCGATCGCCTCCTTCGCACGTTCCTTCACAGTGTCTGCCATTGCGATTATACCTGATAGTTTTCCGTCGATTGAAACGAGCGTGGCCGTCTTGCCTGCCTGCTCCATACTCTGAAGTGTCGCGTCCACCTCTCCTGTGACACTGATCCCGTTTTCGCGCGTCAGCTTTCTGTTTCCTATCATGACTTCGTGGCTTCCAACATTTGCTCTGAGTCCGTGACCCGATACTGCCTCAAATGAATCGGGATTCGAGACCGGGATTCCCTGCTCCCTAGCTTTCCTGACCACGGCCCGGCCGAGCGGGTGCTCTGAGCCTGACTCTGCGATTGCCGCCAGCCTCAGCAGCTCGTTATCCCCTGCTCCTGTCAAATCGACTATATCTGTGACCGAAGGTTTGCCTTCTGTCAGCGTGCCGGTCTTGTCGAAAACTACAGTATCCACCTTTCTTGCCATTTCAAGATGCTCCCCTCCCTTGAACAGAATGCCGTTCTCCGCTCCTTTGCCAGCTCCCATCATCAGTGCGGCTGGCGTCGCGATTCCAAGCGCGCAGGGGCACGCGATGATTATCACTGACACGAAAGCAAGGACCGAATAGGTCAGTCCCGCGCCTCCTGCAATATACCATCCCATAGCCACGCCTACCGCAACAGCGATGACCGCCGGAACGAAATACTTTGCCACCTGGTCGACCATTCTCTGCATCGGGGCCTTACTCATCCTTGCGTCTTCAACAAGCGCGATGATCTGCGACAGTACTGTATCCTGACCCACCTTGGTGGCTCTGACTTTGAGAAGGCCACTTTGGTTTATCGTCGCACCAATGACTTCGCTATCCCTTGATTTGTCTACAGGTATGCTTTCGCCGGTGACAGCCGACTCATCCACTGACGATGCGCCGTCGACTACGATTCCGTCCGCGGGCACCCGCTCGCCCGGCCTGACCACCAGCAGGTCGCCCTCCTGAACCTGCTCGACAGGGATCTCTATTTCCTTTTGTTCCCTTATCACCTTCGCAACTCTGGGCTGAAGGTCCATCAGTTTTCGCACTGCGCTAGACGCCTTTTCTTTTGTCCTTGTCTCGAGAAGCCTTCCGACTAGGATCAGAGTGATAATGATCGCGGCAGTTTCAAAATACACCGATGCGAATGGAAAGTAGCCGGGCGCTATGGTGACTGCCGCGCTGTATAGATAGGCCGCGGTTGTCCCGAGAGCTATCAGCGTGTCCATGTTCGAGGCTCTAGCTCTTATTCCGTCCCACGTACCTTTGTAGAACCGCCAACCTATCCAGAACTGCACTGGAGTTGCCAGCACGAGCATCACATAGCTGCTAATATCCATTGGAAGCGGCATGAACTCCTCGAGCTGCGAGGGAAACATGTGCGGAAGTGTCAATATCAATATTGGAATGGTAAGGGCTATACTGATCGCGACATGCCTCTTTAGTTTCTTCATCTCCCTTTCGGGTTGAGTAAATTCATTCAGGCATTGAGTGCTGCAGAAATAGTATTTCCGGCCATCCACAATATGCTGTATGGACTCGGGTTTTTCTTCGACAAACATGCCGCATACCGGGTCTGTAGCCATGCGTATCCCTTGGATTTTCTCTTATATAGCATAAGGACTTTACAATTGTAAAGCACCAGGCTCGAGCGATAGGGTGCCAAAACTTGACAAGCGACACCCATGCCATGAGCCTGGAGGAATAAACATCAGCAGTTATTGTTACGTATCAGCAGTGTCTAAGCTATTTATATTCAGAAGATGCTCTTTTTAGGGTATGACTGAGAAGGTCTGCATTCTTGGCGCCGGCAGCACGAAATACGGAAAACTCAATGAAAGCATAATAGAGATCGCCCTTGGCGCGGCAAAAGATGCAATAGAATCTGCTGGGATAACCCCCAAGGACATTCAGGCCGGTTACATTTCCAATGTATTCGGAGTGGCGGACAAGCAGGTGCACATGGCGCCTGTTATTATGAGCAACCTTGGCATATCTCATGTTCCCGGGCTCACGATCGAATCTGCATGTGGTTCCGGCTCGGTAATGTTTCGCGAGGCCTTCGCCAACGTGGCGGCTGGATTTTACGACTGCGTCCTTGCACTGGGCGTCGAAAAGGTGACGCACACTGGCACAGCTCACAGCACCACGCTGTTTTCGTACTGCTCTGACTTTTTCTATGAAGGCGGCAACGGCGCGTCTTTCCCTGGGCTGTTCGCTTCTATGGCAAGGGCATACCTGACAACTCACAAGGCGACAGAAGAAGATCTTGCCCATGTTGCGGTCAAGAACCATGAAAACGGAGTGCTCAACCCAAAGGCTCATGTCCGGAAAAAAATTACAGTTGACGACGTGATGCAGTCTCCGGTGGTCGCGTCGCCACTAAAGCTGCTCGACTGCTGCCCGTTCTCCGACGGCGCTTCTGCTACGATCCTCTGCAGCGAAGAATTTGCCAAGAAAAGCGGAAGACCCTACGTTGAGGTCATAGGCTCTGGCAGAGGAGCATCACCGGCCGCGGTTCAGGGAAGGGAGGACATTACGACTATTCCAAGCACTGTCGCTGCGGGAAGGCAGGCATACAAGATGGCCGGCCTTGCTCCCAAAGACATCGATTTTGCCGAAGTCCACGATTGCTTTACAATTGCAGAAATTATCGACATTGAGGACCTCGGGTTCTTCCCAAAGGGCAAGGCGGCGCATGCCGTCAGGGACGGCGCGACTCGCCTTAGAGGCGAGATCCCGGTGAACCCGTCCGGCGGGCTGAAATCAAAGGGCCATCCGATAGGCGCCACGGGGGTTGGGCAGGTCGTCGAGGTATTCGACCAGTTCACAGGCAGGGCGGGAGAGAGGACAGTCCAGAACGCAGAGATAGCGCTCACCCACAACTTTGGCGCCACAGGCGCTAGCGCGGCAGTCCACATATTTCGAAAAGTTGACAGAAAGTAGGATGATGGAGAAATTGTCGCAACAGTCAGGAACTCGAGAAAAGTTCATCTCGGCGGCGAACAGGCAAAAGATATCTGCAAACAAGTGCGTCAGTTGTGGCCACCTCATGCTAGAAACGGTGCTCTATTGCGAAAAATGCTCGGGCAGCAAGTTCGAAGACGTCGAACTCGAGGGGGCAGGAACTGTAGTGACATATACGATACAGGCGGTTGCTCCGGAGGGCTTTGAGGATGCCGGCTCGTATGCCTGGGTGGTCTTTAAGGTAGAAAACGCTCAGCTGAGAGCCTCTGGATTTTTGCCAGGAATCCATACTCCTCAGGATCTTCCGATTGGCACAAAGGTGAGAGTGACTGGCTTTGACGCAAAGCACGGCCTCGTGCTGTCAAAGTAGATGTATGTAGTCCCGCAAACAGCCTTTTTCTTATATCCGCGCGCTGCAAACTTTATTTCGCGCACATGTTCGAGTCAAAGGTATGGAAGTGCAATTCATGTCAAGAGTTCTTTTTCTTCGAGCTCGACGCGGATGAGCACAAGAAGCGAACGGGTCATTCCGACTTTAAGGTTTCGGACTGGGCATCGCGCGAACAGTCTTCGCCAAGAATAAACAGGGACAGGCAGGCGCCGATCTGATTTCACTGCGTAGCAGCAGCTGCGCGTTTTGTTAAAAACTGTCAAGGAAACTTTTCTTATTGCAGTTGCAGGCGTTAGCATACATGCTGTCAGCAGATGTTGTTTGCGGCAAGTGCGGCTCTGTTATCTATCAAATGCGGATGTTAAAGTCGATAAAGGACGCCTTGCGCGGAACGAACTCGCGCTGCCCCGTTTGTGGCGCGGCGCTAAATCCTGCTGACTTTACCGTTTCGCTAAGCAAGCGCTAGTGCCTGTCATGCCTTCGAAAGGCACCATAGTATGCCAGCGTTGCCAGGCCCATAGTAAGCACGTACCAGCCGGGAAGAACAAAGCTCCCGAGATCGATGTATCCTAAATGCATCGAGGTCCAGTCAGAGCTCTGCATGAGCAGCCCTCCCTTCGGATCGCTCTCGAGCGGCACAGCCAGCCTGTTAGCAAACCACGCAAAATCCTCGACAAGTATCGCAGTGATGAGGTTGGCGATGCCGAGGGAAGCGGCCTTTATTCTCTTGTGCCTGCCGAGCAGCTTGAAGAGCATGTCATCCCATAGCGCGGCAAAGCTAATGAGCACAAAGATAAACAGCATCGGGAACAGGTGGTATTGGTACATGTTGCCGATTATCGGTTCTGTCTCCCTGCTCCTGTCAAAGTTGCTGTCGCTGACTACTACCTCGCCGTTTGAGATCTGGAGCGCAGGATCCTTGATGTAATAGTACTCGAGGTGGGCAAAGCTCACCGCGAATACCACACATACGAGTGCAGTCGAGATGAACTCTATCTTGCGTGCGCCAAGCTGCATCCTGATGTGGTCGCGCTTTGACTGCCCGCCGTGGTCTTCGCCGGTTCTGACCATCTCAGAGGAAAGTACTTTGACGCATATTAAACAATACCAATTCCGGCGTAGCTTAGCTTTATGACAGCTCTTGGTGCAGATCCTTCAACACCGGGTCTTTTCCAACTTTTGCTCGCCCGTTGTAATGTAAGATGGCAGGGGGAGCGGAGAAGCGCCAGCAGTTCGTTAGCCAGATCACCAACGCAAGAACTGTCGTATACAACAAGCTTGGAAGACTCAGAATCCTTGACCAGAGGTTCGCCACGATGGAGGCGTACTATATGGATCAGATAACCGGCAACATCAAGACAGGAAACAATACCCGAGCCAAGATAATCGCAACCGAACTGTCCAACGTGAGGCGGATCCGCAGGACGACGCACCACACCGGCCTGGCACTTGAGGCACTCGTAATTAGGTTCAGCACGATATGCGAGTTTGCCGCAGTACTTGACACCATCGATCCCACGGTCGAGATGATAAAGGGCATCCAGTCAGAGTTGACAAAGGCCATCCCAGCCGCGACCCAGGCGTTCTCAGATGTGTCCTCTGTAACGTCAGAAGTACTCATCAACGCAAACTTTGCGGGAGACGTCAGGGTGTCGACTCCAGTGGATGCCGATGCACTCTCGATTCTGAGCGAGATCGAAGGCGCTCTCGAGTACGAGGCAAAGGCAAAGCTTCCGGAGGTTCCGACGGACATCCCCTCTGCCACTCCGGCAGCAAAAGCGCAGACACAGGGCATGCTCGTAGAAACCTAGAAAAATAATTGACCAAAAGGTCAATTGGCCCGAGTAGGGTGGATCGCACTCTTAGTGAAAGATATTTTACAAAGTAGTTTTAATCATTTACCCTGATAACGGGATGCAATGGAACAAGTGAGTCTCGATTCTCAATCAACCAGTGATCTAAGGAAAGGTGGCGTGCTGGAATCTGCGTCAAGACGTGTGCGGATGATTTTCTCCGTCATGGCCAGCCCTAACAGGATCGACATCCTGCGCATTCTGAACACGAAGGGTCCACTCACTTACTCTGAGCTAAAAGCACTCGCGGGCTTCAAGTCAAAGAAAGAGTCAGGCAAGTTTGCGTACCACTTGCGAAAACTTTTGAGGCAGCTGCTAGTCGCGCTAAACAAGTCCGAGCGCAGGTATACCATCACCAACCTTGGCAAGCTGGTTCTGAGCCTTGCTCGGCAGATAGAGGAGCGCTCGATAATCGAGAGCGGCAAGATGTATGTTAGGACTAGCAGGCACACCATTGAGGAATTCAATTCCCACAAGATAATCCAGTCACTTGTGAGGGAGGCGAACCTGCCTCTAGAGCAGGCGCACAAGATAACTGAGGAAGTTGAGAACAAGATCTACAAGTTCCAGACTGCGTATCTGACCTCATCTCTTATTCGGGAAACAGTAAACTCTGTCCTAATAGAGCACGGCCACGAGGAATACAGGAACAAGCTGGCGAGGCTGGGCCTACCTTCGTCGGACCTTCTCGGGATCCTCTCAAGCGAAGAGGACACCAGGAACGGCATCGAAGGCGTGATGTCAAAGGCAGCAGGCACTATTTTTTCAGAGTATCTTGTGTTTAACACTATGCCAAAGGACATCGCAGACATGCACCTCGCAGGCGAGATCAACATATCCTCAAGCTCGTTGTGGGGACTTTTGCCAGACACGATATTTCTGAACCTTGCCGAGCTTGAAGAAGGGCTTGACCTCCGTGGGCATTTTCTGAATGTGGCAAGGATTCCAGCGATCAAGAGTTCAGATGATGCGCTGGCAGCGCTTCCGCTGCTCGTTTCACTGCTCAGCAGGGAAGCATCTTCAGAAGTGGTGATTGAAGGCATCGTGCCTGCATTGCTAAAGAACACAAAGGATCTCGAAGAGCTGTCGTCAAGATTTGCCCGGTCCCTCGTCGCATCGTCCGGAGCTCCTTCATATTCGGCGGGCCTGCCGATAGCTACGATCGCTGTTCCAGTTGACGGACATGACACCAGGCATATCAATTCTCTGCTAGACGGATACAAAAAGTACGCCGATGCAACTCCGGTTCCTCGAATAGGTCTGGCACTTGTGTATGGCAGCGGCAAATCTGCATCAAAGGAAAGCCTGGATCACGTGGCGGCAGCTGTTCGCAGCGGCGGCATCGTTTCCGTTGGCAACGGGCAGATGCGGGCCAGCAACGGTATAAAAAGCCCGGCAGCTGCAGGCAAGGGATCCGCAGCAGCGACAATGGCTTTCCATTCTCTGTCGTTGAATCTGCCAAGACTCGCGTACGAATCCAACAAGGACGAAACTTATTTTCGCGCAAAACTCGCGCTTTTGATAAAGCCGTCGCTCACGGCAATGTCCATGCGCAAAAAGACAGTAGTAGACTATGTAAAGCGCGGCCTGACCCCTGCGCTAGCGAGCGGGACACAGACGTGGCACCGGGGCGCGTCCAGCATAATGATCAACCTTGCAGGCACAAGGGAAGCTGTCTATACGATCTTGGGCCACGAAGGCTCTGACGGCGCGGATGTGATGTCAAAGGTGCTAAAGACCGCGGCGGAGGTTTCCGCTGCGCAGGGAAGGCAGCTAGGAGAAGATGCAATTGCCGGCATAACAATGGTGGCCGATGACAGCGGCTCGAGATTTGCTGGCCTCGACTCTGAGAAGTACGGGAAGGTTTCGCTTCTGCAAGGGGCAAATAATGCCAGCTATAGCCAGGGAATGACACTAAACGGTAAGGAACTCCTTTCGAATGGTGAGGCGGCAATTCAGGACTGCTCCATGATAGACAGGCTTCTCAACGGCGGTTTTGCTGCCGGAGTTGACGTCACAGACCTGACGCCTGCTGAAACAAGGACTGTGCTTGAAGCTGCTGCCGCGCTGCCTTTCTTCCGCCCGCGGATCAGGCTGGGCGTTTGTGCTGCGTGCGGCAAGAAATCAAGAGCCGCAGCGGAACGGTGCGAATCATGCAAGTCCCCTAACAGGTTGCCAGTGTATTCGTAATAGCTGCTCTGCGGCTTTTCCCGCCGCATCATCATTATTTTCCGATAACATGATAAACTGAAAAGCGATCCAGTTTTCGCTCAAACTTTGTCCAATGCATTTGACGGAATTTTCTTTTTGTTTTTTGGAATTATTACATTGTTGGATTCAGATTCCAGCTTTCTCTTGCTTTAATATCGGCGGGTTCACTTTCGCTAATAATTTGCATCCAAGATTTGGAATAAAATGTATAAGTAGAAGTAGCTTTTTGTATAGTGCGGGATGGCGGGGATTACCGAATTTAATTCAAATTCAGAACAGACGCTGATTTCCAAAATACGAAAACGCGACGGACGCATAGTCAACTTTGAACAATCCAAGATCTCTAACGCGATATACAAAGCACTTGTTGCTAACGGCAAGCCGGATTATCCACTTGCTGAAAAGCTGGCCGCAAGAGTTTTGCAAAAAATAGTGCAGCAGGCCCGCGATTCTGCCGGCAAGACTGCAATACCAAGCGTTGAAGACGTACAGGACATGGTCGAGTCGATACTGATCGAGGAAGGGCAATCAGAGACTGCGAAGGCGTACATACTCTACAGGCACGAGAGGCGCAAAGTGCGCGATGAGAAAATGAAGATCCTTAACAAGAAGGACCTCGACGAAGTCGACAAGGCATTTGACATTAATTCGCTAAGAGTGCTTGCGGCGCGCTATCTGCTCAGGGACAACAACAACGAAATCATTGAAGGGCCAAAGCAGATGTTTGAGCGCGTTGCGACTCTTGTAGCGGTAGCAGACCTGCTACACGACCCTGTCGTGTTCAACTTGGCAGGGGGAAACATGCAGAGCATCGAAGAAGCCGAACGATACTTTGCGAAACTGGATGACTTTGACAACAAGCTGCATCTCGGCGGATACTACCTGAACAAGTACCACTTTGAAGCAATGATACGCCACTACATCTACTGCGCGCAGCACGGGCAGATGAAGGTGAGCTTTAAGGACCTGTTGAGGATGCTGGCAGAGGGCAAGATG
>Ga0187893_10007038_pt1 | contig 18762 bp, 21 predicted proteins | sample MA1701074metaG_FD_139574 | JGI IMG/M metagenome (GOLD analysis project Ga0187893, IMG submission 139574) | White microbial mat communities from a basaltic lava cave in the Kipuka Kanohina Cave System on the Island of Hawaii, USA - MA170107-4 metaG ... | reverse complement strand
GGCAAGGTGAACATGAAGCTCGGCCCGGTCTCGCTCTCCTTCGCCGGGACCGTGACGATGCAGGAGCGTGACGACGACGCGAAGCGCGTGGTCCTGGTGGCGAAGGGGATGGAGGCGAAGGGCAAAGGCGCCGCCAACGCGAGCATCACGAGCTGGCTCGAGCCGGGAGAGGGCGCCACCACCGTGAGGATGAAGGCCGACATCCACCTGACCGGCACCGTCGCCCAGATGAGCCGTGGTCTGCTCCCCGAGGTGAGCCGCAAGCTCACGCAGCAGTTCGCCGACTGTTTGCAGGCGAGCATGGCAGCCGAGTCCGCTGCACCGGCGGCTGCAGGAACCGAGGCAGCGGAGGCCCAGGCCACACCTGCACCGGTCGCGAAACCGATCGGCGGGATCCGGCTCGGCCTGGCCGCGATCTGGGCCGCGATCGCCAACTTCTTCCGCAGGCTCTTCGGGAAGAAGAGGTCGCAGGAGTGATCTCGGTGATCGTCCTCGCCGCGGGCGAGGGCAAGCGGTTCGGCGGGACGAAGCAGGTCGACGTCGTGCGTGGCAAACCGCTCGTCCAGCATGCGCTCGATGCGGCCGCCGACGCGGAGGTCGACGAGATCGTCGTCGTCCTCGGCCACGATGCCGAACGCATCCGCGCGGCGCTCGCCCTCACTCCGAACACCCACGTCGTCGTCAACGAGCGCTATGTCGAGGGACAGTCGACATCGCTCGAGGTCGGACTCGATGCGCTCGACCCTTCGAGCGAGGCGGCCGTCGTGCTTATGGCGGACCAACCGGGGATCGAGGCTCGGCATGTGAGATCGCTCGTGACCCGCTATCGAGACGACTCGCCCGACGTCCTTCGCATCCGATTCCGCGACGGGCCCGGTCCTGCCATCATCGCCCGCTCGATGTGGCCCGAGCTCATGTCGCTCACCGGAGACACAGGCGCAAGGAAGCTCTTCGACGCGAACCCCGATCGGGTCACGTGGCTCTCCTTCGACGAGGACACGCCGGTCGACGTCGACGTTCCCGAAGACCTCGAACGGGCCTAGATGTGGGTCGCCCCGGCCGCCGAAGCGGCCGGGGCGACCCGTTCTCTACAGCTAGGTCGGGAGGGGCTAGCCGTAGAAGATGACCGTCACCCAGAGGTTCCCGTCTGACTCGACGACCCCGATCGCCACGTGGTCGAACCCCTTCTGCAGGATGTTCCGACGGTGCAGCTTGGACGCCATGAAGGCCTTCTGCAGCTTGGACAGGGAGGACCCGACGCCGATGTTCTCGCCTCCCATCGTCCACTCGACCCCCTTCAGCTTGTCCGCGAGGTTCGCCGAGTGCCACAGCTCGCCCTCCTCCGCCATCGCACGCGAGTGACGTCTGGCGTAGCGAGACAGTTGCTCGTCCAGCTCCAGCGCCTTGCGATCCCTGTCCGCCCGGTCGTCGTTGGTGAGCTGGAGCAACTCGGCGCGCCACCGAGGGGCGGCGTCCGCTCGGTCGACCACGGTCCCGGACGTGAGGGAGGCGGCGACGAGCAGGAACACCAGCGCCCCACGACGCCAGCTCCGGCTGACCGAGATCGTCACCCCGCCTCCTCCCTCAGGGTCCCCAACAGGCTCGGGCTCCGGGTGGAGGCCCGGTCCTTCGGTAGCTCGGCCGCCTGCGCTCTGCCTGTGGTTCTTGGAGAGCGGTAGGCCCGGAGCTTTGCGTCCCGCCGTTGCCGACGGTTTGCCCTTCTCGGGACCAACCCTTTGGTTCGGTTATCGGCCGTTCGGGGTCGAAAACTTAGCCTGGTGGGGAGGGATGTCCGGGCGCAATAGGGCCGGTTGACTAGCCGATCTGGGGGGCCGGGCGGTGGTGCTACGGCCGACGCGCTAGCAGGACGGGCCCAGCGTGCGGTGACGGAGGGCGGGAAGGACGCTGCGAACGCGCTCGATCTCATCCAGGTCGAGCTCGGCGAAGGTCACGCCGACGCCGTCGTCGGCGAGCGCGACCAGGCGCCCCCACGGGTCGGCCACCAGGCTATGGCCGAAGTTCCGACGCTCCCTCCCGGGTGGTCCCCAGGTCCCCCACTGGGCCGCGGCGACCACGAACGCCTGGTCCTCGATCGCCCGGGCGCGCAGCAGGACCTCCCAGTGGTCGACGCCCGTCTCGTATCGGAAGGCCGCCGGCACGAACAGGATCGTCGCCCCCTGGACGGTGAGCGACCGATAGAGCTCGGGGAAACGAACGTCGTAGCAGATCGACAGGCCGAGGCGGCCGAATTCCGACTCGGCCGTGACGACCTGGTCCCCGGCCGAGTAGACGAACGACTCGCGGCTCGGGACGGCTCCAGGCGGGTCCGCGTCGAACAGGTGGATCTTGCGGTACGTCGCGACGAGCTCGCCGCCTCGATCGAACACCACGCTCGTGTTGTAGACGCGCTCGCCGTCGAGCTCGAGCACGCTCCCGCCGTGGATCCACATCCGATGCTCCCGTGCGAACTCGGCGAGCCGATGGGTCCGTGGACCCGGGACCGTTTCGGCGGCAGTGCGAACGTGCGCGGCCGAGCCCTGGCACGGCCACACCTCGGGGAGCGCCACGAGGTCCGGCTCGCCGGCCGCGGCCTGCTCGAGGAGCCCGAACACCTGCTCCTCGTTCGCAGCGACGTCGTCACCGCAGTTGGACTGGCACAGCGCGACGCGCATCTCAGTCGTCGTCGGCCAGGTTGATCTCGGCGTCGATCTCGATGCGCACCGTCTTCCCGACCAGCCAGCCACCGGTCTCCACGACGACGTTCCACGTCATGTCCCAGTCCTCGCGATCGATCTCCGTTGTCGCGTAGAAGGCGGCGAGCGGCGGAGCATCGGGGTTCGGGCCGGCGCCCCACCCGAGGAACTCCGCGGACAGGACGACCTCGCGGGTGGTGTCCTTGATCGTGAGATCGCCGACGAGGTCGAAGGTGCTCTCGCCGGTCGGTCGCAGCTCGGTGCTGCGGAACGTCAGCTTCGGGTACGTCTCGATCTCCAGGAAGTCACCGCTGCGCAGGTGGTTGTCGCGCATCTCGGTATCGGTCCCGATGCTGCCCGCGTCGATCTCCACCTCGACCGACGAGTCCTCGGGCCGTTCCGCGATCACGACCGTGCCGTCGAACGCGGAGAAGCGGCCGTGGACCCGCGAGAGCATGTGCCGGGCGACGAAGCCGATGCGCGTGTGGGCCTGATCGAACCGCCAGGTCCCCGCGGGCGGGAGCCCGGCTCGCTTCTCGAGGGCGATGTCATCGGCCACGACCCCATGATGCAGGAAGGCGCCCTGCCTCGCCGGGCGCCTTCCCTCGGGGGACGAGCCGAGCTACTCGGACAGGTGGAGCTCGGTGTCGATCTCGATCCTCACCTTCCTACCCACAAGCAGCCCGCCGGTCTCGACCGCCACGTTCCAGGTGAGGCCCCAGGCCTCGCGGTCGATCTCGGCGCTCGCGGTGAACGCTGACATCGTCGGCGCCTCGGAGCTCGGACCGGGACCCCAGCCGAGGAACTCGGCGTCCAGGACGACCTCGCGGGTGATGTCCCTGATCGTGAGGTCGCCGACCAGCCGGAAGCGGTTGCCGCCCGCCGGCCGGATCTCGCGGCTGCGGAACGTGAGCTTCGGGTGGTTCTCCACGTCGAAGAAGTCCGCGCTGCGGAGGTGGTTGTCCCGCATGTCCGTCTTCGTCTCGATGCTTGCCGCGTCGATCTCGACCTCCACGTGCGAGTCCTCCGGGCGCTCGGCGATCACCACCGTCCCGTCGAACACGTTGAAGCGTCCGCGCACGCGGGAGAGCATGTGGCGGGCGACGAACCCCACGGTCGTGTGGTTCTTGTCGAACGTCCAGGTCCCCACCGGCGGGAACTGTGCCCGTTCTAGAACCTCCGCTGCCTGGGCCATCTCGGCCTCCTCCTTCCTGCGGCCTCGGGAAGAGACCGCTCGCCTACTCGGTTGTTGCTAACGAGATGAGAGTGACTCCTATTCCCGAAGTAATTGAAGAAACCGAAGCGGCTCGGGGTATCCTCTCCCCCGTGGAGGGCGAGGTCGGGACCGTCTGCCGGCACTTCCAGCGCGCCGCCGAGATCCTCGGGCGCCGCTGGAACCCGCAGATCATCAGCGTGCTGCTGGCGGGCTCGGCCCGATTCGGCGAGATCCGGGACCGCGTCCCGGGCATCTCGGACAACCTGCTCGCCGAGCGGCTGAGGCAGCTCGAGGACGACGGGATCGTGCGTCGCACCCTGCGCGACGAGCGGCCGATCCGGATCGAGTACTCCCTGACCGAGGAGGGGATGGGTCTCGAGCAGGCGATCGCCGCCCTCGCCCGGTGGGCCGAGCGCAGCTACGCGGGCATGCCAACGAGCTCCTGAGACAGGCTCAGGCTTCGCCCGAGGGCGGGCGCTCAAGCAGCCGGTCGCCCGGCGGGCCGAACCCGAACTTCTCGTAGAGCCCGTGCGCGTCGCGCGTGTGCAGGAGCCATCGAAGCTCGCGCTGCGGCCCTTCCTCGACCGCCGCCCGGACGAGCTCGACGCCCAGCCCGCGACCGCGGTGCTCCTCGAGCACGTAGACGTCGGCGAGGTACGCGAGGCGGCCGTCGCTCCAGATCCTCGCGAACCCGACCTGCCGCCCGTCGTGGTACAGGCCGACCACCCGTGAGGCCTGGCGAGCCTGGAGCTCGACGAGCTCGCGCGAGCGCTCCCGGCCCCAATAGGCCTCGGTCGACAAGAACGCCCAGACGGCGTCGAGGTCGACACGGCCCGGGTCGTCGTCCAGCTCGAAGCCGCCCTCGAGCGATCGCCTCACGGCCCGATGCGGACGGTCCGGCCGGCCTCGTCCTCGAGCAACGTGACGAGCGCCGCGTAGTCGAGCTCGCCTCGACCTGCGGGCAGCATCGCCTCCAGGCGTTCGGCGACCGCGCGGAAGGCCGGGACCGGGGAGCCGAGCCGCTCGGCCGCAGTCACCACGATCCGCCCGTCCTTGGCCATGAGCGCCGCGCGGAACCCCGGCTCGAACGCGCCGTCGAGCATCCGCTGCCCGTGCAGCTCGAGCACCTTCGAGCCGGCGAACCCACCGAGGAGCGCCTCGCGGACCCTGGCCGGGTCCACGCCCGCCTTGGCGGCGAGCACGAGGGCCTCGGCGACCGCCTCGACGGCCGAGCCGACGACGAGCTGGTTACAGGTCTTCGTGACCTGGCCGGCGCCGGCCGAACCGACGTGGACGACCGTCGACCCCATCACGTTGAACAGCGGCCGTGCGCGCTCGAACGCGTCGTCGGGACCCCCGACCATGATCGAGAGCGTGCCCGCGACCGCACCCACCTCTCCCCCGGAGACCGGCGCGTCGAGCATGGTGACCCCCACGTCATCGAGCCGCTCGGCGAACGCTCGGGTCGCGATCGGGTCGATCGTGCTCATGTCCACGACGAGCGACCCTGCGGGCGCGCCCTCGGCGACCCCGTCGGCGCCGAACAGGACCTGCTCGACGTCGGGCGTGTCCGGGAGCATCGTGATCGTCACGTCCGAGGCCGCGGCAACGTCGGCCGGCGTCGAGGCTCTCGAGGCGCCCTCGGCGACCAGCTCGTCCACCGGCGGCTCCGAGCGTGAGTGCACCGTGAGCGGGTAGCCGGCGCCGAGCAGGTTGCGCGCCATCGGCTTGCCCATCAGGCCGAGCCCGATGAAGCCGACCCGCTCGGCCCCCTCGACGCGCTCGCTCACGCGGTCAGGCGCTAGGCGGCGGCGCGGTCCGCGATCGCGAGCGCCTCGTCGATGGTGCCGAAGCCCTCGGCGAGCTGCTCCTCGGAGATCGGCAGCGGCGGGTTCGTCATGATGCCGTTCCAGCGCACCATCGTGAACAGCCCGCGCTCGTCGAGGAGCTTCGCGATCGCCTTCATCTCGTCGCTCGCGCCGTTGAACGGAGCCAGCGGCTCCATGGTCTCGCGGCTGCGGACGAGCTCGATGATGCCGAACAGCCCGATGTTGCGAACCAGTCCGACCGACGGATGCTTCTCGTAGAGGTCCTGATGGTGGCGGGCCATCACCTCTCCCATCTTGCGCGATCGCTCGACGAGCCCGTCCTCCTCGGTGACGCCGATCACGGCGAGCGCCGCCGCGAGCGCGAGCGGATGCGAGTTGTACGTGAGCCCGCTCCAGAACACGTGGTCGTCGAAGTGCCGGTACACGTCCGAACGCAGACCCACCGCTCCGAGCGGCACGTACGAGGACGTGATGCCCTTGGCCATCGTCAGGATGTCGGGAACCACGTCCCAGTGGTCAACCGCGAACCACTCGCCCGTGCGCCCGAACCCCGACATCACCTCGTCGGCGATCATCAGGATCCCGAAGCGGTCGCACAGCTCGCGAACGCCCTGGAGGTAGCCGTCGGGCGGGATCAGGATCCCGTTCGTGCCGGTGACCGGCTCGAGGATGAACCCCGCGATCGTCTCGGGCCCCTCCAGCGTGATCGTCTCCTCCAGGAGCGCGAGCGCCGTCTCGGCGTCATCGGTCCCACGCCGCACGCCGTGGTAGGGGTCGAGCACGTGGACGACGCCCGGCATCCCGGGCTCGTTGGCCCAACGGCGCGGGTCGCCTGTCAGCGTGACCGTCGCATACGTGGCGCCGTGGTACGAGCGGTAGCGCGCGAGGATCTTGTGGCGGCCGGTCATGGCCTTCGCGATCCGGATCGCGTGCTCGTTGGCCTCGGCGCCCCCGAGCGTGAAGAACACCTTGTCGATGTCGCCGGGCAGCAGCTCGGCGAGCTTGCGACCCAGCTTCGCGCGGACCTCGGTGGCCATGAACGGGCTGATGTACGGGAGCACGCGAGCCTGCTCGGCGATCGCCTCGGCGACGCGCGGATCGGCGTGTCCGATGTTCACACCCATCAACTGGCTGTTGAAGTCGAGGTACCGCTTGCCGTCCGTGGTGAAGAACTCGCACCCGCGCGCGGACGCGATCGGGATCGGCCGGTTGAGCCCCTGTTGCTGCCAGTCGAACATCGTGTGCTTCACGCTGAGATCGACGATCTCCTCGGAGGTGAGCTCGCTCATCGGTGTCCCCTTCGCCCGTTCGAGGCCCGGCAGTCTAGTCCGTGCGTGGCCCGGCGAGGGTGACGCCGCGTTCGTGAAGGAGCTCGACCACCCGTTCCCGTGGTAGGCCGGGCGAACGATGACCTCGGAACCCCACCATCTCTTCGTTGGCGACGATGGAGTCCAGGACCGCCTCCTCGGTCGCCTGCACCACGGCCTCGAAGTACGGGCCGAGATGCCCCCACGGGACGAACCGCAGCTCGTCGTACGAGCCGTACCCGCGGCCGAACAACGTGGCCGACCCCGGGCTGAAGGCGCCCCGGTTGCCGGTCGACAGCGCGACGAACAGGTCGCCCGAGAAATGCGAGCCGGTCGTTCCCGTTCGAGCGATCCCCAGCGTCACGCGCCGGGCGAGCGCATCGCACTGGTCCGGGAGCAACGGCGCGTCGGTCGCGACGACGGCGATGATCGAGCCCGCCCCGGCGGAAATCGAGAAGTGCTCCTCGAGCGGGTTGTCGTCCGCGAGCGCCTCGCCCACCGGCACGCCTGCGACGATGAGCTCGCGCCGCGCCCCGAAGTTCGACTGGACGAACACGCCGAGCGTGTGGCGTTCGTCGCCGTAGACGATCGTGCGCGATGCCGTTCCCGACCCGCCCTTGTACTCGTAGCAGTTCATCCCCGTCCCACCGCCGACCGAGCCCTCCTCGATGGGGCCGCGCGCCGCCGACTCGAGCGCTTGCACGGCGACGTCGACCGTGACGTGGCCGCCGTTGATGTCGTTCAGGTAGCCGTCCCAGGTCTCCGCGGCCACGGGGAGCAGCCACGCCTCGGCGACGGCCGGGTGATGCTTCGCGGTCCACGCCACGACCCCCGCGTGCGCGATCCCCACCGCGTGGGTGTTCGTGATCGCGATCGGGCCGGCGGCCGTGCCCGACTCCTCGATCCACGACACGCCGGTCATCTCGCCGTTGCCGTTCTGGGAGTGGAAGCCGGCCGCGTACGGGTCGCCCGGGTTCGCCCGCCCGCGCGGGTGGATCGCGGTCACGCCGGTGCGAACGTCGCCTTCGCTGAGCGTGGCGTAGCCGACCTCGACGCCGGAGACGTCGGTGATCGCGTTCCAGGCGCCGGGCTCACCGGCGAACGGGATACCGAGCGCTCGGGCACGCGGCTTGCCGGACGGCGTCTCGAGGAGGTGATCGCTCACGAGCGTCTCGCGAGGCCGCGCACGGCGGCGATGGTACGCCGAACCGCGCCGGCGCACCGAGGGGTACCATCGGTGGCGTACGCGAGCGTGCGCGACGGGGGAGGACTTCATGGAGCGGATCGGGCACTACATCGGCGGCAAGCACGTCCTCGGGAGCTCCGGACGCAGAGGTCCGGTCTTCGACCCGGCGACCGGCGAGCAGACGCACGAGGTCGACTTCGCGGACGTGAGTGAGGTCGCGACCGCGGTAGAGGCCGCTCGCGAAGCATTCCCCGCCTGGCGAGCGACGTCCCTGTCGCGCCGCGCCGAGATCATGTTCACGATCCGCGAGCTGATCGAGGCGCGCAAGCCCGAGCTCGCGAAGGTCCTGACGTTGCAGCACGGCAAGGTGCTCTCGGACGCGATGGGCGAGATCCAGCGCGGCCTGGAGAACGTCGAGTACGCGACCGGCATCCCACACCTGCTCCAGGGCGAGTTCTCCGAGCAGGTCTCGACCGGCATCGACGTCTACTCGATCCGCCAGCCCCTCGGCGTGGTCGCCGGGATCACCCCGTTCAACTTCCCGGCGATGGTCCCGATCTGGATGTGCGCGAACGCGATGGCGTGCGGCAACACATTCGTGCTGAAGCCCTCCGAGAAGGACCCGGGCGCGTCGCTCGCGCTCGCCGAGCTGTTCAAGGACGCCGGGCTGCCCGACGGCGTGTTCAACATCGTGCAGGGCGACAAGGTGGCGGTCGACGCGATCCTCGAGCACCCCGACATCCGCGCGGTGAGCTTCGTCGGCTCGACGCCGATCGCGCGGTACATCTACACGACCGGCACCGCGAACGGGAAGCGCGTGCAGGCGCTCGGCGGCGCGAAGAACCACATGATCGTGCTACCCGACGCCGATGTCGACATGGTCGCCGACGCCGCGGTCTCGGCCGGCTACGGCTCGGCGGGCGAACGCTGCATGGCGATCTCGGTGGTGACGAGCGTCGGCACGATCTCCGACACGGTGGTCGAGGCGATCGCCGACCGGCTCCCGAAGATCAAGGTCGGCCCGGGCCTGGATCCCGAGTCCGAGATGGGTCCGCTCATCACCCGCGAGCACCGTGACAAGGTGGCCTCGTACCTGGACAGCGGGCCGGCCCAAGGCGCGACCGTCGTGACCGACGGACGCGAGCACCCGCTCTACAAGGAGAGCAACGGTTTCTTCCTCGCGCCCTCGCTGATGGACCACGTTGGGCCCGAGATGGACGCGTACAAGGACGAGATCTTCGGGCCGGTGCTCTCGGTCACGCGGGCCGAGACCTACGACCAGGCGGTCGACCTGGTGAACCGGAACCCCTACGGCAACGGGGTCGCGCTGTTCACCCGCGACGGGGGCGCCGCGCGGCAGTTCATCTTCGAGGCCGAGGTCGGGATGGTGGGCATCAACGTGCCGATCCCGGTGCCGGTCGCGTACTACTCGTTCGGCGGGTGGAAGTCCTCGCTGTTCGGCGACAACCACATGTACGGACCCGAGGGGATCCGCTTCTACACCCGGGGCAAGGTCGTCACCCAGCGCTGGCCCGATCCGGCGACGAGCCGGGTCGACCTCGGCTTCCCCCGAACGCGCTAGATCCGGTCGGCGAACGCGACCGTCCGCGCCGGCGAGCGCAGGCAGTGGTCGATGTGCATCGACGCGTTGTACGTGCCGACGAGCTGGAGCGCGAGCACATCGCCCTCTCGGAGCTCGGGCAGCAGCACGTCCTCGCCCCACAGGTCGTCGCCCTCGTTGATGTTGCCGGCCACCGTGTAGGCACGCCGGGGCTCGCCGTCGGCGGAGCGGCAGAGCACGACCGGCACGAGCGCGTGATAGATGAACCGCTCGGGCGCGACGTTGAACCCCGCGTCTAGACCGGCGAACGTGACGCCGTCACGCTCGTCGAGGCTCACGACCTCGGCGAGGAGCGCGCCCGACTCCTTGCACAGGTAGTCGCCGGGTTCGCAGCCGATCGCGACCCCGAGCGGCCCGAGGTGCCTCGCCAGCAGCGCCGCGTACGCATCGACGTCGAGCGGCTCGTCCTCGATGCGCTGCGGGACGCCGAGCCCACCACCCGCGTTGACCTCTACGATCGGATGCCCGGCTTCGACGACGCGCCGGGTCATCGCTGCCACGCGTTCGATTGCCACCCCGAGCCGCGGCAAGCCGTCGGAGAGGAACCCGTCGCCGACGTGCACGTGGACCGTGTCGATCGACAGCCGGTGCCTGGACGCGATCGCGAGCGCGTCGTCGAGCTGCTCCTCGAGGATGCCGAACTTCGTCGGCCTCGCGCCCGCATACAACGACTCGCCCTCCTTCGCAGGAAGACCGCTCCACGTCGCACCCGCCCGGGGGTTCACACGGATACCGACAGTGCTCCCCGGCGCACGGCGTCCCCATCGCTCGAGCTGGGAGAGCAGGTCGAGGTTCACGTGGACGCCGGTCTCGTGCAGGGCGTCCATGTCGCGCTCGGACAGGTTCGTTCCCGTGAACGAGATCTCCTCCGGCGCCCAACCGTGCCCGAGGGCATGCCGGACCTCGCCCGGCGAGCACGCGTCGATCCCCACGGACCCGAGTGCGCGGATGAACGCGAGGACCGCGGGATCGCGCTGCGCCTTCAGCGCGAGGCACAGGCGCAGCGAGACCCCCGCCCGTCCGAACGCCTCGGCGAGCGCTCGCGCTTGCTCCTGGATGCGGACGAGGTCGTAGGCGAACAGCGGGGTGCCGTGCTCGCGGGCGACGACCTCGGCGTCGCGACCGGCGACGAGCAACCGCCCGTCCCGCAGCTCCATGCCCAGCCTCGACCACCACGGGGTGTTCATGTCGGGGGCCGATGCTAGCGTGCGGCCGATGCCGCAGCCGCCGAAGCGATGCGAGTGGGCGCCGCTCGACGATCCCGGGTACCTCGCCTACCACGACGAGGAGTGGGGGGTGCCGGTCCACGACGACGTTCGGCTGTTCGAGATGCTCACGCTCGAGGGAGCGCAGGCGGGGCTGTCGTGGTCGACGATCCTCCGTAAGCGCGAGGGCTATCGGCGCGCGTTCGCCGGGTTCGACCCTGCGAAGGTCGCACGCTTCACGCCGGCCAAGGTCGAGCGCCTGCTGCAGGACCCGTCGATCGTGCGGAACCGGATGAAGATCGAGTCCACCGTGAACAATGCGGCCCGAGTGCTCGAGGTGCAACGCGAGGCGGGCTCACTGGATGCCTATCTCTGGTCGTTCGTGGACGGATCACCGCTCGTCGGCCGGTTCCGACGACTCGGCGACATCCCGGCGGAGACCGCTGAGTCCAAGGCGATGAGCAAGGACCTGAAGAGACGCGGGTTCCGGTTCGTCGGTCCAACGGTCTGCTACGCGTTCATGCAGGCGTGCGGACTCGTCAACGACCACGTCGCGAGCTGCTTCCGCTTCCGCGAGGTGCGGTCCTAGCCCGCAGCTGCCAAGCGGGCTGGTCCCGCGCGATATCGCCGACCGTCGGGATGGAACCAGGAGATCTCACCGTCGGTCTCGCGCCGGATCGACCACCCCTGCTCGTGCACCAGCCGGTGATGGAACGAGCAGATCAGCGCCAGGTTGTCCAGGTCGGTTCGGCCGCCGTGGCGCCACCACACGATGTGGTGGGCCTCGGTGAACCGCCGTGCCCCGCATCCTGGGAACCGGCACTCCCGATCCCGATACCGGATCTGGCGCACCATCCATGCCGAGGGCTCGCGCGAGGTCCGACCCAGACCGACCACGTCTCCGATCTCGTCTTCCAGGACGACCTGCACGCGAGCGTTGCAGAGCAGGCGCTCGACCGTCTCCGGGTGGATCGCGGGGCCATCCTCGACCTCGCAACCACCGGTGCCATACGCCAGGCCCTCGGCCCGCGCGTGGACGACGACGGTGGCTCGGTCCGGGTCGGCATCCTCCGCGAGGCGAGCCGAGCAAAGGGCCACGAGCGCGTCGGCTCGCCGCTCCGGCGCGGAGCACGCTTCCTGCTCCCCCGGCATGACGGGGATCGACCCCGCCAGACGCTCCAGCGCCCGCGCCACGACGGCGCCCTGCGCGGACGGAAGGTCTGCCTCCATCCCGAACCGGCGCCCGTCGTCGAAGTACCACCACGACACGGACCGGTCGCGGTCGTTCTCGGCGGCCTCCTGCTTCGACGCCCGCACCGCAAGATCGCCCCGGTGGCGCACGGCGCCGCACGAGACCGTGCTCGCCCATGTGATCAGGCGGGCCTCGGTCTCCGGCTCGGCGAACCTGGCCAACTCGACGACCTTGTCGATCCCGATCTCCCCGGCGGCGAGCGCCTCGGAGAGTCGGGGAAGCCGTTCGAGCGCGTGGGCCGCGGCGACCCACCGCTGCGCCTTCCAGCACGAGATCCCGTAGCGCATCCACACCCAGTGGGCAGCATCTCGGGCACCTTCATCCCTCCATGCCTCAGACCGGTCCACGCCGACGATCAGGCGCAGCAGGTCGAGGTGGGCCGCGCCGAGCTTCGCATGCGCCGCGTCCACATCCTCGAACATGCGTTCGATGCTAGATGCGGGCGACTCGCCCGTCTGTGAGCTTGGTCACATCCAGCGGAAGTCCATCCGAACCCTCCGTAGACTCCGCCCGAACCCTCCGTAGACTCCGCCTGCGGTGGATGCCTTCGAGGTCGCGGTCGTCGGCGGAGGCGTGCACGGCGCGAGCGCCACGTTCCATCTGGCGACCCGCGAGGTCCGGACGGTCCTGCTCGAGAGGACCGCGCCAGCCGGCGGACCGACCGGCCGCTCGAGCGCGATCTGCCGCGCGTACTACACGAACCCGTTCCTCGCGTCGGTCGCGCGGGACTCGATCGCGATGTTCCGCGACTTCGAGGCGCACACGGGTCGCGACTCCGGCTTCAAGGAGACCGGCCTGCTCGTGCTGCATCCGCCCGAGGACGAGCCCATCGTCCGAGAGGTCGTGCCGCGCCTGTCCGAGCAGGGCATCCCGACAGATCTGCTCACGCCGGAGCAGGTACTCGAAGACTGGCCGATGTTCGACCTGACGGACATCGGGGTCGCGGCGTTCGAGCACGACGCGGGCTACGCGGACCCGGTCCTGACGACCCAGGGGCTGCTCGAGCGCGCGCGCGAGCTCGGCGCCGAGCTCCGGATCGGACGGAGCGTCACGCGGATCGACCCCGGCCGGACCTCGCGGCGCCTCACGCTCGACGATGGGTCGACGATCCACGCCGAACGCGTCCTGATCGCCGCCGGCCCGTGGACGCGGCCGCTCGCGGCGCAGGTCGGCGAGGACCTCCCGCTCACGGTCGAGCGGCACATCGTCGCCACGTTCGCGTGGAGCGGCGACACGCGTGTGCCCGCGCACGGCGACCTGCCGAACGGTTACTACTTCCGCCCCGAGGGCGACGAGCTGTTCCTGATGGGCCCGCTGCACCCCGAGCCGAACGCCGACCCAGACGCGTTCGACGAGCGGCTGGGGCCGGACGAGTCCGAGGAGATGGGGCGTCGGGCGGTCCGGCGCGTGCCGAGGCTCCAGCACGCGACCGCGCGAGGCGGGTGGGCGAGCCTGTACGACGTCTCGCCGGACTGGCAGCCCGTGATCGGTGAGATCGCCGAGGGCGTGTACGTGGACGCGGGAACGAGCGGCCACGGGTTCAAGCTCGCGCCGGCACTCGGCCGCCACGTCGCGGACCTGGTCACCGGCGCCGAGGTCGATCCCGGGCTCGAGCAGTTCCATCCACGTCGGTTCCTCGAGGCGAGCTCGCTCGAGGCCGGCTACGGGGACGCGCGCATCCTGGGGTGACGCCGAGACGCCTCAGCCGCGCGCGAACAGATTGCGGAGCGCGAGCAGCGTGTTCTCGACCGGCTTCTCGGCGATCCGGCGCATGAACCAGGGGTACCAGTACGTGCCATAGGCGATGAGCGACCTGGCGGCATACCCCTCGCTCACCATCCGTAGCAGATCCGCCTGCCGGATCCCGAACAGCATGTGCACCTCGAACGCGTCGCGCGAGCCGGCGTTGGCCTCGATGATCCGGATCAGGTCGACGTCGTGCGTGCCGAGCGCGAGACGCCCGTGCGGCCCCTTCCGCGCGAGGATCAACAGCGCGAGCCGCCGGTACGCCTCGTCGATCACGTTCCGCGAACGGAACACGAGATGCTCGGGTTCACGGTACGCGCCCTTGACCAGCCGTATCGTCGGGTCGAGCGGCATGAGGTCGTCGACATCCTCCGCGGTGCGTTTCAGGTAGGCCTGGAGGCAGATCCCGAGGTTCGGATGACCGGCCCGGAGCTTGCGATACAGCTCGAGCGTCCCGTCCAGGTACCGCGACGACTCCATGTCGAGCCAGAGCCAGTTCGCTCGCGCCTCCGCCTCGACGGCCAGCCGCTCGAGGTTCGCGAGTGCGGCCTCCGGATCGAGCTCGAGACCGAGATGGGTCGGCTTGACCGAGACCTCGATGTCGAGCCCGAGCACCGCGATGCGGTCGTAGACCTCCAGGTAGTGCTCGGCGACCCGCTCCGCCTCCGAGAGCTGGGTCACGTTCTCACCGAGGGCCGTGAAGGTCGCCGGCAGGCCGCGTTCGGCGAGGCGGCCGGCCGCCCCGAGTGCGTCGTCGAGCGTCTCCCCGGGCATGAAGCGGGCGACGCTCCGCCGGACGAACCGGTATCGCGGCAGATGTTCGCGGAGCCACCGATTGTCCGCGGCCCACAGGATCGTGCTGCGCGCGACGTCCATCGACGTGGAGCGTATCGGACCGTTCGGTCCGGCCGAAGCCGTCGTCGTACAGTTGCGCCATGGACGACGAGCAGATCATCGAGCGGATCAACGAGCTGGCGGACGAGGAGCACTCGCTCTTCGGCAAGGAGTCCGCGGGCAAGGCAACGGAGGCGGACCGAGAACGGCTGAAGCGCCTCGAGGTCACCCTCGATCAGTGCTGGGATCTCCTCCACCAGCGCAGGGCCCGCCGCAGCGCCGGGCTCGACCCCGACCAGGCGAGCGTTCGCGACGAGAAGACCGTGGAGGGGTACATCGGTTGACGGTGAACGACCACGCCCTGCGAGCGCAACGCGGTCGTGGAGGTGAGGGGATTTGAACCCCTGACCCCTGCCGTGCGAAGGCAGTGCTCTACCGGTCTGAGCTACACCCCCGGAACGCGCGCCAGCCTAGCAGCCCCCCGAGGCCCAACCTCACGGAGCGGGCGGAGGAGGAGGCGGAGCATCGCCGGGCGGAGTCGGTGGGTCGCCGGCCGCACCCGGTCCGAGGCGTGGGCCGGCGATGCGATCGGCCAGGAGATCGCCCATCGCCTTGAGCTCCTCGCGCCAGAACGCGTGGAAGTTCATCCGCAGGTCCTGCTTGGTGGGACTCGAGAACCTGCCCCAGTTCCACAGCTTCTTGTCGGTGGACAGGTCGGAGATCGTGATCGAGTCCCGAGGATCCGACCATCCGAGCCCCGCCGGACGCGACGTCCAGAACGAGGCTTTCATGAAGATCACGCGGCGGTCCGTGAGCGCGACGTAGTAGTAGCGCATCTGGAAGATCAGGAAGCCGATCAGCCCGAGCAGGCCCTGGGCCCAGAGCGGGTTCGGTCCCGAGACGCCGTAGGCGCCGCCGAGCACCTGCTCGCCGGGTTCGAGGACCGCCGGCAGCGCCGCATTGAACTGCTGCTTGATCGTTTCCTTGCGAACGGCCATCTCACGCCTCCTTTTCCAGGACATCGCGCGCGTGCCGGTCGAGCGCATCGTGGAGGTCCTGCGACACGCGCGCAACCGCCAGGTCCCCCCGGGTCTTCTCGATCAGGCTCCGGGCGACGTCGGTGGAGCGCCGGAGGTTGCCCGTGATCGCGTCCGGGTAGTCCATCGTCACCAAGATCGCGTACAGGTCGTCCATCGCGCCGAGCACCCGCTCGGCGTAATCGACCCGGCGCCCTCGCAAGAGGTCGAGGACGTGACGGCGCCCCTCGCCGATCGCCTCCGCGACCCCGTTCAGGTACGGGGCATCCTCGACGTCGAGGTCCTGCGGCGTGGGAACCTCGGCGTTCCGCGCGATGAGCACCTCGGTCAGTCGGGCCTCCGCGTACTCCTTCTGTGCGTCCTGTAGGTAGCCCGCGTACCGGATGTCCGGATGATCGCGGACCGCGTCGAGCCCCTCGTCGATCGCCTCGCGAGCCTCGTCCATCAGCCGGTGCGCCGTGTCGAGCTCGCCGCGGTGGAGCGCTCGGATCGCGTTCGCGCACGAACGGATCGCCTTCCGAGACGCCGGCAGGGCGCGTTCGCGCGCGTTCATGCGCTCGTCGAAACGCCGGCGGATCTGCGCGGCCACGGGTTCGAGATCCACGGCCGCAGCTTAGACGGGGAAGGGAAGGTTCGAGCTAGGCGCGAACGACGCCGACCTCGGGCGCCGGCTTCACCGAGATCGCAACGAGCTCGTCACTGACGGTCGCGAGCCCATTGAACGCGGGACGGGCGATCCGACCCGAGGCATCGGCCGCGAACCGCCGGCGCGCGGGGACCGCTCGTTCGGGCGCCGCCGAGTCGCGGACCACGTCTCGCCGTCTGGCGCGCTGCGCCTTCATCGAGAGCAGCAGCCAGACGTAGGTGCCGAGGAGGCCGAGCAGGACCGCCGTGGCGTACCAGATCGCGCGCAGCGGCGGGACCGCCCCGATCAGGCCGGTCAGCACGATGCATTCGATCTGGACGAGCAGGACCCGGCGGCGACGCTCGCGCGCTCGAGCGTGCGCGCGGGCTCTCGGTCCGATGAAGCTCATCCCCTTGCGAGGCGTGACGATCCACCGCCCCTGTGTCTCCGCATCCGCCAGAAGATCCATATCCCGCCCGAAATCCTTCACGCTCTTGTCCGGTGATCTCCTCCGCGAGGGGAAGAGGAATGCGGCCCACATGATGCCCAACGCCGCGAGCAACAACCACCCCACGCGCCAACGCTCCCCGTGTCGGTACCCCGGTCCGCCACAAGATGTGGGTTGGCTCTGGAACCTAACACCCGAGATGTGGGGCTACAAACACCTACGAGGCACGAGCTCATTCCGCCGAGTACTCGCCGCTCTTGCCACCGCGCTTGCCGAGCAGGCGCAGCCCGTCGATCCGAGCCGCCCGATCGAACGCCTTCGCGGTGTCGTACAGGCTGAGAGCGGCGATCGCGGCCGCGGTGAGCGCCTCCATCTCCACACCCGTGCGGTCGGTCGCTCGCACCGTGGTGCGCACCGCGATGCGGCCGCTCTCGGGATCGGGGGCGACCTCGACCTCGGCGCCGGTCACGGCGATCGGGTGGCAGAACGGCAGCAGGTCGGGCGTCCGCTTGACCGCCATGAGGCCGGCGATCCGAGCGGCCTCGATCGGGTTGCCCTTCGGCGTTCCGGCGACGAGGCTCGCGCACGCATCGGGTGTCATCGACACGATGCACTCGGCCGTCGCCTCGCGCTCGGTGATCTGCTTGCCCCCCACCTCGACGATCCGCGCAGGCTCTCGTGCGCCCATCGCTCAGTCCTCCGTCGAGCGGAACAGCATGACCTGCACCTGATCGCCGGCGAACGCCGTCTCCACGCCCGCCGGCACGATCGCCAAGCCGTTTGCCTTCGCGACGGTCGCGATCAGGTTCGAGCCACGTCCTCCCGTCGGGGTCGCCACCCAGCCGTCCTTCGTCCGCCGAACGCGGACGCGCGCGAACTGCATCTTGCCCCTCGGGCCGGTGATGTCCTGTTCGAGACGCGCGGGGACCTCGGGGCGCAAGAACTGGCGGCGTCCCATCATCTTCATGAGCGCCGGGCGGATGAAGGCCTCGAAGCTCACGAAGACGCTCACCGGGTTGCCCGGCAGACCGAAGTAGGGCTTGCCCTCCACCTGCCCGAAACCCTGGGGCATGCCGGGCTGCATCGCGACCCGGTAGAAGTCGACCTCGCCGCGGCGGAAGAAGGCGGCCTTGACCACGTCGCGCTCCCCGACCGATACGCCGCCCGAGGAGACGAACGCGTCGGCCTGCAGCAGGTGCGAGAAGACGGTCTCCTTGAACCGGTCGACGTCGTCGGGGACGATCCCGGCCAGCATCGGCACGGCGCCCGCCTCGCGGAGGGCAGCGAACAGCAGGTACGCGTTCGAGTCCCGGACCTGCCCGAACTCCGGGTCCTGGGTCGGCGGCACCAGCTCGTCGCCGGTCGACAGCACGACCACCCGGGGTCGCGGGTAAACGAGTGGGTGGGAAACGCCGGCAGTCGCGAGCAGGCCGAGCTCAGGGGCCTGCAGCCGCCTGCCCGCCGGGATGAGCGTCTCGCCCGCGCGAGCGTCCTCCCCGCTCGGGCGCACGTGCTTGCCCTCGGGCGTGCCCGAGAGGATCCGGACCACGCCGTCCATCGCCTGACAGTTCTCGATCGGGACCACGGTGTCGGCCCCGGCGGGCACCGGCGCGCCCGTCGCGATCGCGAAGGCCTCGCCCCCGCCCACCGTTCCCTGCGGGCGTTCACCGATCCGGGCCGTGCCGACCACCCGCAGCTCGGCGGGCTCGTCGGGGGTCGCCGACGCCACCTCCGAGGAGCGGACGGCGTACCCGTCCATCGCG
>Ga0187893_10007037_pt1 | contig 18767 bp, 18 predicted proteins | sample MA1701074metaG_FD_139574 | JGI IMG/M metagenome (GOLD analysis project Ga0187893, IMG submission 139574) | White microbial mat communities from a basaltic lava cave in the Kipuka Kanohina Cave System on the Island of Hawaii, USA - MA170107-4 metaG ... | reverse complement strand
TCTCCATCTTGTCGCCCTTCTTGTCCATCTTGTCGCCCTTCTTGTCCATCTTGTCGCCCTTCTTCTCCATCTTGTCGCCCTTCTTGTCGCCGGCTGCGGCGTGGGACGCGGCAATGGCGTTAACGCTTACGGCCGCGAACATGGCGGCAACGATCATCGACAGCAGCTTGGTCATCTCAGTCTCCTGATATTGGTATGGTTAAACGGGGTGACGTAACGAGTTGCCGCCCAGCCCCTGCGTCGGAAAACGCACGAAACTGCCGGCGGTTGACCGTTCCTCCCGGTTGACCCCGTTTTGCCTCCCTGCACGTGAGTTTCCTCACGCAAGCCATTGTAAACAAAAGGAGAATTGGTATCAAACCGTGATAAGCTATTGTTTTTACAGACTTGTCTGGACGCGCCGTCGATGAAAACCCGCCGTAATCCCTGCCTGGCCCTCATGGGCGCGGCCATGCTGGCTGTGCAACCCGCTGCCGCCGCGCCGTTTTTGCCCAAGGACGACAGCGTGGTCCTTGAGGTCCTCCCCGGGAATCGCGGAGACCCCGCCGCCGCAGAGCTGCGCCGGCTGCGCTCCGCTGCGGCTGCCGCACCCAGGAATGCCGAAACCGCGGCGCGCCTCGCGCAGCGCTATTTCGAGCTGGCGATGGAACAGGGGGATCCGCGCTATGTCGGCTACGCCGAAGCCGTGGTGCGCCCTTGGCCCGAAGCCCCGGGCGCGCCAGCCGATCTGCTCGTGCTACACGGCAAGCTGCGCCAGTACCGCCACGATTTCCAGCAGGCGCTGAAGGATTTCGAGCTCGCACTGCAAGCGGACCCGGCCAACGTCAGCGCTCGATCCTGGCGCGCCGCTGTCCTGATGGTACAGGCCGACTATGCCGGCGCACGGCGCGAATGCGAGTTGCTCGCTCCGCACACGACCGAGTTGCACGCGGTAGCCTGCGCAGCCTATGTCGACGCCACTACCGGAAGCGCCCGCGCCGCCTACGCGCGCCTGAGTGCAGCCCTCGCGCGGGACAGCGGCTACGCGGCGGAATTCCAGGTCTGGATCCAGACCCGCCTGGCGGAAATGGCCTGGCGCAGCGCCGACCATGCCGCGGCGGACCGGCACTTCCGACAGGGGCTCGCGCTCGGGGTTGACGACAACTTCCTCCTCGCCGCCTACGCCGACTTCCTCCTCGAGCAGGGGCGCAGCGCGGACGTCGTGCCGTTGCTGAAGAAGTGGGGCCGCTCCGACACCCTGCTGCTGCGCCTCGCGCTCGCCGCGCGCCAGCTCAAGCTCGCCGAGGCCGAAAAGTACGCGCGCACGCTCGGCGAGCGCTTCGCCGACGCTGCGCTGCGGGGCGAGAAACTGCACCTGCAAGAAAAAGCGCGCTACCTGCTGGATCTCAAGGGCGACGCGCGCGACGCGCTGGCAGCGGCGCGCGAGAACTACCTCACGCAGCGCGAACCGCGCGATGCGCAAATCCTCATCGAAGCGGCGCTTGCCGCGCGCGACCCGTCTGCCGCCGCGCCGGCTTTGCAGTGGCTGGAATCGAGCGGTTTTGAATCTGATCGTCTTCGTCGTCTTGCATTGCAGCTAAAAGCAATTCGATGAAAACTTTCCTGTCGCTCCTGCTTGCACTCGCCGCAACCACGACGCAGGCGCACAAACCGAGCGACAGCTATCTCGCGCTGCGCGTCGAGGGGACGGCGCTGCGCGGCCAGTGGGACATCGCGCTGCGCGACCTGGAATTCGCCATCGGCCTGGACGCCGACGGCAACGGCGAGATTACCTGGGGAGAACTGCGGGCCAAGCGCAAGGAGATCGAGGTCTACGCCCTGTCGCGCCTGAAACTCAATGCCAACGGAAAAACCTGCACGACCGCCAACACGGGCTTCCTCGTGGACGAGCACAGCGACGGCGCCTACGCGGTCCTGCGCTTCGATGCCGGCTGCGGCACGCCCCCGCCATCGGCCATCGAGATTTCCTACAGCCTCTTTTTCGACTTCGATCCGACGCATCGCGGACTGCTGCGCATCGAGCGCGGCGGCATCACGCAAACCGGCGTGTTGTCGCCCGATCGGCCGCGCTTCACCCTCGGCGCGGAAGCAGCCTCGGCGCTATCGCAATTCTTCGACTATCTGCGCGAAGGCGTCTCGCACATCTGGATCGGCTTCGACCATATTCTCTTCCTGGTTTCTCTTTTGCTCCCCTCTGTCTTAATTCTTAAAAATAAGACCTGGCACCCCGCGGAGCGATTTCGGGACAGCTTCTGGGACGTCTTCAAGGTGGTGACCTCGTTTACCGTGGCGCACTCGATCACCCTGTCGCTCGCCGCGCTGTCGGTGATCTCGCTGCCCTCGCGCCTGGTCGAGTCGACGATCGCCCTTTCGGTGGTGCTCGCCGCGCTCAACAACCTCAAGCCGATGGTCGCGGAGCGGCGCTGGGCGGTCGCATTCGCGTTCGGCCTGATTCACGGCTTCGGTTTTGCCAGCGTGCTCGCGGACCTGGGGCTGCCGCAAGGAGCGCTGCTGCTCGCGCTGGTCGGCTTCAACCTCGGCGTCGAAGTCGGCCAGCTCGCGATCGTGGCTGTCTTCCTGCCCCTCGCCTACTTCCTGCGCGGCAGCTGGTTCTACCGCCGCGTCGTGTTCGCGGGCGGTTCGGCCGCGATCACGCTCATCGCGCTGGTCTGGCTCGCAGAGCGCGCGCTAGACGTGAAACTCTGGCCGTAAAATACCGCTTTTGCCGCGCTACCGCACACCCTATGCAAAGGCAATCTCCCGTGTCTACCGCAAAACCCAAGATCATCTACACCCTGACCGACGAAGCCCCCCGCCTCGCGACCTATTCCCTGTTGCCCATCGTGCGGGCCTTTACCAGGCCGGCCGGAATCGAGATCGAGGAAAGCGACATTTCCGTGGCGGCCCGCATCCTCGGGGAATTTCCGGATTTCCTCGCGCCGGAGCAGCGCATCCCCAACAATCTGGCGGAGCTCGGCAAGCTGACGCTCAGGCCCGAGGCCAACATCATCAAACTGCCCAACATCAGCGCGCCGGTCGGCCAGCTGACCGCTGCGATCAAGGAACTGCAGTCCAAGGGCTACAAGGTCCCTGACTATCCCGAAACGCCGAAGACCGACGAGGAAAAGAAGATTCGCGCGCGCTACGGCAAGCTTCTCGGCAGCGCGGTCAACCCGGTGCTGCGCGAGGGTAATTCGGACCGGCGCGCTCCTGCCTCGGTCAAGCGCTACGCGCGCAAGAATCCGCATTCGATGGCGCCCTGGGATATCGCCTCGCGCACCCACGTCTCGCACATGCATGCCGGCGACTTCTACCACGGCGAGAAATCGATGGCCCTGTCCCACGCCTGCGACGTGCGCATGGACCTCGTCACCCGAAGCGGGAAAACAGTGGTGCTGCGCCCCTCGGTGCCGCTGCTCGAGGGCGAGGTGATCGACGGCATGTACATGAGCAAGAAGGCCCTGTGCGCCTTCTTCGAAAAGGAGCTCGAGCATTGCAAGAAGCACGACCTGCTGTTTTCGCTGCACGTCAAGGCGACGATGATGAAGGTCTCGCATCCGATCGTGTTCGGGCATGCGGTGCGGGTGTTCTACCAGGACTTGTTTGAGAAACACGGCAAGCTGTTCACCGAGCTCGGCGTCAACGTCAATCACGGCTTCGCCAACGTGCTGGAGAAGATCAAGACCCTGCCTGAGGCGAAGCGCGCGGAAGTCGAGGCCGACATCAAGTCCTGCGAGGCGAAGCGGCCGCGCCTGTCGATGGTCGATTCGGCCAAGGGGATCAGCAACCTCTTCAATCCCAACGACGTCATCGTCGACGCTTCGATGCCGGCGATGATCCGCGCCGGCGGTACGGTGTGGGGGCCGGACGGCAGGATGTACGAGACCAAGGCCGTGCAGCCCGAGTCCACTTTCGCGCGCATCTACCAGGAAGTCATCAATTTCTGCAAGACCAACGGCGCTTTCGATCCGAAGACCATGGGCACGGTGCCCAACGTGGGCCTCATGGCGCAGCAGGCCGAGGAATACGGCTCGCACGACAAGACCTTCGAGATCCCCGAGGACGGCGTGGCGCGCATCGTCGACAACCACGACGGCCACGTGCTGATGGAGCAGAACGTCGAGACCGGCGACATCTGGCGCATGTGCCAGACCAAGGACGCCGCGGTGCGCGACTGGGTCAAGCTCGCCGTCACGCGCGCGCGGCAGTCGAACACCCCGGCGGTGTTCTGGCTGGACGAATACCGCCCGCACGAGAACGAGATGATCAAGAAGGTGCGGCGCTACCTCAAGGACCACGACACCACCGGCCTCGACATCCAGATCATGTCGCAGGTGCGCGCGATGCGCTTCACGCTGGAGCGCGTGATCCGCGGCAAGGACACCATCTCGGTGACCGGCAACATCCTGCGCGATTACCTGACGGATCTCTTCCCGATCATGGAGCTGGGCACCAGCGCGAAGATGCTGTCGATCGTACCGCTGATGGCCGGCGGCGCGATGTTCGAAACCGGCGCGGGCGGCTCTGCGCCCAAGCACGTGCAGCAGTTGACGGAGGAAAACCACCTGCGCTGGGATTCGCTGGGCGAATTCATGGCCCTGGCGGTGTCGCTGGAGGACGTCGGCTTCAAGCACCACAACAAGAAGGCCATGATCCTCGGCAAGACTCTCGACGAGGCGACCGGCAAGCTGCTCGACAACAGCAAGAATCCTTCGCCCAAGACGGGGCAGCTGGACAACCGCGGCAGCCACTTCTATTTGAGCCTCTATTGGGCGCAGGCACTCGCTGCGCAAGGCGAAGACGCCGAACTCAAGGCGCACTTCTCCCCCCTGGCCAAGACGCTGGCCGAAAACGAGCAGAAGATCGTCGACGAACTCAATGCCGTCCAGGGCAAGCCGGCCGACATCGGCGGCTACTACGCGTCGAATCCCGCCAAGGCCGCAGCGGTGATGCGCCCCAGCGCCACCTTCAATGCGGCGATCGAGGCCCTCGCCAGCTGATGCCCGGTGTGAAGAAAGTCTCCTAACCCGGCTTTGGCCGGGCCCTCCGACCGGTTTGCACTCCCCGACTGCATTGATTAGGATAGAAACGGTCGGCTGCCACATGCATGCAACACAAGAACGACTCGTTGGTAGAAGCAAAGAAGGCGAAGGTAAAACTTCCGCCGATGTATCAGGTATTGCTCCTCAACGACGACTACACGCCGATGGAGTTCGTCGTGCTGGTGCTGCAGAAGTTCTTCGGCATGACCCGCGAGCGGGCGACCCAGGTGATGTTGAAAGTCCACAGGGAAGGCATGGGTGTCTGCGGCGTCTACCCGCACGACGTCGCCTCCACCAAGGTGCAGCAGGTTTCGGCGTATGCTCACAAGCATCAGCATCCGCTGCAATGCGTGATGGAGAAGACCTGACATGATCGCCCAGGAACTCGAAGTCAGCCTGCACATGGCCTTCGTCGAGGCGCGGCAGAAGCGCCACGAGTTCATCACCGTGGAACACCTGCTGCTCGCGCTGCTCGACAACCCGACCGCGGCGGAAGTGCTGCGCTCCTGCGGCGCCAACATGGACGAGCTGCGCAAGAACCTGACGCAGCACATTACCGAACAGACGCCGCGCATCGCGGCCGACCGCGAGGTAGACACGCAGCCCACGCTGGGCTTCCAGCGCGTGATCCAGCGCGCCATCCTGCACGTGCAGTCCTCGGGCAAGAAGGAAGTCACCGGCGCCAACGTGCTGGTCGCGATCTTCGGCGAGAAGGACTCGCATGCGGTGTATTTCCTGCAGCAACAGGGCATCACGCGCCTGGACGTCGTCAACTACATCTCGCACGGCATCACCAAGACGGCGCAGCCCCAGGGCGGCAAGGCGGAACAGGAAACCGAGCAGGAAAACGCCGCCGAGGCAACCAACAGCCCGCTCGACAACTACACCCAGAATCTGAACGCCCAGGCACTCGCGGGCAAGATCGACCCGCTCATCGGACGCGACCGCGAGCTCGAACGCGTGATCCAGACGCTGTGCCGCCGGCGCAAGAACAACCCGCTGCTGGTGGGCGAAGCAGGGGTCGGCAAGACCGCGATCGCCGAGGGGCTCGCGCGGCGCATCGTTGAGGGCAGCGTGCCCGATCTGCTGGAAAAATCCACGGTCTACGCGCTCGATATGGGCGCGCTGCTCGCCGGCACCAAGTACCGCGGCGATTTCGAGCAGCGCCTGAAGGCGGTGCTGAAGCAGCTCGTCGACAACCCCAACGCAATCCTCTTCATCGACGAAATCCACACGGTCATCGGCGCGGGCGCCGCCTCCGGGGGCACGCTGGACGCCTCCAACCTGCTCAAGCCCGCGCTCTCCAATGGCCAGCTCAAGTGCATCGGCGCCACCACCTACCTCGAGTATCGCGGCGTGTTCGAAAAGGACCACGCCCTCACGCGCCGCTTCCAGAAAATCGATGTGGTCGAACCCTCGATCGAGGAAACGGTCGAGATCCTAAAGGGGCTGAAGTCCCGCTTCGAGGCGCACCACAGCATCAAGTACACGGCGAACGCGCTCACGACGGCCGCCGAGCTCTCGGCCAAGTACATCAACGACCGCCACCTCCCGGACAAGGCGATCGACGTCATCGACGAGGCCGGCGCGGCGCAGCGCATCGCGCCCAAGGCCAAGCAGAAGAAGGTCATCGGCAAGACCGAGATCGAGGACATCATCGCCAAGATCGCACGCATCCCGCCGCGCAGCGTTTCCACCGACGACCGCAGCGCACTCGCCAACCTGGGCCGCGACCTGAAGGCGGTGGTGTTCGGCCAGGACCCGTCGATCGACGCGCTCACCGCCGCCATCAAGATGGCGCGCTCGGGCCTCGGCAATCCGCAGAAACCGATCGGCAACTTCCTCTTCAGCGGCCCGACCGGCGTCGGCAAGACCGAGGTCGCGCGCCAGCTCGCCTACTGCATGGGCATCGAGCTGATCCGCTTCGACATGTCGGAGTACATGGAGCGCCACGCGGTGAGCCGGCTGATCGGCGCGCCGCCCGGCTACGTCGGCTTCGAGCAGGGCGGCCTGCTGACCGAGGCGATCACCAAGAAGCCCTACGCGGTGCTGCTGCTCGACGAGATCGAAAAGGCGCACCCGGACATCTTCAACATCCTGCTGCAGGTGATGGACCACGGCACGCTCACCGACAACAACGGCAGGAAGGCGGACTTCCGCAACATCGTCATCGTGATGACGACCAACGCGGGCGCCGAGTCGCTGGCGAAGAACAGCATGGGCTTCACCCACACGGTGAAGGCCGGCGACGAAATGGAGGCCATCAAGAAGATGTTCACGCCCGAGTTCAGGAACCGCCTCGACGCGGTGATCTCGTTCGCGGCGCTGGACCACGACGTGATCATGCGCGTGGTCGAAAAATTCCTCATGCAGCTCGACGAGCAGCTGACGGAGAAGAAGGTCGAGGCCAGATTCACGCCGGCGCTGAAGGAGCACCTGGCGAAGAAAGGGTTCGATCCGCTGATGGGCGCGCGCCCGATGGCGCGGCTGATCCAGGACACCATCCGCCGCGCGCTCGCCGACGAACTGCTGTTCGGCAAGCTGATCCACGGCGGCAAGGTCACCATCGACATAGACGAGTCCGAAAAGGTCGTGCTGCATTTCGAAGCGCCCGCGGCGGCGACGCCGCCCGCGGCTGCCGAGCCGGTCGCCTGACCGCCCAACCTAGGGGGTTCGCATGAAGGTTCTCTTTCTCGCCGCGGCCGTACTGGCCGCCTTTCCAGTTGCCGCCCAGGACGTTCAGGGCCGTAACCTCGCCGCAGCCTGCGCCATCTGCCACGGCACCGAGGGGCGCGTTCCCGCCAACGCGCCGGTCATCCCGCTGGCCGGCCTGCCGAAGGACCACATCGCGACGCAGATGAAGGCGTTTCGCGACGGCAGCCGCCCGGCCACCGTCATGCACCAGATCGCCAAGGGCTACAACGACCAGCAAATCGATGCGCTCGCGGCGTGGTTCGCGGCGCAGAAGCGCTAGGAGCTGCCATGAGACGCCGGGACTTCCTCAAGCTCGCAGCTGCCGTTTCTCTTTCTGGATGTGCGAGCACCATTCCCTCCAAGGCACGGGTCGTCGTGATCGGCGGCGGCTTCGGCGGCGCCACGGCCGCGAAATACGTCCGCCTCTGGGATCCGTCGATCGACGTGGTGCTGATCGAGCGCGAAAGCAGCTTCACCTCCTGCCCGATCTCCAACCTGGTGCTGGGCGGCTTCTCCAGCATGCAGGACATCACCACCGGCTACGAGGGCCTGCGCCGTTACGGCGTGCAGGTGGTGCGCGACGAAGCGGTCGCGGTCGACGCGGCGAAGAAGAGCGTGCGCCTCGCGCGCGGCGGCGCTATCACCTATGAGCGCCTAATCGTCTCGCCGGGCATCGATTTCAATTTCGGCGAAGTGCAGGGCTTCCAGGCGGCGATGAATTCAGGCCGCGTACTGCATGCCTGGAAGGCGGGCGCACAGACCGTGGAACTGCGCCGGCAGCTCGAGCAGATGCGCGACGGCGGGGTCTACATCCTGTCCATCCCGCTGGCGCCCTACCGCTGCCCGCCGGGCCCGTACGAACGCGCGAGCATGGTCGCGGCCTACTTCAAGCAGGCCAAGCCGCGCTCCAAGGTGCTGGTGCTCGACGCCAATCCGGACGTGACTTCGAAAGCGGGCCTGTTCAAGGCGGCGTGGAAGGACCTCTACCCCGGCATCCTCGAGTATCGCGGCAATGCCAAGGCGGTCGGCGTCGATCCGGCCGGATTGACGGTCAAGCTGGAAGTGGAAGACGTCAAGGGTGACGTGCTCAACGTCGTGCCGCCGCACCGCGCGGGAGACATCGCGCTCAACGCGGGGCTCATCACCAGCAACAACCGCTGGTGCGACATCGACTGGCGCACGATGGAATCGAAGAAGGTGCCCGGTATTCACGTGCTCGGCGATGCGACCTTATCGGCGCCCGGCATGCCCAAGTCGGGCAGCATGGCGAACAACCACGCCAAGATCGCAGCCGCCGCCATCATCGAGCAGTTGAACGGCCGCGCCCCGACCCCGCCGCAGATCATCAACACCTGCTACAGCTTCGTGTCGCCGAAGGAAGCGATCCGCGTCTCGTCGGTCCACCACTGGGATGCCGGTCAGGGGACGCTCATCGCGGTCAAAGGCTCGGGCGGCGTGTCCGCCGCGCGCAGCGAAGCCGAGGGGACCTACGCCTGGAACTGGGCCCGGACGATCTGGGCTGACTCGCTCGCCTAGTTTTTTCCGGTGCTGCCGAAGCCGCCGGCGCCGCGGCGCGAGGTCTCGAATTCCTCGACCAGGTTGAATTCGACCTGCTGCACCGGCACCACCACCAGCTGCGCGATGCGGTCCATGGGCTGGATCGTGAAAGCGGCCTGGCCGCGGTTCCACAGCGATACGAACACCTGTCCCTGGTAATCGGAGTCGATCAGGCCGACAAGATTCCCCAGCACGATGCCGTGCTTCGCGCCAAGGCCCGAGCGCGGCAGCACGACGGCGGCATATCCCGGATGGCCGATGTGGATCGCGATGCCCGAGGGCACCAACTGGCTCTCGCCGGGCTTGAGCACCAGGGCCGCGTTCAGGCAGGCGCGCAGGTCGAGCCCGGCGGCGCCGGCGGAACCGTACTGGGGGAGCATGTCGCGCATCCTCGGATCGAGGACCTTCACGTCCAGCTTGCGCAAGCTAGCGCTTCGTCTTCTGCAGCATGCCGGCCACGTGGGCGAGGAGCTTGCGCGCCTGTTCCAGCTTGGGACCGCGCCCGAGCGGATGCCTGCCGCGTGCGTCGAACAGCGTGATTGCGTTGTCGTCGGCGCCGATCGCCTCCTGCGCCAGGTTCGCGGCGATCAGCGGCACCCCTTTCTTCACGCGCTTGGATTTCGCATTCGCATCCAGCTTTTCGCTCTCGGCCGCAAAGCCGACGCAGAACGGCGCGTTCCTGCGTGCCGCGACCCAGGCGAGGATGTCGGGGTTCTCTTCGAATTCGAGCGACGGCGCGCTGCCATTTATTTTTTTTATTTTTTTATCAAAAGTCTTCTTTACCCGCCAATCCGCGACCGCAGCCACGGCAATGAAAATGTCACTGCGCGCCACGCTGGATTTCACCGCCTCGAACATCTGCTGCGCGCTGCGCACATTGACGCGCTCGACGCCCGCGGGGGTTTCCAGCGCCACCGGCCCGCTGACCAGCGTAACCCTGGCGCCGGCCTCGCGCGCCGCGCGCGCCACCGCATAACCCATCTTGCCGGAACTGGAATTGGTGAGCACGCGCACCGGATCGATTTTCTCTTCGGTCGGCCCCGCGGTCACCAGCACGCGCTTGCCCGCGAGCAATTTGGGCGCGAACCAGGCCTCGACCTCGGCGAGGATCTGCCCGGGTTCGAGCATGCGCCCCATGCCGGTCTCGCCGCAGGCCTGGTCGCCCTCTGCGGGGCCCGCGAAGGCGATGCCGTCGGCGCGCAGGCTGGCCAGGTTGCGTTGCGTTGCCGGGTTGTCCCACATCTCCACGTTCATCGCAGGCGCGACCATCAACCCGCAACGCCGCGCCAGCACCAGCGTCGAGAGCAGGTCGTCGGCAAGGCCAAGCGCGACCTTGGCGAGGAAGTCCGCGCTCGCCGGCGCCACCAGGATGAGGTCGCGATCGCGCGACAACTCGATGTGCGACATGTTGTCGGCGATGCGCGGGTCCCACAGGTCGGTCCACACGCTCTGCCCCGTCAGCGCCTGCATCGTCACGGGCGTGACGAACCGGGTCGCTGCCTCGCTCATGGCGACGCGCACGTCGCAGCCGGCCTTGCTCAGGGCGCGCGCCAGCACCGCCGCCTTGTAGGCCGCGATACCGCCTGTCACGCCTAGCACAATCCGCTTTCCCTTCAAGGTCATCGGGACCGATCCCCGCGGCGTTAAGGGATCAGGATTCTAATTCATATGGCAATTTCGGACTGGCCCCCGGGGGAACGCCCGCGGGAGCGCCTGCTGGCCCAGGGCGCGGCCGCGCTCAGCGACGCGGAGCTGCTCGCCGTGATGCTGCGCACCGGCCTGCCCGGCAAGAACGCCGTGGAACTCGGCCGCGAGCTGCTGGAAAGGTTCAAGGGCGTTGCCGGCCTGTTCGCTTCGGACCTCAGGAACGTCAAAGGCCTCGGACCGGCAAAGCGCGCGCAATTCGAGGCGGCGATGGAACTCGCCCGCCGCAGCCTCAAGGAAGGCCTGAAATCGACCAGCGCCCTCACTTCGCCCGGCGCGGTGCGGGACTACCTGCGGCTGAAGATCGCCGAGCGCGCGCACGAAGTCTTCGTCTGCCTGTGGCTCGACGCCCAGCACCGCGTGCTCGCCAGCGAAGAGCTGTTTCGCGGCACCCTCACGCAGACCTCGGTCTATCCGCGCGAAATCGTCAAGGCGGGACTGAAGGCGAACGCCGCGGCAGTGATCTTCGCCCACAACCATCCTTCGGGAGTGGCGCAGCCCAGCCAGGCAGACGAGCTGCTGACGCGCAATCTGAAGGAGGCGCTGTCCATGGTCGACATCAAGGTGCTCGACCACTTCATCGTGGCGGGCCGGCAGACCCTCTCGTTCGCCGAGCGCGGACTGCTATGAAGTGCCTGTTTTCGCGTATAATTCGCCCCTTTGCGCGCCACCCCGGAGTCAGCAATGCCTCGGATTTGCGATGTCACCGGCAAGAAGCCGATGAAAGGTCACCTGGTCTCGCACGCGAACAACAAGACCATCCGCACCTTCCTGCCCAACCTGCACTACCGCCGCTTCTGGCTCGAGACCGAGCGCCGCTGGGTACGGCTGCGCGTCTCGACCTCGGGGCTGCGGCGCATCGACAAGCTCGGCCTGGAGGCAGTGCTGGCCGAAATCAAGGCGAAGAAAAAGGACAAGGCGCAAGCCTGAGGAGCCCGCGATGCGCGAAAAAATCAAGCTCGAGTCTTCGGCCGGCACCGGCCACTACTACACCACGACGAAAAACAAGCGCACCAAGCCCGAGAAGATCGAGATGATGAAATTCGACCCGAAGGCGAGGAAGCACGTCATGTACAAGGAGGGCAAGATCAAGTAGTCCGGATCCGCCCGCAAAAAAGCCCGCTCGCAGCGGGCTTTTTTTATTGCGCCGGCGCGCTCAGGCGTAGCTGCGCAGGCGGTGGCTGAATTCCACCAGCGGCACCACGCCGCTGGTCTCGGCCTTGTGGCACCAGTCCTGCAGCCGCTTGAGGAGTTGCTCGCGCGAGTCGCTCGAGCGCGCCCACAGCGCCGCCAGTTCATCGCGCATCGCGAGCGCCGTGGCCAGCGCCCTCGAATTCTTCACCGCCTCCGCGAGCCGTATGCGCTCCACCTCGGTAAGCCGCTGCAAGCGCGCGAAATAGCGCTTCGCCGGCTTTAGCGCCTCGGCTTCCTGCGACCATTGCCCGAGACGATCCATCTCCTGCAGGTAGGTGCGCCTGAGCGACTTGGCGTAGCGCGCGAGCACGTCGTAGCGGTTGGCGATCACCGCCTCCAGCGTCTGCTCGTCTGCAACCGGCTTCGGATCCGAGAAGCGCGGCGTCGGCGCGACTTTCTTCACCGTGGCGAGCCCCGCCCCTTCGAGGGCGCGGATGTAGGTCCAGCCCAGGTCGAACTCGTACCACTTCTGCGAAAACTTGGCCGAGGCCGGGTAGGCGTGATGGTTGTTGTGCAATTCCTCGCCGCCGATCAGCATCGCGATCGGCGACATGTTGCGGCTCGCGTCCGGCGCGGGGACATCCCAGTTGCGATATCCCCAGAAATGGCCGATGCCGTTGATCACGCCGGCGGCCCAGAACGGGATCCAGGCGATCTGGACAATCAGGATGACCGCGCCTGGGATCAGGCCGAAGAGCGCGATGTTGACCGCGCCCATCAGCCACAGGCCCAGCACCGAGTGGCGCGCGTAGACGTTGCGCTCGACCCAGTCTTCCGGCGTGCCGTGACCATAGCGCTCCATCGTCTCCGGGTAGTGCGATTCCTTCACATACAGCATCACGCCGGTCCACAACACGCGGTTGATGCCGTGCACCTGCGGGCTGTGCGGGTCGTCCTCGGTCTCGCATTTGGCGTGGTGCTTGCGGTGGATGGCGGTCCATTCCTTGGTCACCATACCGGTGGTCAGCCACAGCCACAGGCGGAAGAAATGGGCCACCGCAGGATGCAGTTCCAGCGCGCGATGTGCCTGATTCCGATGCAGATAAATCGTTACCGAGGCAATCGTGATGTGCGTGAGGAACAGCGCGACGAGCACCAATCCCCACCATGGAAGGTCCAGCAAACCGTTGAATAGCATCAGGTGCCTTTGTTATGTCGTCTTTTGCAGACGGGCCGGGCGGATTCTACGCGAACCGCAATCGCTTGTATGTCGAGAAAAGGTCAACTTTCCGCACTATTGCGCACCCGCTCGGCGCTGTTGCCCTGCAGCATCCTAACCTCCCGTTGTGGAAAGGGAATTTCGATTCCTTGCGCGCCAAATTCTGCCAGCAATTCGACGCTGACTTCGGAGCGGACGTTGAGGCTGCCGAGTTCGGGATCCTTGATCCAGAAACCGAGCTCCAGGTCCACGCCGTTCTCGGCCAGTTGCAGTACATGCGCAGTCGGCGCGGGATCCTTGAGCACGCGCGGATGACGCTGCGCCACTTCGACCAATAGCCCCAAAACCGCCGCCATGTCGGTTCGGTAGGCGACCTGCACCCGCACAAACAGCCGCACGCTCCGGTCCGAATACGAGTGATTCAGCACCGTGGAAGTGACCAGCGTGTCGTTCGGAATGATCGCTTCCACGCCGGTGAGCGCACGCACCACCACATAGCGCGTGGTGATATTCGTCACCTCGCCGTAGTGGTTGTCCGCGGTGATCATGTCGCCGAGGCGGATCGACCGGTCGAGCAGGATGATGAACCCGGACAGATAGTTGGAGGCGATTTTCTGCAGTCCAAGGCCCAGGCCGACGCCGAGCGCGCCGCCGAACACCGACAGCACGGTGATATCCACCCCTATCAGAGGCAACACCACCAGCACCGCAACCACCAGCAGAACCGCCTTGCCGAGACGCGAGAACACCACGCGCAGGCTGGAATGCAGGCTTGCGGCGCGCATGACTCGCGACTCGAGCGCCGCGCCCGCCCACAACGCGAGCAGCAGGCTCACGACGATCCAGAATCCGGCGCTTAGCAGCGTCCAGAGAGAAAGCTTCTGCTTGCCGGCGGTAAGCTCGACCTCGGCAAGCCAGGTCACTATCTCCGGCAGGATACCCGTGAGATGCATGGCGAGCGCAGCCCAGACCAGCGTCGCGATGCTGCGCTCAAAAGGACCGAGCCAGCTGGCGCTCGAGACGCCCAGGCGCAGCAGATACACGGCAAAACGGATGCCCGCCAGCGCGCCGAACAGCGGAATCGCGACACTGAACAGGTTCGTGTTGTGCCAGCGGCTGAGCACCGCGCGGCCCGCGATCAGCAACAGCATGGCGAGGAGCGGGAACGCCACGCGCCGGTACGCCGCGGCGCCGCGCTTTAGGGCTTCGGTGCTGCCGTCCGGGGCGCGCCACTGCAGCATGCTCGCCAGCCACCGTGCCGCCAGCAGGCAAAACGCAAGCGTGCCCGCCTGCCATAGGATGTTCGGTTCCTGAAGGTCCGCCCACAGGTCGGCGAGCAGCCGGCCGATCTGATTTTCTGTCATGGCTCCTGCAGTTTACCCAACGACGCGCTAGCGCCGTTCGTAGGCGGCTGCGAAGAAGCCGTCGGTGCCGTGGCGGTGCGGCCACAGGCGCAGGCGCTCGCCGGCATCCAGCGCAATTCGTTGCGTCGCCAGCAACTGCGTGCAGGAGAGCGCCTTGAAATCCGGCTGAGACGCAGCAAAGCGATCAGCCACCGCCTCATTCTCCTCGGCAAGAATGCTGCACGTCGCGTAGACGAGGCGCCCGCCGGGCTTGAGCAGCTTCGCGGCCGCATTGAGAATCCGGTCTTGCTTCGCCGCGAGTTCGGCGACTGCGCCCTCGCCGTGGCGCCATTTCAGGTCCGGGTTGCGCCGCAGCGTACCGAATCCGCTGCAGGGCGCATCCACCAGCACGCGGTCGAGCTTGCCGGCCAGTCTCTTCGCGCGGATATCGCCCTCGCCCGACAGCACGATCGGATGCACGTTCGATATTCCCGCGCGAGCCGCGCGCGGCGCGAGTTCCCGCATCCGCTTCTGCGAAATGTCCATGGCATAGATGCGCCCGGCACCACGCATCAGCATCGACAGGGCCAGCGTTTTCCCGCCTGCGCCGGCGCAGAAATCCGCGACCATCTCGCCGCGCCGCGGCGCGAGCAGGTAGGCGAGCAGCTGGCTGCCCTCGTCCTGCACTTCCACCGATCCGTCGAGGAAGAGCGCGTGGCGGTTGATCTGCGGCTTGCCCTTCAAGCGGATGCCGGCCGGCGAATGCGGCGTCGGTGCCGCCTCCAGCGCGAGTCGATCGAGCGCTTCCTGCCGCGACAGTTTCACCAGATTGACACGCAGGTCGAGCGGCGCCGGATTCAGCAGCCCGCGCGCAATCGCCATGGCTTCGGTGGCGCTGTATTCGGCGACGAGGCGCAACCAGAGCCAGTCGGGCAGGTCCGCCTGCACGGCCGCGGCGGAGGCGTCGTTGGGCGCAGCCTTGACCCGCGCGGCGCGCGCCGCGTCGCACTCGGCAAGCGCCCTGCCAGAGAGGCCGACGCCGCGGATAAGCGCCGCGATGACAAGGGCGTGCGGCTCAGCGCTGCCTGCCGCCGCTTCCAGCGAGCGCTTGCGCCGCAGGACCGCGAACACGGTCTCGGCGATGAAGGCGCGATCCTGTTGCCCGAGATTGCGGTGGGCGCGGAAGTAGGCCGAGAGAGCCTGGTCCGCGGGGCGCGAAAATCCCAGCAACTCCTTGAGCGCCGTCACAGCGTGGGCGAGCAATGCCCGGGTCGGCCTCACTGCAGTGAAATCTTTACTGCAACCTGGTCAAGGCGCGTGCCGTCCTTCTCGACGATCAGGATGCGCACCGGTAGGTATTGCCGGTCGGCGGCGAGCCAGATCTCGGTCGCCTTGTCCTGCGGATTGTCCTTGCGCTTGACGAGCTTGAGCGCATCGAATTCGCCTGCGGGAGTCTTGACGCGCTCGCGCCCGGCCACCTGGTAGGTGTAGGACGTCACGCGCCTGCCGTCGGCGACGCTTGCCGTCACGACGCCCTGCGGCGGCGCGAACGCGAGAGACCACATGAAACTCAACTGGTCCTGGCGCAACAGCGTCGCGGTCTTCGCGGCCGGGACCCACTCGGCCTGCCGCGTATCGCGTCCGGGCCGCTTGTCCTCGAATTTCTGTGGCCGCAGTCCGTCGGCCACGACGGCGCCCTGGCTCGTGCGGGTCGCTTCGCCACGCAGAGCGAGCATGCCCTTGCCCTTCCAGGTTTCCGAAAGGCGGTAACTGCGCCCGTCGTGCTCCAGCCGCTGGCTCAGCTCGGCGAGAACTGTTCCTTCGCGCAGGATTTCATAGCCGATCTCGACGCGCTGCGGCGGCGCAGCGACTGCGCCGCATGCAAAGCTAAGGACCAGCGTCAAACACGAATTGCGCATCATTTCCCCTAACGCTTACGGTGCCTCTCTCGACGGTTAGCCTGCCTTCGAGAAACCAGCGCACCGCGCGCGGATAGACAACGTGTTCCTGCTTGAGGACGCGCGCCGCCAGCTTTTCCTCCGTGTCGCCGGCAAACACCGGCACCGCGGCCTGGATCACGATCGGTCCCGCGTCGAGCTCGGCGGTGACGAAATGCACCGTGCAACCGTGCAGCTTGGCGCCGGCCGCAAGCACGCGCTCGTGCGTGCGCAGCCCCGTAAATGCGGGCAGCAGTGACGGATGAACGTTCAGTATCCGGCCTGCGTAGCGTTCGACATACCCGCCGGTGACGATGCGCATGAAGCCTGCATGCGCGATGAGCTTCGGCGCAATGCGGTCGATTTCTGTCGCGAGCACGTTCTCGAATGCCTCGCGCGTCGGAAAGTCGCCGTGCTTCACCACCAGCGTGGGAATACCGTGGCGGGCCGCAACGGCGAGCCCGCCAGCGCCCGCGACGTTGCTGATCACGGCTGAGATGGGAATGCCGGCGCCGATGAGCGCCTGCAGGTTGCTGCCGCGACCGGAGATCAGGACGACGACGGACATGGTCAGCGCGGAGGCACGACCCACAGGTAGAGCGTGTGGTCCCGCTCGCCGGACCAGGCGCTCTCGATCCGTTCGGGCTGCCAGTCCCCCATGCGAAACTGGTGCGAGACCACCCGCGCGCCGGGCCTGAGTTCTGAGCGGATCTTCGGCAGCAGCTTCGCATTCAACTCGGGGAGCAGATACAGCATGACCACGGTTGCTTCGGAAAAATCGGTGCTGAACAGGTTCTGCACCGCAAAGCGCACGCGTCCCGATACTCCGGCGGAACGCGCCGCGGCGTTCGCGTCCTCGATGCGGCGCGGGTCGAGGTCGATGCCCACGCCGCGCGCGCCGAAATCGCGCGCCGCCGAGATCACGATCCGGCCGTCCCCGCAGCCCAGATCGTAGACGACGTCGTCCCGCCGCACCGACGCGAGGCGCAGCATCGCATCCACCACCGGCTGCGGGGTGGAGATATAGGGGACATCGAGATCGAGTCCCGGCGTCGTACAGCCCGACGCGGCAACTCCGAGTCCGGCCAGCATGAAGTCCCGGCGCATCAAACCATGTCCTCGGGCCGCACCCAGCGGTCGAAATCCGCCCCTTTCACGTAGCCCAGCGCAGCAGCGGCTTCGCGCAGCGTGCTGCCTTCCTTGTGCGCCTTCTTGGCGATCTCTGCGGCCTTGTCGTAGCCGATGTGCGGCGCGAGCGCGGTCACCAGCATCAGCGAGCGCCCGAGCTGATCGCGGATGCGCGCTTCATTCGCGGCGATGCCGCGCACGCAATGCTCCTCGAAACTGGTCATGCCGTCGGCGAGCAGCCGCGCGCTTTGCAGGAACGCGTTGATGATGAGCGGCTTGTAGACGTTTAGCTCGAAGTGGCCGGAGGCGCCGCCAATATTGAGCGCGACGTCGTTGCCGAACACCTGCGCGCACAACATGGTCATCGCCTCGGCCTGCGTCGGGTTGACCTTCCCCGGCATGATCGAACTGCCGGGCTCGTTCTCGGGCAGCGATATTTCGCCGATACCAGAGCGCGGGCCCGAAGCGAGCAGGCGCACGTCGTTGGCGATTTTCATGAGCGCGGCGGCGAGCGCCTTCAACGCGCCGTGCGCAAACACCAGCGCCTCGTGCCCCGCGAGCGCGGCGAACTTGTTCGGCGCCGGTGCAAACGGCAGGCCCGACGTGCGTGCGACTTCCGCCGCCACGCGTTCGCTGAACTCGGCATGCGTATTTAGTCCGGTGCCGACGGCGGTGCCGCCGATCGCAAGCCGGTAAAGCCCCGGCAGCACTGCGTCTAGCGCCTGGCGCGACTGCTCGAGCTGCGCGACATAGCCTGAAAATTCCTGCCCCAGCGTGAGCGGCGTCGCGTCCTGAAGGTGGGTGCGGCCGATCTTGACGATCGGCGCGAAAGCATCGCGTTTCGCGGCCAGCGCCGCGCTCAGCCGGTCGAGCGCCGGAATCACGTCGGCATGCAACGCGCGCGCGGCGGCGACGTGCATTGCGGTGGGAAACACGTCGTTCGACGATTGGCCGAGATTGACGTCGTCATTCGGATGCAGCAGGCGTTTAGGCCCGCGCTCGCCGCCGA
>Ga0187893_10007036_pt1 | contig 18768 bp, 6 predicted proteins | sample MA1701074metaG_FD_139574 | JGI IMG/M metagenome (GOLD analysis project Ga0187893, IMG submission 139574) | White microbial mat communities from a basaltic lava cave in the Kipuka Kanohina Cave System on the Island of Hawaii, USA - MA170107-4 metaG ... | reverse complement strand
TGTCGTTCACATGTTTTGTTCCTTCATAACGCCAACACTTGGTACGGGTGGTCGACTATTCCTTACCCGACAGAGACTCTCACTCTGCAAGAGGCACCAAGCTTCGCTTGGCGCACACGACCACAAAAAAGTTTGTAACATTTATCTAGCAAAATAACGATCGTCAAATCACTCACTCTGTCTCATCTTGAGGTGTCAAGAAAGGAATGCCTGCAGCTCCTGCCGCAAATCGGATTACCGGTTCGAAATCGACCGGGAGCACCAAGAAGGGTTTACCGCTTCTGTTTTTCAAGGCTTTATCATAAAATAGACTTAGTGCTGTTCCCTGTCTTCTTCCCTCCCAGTAGGGAACATACTTGACTGAGACGCCGCCAAGCGGTGCGTATTGGGCGTATTGTAAGGTTGACGCGTAAGGGTACTCATCTCGCCACCATGGACCGGCTGGCGGGAACTTCTTCGGATCAAGTGCGGATCTGTCCCACCCACCCGCCGGCGCCTTTCCGCGATAGTTAAGGATGATAAACAAAGGATTGGCCTCCTGCGCTTCCACAGTGTGATCATACGTTTTCTCCGTATATTGCTTTATGACGGGAAAAATAGGAATCCAACGAAATCGACCAACACGTTGTCGCAAATACAAATAACCTTCCTTTATCTTAAGCGCCGCACGGCTTAATGCTTTAGTTAGCAAATTGGCACCAGAAGAAACCGCGTCTGCCGCTAGTTCCGCTGATGATGCAAATGCCTCCCATGTGGCTGCCCCAGCTTGAGCTTTCTGTTGCGCCGGCAATACTGCATAGGCGGAAAGGGCAAAGAGGCTTGCGATTGTAAGCCCAGTTATTTGTTTTTCTGTAAGCGTGAAATTGCCAGTAGGATCGACCCCGCTTACCGCATTACCATGTGCATAGAGGTATTTGTGCAAACTCAACGGATCTTCATTGTTCCCTTCGTGCGAATCAAACGTCAGGAATCTCCCCGTCTCCGGATTCATGTACCGTGCCCGCAAGTAGTATTGGACGAGGTCTTCGTCGAATTGCTCACCCGCGTAGAGGTAGTGGTTCGGCGTCGTGCCGGTGCGCGCGATGAGCGTGCCGTAGGCGTCGAAGGTGTAAGTGTCCGTGACGTTGGTGCCGCTGCCCGTGAGGAAACGCACGCTACCGTGCCCGTCGTAGCCGAAATAATTCGTCGCCCCGGATTCGACGCGCTGGCTGATCAGGTCCAGCCCGTAGGTGTAGAATTTCCGCGTGTTGGAGACGCCCACTACTTCCACCCATTCTTCCAAGACTTGTGCATAACCGGTCGGCGTCTGCTCATCGACCAGGTAGTAGGTGTTGGTGGTGTTGCCGCCCACCGTCACGGTCTTGCGGACGCGATGCCCGTCGGCGTTGTAAAGAATCGCAATGGTCATCGACCCGTTGATGACGTTGGTGAGTTGATTATCCGCGTTGTAGCGGTAAACCACGCCCGCGGCGTTTGTGCGGGTGTTGCCGGCGGAGTCGTAAACATCCGCTGTGAGCCAGTCGTTCGTATTGTAAGCGGAGTTCGTCGAAATCAATTGGTTGAGCGTGGAGCTGCGATTCGTCCGGTTGGCGACGCTGTCGTAAGCGTAAGCCAGGCGCCCGGTCACCGTGCCGCTGGCCGCAGTCAGCAACTCGTTTGTCAGTCGATAGAGCCGGTCATACTTCCAATCGTTCGTGCGCCAGGCACCGTTGACGTGTTCGACCAGTTTGTCGCGCTGGCCGGTCACCCCCAGCGTGTAATCGAACTGCCCCAGCACAACCGCACCGGCGACCACCAGCAGATTCGTCAGCCGGTTTACCGTGTTGTAGCGATACTGATGCCGCACACTGTTGGTTGTTTGCCAGCTTTCCAGATTGCCGACAAGGTCGTAAGTGTAGCCCGTGGTGAATTCCGGATAACCAGGGCCGCTGCGCGCGTCGCTCACCGCCTCCAGCCGGTTCAACGAATCGTAGGCGTAAGTAACATCGACGCCATTCTGGATCGCGCTGTAGCCTTGGACACCCGCGACATTTCCCCGGGGATCATAAAAATAAAGCAGCCGCGACTGGATGTTGCCCCCTTCGTAATGGTCGCGCTGTGTGACACGGTCCCGATTATCCAGCTTGTTCGTCGTCACGCCGCTGGCATCGCTCATCTTCCAGCGCTGGCCCGTGATGGTGTAAACAAACGTGTTGCTCGTGCCGTCGGGATACACCCTGGCCAACAACCGGCTGGCCGCGTCGTAATCCATGCGAATCGCCTGCCCGTTGAAGTTGGTGTGCCAGGTCAGGTTTCCTGCCGCGTTGTAGGCGAAGCCCTCGCTTTGTCCGCCAGGCAACATGCGTCCCGTTCTCCGACCGAGCTTGTCAAAGGCATAGCGTGTCGCGCGGCCCAGCGCGTCCGTTTGATTTGTCTGATTACCCTGTTCGTCGAAGCGATACGTCGCCCACGTTGCGTTGGCAGTAGCCCAGGCGTTGGTCGCGGCCAGCAATCGACCCAGACCGTCGAAACCGAATCGGTTCGTCACGCCTGCCTGATCGACTTCTCCCACACGCCGGCCCAGTTCATCGTAAATCGTGTAGCGCTTCGTCCCATCGGCCAGTTGGGTTTCCACGACGCGGTTGAGCGCGTCGAGCACGTTGGTTGTGCCCCGGTCCAGCGCATCAAGCGCAACCACCGCGTTGCCCGCCGCGTCGAAGAGTGAGCGCGTGGTCATGGCCCGCGAGTCATCGTCATACACTGTCGTGGCGACGCGCCTTCCTGCGGCGTCATACTCGAAGAACGTGGTGACGCCTCGCGCATCTGTCTGGCTGGCGACGCGCCCGGCTTCATCGAACTCCGTTGACGTGTCGGAGAGCAACTCGCCCACACTGTTCAACATCGTGGCCGGCGCTCCGTTGATCTCCGTCCAGCCAATCGACACCTCCGCCAGCAACTCCGTCCGTTCCACCCGGCCCAAAGGATCGTAAATCGTGTGCGTCGCGTTCGCCGTGGTGTCGCCGGAATCGGCCGGATCGTTCGCCGCCGTGCGCCACTGCGTATAGATGGGGCGGTTTGATTCGTCATACACGGTGCGCGTCACGGCCGCAGGCGTGTCGGCGTCGCTCGGATACCCGGTCTGGATGAGATTGCCGCGCGCGTCAAACCAGTAGCGCGTCTCCTGGCCAATCTTGTCCGTGGTGCTTTCGGCCTTGCCCAGCGCGTTGTAGGTCGTGGTGTTGGTGTAGCCCAGGGCATCAAGCGAGCGCACCATCCGGTTGCGCGCATCGAACTCGTAGGAGTTTGTGACCGTCTGCAACGTCCCGTTAATCGTCACCCAGGTCGTTTCGCTCGTGCGATTGCCCCGCTCGTCGTAGGCGAAGGCGTTGGAACTGAGGATCGAGGATTGCGGCGAGAGCGTGGCGGAATTGATGAGGCGGCCGTTGGCATCGTATCGATTCGTCGTGAGATTGTTGAGCGCATCGATGCTCGCCGCGAGCAGGCCACGGCTGTCGTAAAGCTGGCTTGTAGTGTGGCCAAGCGCATTGGTCGTGTAGAGGAGATTATCGGCGGAGTCATAGACGTTCGTCACGCCGTGGCCAAGTGCGTCGATGCTTGTGAGAAGCTGCCGGCGGGAACCGAAACTGGCCGTGTTGGTGTGGTTCAGCGCATCGACTGTGCTGATGCGGTTACCCAGGGAATCGTAGCCAAACCGCTGCGTGTTCCCCAGCGCGTCGGTTTCGGAAAGCTGATTACCAGTGTCATCGTAATCGCGACTGGTCATCTGGCCGAGCGCGTCGATGCTGCGCACCACGTTGCCGCGCCGGTCGAATTCATGGACGGTCTGGTAGCCGAACGGATCGATGGCGATCTCGCGCAAGTTCGCCGCGTCGTGGATGAAGCGCGTGCCCTGCGCCTGGCCGGGCGCCTTGAGCGAAGTCAAGCGGCCCTGGGCGTCCTTGCCCGTCGTGGCCACGCGCACTCCGCGCGCGTCGATGATGCCGGTGATGAAATGCGAGTGCGTGGTGTTGGTGTATTCGTAGCGATTGGTTTCGTAAGTCAACGGGCTGGATTTCACCAGCCGCTCCACCGCGATCAGGAAATAATTGCTGTAGGCATAGCGCACCGTGGCAATCGCGCCGGACTTCAACGAGCCATCGGCGTTCAGGCTTTCCGGCGCGTAAGCCCGATCAATCAAATTGCTGCTGTTGCGGACCAGGAGGATGGAGTTGGTGGTGATGCCCGACTGTTGCAGTGGGTTGTATTGCGCCACGCGCACGTAGTTGGTCCCGGTAAGCGGATAATTGGTGATGCTGATTTCATCGCCGCTGCGCGTGCGAATCCGATGCAGTTTCGGGGTGCTGTAGGCTTGGACGCCCCGCAATTGGGAGCCTTCAGTCGGAAGAGGATGATAAAACAAGTCATCGCCCTTAAGGATGTATTCCGTGCCATCCGAGTTGGTGAGCACAAAGCCGCTGAAATCGTAGTTGTCGAACGGGGTATCCTCGGCATCCACCCAGTAGGGAGGAATGACTTTCTGCCAGGGGATGAACTGGAGGCGGTTGTTGTCCAGCGGCGCCAGTTGCGCATATACGCCGGGGGCCGCTTCCCACTTCGCTTCATAGCAGAAGCACGGAACCCCATCCTCGTTCGGACCTGGCGCGAGCGAATAGAGGAACGTGGTGCGTTGACCACCGGGCAGAGTCAGCGTGACGTTGCGTCCACCACCCAACCGCATGCTGAAAGGCTCTTCCTCCTCGTCCTCGACAATGCCGCGCTCCTCATCGATCTCGATCTCCAGATCGTTGATCGAATAGGTCCATGACGTTCCAAAGTCGCCCAGGTCGGTCTTGAGCGAGTTGTAAGTGCGAATGATGCTGATCGGGACGCCGCCGAGCGGCACCACCAGGTCTTCCTCGCTGAAGGTTAACAGGCCAAGCTTGGCATTGCTCTCCAAGGCAAAACGTACCTCCGTGCGGCTCTCCTTGCCGTCCGCCCGCACCGCCAGCGTGAGCCAATAGACACCATTCCGAGTGCCGGTGAAGTCCAACGAGGCCAACAACCCGCCCGCAGCAACCCGACCCTCGAAGAAACCCTCGTCGACTGGTGCTGGTGTGAAGTCACCGACTTCCACCGCGCCGTTGGTAGTTTGTTTATAAAGCTTGAGTTGGTAGCTGACTGTTTCGCCTGAATTGGTTGAATCCGCCGTGCCGAGCAGGTTGAACACGCCGTTACGAACGAGATCGTTTTCCCGGATGTTCGCGATGGCGGCAATGGGCGGCGCGGACCCGGGGCTGCCGACGCCCACGGTGACCAGGGGCGACTCAATACGATTGCCCGCGCTGTCGTGCGCGATTGCTTTGAGCGTGTAGAAGCCGTTGGTCATCGGTTTCCAGTTCACCACAAACGGATTGGTCGCGACCGAGCCGACCTTCACGCCGTTGGTGAACACGTTCACGTTGAGAATGGATCCTTCCGACGTGGCGGCGTTGACCGTAATCCCCACCGTGTTGCCAACCGTCAATGTATCGGATGGCGTCGGTGAAGTGATGGTGGCAGTTGCGGCGACAATTTTGACCGTAGCGAAGGCCGTGGACCGTCCATTGCGCCCATCGTCAACCGTGTAGGCGAAGCCTTCTTCTCCAAAGGTGTCCGTTGGAGGCGTGTAGATCAGACCCTTGCCATCACCGGAGATGGCGAGCGCGCCTTGAGTCGTTCCAGTGAGCCCTACGATGCGCAGCGTGTCCCCGTCCGCGTCACTGTCATTGGCCAGCACATCAAGGAAGTTCGTCTTGGAATTGAGCGTGACGGGCAGAGAATCGGCCACTAGTTGCGGCGGGCTGTTGTAATTCTGATCGGCAATGGTAATCGTCACGGCAGGAGAGACGGACATTCGCACGTCTCCAGACCCCACGTAATTGCTCGCAACTGCAAAGACGCGATAAACTCCAGCCGCCGGTTCAATCCAGTTCACAGTGAATGGGTTGCTGCTTGCTTCGCCAATGCGCTGTCGTCCGCGAGCGCTGTCTGCATAGACTTCGACCTTCGGAATGCTGCCGCTGAAGTTGGTCACAGTGGCGGTAATGAGAAGGCTCTCGGGGGCACGAAGAATTGCTCCGTCTGTCGGCGACACGACAGCGACGGTCGGAAGGGTTGCGCCGCTTGCATTCACAAAGAACTGCACGGGATACAAAGTTGAGGTCGGGTTATCCCAAACACTAACGTTTTCACTCTTCAACCCGAGCTGGCTGGCCCCGGGAGTCAATGTCAGGACATGCATGCTGCTTCGCCCTGAAGGCAGTGCACTGATGGTGGAAGGTGAGATTGAAGCGGTGGCGTAGTTCTCAGACACCTGGAACAAAAGCGAGCCAAAGGACTTTCGACCCGGGTTCTTGAAAAAGATCGCGTTCGTCACCGTCTCTGACTGTCGAAATGCGCCGAGGAAATACGGCGTGTTCATCTGAAGCGGAACGCCATTAATCACCGCCTGTGGACGGTAATCTGCAATGACGGCCGAAAGGTGCAGAGCGTATGACCCGGTCTCACTCAAGCTATGTGAAGTGACCTCAATTAAGTAAACTCCGGATTCGCGGATAGCCAGTTCGATAATGGACGCCTGGGAAGGCAACGAGGCATTCTCATCGTGATTGCCAGAAGCGATAATCTCTCCACGTGCGTTAAATATGTAAACGTGGGCAGCAAATGCCGCATTAGAGACAACGATATCCACGCTGTCGCCGCGCGCTGCATCAAACCGATAATAATCCGCGTGTTGGCCCGCACCGCGAGCCAGCGTCTGATATCCAGAATTTCCAAGTAGACCGTCTTTCTTTTGCCCCATGCTGATCGATACCGGGTCTTGTGAGCCGCTGACCTGAACTGTCACCGTGGACGTGGCAGAGTTGCCATTTTCGTCCACCACCGTGTATGTGAATTCATCGGAACCGGCGTAGCCGGCGTGTGCCGAGTAAAGAATCGCCGATTGTTCATAGACGGTTTCGCTTTTCCCATGTGCCGGCATGCTCACGTGGGAAATCCGGAGCAGGCCGGAATTCGGGCAAATGTCATTGCTCAAGACGTTGAGAACGCGTCGGCCCAAGCCGCGGCTAATGGTGAACGAGTCAGCCCAGGCAATCGGAGGCAGGTCGACCGGAGGTTTGACTATCGTATCCTGGCTAGCATTAGTGTTTGCCGGCATCTTCAACATCGCCGCGACCAAAGTCACCAAATCCGAGCCACTGCAGCCACCATGAGATACAGTAGGGCATCGGGGCACCGTTAGGAGAAGTGTTTGAGTGCCTGTAACGAGCATGCTTGAAGATACGACTTTGTTGCTGATGTCCCACAGGCCCGCTTCGATCCCGCAGTCCCAGTAAGCGTTGGGAACAGATTCTCCAGCCCAAAGTTGAAAATCATTGTAAGTGTTACAAGTCGCTCGCAACTCGTTGTTCATCCAGATCGTTCCGTTTAATAGAATCGGGGGGTCCGCCCGAGGCTTAAGGAATCCCCCGTCTGGCTGTCCGTCGCTGACGTGCAATTCAATGGAGACGTCGTCCCCGGTTACATGCAGGACATCTGAAAAAACGATCAACCCGCCGGAATCGGTGACCCGAAATGAAGTATCCAACGAGCCGTTCGTTAGCAAACGAAACGCACCGCCAACTGGAAGTTCCCCATTGATGGTCGGGAAATTGCCTGCCACCAGAATTTTTCCATCGGGCTGAACGGCCACCGAATGGACGATGGTGAGGTCGTGGCCTTGCCCATCCGAGACGGGATCAATGCCCGCGGTGGATTGAAACGTTTCGAGAACCCCGTTGGTTTCGTTGATGATGGCGACGCGGTCCCGGTTCACCCCGTCCACCTTTACGAAACGTCCTCCCAAAAGAATTCGGTTCGTGGCGCTGTGAGTCAGTGAATAGACTGAAGCAATGCCCGTTGTGACTCCATTGGTATAAATCGTCCCGTCCACTGAATTGGTGAACGCCGTGTCGAGGGTCAGATCCTCGTTGAGCCGGGCAATGCCGTAACGCGTGCTTCCCTGAACGGTGTTAAAATCTCCTCCGATGAAAATTTTTCCTGAATCACTGGGCAGAATCGCTCGAACGGGAAAGTTCAGGTCGGGATTGGTGGTACCCTGCAGCGCGCCGCTGCCATTGAGCCGGGCCAGGCAGTAGCGACTGTCACCGTTTACGTAATTGAAGTGGCCTCCAATCAAAACGTTGGTGTTTCGATCCGACGCAACAGCCAGGATGGTATTATCGACGGATGTCGCGGAAAAACTGGTATCCACCAGCCCACTCGAAAGCAGCCGCGCCACTTTGTTGGCTGTTTGACCGTCAATGCTGGTAAAAGAGCCAGCGATCAAAATCTTCCCATTCTGATCTTTAGCCAGGCAGCGCACCGTTCCATTGATGTCCAAGTTGAAGTTTGTCGCCAGCACACCATTTGATTCGTAGCGAGCAATTCGTTTGCGTGTCTGACCTTCCACCGCGGTAAACTCCCCGCCGATAAGGACACTCCCGTCACTCAGAGGGAGCACGCTGTAAACCGTGGAAGCCGACACTGAGACGCCAATCGTGGGGCCGAAAGTAGAGTCCAGACCGCCATTTGAGCTGAGAACGGCAAAATGGTTGCGATTAGTGACATTGGGTGGGGTGAAATTGCCGCCCAGAAAGACTCTCGAACCAAGGGTCGCTATCGAATTCATTTCCCCCAAAATAGGATTGAATTCCAAAGCTTCGTTTGAGTCGTTTCCGTTCCAGAGAATCAAATCGTGCGGATTGGATGGATTGAGATCATCCTGAATCACAATAATCGAAGCTCCATTGGCCTCAATCTCCCGACCTTTGACGAGATTGGTGATCCCATAGATCCCGTTGCCATGAGCGCAAACCAATGCCGTAATATCAGCTCGGTAGGAATGCGCGTAAGGAAAAGCGTGGGTGTCGCTGCCATAATCCCAGGTATCGCTGTGGGCAACACCAATGTTGATCCCCTCTACAAACCTGCCGTTTACCAACACAGTGGTGTTGGCTTCAGGATATTCTGTATCGACCGGGCCGGCCCAATAGAGAAATGCTTGCTTCACATTGGTCACTACTCCGCTGACCCTGATTGTGCCGCTGCCTGGTCGAAGGCTGTCCTCGCCCCCAAAGCTTCCGCGCACCCCGCCCATGCCGGCGCTAACGAAGTCCGCATTTCGAAAGACGCTTTGATTTGAGCGCAAGTTCACAGTGATGGTCACGTTCTGAGTGGTGGACAGTCCCCCACTCCCTGCGCTTCCATCCGACGCTGCCAGCGACAATTGATAAACTCCCGGCGCGCTGAACCGTGCAAAGGTATTCGTGACCGTGTCACTCACAAACTGGACTCCACCTGGACCAGTCCATTTGACCGTCAACGCACCGCCCGCTGGCGCGCCGTCGTCACTGACGGCGCCAGGCAAATACACCGGATCGGGAAACACGATGATCTGATTCGGCCCGGCATAAACTTCGGGAGCGGTATTGGTCTTGTTGACCGTGATGACGAGGTCATCCGACGCGCTCAACAGTGAATCGCTCGCGGTCAGCCGCAGAGTGTAGATGCCTGGTTTGGTGAACGTGACTTTGGCTTTACGAGGCTCAGTTGGATCGGCGGGGTCTTTGGCGAGGAAAGTCGGGCCGGGGCCGCTGACGCCGCTCCAAACGATGCTCAACACTCTCCCGGTCGGCAGATTGTCCGCGTCCGTCACCGTCCCGGACAGGTTGGTGAACACGGCATTGGTCCCCACCATCATCAATTCGAAATCGGTGCCCGCGTTGACGGACGGTCCGGAGTTAACCGTAATCGAAACGCTGGAAGACGTAGTCGTGGCTCCCGTGTCGTCCGTGGCCTTTGCGTAAATCGAAAAGTTGCCAGGTCCCGGAGGATGCCAGTAGAAAGTCAAATTCGTTCCGGTCGTCGAACCGATGTTGGTCGTCCCATGGAACACCTGCAGGTTGGTTACCGATCCGTCCACGTCGCTGGCCGACGCGATGATCTTGACGCTAAGTCCGGGAAAGAACGCTCCGTTGGTGGGAGTTTCGATGACGACGAACGGGCTGATGTTGCCACGGCAAATTCCATTTGCGATGGCGGTGAAGTTGGAATCGATTTCGGACGCGCTCGGGTGGTAATAGAAGTCGTTGGGTGACGAGGCGAACCATTTCATGAAATTGGTCCCGCCGTTCGTGCCACCTTCGTTGCCGTAGGCAACGCTGATGATGCGAATACCAGCGTCCTTGACTGCCAGGGCCGCGTTGGTCGCCAGAACCCGGTTGGTGTAAAAGTTTTCTGGTCCTCCGCTTTGGCCATCGGAAAGTAAAACTATTAGGGGAAGGACATTGCTGGCGGTCGAGGTGAGGTTGCTGCGCGCCATGTCAAGCGGGAGGTGAAACCGGGTGCCGTTCGTGTCAATCAGGCTGAGAATCTTGCTTTGCACGAGTGCGCCATTGTTGGTCAGCGGGGAGTCAAAATTGGCGTAGCCTGCAAACGATATCAGCCCCACTCAATCCTCGGTAAAATTCAAGTGAGTCACAAAATTGCTCGCCGCTTGCTTGGCTGTGAAAAACTCGTTGGATGAAAGGGACTGTGAAATATCAATCACCACAAACGCATCAATCGCCGCCGGGCAAATGAAGTTGATCGTCAGCGAGACGGGCGCATTGGTTCCGCCACGGCCGTCCGTGAGCGTGAAGTTCAGCACCCGGTTGGAATTGGCCGGCGCATTCGAAATGCTCTGGAAGGTGAGATTGCGAACCAGGGCCTGCACCGACGCGTTCACCGCGTTGGTGTTGAACGAAATCACCAGCGCGTTGGTGCCACTGCCTCCAACGTAGGTGGCGATGGTCGTCCCGCTGTAACTGATCGTGTTGGTCGTCGAGCCAATCTGCGCGGCCCCGGTGCCTTCGTTGCGGATGGCCAGCAGGTCGTTCGCTTCGGTTCCCGTGGCAATCGTCACCGTCAACTGGCCGCCGTTGAAGTTCAACGAATCGCTGTCGTAGGCGACGGCGTTGGTGTCCAGCCGTTTGGCCGGACCGCCTTTGAAGTAGTCCATCGGGCTGGCAATGGTCAGCACCGGGTTCACATGGCTGTTCTCACTGCCATCGCTGAAACTGTTGCCATTGGTGTCTTCCACATAATCAGGCAGGCCGTCGCTGTCCGTGTCAATGGGCTGGCCGCTGCCGTCGAGCGCGACGTAATGGAACCCGATGTCCACCCACGAAGTGTCTTTGGCCTGGTTGGTCGTGACGGTGTAATGGGCCAGGCCGGCGTTGGTGGCGTAGCGGCTGCCGGCGTTCAGGAGCGTGCTCAACATCCCGTCGCTGGTCGGATAATAGTAATGGGAACGGCCGAGGTTGTTGGTCAACGTCAGATAGACCGGCGTGTTGGTCAGGACGACATCGTTGTCGCCCGGTGAGGGCCAACGCGGGAAGCCGGTCACGTAGCCGTTATGGTCGTGGGTGAGCGAGGTCGAGCCAACGTTGGTCAGGCTAGTTTGATCGTAAAGATTGTCCTCGAAGGCCGCAGTGTTGCCTGCTGGCCCGGACACGATATGGACTTGGCCAATCCTGTGAAAATTGTTCCAAGCCTGCAAGACGTTCGGCGTGTAGTGGTAGAAGGTCAGTTGGACACGCTCGAACAAGTTGTTCGTCAAGGCGGTGAGCGCGTTGGACAAGCCCGAGGAAAAATAACCCACTCCGCCGCTCCATTGGCAGTCCAGCAAGACCAGCGCGGACAGGTTGCCACGTCCGTTCTCGGGGTTGAACAGATGACTGCCACTCATGAGTGGAAGGTCGGTGAATCGCAGGCGTACTTCCTGCGGCGAGCCGCCGTAGGTGTCGGCCAGCATGGTATAGCCGGAGCCGGAGGTCGCGAGTTGTTCCTGCACAGCGTGCAGCCGTACCAGGCGGTTCAGGTTGTCCGCCCGGCCCTGGCTGACGAGTTTGGCCCCATAGTCCAGCCGAAGGGCATAGTTGGTGCCGCTGAACTCCAGTCCCACGGTTACGCCGTTGGTCAGCACGACTGTCTTACCCTCGTCCACCAGCACATTGCGCAGGATGAAGTCCAGGCTGTCGTAGTGATAGCCGAGGTCGGGCGTGTCGGTGTCACGCTGGACCTGGGGCATCAGGTTGGTGGTGACGGTGATGGCGTTGCTAATGATTGCCGGCGCATAAGTGGTGCTCGTTTGCAGGGCGGCCAGCAGTCCGGGATGGATGTTCGTCGTGCCCGCGTTGCGATTGGTGCTGCCATCGACCAGGTAATAGCTGCCGGCGCCGGCGGTCTGGAAGAATCCGCTGTCGCTGGCGCTCACGACGTTGTTGATGCCATCAAAGAGGATGTTGTTGGTGACGGCAATGAGCAGCGAGTTGGTGAGTGTAAAAGGGCTGGAGGCGTTGGTCGTTTGGCGAAAGTACCCTACCTTGTGATAAGTTCCGTGTTCGGACCGATTGGTCACCGTGCCGGTGATGGGAAAAGCCAGCACGGTGATGTCATACATCAGGAAATTCCGGCAGTTGGCCACGGTAGTCGAAATCTGACCAATGCCTCGCTGGGATTTGCCGATCTGGAAGTGGCTCAGGTCGGCCTTGACACCCGCGTTGAGGATGATGCCGTAGGTCGCGTAGGTCATGCGAAAATGGCGCAGGTCATAAGTAGCCGAGGTGTCGTAGAGGTTGAGCATCGCGCCGTTGTGGCCCGAGGGCGAACCGGTGGAGCCGGAGATGATTTCGCCAACGCTGTCGTCGTTCTTGATGGTCCACACGGCCGGGCGATACGCCGAGGTGCGACAGTCCAGCGGGCCACGGATGGCGATGCCGGCGCCCTTCACCACTGTTCCCCCTTCGATCACCGTCGTGCCGTAAAGGTTGACGGTGTTGGTGATGTAATAGGTGGTGTCACCTTTGAGCACATAGTTGGTCATGGAACCGTTGAGGGTGATGTAGTCCAGGACGAACCCTTTGCGGCTCGTATCCAACTGGGCGTATTGCCGCTCCTTCCACGCGCCGCGTTCGCCTTTGGGTGCAGGCAGCCGCTGGGCCAGCATCGCGCGGTCGTGGACGGAATCGAAAACATTGCGTTGGAAATTCGCTGCCCTTTCCGGCAACTGCTGCAGGTGTGCGCGGACATCCGCGAGATCGACCTTCTCGATCAGGAATACCCGGCCGTTGATGCTTTCGACGCTCTTGCCTGTCGGCACGACGGCACCGCCAAAGGGATCGGTATCGCCGAGGGGAAACGCTTGTCCCTGCTCGACTTTCATCACCCCGAAATCCAGGCGGTAGTCAATCAAGTCCGGCTCGGCCATGATTTGGCGCGCGATGGGATCGGACTCCTGTTTCAGGATCGTTGGCGTCATTGTCCCTTCGGGCAGTTCGATGAACTCGGTCCACATCTCCAGCCGCGTTGTCTCCGGGTTTAATCCGTACACCGCCGGTGATGGCGGAGCCGTCAACAGAATCACATCCTGTTCAAATCCGCCCAGAGTGTAGGTGTAACGGACATCGGCGACACAACCTCCCTCGAACGCGTCCTGGTAAATCACTTGGTTGGGTGGTTGCACCGCGCCGATGCAATCCTTCACTTCCGCGATCAGCACGCTCTGGCCACCGGCATAGTCGGTGTAGGCCAGCCCAAGGACATGCGAGCGGAAGCGTTTGCCATCAGGTGAAAGCAGGTCGATGGCCCCCGGCGAATTGAGGTTGGCGGCGAAGATGACCTGATGCTGGCCTTGCCGCGCCACCGCCGTCCCCTGGATAATCTCGATCTCCTCCTTGCTCTCCAGCCAGTCGCCCTGTTCGTTTTGGTAGTGCAAACCCGTGGCCAGTTCCACCACCGAATTGGTGATGAACCGTTCGCGGCCATAAGAACTCACCCGCCGGGTAACACGCTGCCAGACTCGATGGTGTGGCCCGCGCTCGGCAATTTGTAATTCGGCTGGTGATGTCCCCTCATCGACCGGCACCACCTGCGCGCCTGTCGTGAGCGCCAGAAGCAACCCGGCTGATGTCATCCATGAATTGAGTTTCATACCATTCTCCTTTCCTTGGGGTTGAGCGATGCAACGCCGTTCGTTGCGCCGCGAGAAATCCTTGCGTCAGGCGAATGACCGATCCGCCTCCTGTCAGTCCCTCGTTGGCCGCTGTTCCATCCGATGAATTTGATCCACCGCCGCAACGCGGTCAGCGCCAGCTTCCGTTCCGCGCGAGTCCACTGGCCGACGTTGTCCGTGACAAAACTTTCGAACCGATCCAATCGGCGTTGAAGGTTGCTTGCGCTCGCCGTTTTCTTTGTCGTGCGACCGCCAAAGCGGTCCGCCAACTCCCGGGCCTCGCGCAACGTGAGCTTGGGATGGATGACTTCTTCGCGGATCAGTTTCTCGAAGGTCGCGCGCGGTAGATGCGCCAGCCAGTAAAGCGTGCTCCAGGCGACCGGCAGATGCGCAAAACATTGCGCATCTATCCATCCCATCCGTTCGCCGATCACGACCAGCATCTCGCCTTTGCGCTTGGAGAAAGGCATCCGCCCGGACTGCCAGAGCCGGGACCATTCGCCGTAAGGCAACTGTTTGCGAGCAGCCGAAACCACCCTGGCCAGTTCGATCGTGTGCGTCGCGCCTCGCGACCACGCCCGGACGATCTCAAGAACACAATCGGAGGCTCGGTCCACGCCGCAATCCCGTGTCGCGCCGCTGGGAGATTTCCGTTTCGTGCCATCTCTGGACGCCGGCGCAGATGGATGGGGAGCCACTGAGGCGACAACTCTTCCCGCGGCCAAGGTCAGTTTGAAGCGATGGGCGCGCATTCAGTCCTCCTTGTAGAAGCAAAATCTGTTGTCTAGTTCATGGAAACATTGTGGCGCGAGTTTGAAGCGGGAGGGGATGATCCCGTTTCAGCCGCTTCAAGCGCGGCGGCGAGGCATGGCTCTGGGCCGATATTCATCGTGAGTTCCACCCTTTGATACGGGACACCGAGGCCCAATCTTTCAAAAAAGGTGAGGATTCTTTTCGGCGACTTGATCGACGGGTGAAGATACGACGAATTCCCTACGGTCCGAACAGAGCCGTTTGGTTTCGGCGCGGTCGCATTCATTCCCAGGCAGCGCAGACGGACTTCAGCGGGCGGTTTTCCGTCAGCGACGCCGCGATCCATGTCAGAAGTCGATGCACGGCGTCAAGTAGTTTCCCATATTTCCCATACGTGGGAAACCCGTCACGGCAGGCTTGGGCTGTGGCAGCGTCTCTGCAGAAGCAACTGGGCAGAACGTGACGCTGAAAACCCTGGGGCATCTTTTGAAGCGCCTGCGCTGCGGACTGACCGATGTGTTCCGCGATGCTGACGGCGGATGAGCCGGTTTGACGGGTTTCATTTTTTGTTGTCCGCCCACCCCTGATTGCTCTTGCCAGTTCCGGGAGTCAGAGCGAATTTCCGTCTATGAAACAAAACGAGTGGTTTTGTTTCATAATCTTGCTTTGACTAGCGGCCTTCGGGCGTTGAATCAGTCGCTGGAAGCCAAAATTACCCGCGTGGAGGTATGGAGATATAGAGACGCCCAACTAGGCGACATCTTGATTCGGGGCAGGCGGGAGCTCGCGGTGCGAAATATTCGCGCATAGCAAAGGGAAAACGAGCCTTTAGCCCTTCCGTTGTCGAGCCCGGCAGGGACAGCGATTGTGAAGGATCAGGCGGAGCGGCTCTAACCGGCAACCACTTCCAGATCGTACCGCTCCATCATTCGATGTAATTCCGGCCGACCGAAGCGTGACCACGTTTCTTTTACCGGCAGACTACTGATGTAAGTTATCGCTTTGAAGGTGGATTCAGCGAGAAAGACTATTTGAGAACGCTCTTAACGCGTTCATTATGGGCAGTCAATTCACGTGCCTTCTCTTTGGCTTTCGCTAACAGGTCGCCACGAGTAGGAAGCGCATGTCTTATCAGGAGCGCTTGCGAATGTGCTAATCGATAATTGTACGGATAATGACCCCGACTTTGCGAGACGAGTAATACGCTTTGGCCACGAGTGTTGCGCTCGAAAAGAAGAGAAATATTGCTCCCTGGACCTTCCCCAAACAGTTTCAGGACATTCGTTAGGCTGTTTTCCTCCGAGGCGACATGCCATTCCATGTATTTTTCGAGGGACCTCACGAATCTCTGAATCTCGAGTTCCATGCCTTCGAGTTTGATGAGCGACTCTGCTTTACCAGCGGAGAAAACGGTGATCGTATACTTTTCGAGTGGGACCATTGTCGTCCCGCCGAATGCAGCCTTTGTAACCGGAGGATGTATCGCTAATTCAATCCGGTCGCGAGATGTCATTTCAGAAGATGTAGCCGGCGACTTGGATTCTCCAGGCCTCAAAAAGTAGAAGATGCGACCGAGGCCTTCCTCCGTCGCGATCGAAGTGATCGTGTTTGTCCCTACTGGCGCTGCCGCCAAGAGGGCCAGTGAAAATTGGAAAACTACCGGAACGAGCACTCGGTTGAATAATTGCCTTTGCATAGAAACACGCTTTTCCGTGTTTATGGGGCGACTCTAGTCTCGCGTCTAGTTCATTTTGGGCGGCACCAAAGACGCTATCGCAGGTCATAACGTCCTTTATGCCTCTGAATGTGGAGCTCCAGGAGCCTTAGATTCCGCGCGGTTACGGCGTCCTCGAAAACGCAGTTTGCGCTTTCATGCGCATCGCGACTCATGCGACGAGCATCGAATTCGTGAAGGAGAAATTCGATGGCAAAAGATCTGGTCAACCCAACTCACGCACCCCTCGCCTTCTGTGGGCAGCCGTTTCCAAAAATCATCGCGAATGCAGGTAAAGACGCAATCCGCAGATTCATTGAATTCTTCACCGCAAACATTCGGAACAAAAACACTCGCGAAGCTTATGCTCGTGCCGTTACACAATTTTGTAATTGGTGCGAGCACCGAACGTTCTCACTGGACCTTCTCGAACCAGTCGTCATCGCGACTTACGTTGAGGAACTTGGCGAGCGGCTTTCAAAGCCATCAGTGAAACAGCATCTTGCGGCCATCCGAATGTTGTTTGATTACCTCGTCGTCGGACAAGTCGTCCCGATGAACCCCGCCGCTTCAGTGCGTGGGCCGAAATACGTCGTAAGACGAGGAAAGACGCCAGTTCTCTCCGCTGAAGACACTCGCCGGTTGATTGACAGCATCGATGGCTCAACTCTGATCGGACTTCGCGACCGCGCGCTTATCGCCGTCATGGTATACAGCTTTGCGCGTGTCAGTGCCGTCGTTGGGATGAACGTTGAGGACTTCTATCTCAACGGAAAGCGCTACTGGATTCGACTCCACGAGAAAGGCGGAAAGCTTCATGAGGTCCCAGCGCACCACAATACTGAAAGTTACGCGGACGCTTACCTGCAAGCGGCAGGAATCGCTGGTGAGAAAAGCTCTCCCCTCTTCCGGACCGCTCCAGGCACGCAAAGAAAGCTTACGGATCGGCGTATGAATCGGAAGGAAGCGCTAGCGATGATCAAACGGAGAGCCAGGTTGGCTGGCCTTCCCGAGAACATCTGCAATCACACTTTTCGTGCAACAGGCATCACAACATTCCTCAAGAACGGCGGGACTGTGGAGAAGGCACAAACCATCGCGGCTCACGAATCACCACGGACGACGAAATTGTATGACCGGACCGAAGACGAGATTACGCTCGATGAAGTAGAACGTATCTTGATCTAACCTTCCGATCTCAGCTGATCCCGATGGTCTGCATGGCTCATTCCCTTTTGATCGATCAAAATCCGTATTTCTCTTTGCGGAGTTTGAACGCCTCTCGACCGCCTTCCATTACCGCCGCAATTTCCTCACGCACCGCTTGGACATCTATTGCGCCTTGGAGTTTGACGGTTCCGCCGGACTGTTCTCCCGTCACGCGATAATCGCAACTGATCACCAAGTCAGCATCGCCATTGACGACTAAATTTGCATTGTGACTTGAAAAGAGAAGTTGCCGACGCCGTTTTGCGGCCCAGAGCTTTTCCGCAGTCTGGGGCATCACTTTATTGTCCAGGTCATCTTCCGGTTGGTCAATGATGAGGGGTGGCCCTGGCTGGTTGAGTAGGACCCACAAAAGAGCGGTAGCTTGTTGCCCCGCCGAGGCGTCAGCAAAGGCGATGTATTCGCTCTCGCGGACACGGTATTCAAAAACGGGGGTGTCCTTGAGCGGCGTGACCGCGAGTTCGATCCAACCTTCAGCAGTCAGTTTGCGGCAAATCCTTTCGAGGTCAGTGGCAGTGAATCCTGCAGAAGTTAGGATGGGGGTGGCCGGAGGAACAAAGGCGTTCGGAGACCGCTGAACAGTCAACATCAAAGACTCCAACTCAAGAAGAACTGCTTCCCAAAGCTCCAAGGGGTTAATGTTTCCCGTGACAAAGGCGAGCAATGCATCGAGTTTTGCTCCTCGAATGTTTGTCCCTGTGAGCAGACCCTTGAACTTTGCTGCGACATCCTCAACCGAAAAACTCTTTTTCAATGTCGCTTTAATCAGGTTTTCGGAGAACTGGGTAAGATTATTACATTGCCCTTCTAACAGGTTCGAGCGGGTGACCAGTGCAGCGCGCCAAGCAGTTCGAAGACCACGAAATGTGGATTCTGGAGCGCCCATTGAGTCGAGTTCTGAGCGGTGGACCCCAAATTTCGGACCAGTAGTTAAGCTTGTCTTTTCGAGGTCTGCTCGATGTGAGAGAGAGCAGATCGATGAAACGAAAACGCAAACAATACAGTGGGGCTTTCAAAGCCA
>Ga0187893_10007034_pt1 | contig 18770 bp, 18 predicted proteins | sample MA1701074metaG_FD_139574 | JGI IMG/M metagenome (GOLD analysis project Ga0187893, IMG submission 139574) | White microbial mat communities from a basaltic lava cave in the Kipuka Kanohina Cave System on the Island of Hawaii, USA - MA170107-4 metaG ... | reverse complement strand
CAGAGAAAGAGCATCGCGATGGAGTCGGCGAATGCGAAAACCAGAAACGCGAGGCACGATCCCGAAAGGCTGATCAGAAGGACGGGCCTGCGGCCGAACCGGTCGGAGAACCGCCCCCAGAGCGGCGATGAAGCCACCTGAGCCACGGAGAACGAGGCCACCATGAGTCCGATGACGGTGGGTGGCGCCTGCAGGCGCACGGCATAGAGAGGAAGGAGAGGAAAAACCATCGCGTAGCCGAGCATGTCGACGAACGCGTTCAGGAGCAGGACCCACAGTTTGCGGAAGCTCACGGGGTTTTGCTAGATTTGGCGGGTCCCCGGATGGGCGATTAACTCAGCGGGAGAGTGCTACCTTCACACGGTAGAAGTCGCAGGTTCAAATCCTGCATCGCCCACCAAATTAGTCTTCAGAACGCCCGCCCAGAAGTCCGGCACGCATCAGGTAGTACAGAAGCGTCGCGATCGAGGTCAGCGCCGCGGCGACGTAGGTCATGGCCGCCGCGCTCAACACCTTCGAGATTCCGCCGCGCTCCGATTCCGTGATAAAGCCGGTCTCGTAGACCATCTGTTTCGCCCGGGCGGAGGCGTTGAGCTCCACGGGAAGAGTTGCGATCTGGAACGCCACCACTCCCACGAACAGCAGAATGCCGATCTTCACCAATCCCATCGAGCCGAGCATGAACCCACCCATCAGAATCCAGATCCAGGCGCTCGAGCCGAACTGCGCGACCGGTGCGATCGCGTGCCGCACACGCAGCGGCTGGTAGCCCGTCGCGTGCTGGATGGCGTGGCCCGCTTCGTGCGCGGCGACGCCGATGGCACCGATCGATCGTCCCCGGTAGACGTCCGACGAGAGCCGGAGCTTGCGGACCCGAGGATCGTAGTGATCCGAGAGCTCGCCGGGATACTCCTCCACCGGCAGATTCAAGCCGTTTCGCAGCAGCAGCTCCCGCGCCACCTCGGCGCCGCTCGCGCGGCTCGCGGCCGGGACCTGGTTGTACCGATGAAACGTGGACTTCACTTTGAACGCGGCCCACACCGAAAGGAGCATCGGCGGGCCGACGATGACGAAGTAAATAGGATCGAAGAACATGCGCGTAGTATAGCGCGCTCCCTCTCAGAGGGACGCGAAGTCGGTGAGGGTCTTGAACTCCTGGTACCGCTCGTACACCTCGTCGCGTGTAAGCCGGGCGAGGCGCGCCGTCCCGAGGTCCTCGACGCAGAACGATCCGAGCACGCTTCCGAAGATGATCGCCTGGCGGACGGCCTGGTGATCGAGCACGGCCCGCGTGGAGAGATAGCCCATGAACCCGCCGGCGAAGCTGTCGCCCGCCCCCGTCGGGTCGACCACCATCTCGAGAGGAAAGGACACGGTCGCGAATCGCTCGTTCTCCCGGAAGCAGAGGACACCGTACTCGCCTCGCTTGATGACGAGAGTCGACGGCCCCATTTCCCGGATCCGGGCAGCGGCTCTCACAAGGTTGTGCTCCCCTCCGAGCTGACGCGCTTCCTCGTCGTTGATGACCAGGACGTCGATGCGCGAGAGCATCTCGCGAAGCTCGGCGGGAGTGCGATCGATCCAGTAGTTCATGGTGTCGGCCCCGATGAGCCTCGGAGACCTCACCTGGCTCATCACGTCCACCTGAAGGGTCGGGTGGATGTTCGCGAGGAAGACGAGAGACGAGTGCCGGAAGTGCTCGGGGATCGTCGGCTGGAACTTCTCGAACACTCCCAGGTCGGTAAAGAGCGTGGTGCGCTCGCTCAGGTCGCGGCTGTACTCGCCTCCCCACCGAAACGTCTTTCCGCGGGCGGTCTCGAGCCCCGAAAGATCCACCGACCGGCCGTTGAAGATCGCACGGTCCGCCTGTGTGAAATCGTCGCCCACCACGGCCACCACGTTCACGGGAGTGAAGAACGACGCCGAGAGCGCGAAATACGTCGCGGCGCCCCCGAGGACCCGATCCGCCTCCTTGGTGGGAGTCTTGAGAACGTCGAACGCGACGGACCCCACCACCAATATCGACATGCGCTACCTGACGTACTTTCCGATGAGCGGGGCGAGATCTGTCTTCACCCGATCGGGAATGTGCTCGGGGTGCGTGATGATCGCGTTCTTGAGGGCGCTCGCGTGGGGAGAGGGAGCGCTCACGTCGAGCGCCTGGACCGTGCGGGCAACGATCTTCCTCGCGGTCTCCGCGTTCTTCTGCAGGTTCGCGATGATCTGCTCGACGGTGACGGAGGCGTGGCTCACGTGCCAGCAGTCGTAGTCCGTCACGAGCGCGAGGGTCGCGTAGCTCATCTCCGCCTCCCGGGCGAGCTTCGCTTCCTGCAGATTCGTCATGCCGATGACATGGGCGCCCCAGGACCGATAGAGCTCCGATTCCGCGAGCGTCGAGAACTGCGGCCCCTCGATGCAGACGTAGGTTCCGCCCCGATGCGCCCTCGGGCCCACCTCGAGGGTCGCCTCGTAGAGAAGCTTCGAGAGCCGGGCGCAGAAGGGGTGAGAGAACTCGACGTGGGCCGCAATCCCGTTTCCGAAGAAGGTCGAGATGCGCCCGCGCGTCCGATCGATGAGCTGATCGGGGACGACCACGTCCAGAGGATGGATGTCCTCCTTGAGCGAGCCCACCGCACTCGCGGAGATGACGTGCTCGACGCCGAGGAGCTTGAGCCCGAAGATGTTCGCGCGAAAGTTGAGCTCGCTCGGAAGAATCCGGTGGCCAACCCCGTGCCGCGCGAGGAACGCGACCTTCTTCCCCTCGAGCGTCCCGACCACGTACTTGTCGGAGGGCTCACCGAAGGGAGTCTGGAGACGGACCTCCTCGACGTCCGCGAGGCCCTCCATCTGATAGAGCCCGCTTCCGCCGATGACGCCGATCTTCGCTTCCACCATCTCGCTACGACTCCTCCGCTCCGTCCCGCGCGCACAAAACGCGATACTCTATACCGCCGCCGTCGCCCTGTGCAAGGTCACTTCTGCATCAGCTCGACCAAGACCCCGTGCGTCGACTTCGGGTGCACGAACGCGACGAGGTGCCCGCCCGCCCCCGGGCGCGGCTTCTCGTCGATGAGCCTCGCCCCCTGCGCGGCGAAGTCGGCGAGCGCCTTCTCGATATCGTCGACTTCGAAACAGACGTGGTGCATCCCCTCGCCGCGCTTTTCGAGAAACGATGCGACGGTCGAGCCCGTCCCGATGGGTTCGAGGAGCTCCAGGTTTCCCTCGCCTACCGGAAGGAAGAGCGCCTTGACTCCAAACTCGGGAAGATCGTATCGAGCGCCCCTCTCGAGGCCGAGGAGTCCCCCGAAACGATTGGCGGCGTCCTCCAGACTTCGGACCGCGATGCCCACATGATGGATCCGTACGCCGCCCTCCGACGGACGCCGCCTCCGTCCTTTGGAGAGGCGTTCCGCACCGATACGCAGGGCGTCGGACAGAATTTCGGTGACGCCGTCGCCGCGGGTCGCGGATGTCTTCCGTACCGGCCTCTCCCCCGCGACCCCGAGGAGCTCCCTCGAAAGAAGGTCCGCGCCCTCGCGATCGGACTTGTTCACCACCAGCACGTCGGCGATTTCTACGATGCCGGATTTCGCAGCCTGGATCTCGTCTCCGAGCCCGGGGGCGAGAACGAGAAGGGTTACGTCCGCCGCACCAACCACCTCGATCTCGTCCTGGCCTGCTCCCACGGTTTCGAGAAGAACTACGTCCTTCCCCGCCGCCTCCAGGAGGACGAGGGCCTGGAAGGCCGCGTCCGCGAGACCTCCGACGCGCCCTCGCGTCGCCATGCTGCGGATGAAGATGGACGCATCGAGGTCCATCCGCGCCCGGTCTCCGAGGAGGGCCCCCCCGCTCACGGGCGAGGTGGGGTCGATCGCGAGAATCGCTACTTTCTTTCCGGCTGCGCGCGCCCTCCGAGCGAGAGAATCGGCGAGAGTGCTCTTGCCGACTCCCGGAGGCCCGGTGATTCCGACGACGACTGCGGGGCCTCGATGCGAAGAGAGCTCTCGCAGGAGCTCCCGCGCTTCCGGGGCGCCGTTCTCGACGAGGGTGAGCGCCCGGGCGAGGGCGCGATCGTCTCCGCTTCGAAGCCGGGTCAGTAGCTCCTGGATGTCCAACGCCCGGAAGATAACCGGCCCCTTACCCCTCGAGCAACTGGCGCGCGATAACCATGCGCTGGATCTCGGACGTTCCCTCCCCGATGGTCGTGAGCTTCGCGTCCCGGTAGTAGCGCTCCGCGGGATAGTCCCGGGTGTATCCGTAGCCCCCGAGGATCTGCACCGCGTCCTCGGCCGCCCGCACCGCGATCTCGCTCGCGAAGAGCTTGGCCATCGCGGACTCCTTTGTCACCCGCTCTCCGCGATCCTTCAGGAACGCGGCCCGCTGGATGAGGAGCCGGGCGGCATCGATCGAGGTCGCCATGTCGGAGAGCTTGAACTGGATGGCCTGGAAAGAGGAGATGGGCTTTCCGAACTGCTTCCTTTCCCTGGCGTAATCCCGCGCGCACTCGAAGCTCGCCTGCGCGATTCCGAGGGCGAGCGAGGCGACGCCGATCCGCCCGCCGTCGAGGATCTTGAGAGCGGCAACGAACCCCTCGCCCTGCTCGCCCAGAAGGTGAGACTTCGGAACGCGGCAGTTCTCGAACACCATTTCGGAGGTATCGGAAGCCCGGTGGCCGAGCTTCTTCTCCTTCTTTCCCGGCCGGAAGCCCGGCGTCCCCTTGGGAACGATGAAGGCCGAGATTCCGTGCTTCGCTCTTCCCTTGTCGGTCACCGCCATGGCCACGGCCACGTCGCACACCGTTCCGTTGGTGGTGAACGTCTTGCTGCCGTTGATGACCCACTCGTCGCCTTCGAGGACCGCCGTGGTCTCCGTTCCCCCCGCGTCGCTTCCCGCGTTCGGCTCGGTGAGGCTCCAGCCTCCAATCCACTCCCCGGACGCGAGAGGCTTCAGGAACCGCTGCCTTTGCTCCTCCGTGCCCTGCTCGTAGATATGGTTCGAGCACAGGGAAATGTGCGCCGAGACCGTGATTCCCACCGACGCGTCCGCGCGCGCGAGCTCCTCGATGACGATCGCGTAGTCGGCATAGCTCATCCCGGCGCCCCCATAGCGCTCGGGAAAAATCACGCCGAGAAAACCCAACTCTCCCAGCTTCCGGATCATGTCCGCCGGAAATCGCTCTTTCTCGTCCCATTCCGCCGCGAACGGCACGATTTCCTTCTCCGCGAATTCCCGGAGAGCCCGCCGCATCTCCTTCTGGTCGTCCGTGTACTCGAAATCCATGGCTCTTCGTTCCAGCATCGCCATGATCAATTGTAGTATTGGAGGGGCGCGGCGTCGCGTCTTTCTCGCGCGCCGCGGCTTACCAAACGGTCGGTTCATGAGCAAGCGAAAGCTCGCCGCTTTGTCGGTCGTTGCTCTCCTCATCGCGAGCTGCGCCTACGCGGCGTGGATCTGGTACCGGCTTCCCGGCGTGGAGTTCCTGAAGCGCCAGAACCCGAAGGAGACCGCGCTCATGCGGGAGCGAGGGAACGAGCGCGTCCAGCACTGGGTGCCGCTCGACGAGGTCTCCGAGCGGCTGGTCGACGCCGTCCTCATGGCCGAGGACGCGGGATTCTTCGGCCACGAGGGATTCGACTTCTACGAGATGCGCCGCGCCTTCGAGCGCAACTGGGAGGAAGGGCGCACCGTCCGCGGGGCCTCGACCATCACCCAGCAGGTTGCGAAGAACCTTTTTCTTTCGACTAGGAGGAGCTACGGTCGAAAGCTCGAGGAGGCGCTCCTTGCCCATCGTCTCGAGAAAGCTCTTTCGAAGAAGCGCATCCTCGAGATCTACCTGAACGTCATCGAGTGGGGAGACGGAATCTACGGAGTGGAGGCAGCATCGCGGGACGTCTTCGGAAAATCCGCGGACGCGCTCGACGCGGCGGAAGGGGCGCTTCTCGCGGCCATGATCGCGAGCCCCCTTCGGCTTCAGCCCTGCGAGCGGCCGAAATCGGTGCGCACGCGCCAGGAGCGGATTCTGCGCTGGATGAAGAACGCCGGACGTCTCTCCGATTCCGAGTATGAGGCCGCGCTCGCGGAGGAGCTTCAGCTCAGGAAGTGCGGGTCATTTCCTCGCGAAGGGTAGACGGTTCAAGGCGACGCGTCCGTTCGAGATCACGACGAGGATGTCCTGGATGACGCGGATGTCCTCGAGAGGGTTCTTCTCGATGACGATGAGGTCCGCCTCGAGACCAGGCTCGAGAACTCCCGTCTCCTTCTCGAGCCCGAAGAGCTCCGCCGCCCGCAGGGTCCCCGACTGGATCGCCTCGAGCGGGCTCATTCCGAGCTTCACGTAGTTCGCGATCTCGGTCGAGACCCGGCTCACGCTCTCCGGCCCGTAGGACGAATCCGCACCCGTCACGATGGGGATTCCCATCGCTCGCGCGCGCCGAAACGTGTCCTCGATCCGGGGGAGCATGTGGAGCCCCCGGAACTTCACGACCGGATCGTCATAGTCCCCACCCGGCTCCAGGAGGTCGTGCATCGTCGTATACGTCGGAACGAAGTACGTCCCCCGCTCCTTCATGAGACGGAGGGTCTCGTCCGAGAGATACGTCCCGTGCTCGATGCTGCGAACTCCGGCGGCGACCGCCGCGCGCGCGCCTTCGTCCCCGTGCGCGTGACAGAGGACGTACACTCCCAGCCTCTTCGCCTCCTCCACTACCGCGCGCAGTTGGGCTTCGGTGTACACCTGTTCCCGGGGATCGGTGTCGGGCCGTCCCGCCCTCTCCGTGCCCCGGGTCTTCACGACCCGCGCCCCGTTCTCGATGTTGATGCGGACGAGAGCCCGCAAGTCTCCTTCCGACTGGATAGGCACGGAAAGCCGCATCAGCTCGGGATCGGCGAGGACCCCATCCTCGATGTAGGGCGTCACGAACACCCCCGCCCCGAGGTAGTCGGGCCCGGCGATGTAGCCAGCCTTCGACATCTCTCCGATGACGACGTCTCGATACGAGCCGACACTCGCGCTCCTCGCGGTGGTGACACCCGACTCGAGCGCGCGGCGCGCGCGATCGAGAGAGTCGAGATGGGTGTGGGCGTCGAACAGCCCGGGGAGAACGAAGCGCCCTCCGACGTCGATCGTCTCGGCCCCCGCCGGGGCTGGCGCCGTTCCAATCGAGTCGATCTTCCCGTCGCGAAGGACCACCGTCGCATCCCAGGTGAGGGCGCCCGAGCGAACGTCGAGAACGCTCGCGCGGAGGAGAGCGAGGTGCGGCGGCGCCGGCGCCTGTGCGAGGGCGAGAAGGAGGAACAGCACGGGGCTCAGAATCCCTCGACCTTCCCGGACTTCTTATAGCACTGGAAGACGACGTGCCAACCGACGATGATGACGAGGAGCCAGAAGACCCAGTAGTACGCCCCGGGGATTCCGAGGTTCCCGCCGGCGAAAAACGTCGTGTGCTGGCCAACCATCGCCCAGAGGAGAGGAAGCGACATGTACGTGTTGTGTTTCGAGCGGAGGCCGGCGAGCTTCACGAGTCCCGCGTCGGGGGACTCGCCGTTTTTCACCGCGCGGATGATCTTCTGCTGCGCCGGCCAGATCCGGTACCACACGTTGAACGCCATGATCGTCCCGAAAAGCGCCCCCGTGTGGATCAGAGTTCCTCTGTAAGTGAAGTGACCGAAGTAGACGAAAAGGGCGACGACGACCGCGAGCAGCAGGAACGACACGATCACGGCGGCGCGAAGGTTGTTTGCGAGGCCGCTCTTCCAGATCGCGTCGTAGAGGAACGGAGCGAGGAACGTCAGCGCGATCACGACGATGGGACCGGCGCCCCAAGAAGCGCCCTCTTCCAGAAGCAGCCCGCCGTGATAGTAGACGAGGAGGAGGAGGAGGACCCCCGTAATCCACGTCCAGGCCGCTCCCCAACGGAACCAGTACAGCGCCCGCGGCATGAGCTCGGGGACCACGGCCTTCTTCGCCGCGCCGTCGAGCTTCGCTTGGGTCGGCCCGTTTACGAAATTGAAAAAGTAGAGAAGACCGATCCAGATGATGCCGGCGAAAACGTGAAGCCAGCGGAATATCGCATCGAGTGCGTCCATATGCCCCTCCTGATGGGCGCGGAGTCTATCACACGGGTGGGCGGTTGCCCTCGCCGTATCCCGTCATTTCCACGAACCCACGACCGGCCGCCGCTCCCTCCGGGGTCTGGATCCGCACGGCGCCCTCCCAGTAGAAAACCCCGCGGGGGAGCCGGCTCCGGTTCTCTTGGTCGGGAACGGCGGAGCTCACTCGCAGATCGAGACCGGCGGCCCGGACGCTCCACTCCGAGGGATACCGGGCTCTCGTCGAGGGGCTCATCCAATGGTCGAGGACCTCCACCTCGATTGCCGTCCGCTCGAGGTACTCGGCCTTGCCTTCGGCATCGACGAGCGTGCCGCTGGCGAAGTCGACCCTCCCGTCCTCGGCACGCATGACGTAGAGCATGAGGTCGCGCCCGTCGTCGAGTCTCAAGCTGAACCAGTCCCAGCCCACCTGGTGCGGGCCGAGCTGCGAGGAGCTGAGCTCCTTGTCCATCCAACTCTCACCCGTGACCTCGAAGCGCTTCCCGTCGATCTCGATCTCTCCCTCGGTTGCGAGCCGCGTGAAGCTGTAATAGAGGCTCGCCGCACCCCCGCCCTCACCCTTCAAGCTGAATCCGCCGGGGCCCTGAAGGACCAGAGGCTTCTCTGGCCTTGTGCGGAGTCGGTATCCGAACCCCCGGCCCGCGTCCCGGGCGGCGAAGTCGAAGCCCTCACCGTTCCAGTCCAGAGACCAGATTCCGTCCGTTCCGGCGGGCGCGCGCGTCCAGGCGATGCGCGGCTCGGGAAAGACCCCGGTCCCCGCGAGAAGGGGCACTTCCCGGTAAAGGACCTCGCTGAACCTGTGCTCGTTCGTCTCGAGGTCCGAGAGCGCCGCATGGCCCATGACGAGGCTCGTCGCCGTCCAGCTCGACGAGAAGTCCGGCCGCTCGCGCACCACTCCGATGCGGAAGAGAGTGAACTGGTAGGCGAAACGATCCCCCAGGTGTCCCGTGAAGTACCACCACTCCGTCCGGTAGCCCTCATGGGCCCAGTGGTCGCGCGGAAACGACCACTCGTAGTCGGGACGAACCGGAGTCCAGTCGATGGAGGCCAGCGTCAGGAGCAGGAGCAGGGTTCTCACAGGTCCTCACGCCTTAGCTCGGTCGCGGGCGTCCCGCTCGCGACCCAGGCGGGGTAGAGGCTCGCGAGCGCGGCCGCGAGCACGATGGCAGCGCTCTGCCGCGCGAGAAGACCGACGGGCCAATGCACGGCGATGGTCCAGCCGAAGAACGACCGGTTCACGACGTAGATGAGGACGAGCGCGAACAGGATGCCGGCAAGCGTCCCGAGAACGATTCCACCGAGGCCGATGCCCATCCCCTTCCCCAGGTAGACGCGAAAGATCTGACTCCTCCGGGCGCCGAGAGCGCGGTAGAGAGCGAGCTCGGCCGCGCGCTCCCGGGCGAGCACGATGAGACTCAAGGCAACCCCGCAGACCGCGATGACGAGGCTCATGTGGCGGAGGAGCCTCGTGATGGCGAACGTCTGTTCGAACATCGACATCGCTTCCTCGCGGAGACGCCGGTTGCTGCGGATGGCGATGGGAACGTCCGCGAGCGTGCGCTTCAGATCGTCGACCACGGCCTCGGCATCCGCTCCCGGCACGAGGTAGAGCGCGATGCTGTTGAGGGGACCGGGCCCGAAGCTTCTTTCCATCGTCTTCAGGTCCATGAACGCGGATCCGAGCTCGCTCGAGTAATCGTAGTAGATCCCGGCGATAGGGAAAGCGAGCGGACCCGATGGACCGGCCACCACCAGACCCCGCCCCACCGCGAGACCCGCCTTCCGGGCAAGTGGTTCTCCCACGAGGACCGCCCCCTCGCCGACGCCGGCCGCATCCCCTTCCAGCAGAGCGAACCGGTCTTCGATGGGAACGGCCATGTCGATGCCCGCGAGCGAGAACCGGCGCCCCTCCGAGTACGCGAAGAACTGTCGAAGGCGGTCGATGCGCTCGACCGCCGGGTGGCGCGTCAGGCGCTCGATGACCGCGCTCTCGAGGATCGCTTCCCGCCGCGCGCGGCGGAACGAAGGCGTCGAGACATAGACGTCCGCTCGGATGGTGGAGCCGATCCAGACCGAGAGCGTCTCCCGGAAGCTCGACACCATCGTCGTCACTCCCACGACCATGCTCACCGCGACTGCAAGCGCCGCGATGGCGACCGGGGTCGTCTGGAGCTGCTTGCCCAGCCCCTTGAGGCCGTAGCGAATCCCGAACGTTCGCACCGGAACCTTGTCGGCCGTGAGCTGCACGAGAAAAGGGGTCAGGAGCGGAATGGCGCCGATGAGGAGAAACGCCTCGGCGAATCCCGCAGGCCGCCATCGATCCTTTGTGAGAAAGTAGAAGGATCCTGCGGCCATGAGAAGGACCGCGCCAGAAGCGAAGAGCCAGGGAGCTCTCCTTCCGACGCGCTCGTGAAGGTCAAAGGCCGCGAGGAGCGCCCTCGTGTCCTTTCTCCCGAGCTCGAGCGCCGGGAGCAGAGCGCCCAGAGCCGCGCCCGCGAGGCCGACCCCTGCGGCAAGCGCGAAAAACCACGGCGGCACCTGAAGCCGGTGGATCTCCTCCAGGAGGTACAGATTCGAGAGGGTCGCGCTCACCCGCGAAACGCTCCCGCGAGCGAGGAGATAGCCGAAGGGAAGCCCGAGGCCGACGCCCATGGCTCCGAGGACGAGCACGTCCCCCGCGAGGAGATAGAACACTTGGCGGTGGGTCGCACCGAGAGAGCGAAGAAGCCCGAACTCCCTCCGCCTCCTGACGAGAGATGCCTCAGTGCTGCTGTAGACCAGGAACCCTCCGACGAAGAGACTGATGAGCGAAAGCGCAGTCAGGTTCAGCCTGAAGGCGCTCAGGAGATCGGCAGCTTGCTGCTCTCTCTGCTCCGGTGTTTCGACGAGTGCCCTCTCCCCGAGTCGCGCCCGAAGGCGCGCGATCACGTCGCCGCGCGAGAATCCCGCTCGAAGCTTCACGTCGATCTGGTGGAGCTCGCCCGGCCGTCCCAGGAGCGACTGCGCCTGCGCGATATCCATCACCACGAGCCGAGGAGTCGCGAGCGGGCTCGCTTCGAGAAAATTCGAGAGCGCCCCGACGAAGAGCTCCGCTTTCTTCGTGCCGAGGCTCACCGTGAAACGGTCGCCAGCCTGAAAGCCGCGCTCGCGGGCGAGCTCTGGAGTCACCGCCACCCAGCCAGGACGGCTCAAGGCCTCGGAGAAATCGACCTCGGGTCCCTCCCACGGCACGTCGAGGGGTGTGAAGAAGTCCACTCCCAGGAGCTCCAGGAAGACGCTGCCGTCTTCGAGAGCGACATCGACGCGATATAAGGGCCACGCCGCCTCGACGCCCTCGGTCGCGAGGACGTCAGGATAGAGGCTTTCGGGTAGGGTCGGCATCGTTCCGACGATCGTGAGGTCGGCATTGCCGCTCACCGCCTCCATGGTCCCGCGAAAGGCCCCGAGCGCGTTGAGATTCAGGATCTGGATCCCGACGACGCTCGCGACCCCGAGTGCGACGCCAGAGAGGCTCAGGAGGAAGAGAGTCCGGCCGCCTCGGAGCTGGGCGCGCGCCGCTCGCAGGAAGTACCGGATCACGCGGGCTCGAGCTTTCCCCCGTGAAGGCGCAGCCGCTCGTCGGCCCGGGCCGCGTGCTCCTCGCTGTGGGTCACGTAGAGAAGGGTCCCGCCCTCCTCATCGACGAGGTCCATGAGAAGATCCATGACCTTCTCGGAGTTCTCGTCATCCAGGTTTCCCGTGGGCTCGTCCGCGAGCAGGAGCTTCGGTTTCCGCAATAGGGCCCGGCAGATGGCGACCCGCTGCATCTCGCCTCCCGAAAGTTTCGACGCCTCCTGCTCGTCCCGCCCGGCAAGACCCACGCGGTCGAGAAGTCGCTGCGCGCGATTTTCCACGCCGGAGTCCGACGCAATCCACGCCGGAAGCACCACGTTCTCCCACACGGTGAGATGCGGAAGGAGGTAGAAGAACTGAAAGACGAGGCCGATTCCGTCCCTCCGGAGGAGCGTGCGCTCTCGGTCCGAAAGGTGAGAGACGTCGCGGCCGAGGAGCTCGACCTTTCCCGCGCTCGGGACGTCGATCGCCGCCGCCAGATGGAGGAGCGTCGACTTCCCGCTTCCGCTCCTCCCCGTGATGGCGAGCTTCTTTCCAGGCGCGATCGAGAACGTTACGTCGTCGAGAGCTTTCAGGACCTCACCGCTCGGGGTTCGATAGTGCTTGGAGACGGAATCGAACGCGAGGATATGCAAGGAATGGAGTCTACTCTTTTTCGAGAGCGTCCCATCCGAACACGAGCGCGAGGCCGCGCAGGACCTCTTCAATCTTCGGCGGGCTCAGCGCGCCGATTCGCTCCGTGAGTCCCGCCCGGTCGACCGTGCGAATCTGGGTCACGTTGACGACGCTCGGGCGCGGTAAGCTCGCCTCTCCCCTTCTGAGCCTTACGTTGCCGGGCATCGCCGCGAGCCTGAGATTCGACGTGATCGCGGCGACGACCGTCGTCCGCATCGCGCTTCGATTGAATCGGTCATGCTGGACCACCACGGCCGGCCGGCGGCCGGCCGGCTCGGAGCCTTCGCCGCGGAAGCGCAGCCAATACACTTCACCCTGCCTCATCACCAGGTCTCGTCGGACCAGTCGGTCCCCGCCGAATCCAGCTCGTCCGCGACTCGAAGCTGCTCGGCGGCCGCTTCGGGGTCGCGAAACACCTCATTGAGGAGGCGCGTGACCTCCGCGTCCGATCTCGCCTTCATCGCCGCGCGGAGAACGCGGCTGATGAAGCCGCTTCGGGACTCACCTCTCTCCCGCGCGGCAGCGTCGACGGCATCGAGCACATCACGGGGAACGGTCACGGCAATCTTGGCAGTCGGCATGAGTATTACCTCTGATATTCTAAGTTGTCATACCATCCGAGACAAGCGCACTTTTCTTCCTTGCTTCCTCTCCTTACAATATGAGTAATGAGGGCGACCCTTACCTCCAAAGGACAGATCACCATCCCTGCCAAGATACGGGAAAAACTCAGGTTGAAGCCAGGACAGGTCCTGGACTTCGACGAGGATGCGCCGTATCTAAAGGCAATACCCGTTTTCGATGAGGATGCGATGCGCTCCGTGATTGGCTGTGCGGAAGGGAAGCTCGGCTTCACCGCGGCGGAGTGGCTCGAGGAAACCCGCGGGCGTTCGGAACCCGAGGGATGAAGCTCGCCATCGACTCCTCCGTTCTGCTCGCGATCTTCAACAGGGAGCCGAGCGCCGGCCTCTGGATGGAGGCGCTCGTCGATGGCCGACGCCAGGGGCAACTCGTAGTGTGCGACGTCGTGTACGCCGAGATCGCTCCATCGTTTCCGTCGAAGGACGCGCTCGATGTCGTCTTGGAGATGCTGGGCGTGCGATTCGAGCCCATCACGAGCGAAGCGTCCTGGCTCGCCGGCACGACGTTTCGGACCTATCGTCGAGGGGGTGGCCCTCGAAAGCACCTCATTGCGGATTTTCTCGTGGCCGCCCACGCCCAGAAACAGGCCGACCGGCTCGTCGCCGTCGACCGCGGCTACTATCGGAAGTACTTCCCCGCGCTTTCGCTCCTCACTATTTGAACAGCGCCTGGACTTCCTTGAACTTCGGGTTCGTCGCGTCCTCGAGGAGCTCGAAGGCGGCGGCCTCGACCGTCGTGAGGATCGCCCCCGACCGTTCCATCTTTCGAAGTGCGACCTCCCGGTCCACGGAGTTGCGGGACTCGACCGCGTCGATCGCGACCTGCACGGAGATGCCCCTCTGAAGGAGATCGTGCACCGTCTGGCTCACGCACACGTGCGTCTCGATCCCGCAGACGAGGGCCTGCCTCCGGCCGAGATCCCGGAGCGCGCGTTGAAACTCCTCGCTTCCGCACGAGCTGAAGCACGTCTTGGTTAGAGCCCGGGTCTCACCGAGGACATCACGAAGCTCTTGCACGGTCGTACCCAATCCCTTGGGATACTGCTCGGTCACGAGGATCGGGACGTCCAGAATGCGGCAGGTCTGGACCAGCCGGGAGACTCCGGCGACCATCCGCGCGAAGTCCTTCTGGAGGGGTCGAAACCTCTCCTGGACGTCGATCACGGCGAGGAACGCTTCGTCCACCGAGAGAACATGGGGATGTCGATTGGTCATGGCCCGGCCATTCTTCCACGGGAGCGCGCGTCCCGCCATACCCGCTCGAATCGATCGACCGCGTAGAGCACGAACCCGACCGACACCAGGAACACCTGAAAGCCCCGGTTTCCCCCACCAGTTATAAGGATGTAGAGAGCGAGCGCGAGCGAAGCCGCAAGATACAGCGTGCCTCGTGCCTTCGCGCGGAAGCTGACGAGAAGGTAATAGGCGATCATCAGGACGGAAAAGACAAAAAGGAATACCGTTGTCGAAGACCACGCGGTCCCTCCGCCGATCGCGGTGACCGGAGCCATCATCACGGCGAAAGAAGCCCTTGGGACGAGGTCCGAGAGCCGCGGCCATCCTGCGAATAGCTTGGTCCGCTCGTTGAGAAACGGAAGGACGACGAGAAACGCGATGCAGAGGGAGGCGAATACTCGAAACCGCGCGCGATCCCAGGATTCGAGCTCGACGAGGACCGCAGTTGCCCCGATCGCGAGGAGCACGCCCGTGGCAAAGCTCGCCCGCCGTATGAACGGTCGCGGCCATCCGGTGCGGGTGAGGGACAGGACGAAGAGGAGTGAGGCCGTGACCAGGAGCAGCGCCGCGGTCAGGAGAAGCGAGCCCTGATCCTCTCCCACGAGCGCCTTCGGAAGCCGGGTCGCCCCCACGATCCCGAATAGAGAGAGCACTACCCAGCGCTGCGACGGAACGACCAGCGCTTCGATAGGAAGCGGAACCGCAACGACCCCGAGGTGCTTCGACTGAAGGAGGACGTAGCGAACGAAGAACGCGGCAGAGAGCGCGACCAGGAGCGCTCCGAACCATCGATCGAAAACGTACCCTCCGAGGAACAAGACGACGGAGATCTGGAGCTGAACGCGGATGGAGCGCCGCAACGAGCGCCCTGCCTCGGTCCCCGCTTCCGGAAGATAATAGCGGGCCGCCCGCGAGCCTCCCCGAACGATGAGCGCGGCGGACGCGAGGGAGCAGACAAGCCACAACGGAAAGCCTCCCTTCCCGTCGTTCGCGACCTGCACTCCCCAGGCGACGACAGCGACGCCGAGGAACCAGAGTCCCGCGCGAAGCGGTTTTTCCGACAGCGGTGCGACGAAGAACCCGAGAGTCGCGAGGGCCATGAGGTACCGGCGCGGCTCCTCGAGATCGTGGCGAAAGAAGTAGACGAGGACCGACCCGGCCACGAGGGCCGCGCCCAGAGAGATCAAGCCGCCCGATTCCGCACCGCCACGATTTGCGCCAGGATCGAAACCGCGATCTCCTCGGGAGAACGCGAGCCGATGTCGAGACCCACGGGGGCGTGGAGCCGCGCGAGCTCGGCTTCGGTGAGGCCTCGGTCCAGAAGCCGCTTCCTCCGCTTCTCGTGCGTCTTCTTGCTCCCGAGAGCACCCACGAAGAACGCGGGGCTCCGGAGTGCGACCAGGAGAGCGGGATCGTCGATCTTCGGATCGTGCGTCAGGGTCGTGACCGCGCTCGAGCGGTCGAGGCCGATGGTCTCGAGGGCCTCGTCGGACCACTCGGAGATGAGCTGGTCCGCGTGCGGGAACCTTTCCTCGCTTCCGAACACCCCTCGCGGATCGATCACGATGGTGCGGTACCCGAGGGCTTTCGCCATCGTGGTGAGGGCGATCGAGATGTGAACTCCGCCCACCATGACGAGCGACGGAGGCGGGAGCTCCACGTCGAGGAAGACCTCGGAGCCGTCCTCCTGGGCAATCACCTCCGGCTGGCCGCGCTCGAGGGCGGCTCCCGCGGCCGTCCCAATGCCGCTCAGGACGCTTTCCCCGTCGCGTACGAGAACGCTGGTCCCAAGGTGCGCTCCGCGGATCACGGTCGCCCGGGCGAGGGCACGTCGCTTCTCCACGGCCTCCGAGAACGCGCGAAAAAGGGAGTCGTCGAGCCTCTCGACGAAGATCTCGATCGACCCGCCGCACGTCAGACCGACGTTCCAGGCGGTCTCGTCGGCGATCCCGAACTTGAGGAGCTTGGGCTCGCCCGTCGCCAGCACCTCCCGCCCTTCCTCGACGACGGCGGCCTCGACGCATCCTCCGCTCACGGAGCCCGCGATCCGGGCGTCCTTGGTGAGCGCCATCTTCGCTCCCGCTCCTCGGGGGCCCGAGCCCCACGTGCGCACGACGGTCGCGAGGGCGACTTCCTCGCCCTCCGCCCGCCAGCGTGCGACGTCTCTTGCGACATCCCGGAACGTCACGGGGGAATTATGCACCGGAAATGCGCCCGGAGTTACAATCACGCGCATGACAGGAAAAATCGCCTTTCTCGTCGCCGCCTTTGCCGCTTCGAGTGCAGCCGCCCGGCCGGAGATGGAGATTGCGATGCCCGAGCCCATTCCCATGGGCACCACGCGCTCCCCCTCCGGCAGTGGGACGTCGGCAACACTCCCGAGTCCGCCCACGCGATGGTTCGGAGATTCCAGTCGCTCGGACAACTGAGACCCCTGTGAGACTTCGGCAGGGCCTGCGCGCGCTCCGCGCCACACCGGGGATCAACGCAGCATCCGTCCTCATCCTTGCTCTCGGGATTGGCGCATCCACCGCGGTGTTCTCCGTCGTCAACGGTCTCTTGCTCCGACCGCTCCCGGTGAGGGCCCAGGATCGTCTCGTTCGCATCTGGAAGAACGACGTCGAGCGCGGCTTCGCCCACGACATCGTCATCTACCCTGAGTATCTGGAGTGGGTCCGTCGGAGCAGCGAGTTCGAATCCCTCGCGGCACTCTGGGCCTGGGGACCGAGTGAAGGCTTGCTCCTGGGATCGGGCGAGCCATCGCGCCTGCAGGTTCTGGGCGTCTCCGGGAACTTCTTCGAGGTCCTGGGATCTCCTTCCCTGACGGGCCGCACGTTGCAGCTCGAGGACGACCGGGCGAACGCCGCTCCTCCTCTGGTTCTGAGCCACCGCGCGTGGGCGGAGCGATTCGGTTCGGATCCGTCCATCGTCGGGAAGACCGTGCCTCTCCTCCTCGCGAAGCGCACTTCGTTTCTGGTCGTCGGCGTCATGCCGGAGTCGTTCGACCTCTTTGCCCCGGCGCAGGCCTGGACGCCAATCCAGGCCGTCGATCCCGACTGGCACAAGAACTACGGGTGCGAATGCGATCTCATCGGGCGACTCGCCCCGGGCGCCACGGCGGAAGGCGCCCTCGCGGAGCTCCAGGTCATTCACGAGACAATGGCGTCGGAGGAGCCTGACCAGTACCGGCGCAAGCAAGTGGTTCTCGTTCCGCTCCTCGAGAGCGTCGTCGAAGATGCCGGCCGGGCGTCCCTTCTCGCGTTCGGGGCCGCAGCGCTCCTCCTTTCGATCGCCGTCGCGAACGTAGTCGCGCTCGCGCTCATTTGCGCCCTCGGGCGGACGCGCGAGGTGGCGATCCGCTCGGCGCTCGGCGCCGGAAGAGCGTCTCTCTTTCGCGAGCGGCTGACCGAGAGCGCGCTTGTCTCCGGCACCGCACTCGCAGGTGGACTCGTCGCAGCCCGCGTCGGTACCGACGCGCTTATCGTCCTGAAGGGGGCGGATCTCCCGCGCGTTCGGGAAATTGGCGTCGATTCGACCGCCCTCCTGTTCGCGGCGGCCGTCGCCGTGCTCGCCATGGCGATCTCTTCATCTCTTCCGTTGACCCTCGGGAGCGCCGAGTCCTTGCAGTCGCGAAAGTTCGTCTCGCACGGTCGAGTGCTGCACTGGATGGTGGTCTTCGAAATCGCGCTCGCGCTCCCACTTCTTTTCGCCTCGAACCTCCTGGTACGGACTTTTCTCGCCACCGCCTCGATCGATCGCGGCTTCGACGCCGAGAGCCTGCTCACCGTCGAAGTCTCGCTGCCTCACACCAAGTACCCGGACCCCGAATCCCGTCTCGCGATCTTCGAGGAGCTCGTACGCCGGGTGGAAGCGCTCCCCGGCGTCACCTCGGTGACGACACTTCCTCTGAGCCCCGGAACGGGCTTTGCGGGGGTGAGCGGTCCCATCGGGTTCGAAGGCCAAACCGAGGACGAAGCTCGCGACAATCCGATGAGCGCGATCGAGATGGTCGCGCCGAGCTACTTCGCCGTTCTGGGAATCCCCATCCTCCGCGGGCGGGCCTTTTCGCCGTTCGACCGTCTCGACAGCGAGCGCGTCGCGATCGTGACTGAGGAGGTCGCATCGAAGTACTGGCCCGGCCAGGACCCCATCGGAAAAACGCTCGGGTATCGGGAATTTCGTCACCGGGTCGTCGGTGTCGCGGGAACGACCCGATATCGCGAGCTCACGCGGCCCTGGCAGACGGTCTACTATCCGATACGCCAGAACCCGTTCTCCGCGGAGCGGGAACTCCATCCCCTGCTCAACCAGAGATTCCTCGCCGTTCGCACGAGCCTCCCCGCCGACAGTCTCGTCGGTGCCATCCGGAGCGCGGTCCGAAGCGTCGATGACGAGATACCGCTCGACCGAATCGTGATGATGGGAGAGCTTTTGGATCGCGAGCTTCGCGCGCCGAGGTTTCACGCGCTCGCGACGTCGGCGTTCTCGCTGATCGCT
>Ga0187893_10007033_pt1 | contig 18772 bp, 18 predicted proteins | sample MA1701074metaG_FD_139574 | JGI IMG/M metagenome (GOLD analysis project Ga0187893, IMG submission 139574) | White microbial mat communities from a basaltic lava cave in the Kipuka Kanohina Cave System on the Island of Hawaii, USA - MA170107-4 metaG ... | reverse complement strand
GCGTGGCCAGAAACGTCGTGTCGTTCGCGCCCCTGAGCAGCCGGTTGAGTTCGTGAAGTTTCCCACGCTTGCGCTCCCACCCCATCCAGGTGCCTTGCCCCTCATTCCAGACTCGTCGGCGGTGGAGCAAGAGAAAGCGTTCACCGTCGAGGGATGCGGGAGGGTGACGTCGGTTGAGACGCGCGATCCCCTCGATCGCGACGGCGAGCAGCCGATCATCGTCCGATCTCGTCTCCGTCGGCGCGTCGGTCCAGTCAGAGAGGAAGGCGAAGCGGATGTCGCCGTCCGGATTGGCCAGATAGTGGATCTCCAGGCGATTGATCTGCTCTTCGATGGCTGCTTCGCTGGTGAGCAGGGTTGGCACCACCACCAGGGTTTGCAGGTCCGAAGGGACCCCGTCAGGAAGTTCGAGGCGCGGCAGCGGCCTCGGGCCGAGCACCTCCATGACTCCGCGGTTGACCAGGGCGACCGCCAGGTCGGAGGCCGGGACCAGGGCAACCAGGCCGAGAAGTATGAGTGCGCCGAGACTCACGCCCGAGGCATGGGCAACGAGCAACGGGACGGCCAGGAGCAGGATGCTCACGACCCCGATGGTGGCGAGATAGCGGGGCGGCGCGCCCGCAACGAAGGCTCGAAGCAACCACCGCTTGAGGGGAACACGGTAGCCGATCTCCCTTTCGAAGAGCGGCCGACCACTCGCGAGCAGGGAGTAACCCGGATCCTCGGATCGATCACCGGGAAGTGCGCTGGGGGGCGGCGCCGCCTCCGCCGCTCGGTGAGCGCGGGCAATGGCCCGCCGGGTCACGTCGAGCTCGGATCGCTTGGAGCCACGGGCGAGATCTTCGATCTCGTGGCGGTAGCGGTCGCGCGTCGCGAAGTCCATGGCGCCGAAGTGGCTGGCGGCGCGGAGTGCCTCATCGACGAGGCTGACACTTTCGAAGAATTCGGCCCAGTCAAATTTCGACATCGTCCGCATACTGGTGATCACGTTGCGGACCGTCACATTCATGGCGGCTTGGCTCTGGTGTTCGGCTCGCACCAGTTCGTCGGGCGAGGTTCTCAACGCGGACAGCTGTTCGCTGAGCCAGCGCAGCGCCGGCGTCGACGCGGGATCCTGCTCGCGGAGGCGCTGGACGAGTTGCACGATGAAGGTGCTGGGCCAGGCGGCCGCCTCCAGGTGTTGGAAGGCCAGGGGTCGGGCGGGTTGCCCGCCGAGCCCCAGCAGCTCGTTCGCCAGCGCGTCGGCCTCATGGCGGGCCGTGCGTCCCTGCACGATCCGCTCGGCCAGGCGGCGGAGGTTCTCCACGAGCACCATCCGCAGGGCGATGGGGACGGCCCAGAGCTCGCCGATGGTCAGCGGCTGCGCGCGCTGGAACGCGCGGATCAAGCGCCGGAGCGCTTCGGGCTCGAAGTGGCTGTCGGTGTGGGCGACGAAGGCCCAAGTCAGGCCGAGAACGCGCGGATAGCCCTGCAGGGGGCCGTCGGCGAGCTTGGGGAGCTGGCGATAGAAGCCGTCCGGCAGGTCCTCCCGGATTGACCGTAGAGTCTCGTCCACGACGTGGAAGTTGTCGAGGAACCACTCGGCGGCTGGCGTGAGCGCGCCTTCCTCTCGGATCACCGCCGCCATCGCGCGATAACACTGGAGCAGAACGCGCCCGCTGTCTCGCACGCGCGGCGAGAGGCGACGACCGCGCTTGCCCTCGTCTAGGATGCGCTGGCCGGCCAGGCCTTCGGCGTGCTGCTCCAGTCGCTCAACGCTGAAGAGTTCGGCTCGGATGGGGTCCGGGGACTCGGCCATGAGGGCCGTCGAGGGGGCCGGCACGGCGGCGGCGCGGGGGACCAACAACGCCTTCAGTCCCGGCATGCCGTCGTCGCCCTGCGGGGCGTTGCCTTCCGCGTGTCGCCTACAGAACCACCACTGCCGCCGGCGCGCGCAAGCACAAGGCTGACGAATCGTGATGGGCGCAAACACCCAGCCGCCGGAACGGCGCGGACGATCGGACGAGTGAAATGTTCATTCCCCTTTCACTCTAGCCGGCGTCGTCCGGCCCGCCTATTGCACCTTGGTCCAATAGAGACGTAGTCGCGCTGGGCGCGCTCGAGTTCTTCGACGATCTCGCGGCGCTCGCCGAGGAGGCGCCTCGCTTCCTGAGCGCGCGTGAGGAGGAGGGCGCCGAACCTGAGCTGGTGGCGCAACCGCCCCGTGCCGACGAGATACCGATACGCGATCAGACCTCCGAGCGGGAGTGAGAGGAGGAAAGCCATCGCCCACCAGAGACCGGCGACCCACCCCACGAGCGACGTCTCGAGCGCCCAGAAGGGCGGGAAGGCGACGACGCTCGCGAGGAGCCGGGTCGTCGCGTAGTCCGTCGGCCTGCGCGCCATCCTCCCCGCGAGCCATCCGGGCAGATAGTAGGGGAGGAAGTTCACGGCCGCGCCATACGCGAAGAGCGGGAGGCCTACGATCGTTTGCCATGACCGTGCCACCCGCCGCCGCTCCGCCGTCTGCTCGAGGCGAGTCCGCACCGCCCCGTCACGGAGCCGGTAGGCGGCAAGTCCGGCGTGGTATCCGAGAATCCGCTGCCAGAGCCGCTCGATGCGCTCGGGGTCCTGTTTGCGGAAGTGCTCGGCCGAGTCCGCGATCGAGCCCGAGAGCTGGAACGGATCGATTCGCCGCCCCAAGAGTCCCCGCTCCTTCCACAGCGCCCGCTCGAGCTCGCCGCGATAGAGCGCCTCCACGGCGTGGACGAGCCCCGCCGTGTCGATGCGCTCGACGTGGACGAGTTCGCGCTCCATCGCCCATTGGATCGCCTGTGTGAGCGTATGCCGCGCTTTTGCCGGCTTCTCGCGGTAGACGACCAGGTGCGCCGAGACGTCGACTGGTTCGCCAAATGAGACGAGGACGCGCCCGCGGAACTTCTTGCGGACCTCGAAACTGAGGCCGACCGGCACGACGGCGAGGCGCCCCGGGGCGTGCGCCTCGTAGCTGAGGGCAATCCGCGCCGCGCCCGCCTTGATCCGCTGCACGTGCGCCTCTGAGTGGGTGGCGCCTTCGGGATAGATGGCGATGAGTTGCCCGCGGTCGAATGTCTCCTCACACGCGGCCAGCATCTCCATGCTGCGGTTCAACTTGGCCCGGTCGTGCGGCTTCCGGTAGACGGGAATCACCCCCAACCAGACGAGAAACCGCGCGATGAGCGGGTTGCGGAAGAGCGCGGCGGTGGCGAGGTAGTGCACCTTCCGCGGGAGCACCGACCCCACGAGCAGCGAGTCGATCAGGTTGTTCGGATGGTTGATGCAGAGCAGGACCGGACCACTGCGCGGTACCCGCTCCGGGTGCGAGACGTCGACGCGCTCGAAGAAGAACCAGATCCAGAACCGCGCGACCGCCCTCACGACGGCGTAGAAAAGGTCCACTGTTCGCTCGTCCTTCGACCCAGTCGCGAGTTGAGAACCTGCTCACCCCAGTGCCCACAGACCCGGTAGACCACCATGATTGACCGCCCCCAAGAGCCGATATCTAGTCCGGACCGCGCGCCTCCAGCACCGAGACCACAGATACTTCGACGACGCCCGCAAAGGGCTCGCGATAGCTCCCGGTGTAGCCGATCGGCCCGATCGGCGGAGTCGCCCGCGGACGCCAGCCGGACTCGTGCCCCGGTGAGCTGTTTGCGGTTGGCTGGGCGAACTGCTCGGCCTCCGCGGCCGCGTTGAGCGACTGGAGGAGCCGTTCGAGAGCGAGGTGGTTGTGTGCAGCGTACTCTCCCAGCGTCCGCCCGGAATAGGTCGCGTAGAGCTGCCCCCGGTGGGCGACGTAGAGTTGCCCGCCCTGGAGGAAGATCGGGCCCGTGCTCGGATAGCGGATGATCGTTTCGTCCACTCGTGATTCGACGGTGATCGGCCCCGACCCTGGCTTCAGCATGCGCGCCTCCTCACCGCTACGCCTCCGTGGACTTCAGGAGCGCGGCGAGATCGTCCCGGCCCACGACCTCCTTATCGATCAGCAGCTTGGCCAGCGATGTGAGTACCTCGCGCTTGGCCGCCAGGGTCTCGCGGACTCGCCGGTGGGCCGCCTCCAGCAGCTTGCGGATCTCGTCGTCGATTCGCCGGGCGGTCTCCTCGCTGTACTCTCGCTGGGCGAGGGAGGGGACGTTGAGGAAGAGCGCCTGGCGGGGCGACTCGAACGTCGCCAGCCCCAGCGTTTCACTCATCCCGTACCGAGCGACCATGTGGCGCGCCATGTCGGTGGCGCGCTGGAGATCGTCCTGGGCGCCCGTCGAGATGTCGCCGAAGATGAGCTCTTCCGCCACCCGACCGCCGAGCAAGACGTCGAGCCGATCGAGCAGCTCGGCCCGCGTCAAGAGGTACCGGTCCTCGGTTGGTTGCTGCTGCGTGTACCCGAGTGCGGCCACGCCGCGAGGGATCACGGAGATTTTCGCCACGCGGTCCGCGTGCGGCCGCGATTCAGCGATCAAGGCATGCCCCGCTTCGTGGTAGGCGACGATCTCTTTTTCCTTCGGGTTGATCACGCGCGATCGGCGCTCGAGCCCGCCCACCACGCGATCGATGGCCTCGTCGAAGTCCACCGTATCGACGGCCTCCTTACCCTCGCGGGCGGCATGGAGCGCGGCCTCGTTGACAAGATTGGCGAGATCGGCGCCGACGAAGCCGGGCGTCCGTGCCGCCACCAGCGAGAGATCGAGGTCAGGAGCCAGGGTGACGTCGCGGACGTGGACCTTCAGAATCTTTTCGCGTCCGCGGAGGTCGGGACGGTCGAGGACGACCTGCCGATCGAAGCGGCCGGGCCGGAGCAACGCGGGGTCGAGGATTTCCGGCCGGTTCGTGGCGGCCAGAATCATCACGCCCTTCTGGGTGTCGAAGCCATCGAGCTCGGCGAGGAGTTGATTCAGGGTTTGCTCGCGCTCGTCGTGGCCACCGACGATGGGACTGACGCCGCGCGCCTTGCCGAGGGCATCCAGCTCGTCGATGAAGATGATGCTCGGAGCCTTCTGCTGCGCCTGGGCGAAGAGGTCGCGCACGCGCGCCGCCCCCACCCCGACGAACATCTCCACGAAGTCCGAGCCGGTCAAGCTGAAGAACGGCACGCCGGCCTCCCCGGCCACGGCCTTGGCCAGCAGGGTCTTCCCGGTGCCGGGGGCGCCAACGATGAGCACGCCTTTCGGGATTTTCCCGCCGAGGCGGCGGTAGCGATCGGGGTTCTTGAGGAAATCCACGACCTCGATCAACTCGCTGCGCGCCTCGTCGAGGCCGGCGACATCGTCGAACGTCACGCCGGTCTTGTGCGCGACGTACACCTTCGCCTTGCTCTTGCCGATGGCCATGAGCCCTTGCTGCGGACCGAAGCGTCGCATGACCAGAACCCAGACGCCCACGAATACGAGGGCAGGAAGAACCCAGGAGAGCAGGGTCGAGAGCCAGGTATTCTCCACCTGTCCCGCAAACTTCACGTGCGCCTGCTCGAGCTCGGCCACCAGCCCGGCATCGTCCACGCGCGCCGTCACGAACGGGCGCGTCCCGCCACCCAAACGTTTCAGCCCTTCGATACTGTCCTTCGAGAGCACGCCCTCGAGTCCGTCGGTGGCCAGGGTGCCGCTGATCGTTTCCTGGCCGAGGGTGAGATTGGCCACCTTGCCCTTCTTCACGAGCGTCTTGAACTCGCTGTACGAGATGTTCGTCGCCCGGGGCCCAAAGAACGGGAACTGAATGACGGCCATCGCCATGAGGGTGATCGCGAAGAGACCGACGGCAAACTTCCGGTGTCTTGGCTCCATGGCGTGGGTCGCTATGCCGCGTGCCCTTGCGTGAGGTCGGGTGATGCGAGTCGACTGTTCTTCACGATCCGGTAGAGAACCCACCCGTTGACGTCTTGACCACCCACGCGTTCAGCCCGCTCGAACAAGGTTCGGCGCGTTGTTCGAGGGATCGGTGGATGCTCCAAAAGCACCGCCCTCCGGCCGAGCAGTACGGCCTCCGCGGGGAGGGGGGCCTCGATGTCGTAGCGCGCCAGGATTCCTCGCCTCTCGTGGTAGAACTCCACCAGCCACTTCATCGCTGACCTCCTCGTACGATCCCCATCTCGGCGGGCGTTGTCCGGTGTGTTTCATGAACACGTGAATGCATCTGTCGCCGCCGCAGAAGCGCTGCGTCGCGTCTTGGAGTTCGACTCCACACGTGTGGCACCTGGCCGTGGCTTTCATTTTGCGGGCGCATGGGGGCGCCAGAGGCTTCGCTGTCCGAGCACCGCGAGCGCACCGCCTGCGCCTCCGATCACGAACATCCCCAACATGCCAGCGTCACGGGAGACGACTGAGGCGATCCCGCCCACGAGCACACTCCCGATGAGACCGAGAACCATATCGGGGATGAGCCCATAGCCTCCCGCGCGTGAGACCGCCTCGGCCGTCCACCCAGCCATGAGCCCGGCGAGGACCAGCATCGGCCCGATGTGAGCGATGTGTTCCAACATGACGTGTGCCCTCCTCTCTGGAGTCAACGCCCCTCAGTCGGCGTCCTCAAGGCTTTGACTCTAGTCGGTGGCCGCCTGCATGCCTATTGGACCTTGGTCCACTGCGCCCCCGATCGCACCCTATTCGGGGGCTAGCCGGGCTGGGGCCGCGGTTTGATATCGCTCAGCGCAGACGTGGATCGGGAACCTCGTCGGTCCGGACCGTGAACTGCGTGAGGTTCGCGGTGCCGAAGGAGGTCGTCAGCGCCACGTCGACGGCGTCGCGGCCGCGGGCCATGAGCAGGCGACCGATGCGGGGCTGGTTGTGCCGGGCGTCGAGGGTATGCCAGGCGTCGCCCACGTACACCTCGAGCCACGCCGCGAAGTCCATCGGGGAAGGACTGGCTACTACACCGATGTCACCCAGGTAACCGGTCGCATAGCGCGCCGGAATATTGAGGGCCCGCAGGAAGGCGATGGCGAGGTGCTGGAAATCCCGGCACACACCCTGTCGTTCCGTGTAGACATCGAAGGCGGTCTTCGTCGGTCGCGCGAATTCGTAGCCGAAGGTGACGTTGGTGTGCACCCAATCCAGCACCGCCTGCACCCGCTCCCAGGACGCCGGGGTTTTCCCGAAGAGATCCCAGGCGATCTGGGACAAGCGATCCACCTCACAGTATCGGCTGGCGAGGAGGAACCGCCAGCACGCGGGTGGAAGCTGATGCACAGGGCTCAGCCGACGTCCGTCGATCGGTGGCTCGGGCCGCCCGCCATCCTCGACCACGTTGTCGTAGCGGATCCGCATCTGGCCGGCGGGCGCCAGGATGCGCGCGGCCCGGTTGCCGAACCAGTCGATGAAGTCCTCCACCGGCACCTCGGGCTCGACGAGGATCTGCTCGGGCCGCCGGAGGGCCGGGGCCTTGTCCGGGTGCAGATAGAGCAGCATGAGCATGGCCGTCGCCTCTGGCAGCTCGAAGATGAGCTCGTAGCCGATACGGATGAGCATGCCGTCACCGTAAGCCCGGCGCGGGTTCACGTCGATTGCGGAGGCGGCCAGCGGCCTCTGGTAAGATGCCGCTCGTGGTCAAGATCGCCGCCGCCGAGCGGGTCGGGACGTACGCCGTGTGACGTACTGTGTGGGCATCTGGACCCGCCACGGGCTGGTCATGGCCTCCGACTCGCGCACCAATGCGGGACACGATCAAGTGAACGTCTCGCGGAAGATGCACATCTTCGCCCAGCCAGGGGAGCGGGTCTTCATCCTGCTGAGTAGCGGGAGCCTCTCCTGCACCCAGTCGATCATCACGCTCCTGCGGCGCGACTTCGACCAGGGCAAGGGCTTGGCCCAGGCCCCGTCCCTGTACGACGCGGCGCGCGTAATCGGGGAGCAGGTGCGACGGGTCTCCGCCATGGACCGGGACGCGCTCGAGCGCGATGAATTCAAGTTCAACGTGAACCTGATCCTGGGTGGGCAGGTGCGCGGAGAGGCGCCCGGGCTCTTCATCATCTACCCGCAGGGGAATCCGCTCCAAGCCAGCGAGGACTCGCCGTATCTCCAGATCGGTGAGACCAAGTACGGCCGCCCGATCCTCGACCGCGGGATCCGCTTCGAGCGGACGACTCTGGAAGAGGCCTCGAAGTACGCGCTGCTCTCCCTGGACTCCACGATGCGCTCGAACGTGACGGTGGGGCCACCGATCGATCTGCTTGCCTACGGGGTGGACGAGCTCGAGATCACCCGCCAGCGCCGGTTCCCGGCGGGCGACCCCGACCTCGTGAAGATCGGCGCTCGCTGGGAGCAGGCTCTCCGCCAAGCCGTGGCGCGCCTGCCTCAGATCCGTTTCCGCGCCCGCCGGGGTGGTGGCCAGCCGCACTCGCCCCAGGAAGAGACCATCCAACTCGTCGAACCCCCGAACCCGTCCGAGGTCGGCGCCGATCTCCAGCCCCAGGTGACCCAGCCGCCACCGCCCTGACGGCAATCTCGATCTCTTGGGCAGGCGTCGTTCATGATGCCTTCAGGGTTCTAGAGTCGCGAGTGGCTCGCCCCCGCTTCCGGCGCGCGATTGCCTTGCTGCGGTCCATGCCCTGTCTAATTGGCGGACGATGCCCGTCGACTAGAGACGGAAGGGAACGAAGTCCCGGAAGGGTCTTCCAGCGCTCCGTCGATCAGGAGGTGTGCCATGCTGAGCGGTCTGGCCAAACAGGTTCACGCCCCCCGGCCGGTTCCTAGCGGAGTCCGAGGTATCCCAAGACGACGAGGACAACAACCACAACTCCGACAATGTAGAAGATGTTGTGCATCCTTCTTCTCCTTCTCGTCTTCTCACTCTAGTCGCCTCGGACCTGTGTACCTAGTGCACCTTAGTCCAATAGGCATCTCCGGGAGCAGCCGCGGCGTCTAACGCGACGGCGGACTGGCTCTCACCGCAGCGAGGTTCATGAGTGTGCGACGGGAGCTCCGGGCAGGGTGATCAGGATTTCGGCGTGGTCACGCCGGCCTGGCCGGCCAGCCGGACCAACTCGGCCACCGATGCCGCCCGCATTTTCTCCATGACCCGGCCCCGATGGACCTTGACCGTCCCTTCGCCGATACCGAGCTCAGCCGCAATCTGCTTGTTCAGCAGCCCGGTCACCACCAGCGCGAACACTTCCACCTCCCGCGGGGTCAACGCCTTGATGCGGGCCTGGATGTCGGCGGCGGCCGTCTGTTCCCGTAGGGCCTGGCGGGCCAGGGTCACCGCCCGCTCGATCGCGCCGAGGAGCTCGTGGTCATTGACCGGCTTGGTGAGGAAATCGGTCGCGCCGCTCTGCATGGCCTTCACGCCCGTGCGGACGTCGCCGTATCCCGTGATGAAGACGATGGACCAGCGGCGCCCTGCCGTCGCCAGCGCCGCCTGCAGTTCCAGCCCGGTCAGTCCCGGCATCCGCACGTCAAGCACGAGGCAGCAAGGACGGTCCTGCTGAGGGCGGGCCAGGAACTCGCGAGCCGAACCGAATACCTCGACCTCGTACCCCGCGGTCCTGGCCAGCCGCGCCAGACTCTTCCGCACGGACGGGTCATCGTCCACAATGAACACCAGCGGTGGGTCCGTGGCCATCATTGTTCCTTGTCGCTGAGGGGCAAAGTGAACGAGAAGGTCGCTCCCGGGTCCGCATTGTTGTGGGCCTCCAGCCGCCCCCCGTGTGCCTCGACAATGGAGCGGGCAATGGCCAGCCCCATGCCCAGCCCTTCGGGCTTGGTCGTGTAGAACGCGTGGAAGATGTGGTCCAGGTCGGTCTCGTCGATGCCGATCCCTGAGTCCCGGACGGCCACCCGGACGGCCGCCGGGCCAGCCCTGTCCGTCCGGAGGACGAGAGCCCGGTCACCCGTGCGCGACTCCTGCAGGGCGTCCAGCCCGTTGAGGATCAAGTTCAGGACCACCTGCTGGAGTTGCACTCGGTCGCCCCACACGGGGGAAAGTCCCGGGGTCAGCTCGAGGCGGAGCACCACGTCACGCACGATCATATCGCTGCTGACGAGCCGCGCGACCTCGCCCACCAATTCGTTGAGGTCGAGCATCGAGAGCTCGAGATCGCCCTTCTTGAGGAGACCCCGGAGCCGTTGGATCACCGCGGCCGCTCGCTTGTCGTCGTCGACGATGTCCTTCAAGATCGCCGATACCTCCTCGAGGTTCGCCGCGTCGGCCCGGAGGATACGCTGGGCGGCCTGGGCATTGCTGAGGATCGCGGTCAGGGGTTGATTGAGCTCATGCGCCAGCGACGCGGTGAGCTCCCCCAGCGTTGACACCCGACCGACGTGGGCGAGATCCCGCCGGAGGCGTTGCGCTTCGAGCTCCGACCGTCGGCGCGACAGGATATTGGCGAACACCTCCCCCAGGAGGCGGAGCCGCTGTACCAACTCGTCCCGCCAAAGGCGCTCGGCGCCCAGGGTGCTAAAGGCCAGGGCCCCCACCACCGTCCCCTCGACCATCAGGGGGACTTCGACGTGCGACGTGATGCCCAGGCTGAGATACGTCCGCCGATCCACGGCCGCCTCCTCCGGCAAGTCCTCGCCCCGCGAGAAGCGAACCACCTCCCCCCGCTGCACCCGCGCCGTGACCCACGGGAACTGGCCGAGTCGGATCGCGGAGGGTAGCGGCTCCACTCCCTCGGCCGCCCATGAGTGGGTAATGTGGGCCATGCGGCTGTCCGCGGAGAACTCGGCGAGACTGCCCCGATCAACCTTGAGAAAGTCGACGATCTGGCGAAGCCCCCGCTCGATCTCGCGATCGACATCGGCCGCCGACAAGCTGCTGAACGCGAGGGACTGCTCCGCGAGGAGTGTCTCGAAGCGAAGTCGCTCGGCCAGCGCCAGGTCCGCGCGCTTCCGCTCCAGAGCGCTGGCGAAGACCTCGCCGAGGAGCTGAAGCCGCGGCACCAATTCCTCGGGCCAGATTCGTTCACCCCGCACGGAGTCGAAGGAGAGCACGCCCAGCATGGGCCCGCCGGCGCTCAGTGGGAGCGACAGGTATGACTGGGTGCCGATGTTCTGATAGCTCTGCCGATCGACCGCCGCCTCCACGGGGAGCTCGTCGAGCCGGGAGAAGCGGACGGCGTGTCCCCGCTCGAGCTGGCTGGCCGCCCAGGGGAACTGATCGGCCTCGCTGATGCGCAGCCGGGGCTCGATCCCCGCCGCCGCCCAGGAGATGCACAGGGGCGGCTCGACGGGAACGAATTCGTTGAGACTGGCCCGATCGATACGGAGGAATCCCACGACTTGCTGCAGCGCCCGCTCGATCTCGGTATCCCACTCGCTCAGGGGAACGTGAATCACGCGGGCAGAGAGCTCAGACAGCAAACTCTCGAAGCGTAGGCGCTCGGCTAGCGACACCTCCGCGCGCTTCCGGCCCGTCCGCTGGAGCAGGAAGCCGGTGATGAGGAGAGCCCCGGCGATGGTCAACATGCCACCTCCGAGGGCCCGCCATCGGTAGCGTGTCCACAGCGACGCGTCCTCATACCGCACGATGCTCCCGGGCGGGAGTCGGTTCTCACTGATACCCCAGCGTCGGAGCTCCCGTCCGTCGAACATGTAAGCAGTGGCGCTCTCGTCGAGGATGGGCAGGCTTTTCGGCGTCTCACCCCTGAGGATACGCAACCCGAGCTCCCCGGCCCTCACACCCTGTACCTCGAAGTCAATCAGCCGCCCACCCACAATGCCATGCCCGAGATATGCCTCCGACCACCCATAGACGGGGGCGTTCGCGGCGCGCGCCAGAACGGACAACGCTTCGGCGCCGTCGAAGGGCCGGCCGGCTGCGTCCCGAAACAAGGACACGTAGAAGACGATGGTTCCCTTGGGCAGCCCGGCCACCTCGTTCAGGAGGCGCTCCATGGGCTGATTGCCCAGAGACACAAACTGCACCCGCTGGGCATACTTGGCGAGCGCGTGCGCGGCCGCCGCGCCCCAGGCTCGATCGATCTGGGATGTTCCGCTGACCACGGCCACCCGCGACGTGTCTGGATGCAGGGTGAGGGCTGCGCCCAGGGTGGCATCCCACTCGGGATGCATCCTGACCCCCCGGATATCGGGCTCCAGTTCGAGGCCGTCGACCGCGTCTGCATTCACCCCGCAGAAGACGACCGGCAGCCCGGGGAAGAGCTGCGCGCGATGCCTCCGGAGAAATTGCAGCGCAGGCGTCGAGATCGAGATGATGAGATCGATCTTGAGATCCGCATACTTTTCACGCAGAACGCTGGCCAGGCGCTGCTCGTGCTCCTCGCCAGAGAACCGGGAGAGATCGAGAAACTCCGTGTAGAAGTGGATGGGCTCGGCCATCCCTGCCGCCAAGGTCGTCCGAATGGCCTCATCGACGGCGAGCGGTACGGGGCGCAGCGGGGCCGCCGCATAGAGCAGGACGACCACTTTCCGGTCCTGGACGTCGGCCGCGGCCACCAGCGTTGAACAGAGCAGAACGAACAAGGCACAGAGGACTCCGCGCCCGGGGAGGCGCACGGACTCCGAGACCGGGTTGAGACCCGCTATCACCCTACCGTGATTGTACATGCTCGAGCGAGGCAGGCCCATGATGACACTAAAGTGGAATAGGCATCTCCCCGGTGGCGCTGCTAGCGTGATCCCCGTGCTCCCGGTGACCGTGCGCCGGGCGAGGGGACGCCATGTCCGAGCTCGTTACGGGAGGATGTGCAGATGGATATGCTTCAGTTCTTCGAGCAGACGCGCCAGAAGACGAACGCGGCCGACCCACCGAGCGCGCGGGTACCACCAGGAAAGGGAGGCGGACTCTGGGATAACGCCACGCGCGCACATCGGCAAGCCGGATTGAACTGCCCATGCTGCCCAAGGGTGGTCGGGGCTGAATCGTCGACGCACGCCGATTGATCCGTCAAGGAGACACAACGACGCCATGACGAGGACCAAGGCGAGCGGGATGGGGGTCAGCCTCGCCCTGGAAAAGTTCGCTCGCCGGGCGACCGAATGGACTGGTAGCTCCTGGGCGTTCGCCACCGCGGTGGTCGTCATCGTCATCTGGACATTGACCGGCCCCTTGTTCCGATACTCCGATACCTGGCAGCTGGTGATCAACACCGGAACGACCATTGTGACCTTCCTCATGGTGTTCCTGATCCAGCGGTCGCAGAACAAGGATGCCCAGGCCGTGCATCTGAAACTCAACGAACTGGTGGCGGCGTTGGAAGGGGCGAGCAGCCGACTCATCAATGTCGAGGATCTGACCGAAGAGGAAGTGCGGACGCTTCATCGGCATTACGAGGGACTCGTCACCCTGGCCAAGCGAGAGAACAGCCTCACGCACTCTCACTCTATCGAGGAGGCGGAGGCTCGGCACCGGCGGAAGGCACGAGGAGAGCATGCAGCGTTGATGGTGACGCCTCCCGCCTCCGCCGCGCCGACGGCAGGCACGTCGTGAGCGCCCACCCTTCGCCGGCCGCGCCACTCTGGTTCCCGCACCTGCCCCGGGAGCCAGGCGCCTGAGAGGCTCATCGCGCGTTGAATGCTAGTCGACGTCACCCGGCCGAATGGCCGGCCTCAGGGAATTGGTGATCCCGTTGTGGTGTCCAGGTTCCGGCGGCATAGTCGCCCAGCGCCTGCAGGAGCACCCAGCGGAGCGTGGTGCCCTCGCGGGCGGCGCGGACACGCGCCGCCCGCTGAAGATCGCGGGGGACGCCACGCACGAGGTAAATGCCTGTGATCGCCAACCGACGAAGTACGCGCATCCTCAGGAGCTTTCCCGGGGCCCCTCGGGAGAATCCGGACTTTCTTATCAATCACTGTCCTCTCCTGAACCCGCTCACCACCGTGAAGCAGTGAGCGGGTCGCACGAAGACGACTGCCCCGTCAAACTTTGATTTTGGTTAGCGCTTCGGCGCAGGAAGTCGCGAGGGCAGAGTTGGGCTCCTTTTCCCCGTCGGGAGTGGCCCAGCCACTCTTTTCGATAAACTGCCGCTGGGTCCAAGAGGAGTCGATCTTCTGGAACTCCGCGAGCTTCGTGGTTGCGCCTGGCTGCTTCATGAAGCTCGCGACACAGGAAGGGGTGAGGGCGACGACCAGGGTCGAGCTGGCGCGTTCCGACGCGATCCGCTCGGCAGTGCTGCCGGTGGTCCATCCCCCCCATGAAAAGCCGACGATCATCGTTGCGACGGCGCCGCCGACGACACCCCAAGCCGCTGGTTTGAGCCACGATGTTTGAATCTGCATGAGACACCTCCTCGAATTGGGGGAAGCCTACTCCACATTCGAGGCGGGCACAGTTAGACGAACGACCTATGCACTTAGTACAACAACATCGTGAGAAAAGGCGGCCCCCCGCCGGTCTGTTGAGGCCGCCCCACCTAGACCAAAGTCCACTATCGCGCGAGGCGGCGATCCCTATACTGTCCCTGAGGGTAATGACGCGAATGTGCTCCTCATGGCGATGATTTCCGTCGTGGACGACGATCTCTCCGTGTGTCGGGCGCTCCGTCGATTGATCGAGTCGGCCGGCTATGCGGTCGAGACCTTTGCCTCGGCTCGGGAGTTCCTCGGCTCATGCGCGGAGGGTCGGACCGCGTGCCTCGTCCTGGATATCCACCTGGGGGAGATGAGCGGATTTGAGCTGCAGGAGCAATTGGCGGCGGAGGAGGCGGCTATCCCGATTATCTTCATCACGGCTTATGACGATGCGTCAATCCGCGAGCGCATTACACGATCGGGCGTCATCGCCTACCTGCGCAAGCCGTTCGACGAGCGAGTCTTGCTCGATGCCATCCGCACGGCCGTTGGGCAGGTTGATGGGGAGGGCGACGGGGATCTGTCCAGATCCGCAGGCACAAAGTGCGGCCCGCGACCGTGACGGCTTCGTCAGATCCTCGGTGCCCTGATACGCACGATCGGCGATTCGTGGTTGGACAACTCCGAGGCCCAGTGGCCTCGTTGACATAGGGCCGGCACCGAGAGACAAGCGTCTACGGTGACCGGCTCCCCACGTGGTCCTCGAGATGTCGTCCCCATCAGATCATGCCGAACTGCCGAACAGTGGCGAAAGGCCAGCGCGGTCAGGCCTCTCCCCCATCCTCCCTGTACGGATCACGATCAGTGGCCCTGGAGTCAGTTCGCCTGATCACCCGTCGCGGTTCCAAGCCTATCCTCACGGGCGCCGCCGGCGGCCGGTCTCGCCACCTCTCGTCGCCACCAGCCCTCCTCGACGGGCGCCCCCGCGGAGGTGACGGACCTCCTTGGCCTGTCTCTCCAGGTTGCTGAAGAGAGCGGGGTCGGCGGCCCGCTTCAGCCCTTCCCCGATCAGGGCCCGGAGGACAATCTGCAGGCTGACGGGCAGCTTGAAGATGACCGTCGCCTGCCCGGCCAGGACCCGGGCCTGATCCAGGAGGTCCCGGGGAAGAACGAGGAGGACTTTGCTCGGATGCGCGAACATCACTCCCTCCTGGGGCGTCGTTACCAACGAGATATATTTAACACATATTATATAATTTATGTGTAATATATAAAAAAGCCCGAGAGATCCCAAGGGCAATCGGACCGCCGGACATCCGGCGCAGGGGGAGTCATGGATTTCAGGATGGTGGCGACTTTGGTGGTGGTGGGGCTGCTGGCGGGCTGGCTGACAGAGTTCGTCATGAGGGATGGAGGGTATGGGTTGGTCTGGACTCTCATCCTGGGACTTGCCGGAAGCGGGGCCGCGAACGTGATCTTCTGGGTCCTGGGCGCCTCGCCGGACGCGGGGATGGTGGCAACGGCCGTGGTGGCGTTCGTCGGCTCGACGCTCGTGATTGTCGGCCAGCGCAAGATCTGGCCCGCCCACGCCTAGAACGTACGTGAACTTCACCCCCGGGAGACTCCCGGGCTCCGTCGATCAGGGGAGGAAGAGGGCATGAAGAAGATTCGTCCATTACATGATCGCATTCTGGTCACACGCGTGGCGGCACCGGAGATGGGGCGGCACGGCATCATCATCCCAGATACGGCCAAGGAGAAACCCCAGGAGGGCACGGTAGTCGCGGTTGGGAAGGGCAAGGTGGCCGAGGACGGAACGCGAATCGCCTTGGACGTGAAGGTGGGCGACCGGATTCTGTTCGGCAAGTACGCCGGCGGCGACGTGACCGTCGAGAACAGTGAGTACGTGATCATGCGGGAGGAGGACGTGTTCGCCGTCCTCGCCTAGCGCGGTCGGAGGTGTGCGGGACTGTCATCTTCAGAGAGGAAGGAATCAGAGATGCCAAAGCAATTGAAGTTCAACGAGGAAGCTCGGAACGCGCTGCTGCGGGGCGTCAACACCATGGCGGCGGCGGTCAAGGTCACGCTAGGCCCAAAGGGGCGTAACGTCGTCATCGACAAGAAATACGGCAGCCCGACCATCACCAAGGACGGGGTGACGGTGGCCAAGGAGATCGACCTGAAGGACGGCTTCGAGAATTTGGGCGCCCAGATGTTGAAGGAGGTGGCCGCCAAGACGTCGGACGTGGCGGGCGACGGGACCACGACCGCGACCGTGCTGGCCCAGGCGATCCTCAAGGAAGGGTTGCGCAACGTCACGGCAGGGGCGAACCCGATGGCCTTGCAGCGGGGTATCGAGAGGGCCGTCGAGAGTGTGGTCGATGAGCTGCGGAAGCTCTCAACGTCGACCAAGGACAAGAAGGAGATCGCGCAGGTGGCGAGCATTGCCGCCAACAACGACAAGGCCATCGGCGACTTGTTGAGCGAGGCGATGGAGAAGGTGGGCAAGGACGGGGTCATCACCGTGGAGGAGTCAAAATCGGCGGAGACGACGCTGGACCTGGTGGAGGGCATGCAGTTCGACCGCGGGTACCTGTCGCCCTATTTCGTGACTGACGCGGAACGGATGGAGGTCGTCCTCGAAGACGCGCGGGTGCTGATTTACGAGAAGAAGGTCAGCGTGATGAAGGACCTGCTGCCGCTGCTCGAGCAGGTGGCGCGGGCGGGCCAGCCGCTGCTCATCGTCGCCGAGGACGTCGAAGCCGAGGCTCTGGCCACCCTGGTCGTCAACAAGCTGCGGGGCACGTTGGCCTGTGTGGCCGTCAAGGCCCCAGGCTTCGGGGACCGTCGCCAGGCCATGCTCCAGGACCTCGCGACCCTGACGGGGGGCAAGGCCATCACCGACGATCTGGGGATTAAGCTCGAGAAGCTCACCCTGGAGGACCTCGGGCGCGTCAAGAAGGTGGTCGTCGACAAGGACAAGACCACGCTCGTTGAGGGCGCCGGCAAGGCGGCGGCCATCGAGGGCCGCATCAAGCAGATCCGCGTACAGATCGAGGAGACGACCTCGGACTATGACCGGGAGAAGCTGCAGGAGCGCCTGGCCAAGCTGGCGGGCGGGGTGGCGGTGATCAAGGTGGGGGCTGCGACCGAGACGGCCATGAAAGAGAAGAAGGCACGGGTCGAGGACGCGCTCAACGCGACACGGGCCGCCGTCGAGGAAGGCATCGTGCCGGGCGGAGGGGTGGCGCTCCTCCGGGCCGCCAAGGGCATCGACAAACTGAAACTGGAGGGCGACGAGAAGGTGGGCGCCATGATCGTGCGGCGGGCGCTCGAGGCGCCCATCCGGCGGATCGTCGAGAACGCTGGCTTGGAGGGCAGCGTCATCGTCAACAAGGTCAACATGTCGGCGGCACCGGCGCAGGGGTACGACGCGGAGACGCTGGCCTACGTGGACATGGTGCAAGCCGGCATCATCGACCCGACCAAGGTGGCGCGGGTGGCGTTGCAGAACGCGGCGTCGATCGCGTCGCTCATGCTGACGACCGCGGCGTTGATCAGCGATCTACCCGATGAGGGCAAGTCCGGCGGCCCGCCGATGCCGTCCGGCGACATGTACTAGCGGGTGGGAGGAGGCTCCGCGAACACGGAGCCTCTAGCCCTCGAACCTGACTTGAGCCCTAGCGCTGGCGGGGAGGCGGCGACACGGCAGAAGAACGAAACACCCGGGAGCGAGCGAGAGAGCTATGGCAGAAGGCCTATGGCTGGAGGGAGAGCTGGACCGCGCGATCGAGATCGATCCCGAGTTCGGCAATCCGTATAACGACAGCGGGGTCTATTTGATGGAGCGGGACAAGCTGGAGGAGGCGATCTCGTGGCTAGAAAAGGCCAAGCAGGCCAAGCGCTACGAGCCGCGGCAGTTTCCTTTCATGAACCTCGGGCGAGTGTACCTCAAGCAGGGGCGCTGGTGGGAGGCGCTCCGTGAGTTCGAGGGGGCAGTGCGGCTTGCGCCGCGCGATGCCCGTGCGGCGAAGATGCTTCATAGCCTACGCGCTCGGCTGAACTGACCAGAGGCCCCCTCGCGCGTCACGAGGCTGACATGACGAGCCTAACTCTTGAGAGGAGTACCACATGGTCATGCCGCACAACGTTGTGATTGCGCTCGCCCTGATGCTCTTCGTCTCGCTCGCCACCACGCGGACGGCCGACGGCCAGGTCCCTGCCGCCGTCGATTTCGCCACGTGCAATCAGGTTGCGCACCACGGGATCAAGGCCGGAACGGCCTCGCCAACCATGGGCGACCGCAGCCGGGCCGATAGCGCCCGCGCCGGCGCGGTGACCACGAATTCCCTCGACTTCAAGGTCAAAGTCGTCGAGTCGTCTGACCCACAGATCCACGGTATCGAGGCGGAAGGCGCAAAGGACGCTCGGTACCAGGCCGCATATCGCAGTTGCATGAGACGGAAGGGCTTTTGACCGCCTGTTCCGCGAAGCATCGGTCGCTCGCGTTGAGATCCGCCAGCAGCTTGGCCCCCTCCGCGAGGGGGCTCCTGACGGTCGGGAAGCAATACATGAGTTAT
>Ga0187893_10007032_pt1 | contig 18772 bp, 10 predicted proteins | sample MA1701074metaG_FD_139574 | JGI IMG/M metagenome (GOLD analysis project Ga0187893, IMG submission 139574) | White microbial mat communities from a basaltic lava cave in the Kipuka Kanohina Cave System on the Island of Hawaii, USA - MA170107-4 metaG ... | reverse complement strand
TTGGGCAGCCAGGCCGCCAAGGGCGGCGGGATCAGGCCCCCACCCCCGACCGCGCGCGACAGCTGCATCATCAAGAGAAAGACGAAGGTCGTGGCCAGGCTGACGGCCACGCCCCAGGCGGCGCCGCTGCGCGGCGTCGTGACCGCGAGCGGCGCCCCGAACAGCGCGATGATGATGCAGGTGAACGGAATGGCCAGCTTCAGGGCGCGGTCGACCGACAGCTTGCGCGTGTCCGAACCGGAGCGGGCCAGGGCGTCGATATAGCGCCCCAGCTCGGCGTAGCGCATCTCTTCGGGCGTCTTAGGCTCCGCCAGCAGGTCCTCCGGCGTCTCGACCATGTGCGGCGTGCGCAAGGTGTGAAACGTGAACGCGCGCTCCACGCCCGGGCCGAGCAGATAGCGCACGCGTCCGTCCTGCAGCGTCCATCCGGCTCCACGGGCATGACGGGCCCGCGGGGCCGTCACGACGATGGTCGGGTATTCCGGACCGGTGCCGACCCGTTCGAGGATCAGGTCCTGCATCTGCCGCGTCTTGATGTCCAGCGAGCGGATCGCGTAGACCCAGCCGCCGTCGGCGCGGTACACAAAATTGATGCGCGAGCCGGTGCGGATCGTCTTCTCTCCCAGGAGCTCCGCCTTGCGCGCCGCGCCGATCGGCACCACTTCACTCAGGCCGATGCCCAGCAGGCACGCCCCGACCGCGGCGGCGAAGATGGGCCGGACCAGTCGGTCGAACGAGATGCCCGAGGCTTTGGCGGCGGTGAGCTCGGAGTGCCGCCCCAGCGAGCCGACGGTGAAGACGGTGGCGAACAACACGGCGGCCGGCAGGACGAGGAACATCGTATCCGGCATGCCGGCGAGGTAGCCGAGCACGACGTTGCCCCTGGTGAGCCCGCGCGAGATGTAGCGGTCCAGCTTGTCCGTGAGATCGATGACGATGACGAGCAGCGGGAACCCGAGCATCACGATGACGAAGACGCGCAGCCAATCGCGCAGCACGTAGCGATCGAGGATGCGCATCAGGCGCGCCGCTTGGGCAGCCATCCGAGCAGCGCATCGCGCAGATCCGACCAGTCTCCGCCGCGCGCGGTGGGGCTGGACCGGCTCGTTACCACCAGCCCGATCAAGCCCAGCGCGCCGAAGATCAGGTTGGTGCCCCACATGGCCAGAAACGGCGACACGATCAAGCGGTCGCCCAGATCCTCGCCGCCGATCAAGCCGATATAGTAGATCGCGAACACGAAAACGCCCACGCCGATCACCAGACCGGCGCCGCCGCGGGGAAACCGCAGCGCGACGGGAATGCCGAGCAGCGCGAACACGAAGCAGGCGCCGGCGATGGCGACCTTCTTGTGGATCTCCACCTGGTAGGCCGCCGCGCGCCGGTGCGCGCCCTGGGCGCGCTCGTTCTCCCCGGCCGTCGTCCCGAACATGATCGGCGGCGAGGGCAGGGGCCCGGGAACGCGGACCCCCGCCTCTCCCGGCGTCTGGGCGGCCTGGGCCTGCGCGGCCTTGGGCAGCAGCCAGCGACCGAGCCGCTCCAGCAGGCCGCAGTACGGCCCCCCCCCGCCACCCGGGTCGCGCGCCTGCGCCGGCTCCGGGGACGGGGGCCCGAGCCCGGCGAGCCGGCGCAGGTCCCGCTCCACGGTGGCATTGGCGTCGCGGTGGGCGGCGCGGGCGTCGTTGCGCGCGGCCGTCACCGCCCGCTGCATGTCGCAAATCGTCATTTCGCGATCGGTGCGGTAGGTGTCCTCTTCCGTGCGCACCAGCTGGTTCGAGACGCCGCGCACGCGGATATGATTGGTGTGGAAGAAGGTGCGGTTGAACTGCACGTCGTCGCCGCGCCGGATTTCCTGGATATCCCCGTCGACCAGCGTCAGGTACAAATCGCTTTGCCCGGGGGTATAAGCCATGCGCCCGCTGTCGGCGGTGATGATGCGCCGGCGGTCGGCCTCGCCCAAATCATAGATGGTCACATCGCGGAGCCGGTTGGTGGCCCGGTCGATCCGTGCCGCCCGCAGAAAAAACTGGTCCGGCACGACTTCATTGATTACCTGTTCCTTCAGTCCGAAGGACGGCTTCTTGCGCTGGATGTCCACCAGCAACGTGCGGAGGCGATGATTGCTGCGCGGCAGCACCTGGTCGTTCCACAGCAGCGCCAGGCCGGTGACCAGGACGGCGCCCGCGAGCACCGGCCGCGCGATGCGGCCCACGCTGATGCCGTTGGCGGTCATGGCGATGATCTCATGGTCGGCGGCGAGCCGGCTCATGGTGTGCAGCACGGCGACGAGCACGGCCATCGGCAGCGTCATCGCGATGATGAACGGAATCGACAGGACGAAGACTTCGGCGATGATGCCCCAGGACAGCCCCTTACCGACGAGCTCGGGGAAGCGCTTGGCGATCTGGTTGAGCAGCATCAGCGCGGTGAGGGCGGAGAGCGCGAAACCGAGCGGTGCCAGGTGCTGACGCAGCAGGTAGCGGCTGAGGATGCGCACGGGTGGTCCGGCCATTATATTCGGGCTTCCAAGTCGTTACAAGGGATGCGGCGCCCCGCCTCGCTCGCGGTTTTCATCCTCTCGCTTTCGCCCTCGCTCGCCCTCGCTCAGGAGCCGATCGACTCCGGCCCCCGGGGGCAACCGCGGTTCATCGTCGCGGCGCGGCTGCCCTCGCTGGTTCCGCCGCTGCGCGGCCCGCTCGCGCCCGGCGGGCGCCTGGGCCCCCGGGTGCCGCCGGCCGTCGTCGCCGCCGCGTGGGCGCAGCGCGTGAGCGACGCGCTGGCCGCAGCTCCCGCGGGCGCGGGGCCGGCGGCGGCCGACACGTCCATCGCCGCCGCGCTGGCGCGGATCGCCGCCACGCGCGGCGCGGGTCCCGCGGCGCCGCCTGCGGTGTTCGTCGGCGCCGGCCAGACGGGCGTCCTGGGCCAGTTCGCCAATCTCGGCATGGATCTGAGCCTGCGCTTCGAGCTGAAGGCCGACCAGTTCCGCAACCTGCGCTGCAACGCCTTCGAGCGGCAGCAGGCGATCTCGGGCTGCACGGCGGGGTTTCCCACCATTACCCCGAACCCGCAATACTCGATCCGCTCCGGCGGAGTGGTGGGCGAGCGATTGCACGTCAACGTGGACTTCGACAGCCAGCGCGAGTTCGACGCCAACAACAACCTCCAGGTCTGGTACGAGGGACTCGAAGACGAGATGCTGCGCCGGGTGGAGGCCGGCAACGTGTCGTTTCAGGCGCCGGGCTCACGCTTCATCAGTGCCGCGATCCCCGCGAACAACTTCGGCGTGCAGGCGGTGGCGCAGGTGGGCCCGCTCGAGCTGCGCGGCATCTACGCGCAACAGAAGGGCAACGTGGTGCGCGATCGGATCTACCGCGTGGGCGAGACGACCACCGAGCCGATCGACCGGGAGTTTCGCGACCTGGACTTTGAGCCCGGTCGCTTCTTCTTCGTCGTGGACCCCGCCGCGCTCCCAGGCTACCCGGCGATCGATATCCTCAACCTGGACGCCGCGGCGCTCCCGGACTCGCTCCGCGTGGGCGGCCTGCTCGTGTACCGGGTCCGGTCGCTGGCGATCTCGGGCGGCGGCACGAACCAGAACATCGGCGGGATCCGCGCCGTGGCGTGCGGGCCGGGCGCCGCCGCCGTCGACTGCTCGGGTGAGCGGGCCGGACCGTTCCAGTGGCAGCTGCTGCAGCAGGGGAAGGATTACTACGTCGATCCCAGCGGGGCCTGGCTGGCGCTCGCCAGCCGTCTCGACCCCGCCGACTACCTCGCCGTCTCCTCCATTCCCCCCGGCGCGGCGGATTGCGGCACCGGCCGGTGCGTGGGGACGTTCCCGCAAACCGCCAATGCCGACACGACGCATGTCGACACGCTGCGGTTGATCTTCGATCCGCGGCCCGGCGTGACCGCCGCGTCGCCGGCGTTTCGCTTCGAGATTCGCTCCGCCTACCGGATCGGCGGGCAGGAGCTGAACCGCAGCGGCATCGGCCTGTCGCTGGAGGTGAACCAGCGCGAACGGCCCGAAGGCTCGGCCGAGACCTATCTGGCCCGCCTCGGCCTGGCGCTGGCCACCGACGCCACCACCTTCGATCAGTACAACCGGCTGTTTCCGCGCGACCGCGATCCCCAGAACGGCGCGCCGGTGCGGGACTACTACGCGGTGTTCCCCCACCTGCAGCCGTTCGCGGATTCCACCACCCTCGTCGCCGCCGAGCGCAACGACTCGCTCTACCGGACGCCGCGAGCGCTGCTCGCGACGCAGGGACCGCCGTCGGTCTTCACGTTGACGCTGCACGCCGACGCCTCGGTCGCGGCGGACAAGGGCTCGCTGTCGCTCTCGAGCTTTCAAATCCGCGAAGGCAGCGAAAAGCTGTTGCTGGGAAACGTGCTGCTCACGCGCGACGTCGACTATACGATCGACTACACCGTCGGGCTGGTGACCTTCAAGAACCCCGACTCGTTGTTCGCGTCGGGCCCGGGCGTGGTACGCGCCCAGTTCGAGGAGCGGGCCTCGTTCGTCGCCGCGCCGACGTCGATCTACGGTCTCGCGGCCCGCTATGACCTGGGCCAGATGGGCCAGGTGTTCCTGACGGGACTGTTCCAGCGCGAGCAGACCATCTTCACCCGCCCCCAGCTGGGCTTCGAGCCGTCATCGGGGTTCGTCGGGGGGATCAGCACCAATCTGCACTTTCAGCCCGCCTGGATCACCCGCGCGGTGAACCTCCTCCCGGGCGCGGAGCGCGACGCCCCCTCCTTCCTGACGGTGTCGGGCGAGCTCGCCCTCTCGCAGCCGCGGCCCAATCCCCTCGGGCAGGCGTACATCGAAGAGTTCGAGGCGCAGGCGGGCCGCTTCCTCTCCCTCGACGAAACCGCCTGGCGCTGGGGCAGCGTGCCCTCGTCGAGCCGCGGCGCCGTGAGCTTCGGGATTCCCGCGCAGGGCTTCGACACGCTCGACGCGGTGCCGCTCACGTGGCAGTCGCTGCCGGTGGATTTCAGCGGCCGTCTGGTCCAGTTCTTCGCGCAGCAGATCGACCCGACGATCCGGCTGGCGGGTCAGGCGCAGTCCGCCGAGCCGGTCTTGTGGCTGATGCTCAAGCCGGACACCATGATGGGGCTGGCGGATTCGCGGACGGACCATCCGCGCTACGGGATCCCCAACTGGCGACGGCCCGGGAGCGGCAACAACGCCCGGCCCACGACGCGTTGGCGCTCGATCACGCAGACCCTGGCGGCGACGGGGATCGACCTGTCGCGCGTCGAAGCCCTCGAGCTCTGGGTGTGGGAGGACGGCCGCCGCACCGCGCGCGCCAACCGGGCGGCGGTCCTGATGGACTTCGGCGCGGTGTTCGAGGACGGCCTGGCGTTCAGACCGGATTCGTTCACCGTGTCGCCCGACGCCGACACGACCTACTTCGGCGTCCGCGTGGCCGGCGCGGGGCGCCTCGACAGCGAGCGGGACCCGGTGACGCGCACCTGGAATGCGGCCATCGACGATGAAGGCATCACGGGCGACCGGGTCGTCGACGGGATCCTGAACGCGACCACCCGTGAATCGATCGACATCCTGCCGCTGTGCAGCGCCACCCGATCGGGGCAGATCGTGAACCGGGCCTTCGGCGACCCGCTGTCGCGCTGCGGGCGCCGCAACGGCGCCGTGGACTCGGAGGACCAGGACGGCGACGGACAGCTCGACGTCGTGGTCGGCGCCAGGACGCAGGAGGATTTCGTGCGGTTCGTCTTCGCGATCGGCGACGACCGCTACTACGTGCGCGACGGCGGCATGCTGCCCGATCCGGCGGGCGGCCAATCGGGGTGGCGCCTGTACCGCATCCCGTTTCGCGCCGACACGCTCCAGGTGGGAGCGCCCAACATGCGGCAGGTCCAGGCGGTGCGGCTCACCATCCTGGCGCCGGAAACCGCGGCGCCCGGAGAGCCGGACCCGCAAGTCTACTTCGCGCTGTCCCGCGTACGGCTCGTGGGTGCGACGTGGCTCAAGCGCGCGGAGACGCCGATCGGCGGCCTCGGGGGCGACCGGGGGACCGGCGTGGGTGAGGTGACGGCGTCGGTCGTGAGCACCGAGAACCGGGACCTGGGCTACACGCCGCCCCCCGGGGTCCTGGACGCGGCCGCCCGGCAAGACCAGGGCTTTCAGGTGGGCACGACGCAGATCAACGAACAGTCGCTGCGGCTCCTCGCCCGCGGCCTGCAGACGGGGGAGCGCGCCGAGGCGTTCACCCGCTTCGGGACCGAAGGGGACAAGAACTTCCTCAAGTACCGGCAGCTGCGGGTATGGGCCCGGGGCCGCGGGCCGGGGTGGGAGGACGGCGACCTCGAGTTCTTCCTCAAGGTGGGCAAGGACGCCGACAACTTCTACCTCTATCATGCGCCGGCGCGGACCAGCTCGTGGGAGCCGGAAGTCGTCATCGGGTTGGAGCGGTGGATCGCGTTGCGCGCGCGCATCCAACAGGCCTGGCTGGCTGGCGAAGCGCCCCAGGTCTATCCGGGCTGCCCCGACAGCACGCTGGTCCCGAACGATACGGCCTACGTGATGTGCGACGGGCCCTACCTTGCCCACGTGAAGGCGCCGGGGGTGGCGCCGCCGAATCTGGCGGCCGTCCAGGAGGTGGCGGCGGGGATCTGGCGCGTTCGGTCGAGTGTCTTCGTGGATCAGGCCGAGGTCTGGGTCGACGACATCAGGCTGGCCGACGTCGTGCAGAACGCGGGCACCGCCGCGGCGCTGGACATCTCCCTGACCGCCGGCAACCTCGCCGACCTCACCCTCGATGTGTCGCGCCGTGACGGCAACTTCCGCCAGCTGGGCGAGGATCCGTCCTACCAGACGAACCGGGCCGCGACGCTGGCCACCACGGTTCATCTCGAGCGGCTGCTGCCCGCCGGCTGGGGTCTCGCGGTCCCGCTCCAGGTGCGCATCACGGATGTCGCCACCGAGCCGGAATTTCTCGCCGGCACGGATCTGCGGGGCGACGCGCTGGTGGGTCTCCGCACGCCGACGTCGCACGCGCGCAGCTACGCCCTGTCGCTGCGCCGCTCGCGCCGCGCGACAGCGGGGCCCGCGCGCTGGCTGGTGGATCCCGTGGCGCTCACCGCGGTCTACGCCAGAGGAGCCGACCGCGGCAGTCTCGTGGCCGCGACGTCGCGCAGCTTCGCCGTGACCGCCGACTATGGGATCCAGCCGGGTGCGAGAACGATTCCGGCCACTCCCCGCTTCCTCGTGGCCCTGGTGCGCAAGCTGCCGGCGTTCATTTCCAGGAGCGGCTTCGCCGACGCGCTGGAACGGGCGCGCCTGCGGCTCAGTCCGACCAGCGTCCGCCTCCGCTCCACGTTCTCCGGCGGCGACGCGAGCCGGACGAGCTTTCGCGTGCCGGTCGCGGACACGGGGGACGTCAACCTCAGGCCGGCACGGTCCCAGACACGGGTGTGGCGCAACAGCGCCTCGCTCGACCTGTTGCCGCTTCCCGGCGTGCAGCTGCGGGGCGACCTCGCCTCGCAGCGGGATCTGCGTGATTACGGCGATTCCACGAGCATCGCGCGCGTCGCGCGGCTGGCGCGGAAATCCCTGCTGGGAGTGGACGTCGGGTTCGAATCGCAGCGGACCATCGGAACCTTCGCCGGCGCCACGCCGCGGCTCGTTCCCTGGCTCTCGCCCCGCCTCTCGCTCACGACGGGGTTCACGCTGCGACGCGATCCCAATGGACGCGACCCGATCCGCACCGGAAGGGATACCGGGGCGTTCCGGCTGCCGACCGCCTTCAGCAATTCGCAGCGGCTGGAGGCGGGGACGCAGGTGGACCTGGGGCGGCTGAGCCGCGGCCTCTTCGGCGATTCAACGATCGTTGCCCGCGCGCTCGGCAGGGTGACGTCGCTCGACTTGGGGGTCAACCGCGATCGCGCCTCGAGCTACACCAGTCTCGCGGTCCATCCGTCGATCGGCTATCAGCTGGCGATGGCGGGGTTCAGCGCGTTTCTCTCGCAACAGGGCATTCCCGCCGCCTCGGCCTCCTATAACACCGATCGCCGCATGGCGGGAACGCTGGGGCTGCCGCTGGGCCTGCGCGTCACCGGGGTGTACCAGCGCACCAGGGGCACGACCTGGCTGTTGCGGTTCAACGAGCAGGTCCCGATCCGGACGCGCACCCGGGAGTGGCCGTCCGGCAACATCAGCTGGACGCTCACGCCGCCGCGGGCGTCGGTAGGGCGCGTGTTGTCTGGTCTGACGGCCCAGGTGGCCTTCCGGTACCGGGAAACGGCGACCGAGCAGACCCTCTTCGGGGGCGGGGGGGCATCCGGTGAAGCGGGCGCCGTCACCCAGACGAGCGAGCGCACGCTCGCGCCGGGGATCACGGCGACCTGGACGCCCGGCATCCTGACGACGGTGGACGGCACGCGCTTGCGCAGCGAGCAGGTGAGCGCCGGAAACCTGTTCCGCACGACGCGAACACAGCGCAACGCCAGTGTGTCCTTCGCCTGGCGCCCGCCGGCCGGGCTGATCCGGCTCAAGTCGGACATCCGGACCTCCGCGCGGTACTCCTCTGCGCAGAACCTCACCTGCCTCCGCTCGGCGGGACAGGTCGCGTGTGTCCCGTTCGTGGACAGCCGGCAAACCAACGCCCAGCTTACGCTCGACACCAGCTTTCCACCCTCTCTCAGCGCGGGGCTCCAGATGGCGTACGTGCTCAACGACGAACGGCAGATCAACCGCCGCGTCGCCCAGCTCCTGCTCACGATGTTCGTGCAGCTCTACACCAGCGTGGGGCAGGCCCGATGAGGGCGGGCGGACGGTGGCTCCGCGCGGCCGTCGCGGCCGCCCTGCTGCCGGGCTGCAGCGCCAAGGCCAGGCCCCCGGCCCGCGAGTTCGACGGCGCGCGGGCCTTCAACTACCTGCTGCGGCAGGTGGAGTTCGGCCCGCGCATTCCCGGGACGCCGGCGCACGTGCAGACGGGGGACTGGATCGCCACCCAATTGCGGGCCACCGCGGATACCCTGATCGTGCAGCCGATCGAGCACCGCACGCCCGGCGGGCAGACGCTGTCGCTGCGCAACTTCTTCGCCCGGTTCCGGCCCGACGCCGCTGAACGAATTCTCCTCCTGGCCCACTGGGACACGCGCCCGCTGGCCGACCAGAGCGCCAATCTGGCGGCGCAGCGCATGCCGGTGCCCGGCGCCAATGATGGGGCCTCGGGCGTGGCCATCCTGCTCGGGGTGGCCGATGTGTTGAAGAGCAAGCCGCCCACGATCGGCGTGGATCTGCTGTTCGTGGACGGCGAGGATTACGGGGACTTCGCCGATTCGACGCAGGTGCTCATCGGCTCGCGCTGGTTCGCCGCGCACCAACCGGCCGGGTACCCGCCCCTGTACGCCGTGCTCTTCGACATGATCGGCGATCGGGATCTGCACCTGCCCTACGAGCAGAATTCCCAGGCGTTTGCGCCCGAGGTCGTGGACCGCGTGTGGCGGACCGCGGAGGCACTTGGCTATGGCACGATCTTCGTACGCCAGCCCGGTCCCAGTCTCACCGATGATCACGTCGCGCTGCAGCGGGCCGGCATCCACGCGATCGACGTGGTGGATTTCGTTTATGGACCCAACAATGGGTACTGGCACACGACAGACGACACGATCGACAAGGTCAGTGCGAACTCTTTGCAGATCGTCGGGGATGTTGCGATGGCGTTGGTGCGGACAGCCGGACAGTAAGACGCTCAGGGGCGCAGGCGCCCCAAGACCGCTGAGCGCCCGAGTCCCCCCCCTGAGCGTCTGTCTGACCGTCTCGTGACGCTGTAGTGCGTTTTCTCGATCCTCCTCGCGCGCTTCGGATCCTCGTGTCGTGTCTTTGGCTGTTTACTGTCCGGGGATGGATGACAAACGTGCTGCTCTCTTGCTTGCCGGACTCGCTCTCACCGGTGCCGCTATTCGGTTTGTCCTGTCCCCCCCCCCTTCTGCCCAGCGCGCGCCCGGCGACGTTCGCCTCATCGCCGATTCCACTCCCGCCCACGCCCTGCGCGAGACGGCGCGGCGGGCCGCCCGGCTGGCGCGCCCGCTCGCGCCCGGCGAGCACATCGACGTCGATCGCGCCGATGTGATGGACCTCACACGCTTGCCGCGCGTCGGCCCGGCTCTGGCGCAGCGTATCGTCGCCTGGCGCGAGCGGCACGGACCGTTCGGCACCCTCGCACGGTTGGACAGCGTGTCCGGCATCGGGCCCGCGGTGCTGGACGCAATCCGGCCCTACGTCACGTTTTCGGGCGCGCTGCCTTGACAGTCCATCCGGTCAACATAGTTTAGTTCATTCAAATTCAACGAGTTGCGTACGACCACCGCAGCACTAACCCCTGACAAGCTGGGTGACATCCTGGTCCGCGATGGGCTGATCACCGCGGACCAATTGAAGCGCGCGCTGGCGGAGCAGCGCAGCTCCGGGATGCGTCTGGGCTATACCCTGGTGAAGCTCGGGTTCATCGAGGAAACCGAGATCACCAAGATGCTGGCGCGGCAGTACCGCATGCCGGCGGTCGATCTGTCCCGCTTCGAGGTCGACCCCAAGATCGTCAAGCTGATCTCGTCCGACATCGCCAACAAGTACACGGTGCTGCCCCTGAAACGTGAGGGGCGGACGCTGACGATCGCGATCGCCGACCCCAACAACGTCGCGGCGATCGAGGATATCAAGTTCATCACGCGCTGCGACATCTTCCCGGTGATCGCCGGCGAATACACGCTGCGCAACGCGATCGACCGCTATTACCAGCAATCCGACGCGCAGCTGGCGAGCCTCCTGAAGAGCGTCGAGGACGAGGGCTCGGGCGACCTCGAAGTGGTCGAGGAGCAGCAGGACGAGGAAGTGAAGGCATCGGAGCTCGCCGAGGATGCGCCGGTCGTCAAGCTGATCAACGGGTTGCTCACCGACGCGGTGAAGCGCGGGGCGTCGGACATCCACATCGAACCGTTCGAGAAGGAGATGCGGGTCCGCTACCGCGTGGACGGGACGCTGCAGGAGGTCATGAAGCCGCCGATCAAGATGCGGGCGGCGCTCACCTCGCGCGTAAAGATCATGGCGATGCTCAACATCGCCGAGCGGCGCGTGCCGCAGGACGGGCGCATCAAGCTCAAGATGGGGCACAAGGTGATTGATTTCCGTGTCTCCACCTTGCCCGTGCTGTTCGGCGAAAAGATCGTGCTCCGGATCCTCGACAAGGGAAACCTGACGTTCGATCTGTCCAAATTCGGGTTCGAGCCCAAGGCGGAAGCCGATCTCCTGAAGGCGATCCTGAACCCGTACGGGATGGTCCTGGTGACCGGGCCGACGGGGTCGGGGAAGACGACGACCCTGTACTCGGCCCTCTCCCGGGTCAACACGATCGAAGTGAACATCATGACGGCCGAAGACCCGGTCGAGTACAATCTGATGGGCATCAATCAGGTGCTGGTCCGCAACGAGGTCGGCATGACGTTCGCCGCCGCCCTGAAGGCGTTCCTGCGGCAGGACCCCAACATCATCATGGTCGGCGAGATCCGCGACCTGGAAACCGGCTCGATCGCCATCAAGGCGGCGCTCACCGGGCACCTGGTGTTGTCGACGCTGCACACGAACGACGCGCCGTCCACCGTGACCCGTATGATCGACATGGGGATCGAGCCGTTCAACGTGGCGAGCGCCGTCAACCTGATCGTCGCGCAGCGCCTCGTGCGCCGGATCTGCGCCGACTGCAAGCAGGAGCACAACTACACGGACGAGGAGATGCACGCCTTCGGTATCACGCGTGACCAGGGTCCGTTCTTCAAGGGGGCGGGCTGCGACACGTGCAACGGCACCGGCTATAAGGGCCGGCAAGGGTTGTACGAAGTGATGTCCTGCACGTCGCAGCTGCGCCGCGCCATCCTGCGGGGCATGTCCACCGAGGAGCTGCGGGAGGTGGCCGTGTCCGAAGGGATGCTGACGCTGCGCATGGACGGGATGGTCAAGGTGAAGCGGGGCGTCACCACGCTGGAAGAGGTCGTGAAGGAGACGGCCGCCACCTGAAGGAGACCATGCGATGCCGGTGAACCTTCGCGCGCTGCTCGAAGAGATGATCGAAAAGGACGCCTCCGACCTGCACCTCGTCGCGGGCGAGCGACCGAAGCTGCGGATCGACGGCGACATCACCAGCGCGTCCACCGAAGACGTCATGACGCCGAAGGACACGCTGTCGCTCGCCTACTCGGTGCTCACCGAGAACCAGAAGAAGCGGTTCGAGACCGAGAACGAGCTCGACTTCTCCTTCGGCATTCAGAACCTCGCGCGGTTCCGCGGCAACTGCTTCAAGCAGCGCGGCTGCGTGTCGCTCGTCATCCGGCAGATCCCGTTCACGGTGCGCACCTTCGACGAGCTGGGGCTGCCTCCGATCGTGGCGAAGCTCTCCGAACGGCCGCGCGGGCTGGTGCTGGTCACGGGCCCCACGGGCTCGGGCAAGAGCACCACGCTCGCGGCGATGATCGACAAGATCAACAAGGAGCTGAAAGGGCACATCATCACGGTGGAAGACCCGATCGAGTTCATCCACCGCCATCAGTCGTGCCTCGTGAACCAGCGTGAAGTCGGCACCGACACGAACAGCTTCGCCGCGGCCCTGAAATACGCGCTGCGCCAGGACCCCGACGTCGTGCTGATCGGCGAAATGCGCGACCTCGAAACGACCCAGTCGGCGCTGACGATCGCGGAGACGGGGCATCTGGCATTCGCCACGCTGCACACCAATTCCGCGGCCGAAACGATCAACCGCATCATCGACATCTTCCCGTCCCACCAGCAGCCGCAAATCCGCGCTCAGCTGGCGTTCGTGCTGGAAGGCGTCGTCACCCAGACGCTGCTACAGAAAGCCAAGGGGCGGGGCCGGGTAATGGCTGCCGAGATCATGGTCTGCACCCCGGCGATCCGCGCCCTGATCCGGGACGACAAGGTGCACCAGATCTATTCGTCGATGCAGGCCGGCAAGAAGCACGGCATGCAGACCTTGAACGACGCGTTGTATCAGCTCTACATGCAGCGCGACGTCATCAAGGAGGAGTGTCTGCGCGTCTCGTCCGATCCCAACGAGTTCCTGCGCATGATCGGTGAGGCTCCGGTCGATGACAAAGACATCGCGGCGTCTCCGTCCGCCGCGGCCAAAGTGGCCGCGCGGCGGTAGCGACGGAGGAGTGACCCATGCCAGTCTATGAGTACACCGCGCGCAACCTGAAGGGCGACCTGGAAAAGGGGCAGGTCGATCTGCCCACCAAGGACGACGTCGTCGCCCATCTGCGCAGGAACCGACTCGTCGTCGTCCAGGTCCGGCAGGCGCCCAAGGCCGTCTCGCTCGGCGGGATGTTCAAGGGCGGCGTCAAGACCCGCGACGTCGTCATCTTCACCCGGCAGTTCGCCACCATGATCAACGCCGGTCTGCCGCTGGTCCAGGCGCTCGACATTCTGGCCCAGCAGACCGAGAACAAGGTGCTGGCCGACGTGACGCGGCAGGTCGTCTACGACGTCGAAAGCGGCCAGACGCTGGCCGACGCGCTGCGCAAACACCCCAAGGCGTTTTCCGACCTGTACGTGAACATGGTCGCCGCCGGCGAGGCCGGCGGTATCCTCGACACCATCCTGCAGCGCCTGGCCGAGTTTCTCGAGAAGAACGACGCCATCATCCGCAAGGTGAAGGGCGCGATGGTGTACCCGGGCGTCATCATGAGCGTCGCGGTCATCGCCGTGGCCGTGCTGCTCATCTTCGTGATCCCCACCTTTCAGACCATGTTCGCGTCGGTGCAGCTCGAGCTGCCGCTGCCGACCCGCATCGTCATCGGCATGAGCAACATCCTCACGAGCTACTGGTGGGTGTTTATCGCGGTCATCGTGCTAACGATTTTCGGCATCTCGCGGTACTACAAGACCCCGGGCGGCCGATTGCAGATCGACAGCTTGTTGCTGCGGTTGCCGGTCCTGGGCGACGTGCTGCGCAAGTCGGCGGTGTCGCGCTTCACGCGCACGCTGGGCACCCTCGTCTCCTCGGGCGTCTCGATCCTCGACGGACTCGAGATCACCGCCCGCACCGCGGGCAACATGGTGATCCACAACGCCGTGATGGAATCGCGGCAGTCGATCGCCGGCGGCGACACCATTTCCGCGCCGCTGCAGCGCTCCAAGGTGTTCCCGCCGATGGTGATCTCGATGATCGCCGTGGGCGAGCAGACCGGCGGCCTCGACGAGATGCTGTCCAAGATCGCCGACTTCTACGACGAAGAGGTCGACGCCGCCGTGGCCACGCTGCTCTCGCTCATGGAGCCCGTGATGATCGTGGTGCTCGGCGTCATCGTGGGCGGCATGGTGGTCGCCATGTACCTGCCGATCTTCGACATGGTGAACGCCGTCCAATAGAGGGGATGGGACACGAGGGACGAGGGACGTGGGGCGTCGCGATGGCGCCCCCACGTCCCTCGTCTCTTCTCTTGCATTCTGCGACACCGCTGCCAATACTTAACGCCGCTTCCTTATTGAGGTTACATGCGCGCGTCCCGGGTACCGAGTCCCAAGACCCTGCTGCGGTTCATGTACTTGGGCCGGGTGTCGGTGGCGGTCGCGATGTACCTGAGTACCGCGTTCAAGGTGCGCGTCGCCGCGCCGCTCGACATCCTCGTCACGTCGGTGCTGCTGTTCGCCACGCTCGCGTTCACCGGCGGATCGTATTGGCACACCCACATCCGCGCCCGGGCGCCCGGACGGACGTTCCTCTACCTCCAGGCGTTGTTCGACATCGTGCTCGTGACCACGGTCGTGCACGTCACCGGCGGTCCCGACAGCGGCTTCTCGACCCTGTATGTCCCGTTGATCGCGGTGACCGCGGTGTTGATGCCGCCCGCGAGCACCGCACTCATCACCGTGCTGGTGGGCCTCGCCTACCTGGCGGACCTCCTGTTCGGCCACGGGACAGCCGCGACGGCGGCCCTGTGGATCCAGCTCGGCCTGTTCGCGGTGGTGGCGGCGGTGCCGGCGTATTTCGCCAGCCGCATCAAGGTGATGACCGCCGAGCACGAGGCGCTGGCCGGCGAGCTGCGCCAGGCGCGGCTCGAGGCTAGCGACGTCCTGCACAATCTCGCCAGCGGCGTCCTCACGGTGTCGGCGGACGGCAAGCTCCTGTTTGCCAACCCTGCGGCGGAGCAGATCCTGGGATTCCGCGCCCGCGATTGGCTGGGCCGGCCCTTTCTCGCCGAGCTGGCCCGCACCAGTCCGGAATTCTGGGCGGCGGTGGCCTCGACTGCCCGGCGCGGCATCCGCCTGATGCGCGTCGAGGCGACCGTGCGGCGCGCCGACCGCACGTTCCCCGTCGGCTTGACCACGACCACCATCGACGTCGGCGTCGATTTGCCGCCGCGCGTCACGGCCATTTTCACCGACATCTCCGACTCCAAGCGGTTGGAGGAGCTGCACCTGCGGGCGGAGCGCCTCGAGGCCGTCGCCGAGCTGTCGGCGAGCCTCGCGCACGAGATCAGGAACCCGCTCGCCTCGATCCGGTCCTCGGTCGAGCAGCTGGCGCGCTCGTCGCGGACGAACCCGGACGAGAAATTCCTCGCCGGCCTGATCGTGCGCGAAAGCGACCGCCTGAGCCGCCTGCTGTCGGAGTTCCTCGATTTCTCGCGCGTGCGCGTCACGGAATATCGCGCGGTCGATCTCCGCCAGGTTGCCGGAGCCGCGGTGCGCCTGGTGCGCCAGCACCCTGATTGTCCGGCCGAGGTCACGATCGATCTCGCCGGCGGTCCGACGCCCATGGAAGGAGACGAAGATCTGCTGCATCGCGTCGTGTCGAACCTGGTACTGAACGCCGTGCAGGCTGCGGGATCGGGCGCCCGCGTCCAGGTGCACACCGGCCGGCCCACGCCCGCCGACCTCCCGTCCGGCATCGCCGTCGAGAACCCGGTGGCGCTGCGGGTGAGCGATAACGGACCCGGAATCCCCGACGCCGTCCGGGAGCGACTGTTCGAGCCGTTCGTCACGGGCCGGGCCGGCGGGACCGGACTCGGCCTCGCGATCGTGCAACGCGCGGTCGCCGCCCATCGCGGCATGGTCCTGGTGGACTCCGTCCCGGGCCGCGGCACCACGTTCACCGTCTACTTCCCGGCCGGCCGCCGGAAGGAAGAGGCTGCATGACGACCGCATCCACTCCATCGATCCTGATCGTCGACGATGAGACCGCCATCCTGGACACGCTCCGCATCCTGCTGCGCAACGAGGGCTTCGCGGTGGCCACGGCGCAGGGCGGCAAAGCGGGTCTGGAGCAGCTGAGGCAATCGCAGCCGGACATCGTGCTCACCGACGTCCGCATGCCGAGCGTGACCGGGATCGACATCCTGACGGCGGTGCGCCAGCAGGAGCCCGAAACGCCGGTGATCCTGATGACGGCGCAGGCGTCGTTGCAGAGCGCTATCCAGGCGGTCAACGAAGGCGCGTTTTATTACATCCAGAAGCCGTTTTCCAACGACGATCTCGTCGCCATCTGCCGGCGGGCCGCGGAACACCGCCGGCTGCGCACCGAGAACAAGCAGCTCAAGCAGGAGATCCGGCGACGCGAGCGGTCCCGGCAGGTCAAGCCGCTGGGGAAATCGCGGGCCTTCGCCGACGTCCTGCGGCTCTCGGAACAAGTCGCGCCGACCGACAGCACGGTCCTGATCCAGGGGGAGTCGGGCACCGGCAAGGAGGTCATCGCTCGATACATCCATGAGCTCTCTTCCCGCTCCGACGGCCCGTTTCTCTCCCTGAATTGCGGCGCCCTGCCCGAGAGCCTGCTCGAGTCCGAGCTGTTCGGGCACGTCAAAGGCTCGTTCACCGGCGCCGTGCGCGACAAGCAGGGGCTGTTCACCGCCGCACGCGGCGGGACGTTCTTCCTCGACGAGATCGGCGAGATGTCGCCGGCCACCCAGGTCAAGCTGCTGCGCGTCCTGCAGGAGCGGGAAGCGATTCCGGTGGGCGGCACCGAAGCGATCCCCGTCGATGTGCGCGTGGTCGCGGCCACGAACCGCGACCTGGAGGACGAAATCAAGCGCGGCCGATTCCGGACCGACCTGTACTACCGGCTCAACGTCATCGCCATCCATCTGCCTCCGCTGCGGGAGCGGCGTGACGACATCGAGATCTTCGTCACCGCCTTTCTGGAGCGCATCGTCAAGGAGCAGAACGGATCGGGCAAGCGGCTGGCCGACGATGCGATGGACGCCGTGCTGGCCTACGATTGGCCGGGCAACGTGCGCGAGCTGGAAAACGCGCTCGAGCGGGCCGTCGTCCTCACCAAGGGGGAAACGATCCCGCTCTCGGCGATGCCGGCCAAGGTCACCGAGCGCCGCGCCGAGCCGCTCGTCGCCGAGCGAGCGCAGCCCAATCCCACCCTCGATACCATCGAGCGTGCCTACATCACGTGGGTGCTCCAGAGCGAAGGCGGCAACAAGAGCCGCGCGGCGGAAGTCCTCGGGATCGATCCCTCGACTCTGTACCGCAAGCTGACCCGGTACGAGGGACAGGGTGCCGACTGAGCCGGTCCTGTCGGTGATCGTCCCCGCCTACAACGAGGCCGGGACGATCGAAACGGTGGCGCGCCGGCTGCGCGCCCTCCCCCTGACGCTGGAAATCATCGCCGTCGACGACGGGTCGACCGACGCCACCGGCGCCATCCTCGACCGGCTGGCCCACAGCCAGGTGGTGAATCAGGTGCACCACCACCCGGCCAACCGCGGCAAAGGCGCGGCGCTGCGCAGCGGCATCGCCGCGGCGACCGGTGACATCATCGTCGTCCAGGACGCGGACCTGGAATACGATCCCGCCGACCTTCCCGCCCTCGTGGCGCCGATCCGCAACGGCCGCGCCGACGCCGTCTACGGCTCCCGGTTTCAGGGCGGGCCGCACCGGGTGTTGTTCTTCTGGCACATGGTCGGCAACGGGGTGCTCACGTTCCTGTCCAACATGTTCACCAACCTGAACCTCACTGACGTGGAGACGTGCTACAAGCTGGTGCGCGCGGACTTGCTGAAGCGTCTGCCGCTCCGGTCCAATCGCTTCGGATTCGAGATCGAGATCACCGCGCGCCTGGCCCAGGCGCACGCCCGCATCTGGGAGCTGCCGATTTCGTATGACGGCCGCACCTATGCCGAGGGGAAGAAGATCACCTGGCGGGACGGGTGCGCCGCGGTGTTTCACATCCTTCGCTACAACCTGTTTCCGCCGGGCGGGAATTGGCGGCGCTGAGCCGGCCGTGGCGGGCCGGCCTCACCGTCGCGGCCGCAACGCTCGGCGTCGGTGCCTTCACCCTCAACCGTTCGCTGGTGGGCGGGTTCTACGATGACGGACTCTACGCCGGCATCGCCGTGGCCATGGGGCAGGGGATGGGGTACGTGCACCCCCATCTGCCCGGCACGCCGGCCGTCGTGCACTACCCGCCGCTGTATCCGCTCGTCCTCACCCCGCTGTTCGCCGCCTGTTCCGTCGCCACGGCGGCGTTTCTCGGGCTGATCCTCAATCTGGTCCTGGCCGCGACCACCGCCGGACTCGTGGCCGCGCACGCGGTCCGGATCAGACTGCTCGGCGCCGATGCGCCGGGCTGGCTGGCGCCGCTGTGCGTGCTGGGTGCGGCCGTGGCGATTCCCGTGCTCACCGTGCAATCGGTGCTGTTCGCCGAACCCCTGTTCGGCCTGCTGTTCGCGGCCGCCATCGCAGGCGCCGATCACGCCCCGGAGCGCCGGCGCCCGGTGGTCGCCGCCG